>Ga0268284_1000883_pt1 | contig 17575 bp, 5 predicted proteins | sample saktaG_14_FD_190137 | JGI IMG/M metagenome (GOLD analysis project Ga0268284, IMG submission 190137) | Saline water microbial communities from Sakinaw Lake, British Columbia, Canada - sak_2013_06_06_40m | ecosystem: Environmental > Aquatic > Non-marine Saline and Alkaline > Saline ...
CCAGCGGTAGGCGTTGGAGCCGGTCATGCCCATGAAGATCTGCTTGGAGTTGGTGGCCAGGGTGTCGCGGATCATCACGCCGACGCGCGACGAGGTGCCGGTGTTTTGCAGGACGCTGATCTTGGCGATGATTTCACCGTCGCCGGTGAGCGTCTGATAGGTATAGCGCAGCTTGTCGCTGGTGCCGCCGAAGGTTCCCGAGCCCGCCTGGGTGAAGGTGCCCGCGTTGTAAGTGGCGGAGCCGGCCAACATGCCGGTGCCGATATCGGCCGTCACCCATGGCAGGGGCAGGCCCGTCACGGTGATCTGGAGGGTGGCGTCGGCGGTGGCGGAGGCGCTGTCGGTGGCGCGCACGACGAACGAGTTGAGGCCCGCGGTGCCGGTGGTGGGCGTGCCGGAGAGCGCTCCGTTAGACGCGACGGCGAGCCAGGCCGGGCCGCTGACTTTCGAGTAGGTGAGGGTGTCGCCCGCATCGGCATCGGTGGCCTTGCCAGCCAGGGTCTGGCCGGTATAGGCGACGCCTTCGCTGGCGCTGGCGGCGACGATCGGATTGGTGGTGAACACCGGCGCGTCATTGACCGCCGTCACGGTGATTGAGACCGTCGCGGGCGCCGAGTCGATGGTGCCGTCGTTGACCTTGAAGGTGAAACTGGCAGCCCCGTTGTAGTTGGCCGCGGGCGTATAGGTCAGATTGGGTGCCGTGCCGCTGAGCGTGCCAGACGATGGTTGGGCAACGATCGTATACGTTAGAGCGCTGCCTTCCGCGTCGGTGCCAGCCAGGGTGATCGCCTTGGCGGTGTCTTCCGCGGTGGTGACGCTCTGCGGAGTGGCCACCGGTGCATCGTTGACTGCAGTCACCGTGATCGAGACCGTTGCCGGCGCCGAGTCAACCGTGCCGTCGTTGACCTTGAAGGTGAAACTATCAGTCCCATAGTAGTTCGCCGTTGGCGTGTAGGTCACATTGGGTGCGGTGCCGCTCAACGTGCCGTGTGTGGGGGAGACCACGACCGCATACGTTAGAGCACTGCCTTCCACGTCGGTGGCGGCCAGGGTGATTGCCTTGGCGGTGTCTTCCGCGGTGGAGACACTCTGCGCGGTGGCCACCGGCGCGTCGTTGACCGCCGTTACGGTTAGGGAGACCGTCGCGGGCGCGGAGTCGATGGTGCCGTCGTTGACCTTGAAGGTGAAGCTATCAGTCCCGTTGTAATTGGCCGTGGGTGTGTAGGTCACGTTGGGTGCGGTACCGCTGAGCGTGCCTTGGGTCGGCTGGGTGACGATCGCGTAGGTCAACGGGTCGCTGTTGGCGTCGGTGCCGGCCAGGGTGATCGCCTTGGCGGTGTCTTCTGCGGTGGTGACGCTCTGGGCGGTGGCCACCGGTGCGGTGTTCCCCGCTGGCGTGACGTCATGCAGGGCATAGCCGTTGGCTTCCAGCTCGTTGTCTTGATTGCCGGAGAAGCTGTGGTTCCGGGTGAGCACCACATCGAGCGACGTATCACCCGCAGCTTGCACCCAGGTTGCGATGAGAACCGAGGGTGTGCCATTGTAGGTATCAGTCCATGTTGCGGGCAAGCTGCCTTCCACCACCACGCCGGCATTTTTTCCCGCAACCGTGATCAGTTGCAAGCGATAGGTGCGACCGGGCGTAAGCCCCGGGATCGTCAACGTATGTGTTTCGGAAGAGGACCAGGTATAGTTGCGCATCAGCCTTCCGAATGGCGTCGCATCGGTTAGCAACGGCACAATGCCGTGCGCATCGGTGCTGGTATTCTGACCGCCACTCCATCCTGCGGGACTGGTGTGTGACCAGTTGGTCCCAAAGGTCAAACCGTTGGCGAGGGTGACCGGCGCGTTCGTTCCATAGAAGTGATTGGCTTCGACAAGCGTGCCGGTGTTGAGAATTTCCGTCCCGGTGCCGGTGGCAGTCACATTCAGGGTGGTGGTTGCCATCGTGACCCTTTCGCCCTGCGTCACGGTGATTGCGACCGTGGCCGCAGCGGAGTCAAGGGTGCCGTCATTGGCCTTGAACGTGAAACTATCAGATCCGTAGTAATTGGCGGTGGGGGTATAGGTCACGTTGGGCGGGCTGCCGCTCAGCGTGCCGTGCACCGGCGGAGTCACAATCGCGTAGGTTAGCGCGTCGCCGTTGGCATCGGTGGCGGCCAGGGTGATTGCCTTGGCGGTGTCTTGCGCCGTAGTCACACTCTGCGGGGTCGCCACGGGGGCCTGATTGGGCAGCGGCACGGTCACGGTCACGGTATAGACCTTGGTCGAAAGGTCCGCGGCGGTGACGGTGTAGGTTTGCGGGGAGGTGAAGTTTCTGGCAGTTCCTGATGCCGGACTGCCGGCGGCCCCGGCCGACACGGTGTAAACCGGCGCGAGCGCCGTCACAGCGGTTCCGGGCGGGACGGTCACGCCGATGTTGGTCCCGGTCATCGTGATGGCGGGCTGGCCCGGGAAAACGAAGGTGAGAATGTCCTTGAGCACCTGCGGAGTGTTGATCTGGACAGGCAGGACCGCAGAGGTGCTGGCTCCGTTGTTGGTGTCGCCGGCGTAGCGGGCGGTGATGTTGTTAGTTCCGGTTGCGAGGCTGCTGGTGGTGACGCTGGCTTGGAACGAGGCATTCAAGGCACTGGTGCCGAGCAGCGTGGCACCGGCATAGAACGCCACGTTGCCGGTGGGCGTGCTGCCAGTGACCGTGGCGGTGAAGGTCAGGGGAACACCCGCGTCGGAGGGAGTGGCACCACCCGTCAGGGCAAGCGCGGTGCTGGTCGCGGGGACCACCGTCACCATGCCGGTGCCGGAGAACCAGGTGTCGTTCTTGTTAGCCGCGGGTGAGGCGGTGGAGCCGTAGGTGCCGTAGGCCTGTGCGGTGCCGCCGAGGGACAAGGCGGTGGCCTGGTTGGTGCCGGTGAAATTCAGCGCGACTTTGGCTCCGCTGCTGATGGCCAGGGCGCCGCCGCCCAGCGAGGCGGCAGTGGAGCAGGCGAGGGTGCCGGCATTCACGGTGGTGTTGCCGGTGTAGGTATTGGTGCCGGAAAGCGTCAGGGTGTTGCCGCTGTTCTTGGTCAGGCCACCGGTGTTCTTGATAGTTCCGGCAAGGATCAGGCTGCCTGAGCCCGTGTCCACCGTCAGGACCCGTCCCGAGGTGAGGTCGATCGTGTTGGTCACCGGGGTGGCAGACAGGTTGCTGTTGGGATTCAAGGAACCGCCTCCGGCGTTGCCCAGGCTCAGGGTGCCGGTACCTAACGCATTGGCATTGTTGATATGCATTCGGTTGCCATCGTTGAGGATCACCCCGCCTTGGAACGTGTTGGCTGCGGTCAGAGTGAAACCCCTGCCACCGCCGCTCACGGAGAAGCCGCCGGGGCCCGAGACGATGCCGTCGATCCGGGGATCCGTGCCGCCACCAAACGGGGCAGGCACATTCACCGTGCCGCCGGTCAGGGCGAAGGCGTTAGGCATGACCACCGGTTGTCCCGAAACGTCAGTCGCCTTGAGCGTGGTGCCACCGGCCATCGTCACGGTTCCCGTGCCGAAATACGCCATCGAAGCTCCGGAACCGTTGCCGTGCGGATTGAGCGTGCCGGCCGTGATCGAGGTGCCGCCACTGTAGGTGTTCACACCGGAAAGCGTGAGGGTGCCGGAACTTGTCTTGGTCAGGCTGCCCGACCCGGAGAGGATTCCTGATAGAGTTAGCGCGCCCGCGCCGGCGCCGCCGACGGTGGTGTTGGCGGCGAGGACTATATTGTTAGAAACGGTGACCACGTTGGCGCTGTTCTGGTTGACCTGCGGCAGGGTGGCGCTGTTGAGGGCGAACGAGAGGGGGTTGCCGCTGAGGGTCAAGGCCGGCAGGGCGCTGCCGAAATTCACCCGGTTGAGTTGGAAGGTGCCCGTCAGGTTGTTGGAACTGGTGCCCGGGTAGGGGGACGTGTTGAAGACGAGCAAGCCCGTGGTGCTACCGCCTGCGGCGGGGGCAACGCCACCTGTCCAGCTGGTGCCGGTCGACCAGTTGCCCGCGGCGATGTTGGTCAACGTCTGCCACTGCACCACATTGAGTGAGACGACGGCAACGGACGAGTCGTTCACGCCGTCATTGACCTTGAAGGTGAAACTGTCGGCTCCGGTGTAATTGGTTGTCGGGGTGTAGGTGAGGGCGGGCGCCGTGCCCGTTAGGGAGCCGTGCGCGGGCTGGGTGACCACGGTGTAGGTCAGCGCGTCGTTGCAATTGTCGCTGCCGGTCAGGGTGACGGCCTTGGCGGTGTTAGGTTGGGTTTCGACGCTCTGCGGGTTGGCCACCGGCGCATCGTTGATGATGGTGATGCCGAGCGTGGCGGTGGATGAGACCACCCCTTCGCTATCGGTCACCCGGAAGGTGAAGCTGTCCGGTCCGTGGTAATTGGCCGCCGGTTGATAGGTCAGGTTAGGAGCGCTGCCGGAGAGGGTGCCGTGGGCGGGATTGCTCGCGACCGCATAGGACAGTGGATAACCTTCCGCGTCCCAACCCGTCAGAGTGATGGGGTTGGTCGAGTTGACGGACACGCTCACGTTCTGCGCCACGGCTTGCGGCGCATCATTGATAGGCGCCACCGCGCTGGTCAGTGTGGCGTCGCGCACGGTGAACGTGAAGCTGTCCGCCCCGGTGGAATTGCCCGCCGGATAATTCGCCGCCGGATAATACGTCAGATTGGGCGCGGTTCCGGTCAGGATGCCAGCGGCCGGCCCGCTCACGATGTCATAGGTCAGCGGGTTGCCGTCAGGATCGGTTCCGCCCAGGGTGATACTCTTGGCGCTGTCTTCGGCAGTGGTCAGCCACTGGTTGAGAGCGACAGGGCGGCGGTTGCCTGCCACACCCACATCGATGGTGATCGTGGCCACAGCGGAATCCACCTTGCCGTCATTGGCCTTGAAGGTGAAACTGTCCGGACCGGTATAACTGGTCGTGGGCGTATAAGTTAGGTTAGGCGCCGTGCCGGTGAGCGCGCCGTGTGCCGGCGAGGTCACGACGGCATAGGTCAGCGGGTCGGCATTGGGATCGGTCGCCGCCAGGGTGATGGCCACGGCGGTGTTGAGCGGGGTGGTGCGGCTTTGGTTTTGAGGGACTGGGGCGCGATTGGGATCCGGGGCGACGGTGACGGTCACCTCCGAGGTCACCGCGCCGAGGATTTCGTTGTAGGTCTGGAAATCAAAATAGCCGAGGGAATAGGTGATCCACTGGTTGTAATCGAGGATCGAACGATCCACCGCCGTCACGCGCAAGACATAGGTTCCGGGAGTGTCAAAGGTGGCGGTGCTGGTGGCATTGGAGGTCATGCCACTCGGGCTGAACGAGACGCCGCCCGGCCCGCTCACCTTGATCCAGACAAAGTTCGGAGTCCCGGCGTCCAGGTCCGACAGATTCGGGGTGAGGACGGTGTTGGTCGCCGGAAGGGTGACCACGGCCGGGTTGGCGCTTGCCGTTAGATTCTTGAAATACTCCAGGGTTGGCGGGTTCGTGTCGTTTTCGATGGCGGCGATGGTGGACGCTATGTGCGACACGATATTGGCATACCGCTCATCGGGGATGGAGCCGTCGGCGTCAAACTGCGGCAAATGGGCCTGCCACTTGTAGAGCGTGGGCAGCGCATCGGTGGCCGCGCCGCGATAGGTGTTAGCAAGCAGGTCAAAGGGCAGCCAATCGTCGCCATGCCAGGTTTGCTCCTTGACCATCAGGCAGAGGGGGATGGCCTCTTCGATTTTGAACTTCGCGAGGGTGTTGAGCGCGTCATAGCGGATGACGTCACTGAACATGCGGTCCGCCGGCGAGCGCTCGGCGGCGGCGGCCACCAGGGCCGGCGCCACCGCCTGGACATCCGGCAGGGTCAGGCGGTTCTTGATGAAGTCGCCCATATACATGCGCGCCATGCCGTCGGGTTGTTTCAAGCCGGCGCGCAGTGCCGGATAGAGCAAGGACTGCTTGTCCGCGGTGGCGGTGTTAGATGCGAGCGCCTGGAACAGGGTGTCTGCCAGATAGCCGTTGGCAATCTGGATGGGGTCATCCCAGACGATCACCTCCGGGTCGGTGGCGTTGGCGACGAAGGCCGTGAGCATCGGGGTGATTTGGCCGCTGGCCGCCGAGCCATAGTTGCGCAGTGCATTGGAGGCTTTGCCGCGGACCCATTGGTCGGTATCGGATAGCCGCTGGCTCAAGGCGGTCAAGGCGCCGGTGGTCTTGCGGATGCCCAGAGTTTCGCAGGCGCCCTGGCGCACATTGGCAGCGGTGCTCATGGTGCCATTGGTGATCAGGGCGATCAGGTTATTCACCTCGGTGGTGGTCAGGCTGCGCGAGGCCAGTTCGACGGCGGCATCGTGGCGCAGCACCGGATCGTATTCGCTCAAGGCCGCCATCAGGGTGGCCACCGGGTAGCCGGTGCAATCCAGTTTGTAGGTTGCGGCGGCAATTGCGTTGGTGACCTTGGCCGTATCGAGCGTGTTGGCGGGATTGGCGTTTCTGCCGGTGATATGGAGGCGTTTGAGCGGCAGGGCGTAGGTGAGGACATAACAGGCGTTGGGGCTCAAGCCGGAGTAGGTGTCGCCGGTACCCAGGTAGGTGGTGAGGGATCCGGCACCGTATTGTTCGCCACCGTCGTAAACGAACGAACCGTCGGTGCGGCGCTCCAGGTCGAGGTGCCAGCGCACCTTGTTGAGGTGGGCCGTGGCCGCCGCATCGCCGCCCAGGGCGGCGCCCAGGGCGGTCCAGAGATAACTGAAACCCTGGCCGGTATGACCGTATTCGCGGCCGACCCAACCGGCGGTGGACATGCGCGTGAAATATTCCGTTTCCACCGGTTTGTTATCCTGCAGCCCGAACAGGATCGCCGTCATCGCGTCCTTGCCGTTGGAGGCGTGGCCGCCACCCGGCTCGTGTTCGCCGTACGGGATCGATCCCTTGTTGACAAAGTAGGCGAAAAACTTGGATCCCCGCTCGATGGCCGGATCGATTTCCGCGTCAACCGGCATGCCGCCCGCGACCAAGGCTTTCTTGCCGATGACGATGGCGATATTGGCAACCAAGCCTGCCGCGTTGACCGGGCCGTACCAGGAAATCGAGCCATGCAAGCTGCCGTCGGCATGCTGCTCGGCCCCGCCGTGGCCGAAGGTGCCATACTTGCTCTGGCCTTTGGCCAGGCCCACGGTGTATTGGTTGATCCCGTGCAACACGGTGGCGTCCGGGCTGCCGTCCGCGACCGTGCGCAGGTAATACTCGCTGAGAAAAATGTTGATGTATCCCCAGCCCCAGGTATCGCAACCTGTCAACGTTAGATTCTGCGGTGCCAGCGCGTGGGCAAAGGTCTGCAACTTGGTCTGCACGGCGGAGTAATTCGCATCCCCGGGCTTCACGGCCGCCAGCAGGGCCAGTCCGCTGACCGCATCCGCCCAGCCGCCGGAGAGGGTTTCCTGTTCGAGTTTGGCGATTGCATTGGCGAGGATGAGCGCGGATTTCGGGCAGCTGTAGGGAGCCGTGGCCGCGTAATTGCCCATGATGGTCATGGCGATATTCACATCGGTGGTGGTGCCCGCGCGCCAGCGTTTGACGCGCAAGGTGCCGGCACCCGTTTTCTCGGCATCGCCGATGGCCACGCCAAAGGCCTTGCGGCAATCACTGGTAAAGGCCGGCACCGTGCCGCTGCTGCCCGCCATCGCGCCAAGAATCACGTCATCCACCGCCAGCACCGCGCTGCCCGGCGTGCTGGCCACGGTGACCAGAATCTGCCGGCTCTGCGCGGTCTGCAGCCCGTCATTGCCCATGTTGTTACGGTCGATATAGATCCAGCCGCGCAGTCCGGTGGCCCCGAGATTGTAGGTCTCGCCGTAGACCGGCGAGCTATCAGGATCGGTTTTGAGCGCGGCGATGGCACCCGCGGTGGTGAGATCCGGCTTCGGCGAATAGGCCAGCACCCAGGTGGGGAGGGCCAACAGGAACGCCATCACGATGAGTGCGGCACAACGAGTGGTTTTCTTGGTCATTGGGATTGCTTTCGGTAGTTGAGTTAGGTTTGCCCGGTGGTTGTCAGTCACTGCCGCAGCGGGTTGATGGCGGGCGGCGGCGGCGGAACCATACCGGACGAATGATAACAGATAGAAATCATTTGCGAAATCCACCTTGCTTCATTCGTTTCAATTCCCCGTCCCGGGCACAAGCTTTTTTCCAAACTCTTTTACCGAGAGCTACCCCAAAATTTAGCGTGGGTGTGGCTGGCAGGTTCTGGGAGACCGTTCCACCGCGGGTTTGCCGCATGGGTGGGGACGGGTCATTTGCCGACCACTCCAAGCGCGGCGGTGCCGGTGGGGTCGTTGAAGAGTTCGCCGTCCGGGTCGTTGAAGACCGCGAATTCGCTGATAGCGGGGTTACCGTTAGCGGTTTGCAGGATCATCAGGCGCACCACGCGCGTGGTGCGGCTCACGATTGGAGCGATGAAATCCCGGCCGATTCCCCGGCCGTTGAAACAAGCGATCCACTTCTTGTCGGCGGGCTCCCAGCACTGGATCACATAACGGCTGACCGACGAGGATGGATCCTCCTTGATTCTGAATTCATGGATGGTCTGCGGGGTGGGGAAAACGATCTGCAACCACTGGTCCGTGGGTGCCTCCGGCTGCCAGAAAGTGGCCTCGTTGCCGTCACCGGCCATGGCCGCCTCCTTGCCGGCCACCGCCGAAGACGCCGAAAACTGCGCCTTGGCTGCCAGATTCGGCGTGCCGCAGGCCTGGCTGAGGTTTTTGACCACACAATCGACGAACTTGGATTTTTTGTCCTTCTCGGGGTCCATCACCTTCATCAGGGCTTCGCCCGGCGACAGATAGAACCGGCATTTCGTCCAAGTCGCCTCGGTCCAGTCGGTGGTGTTGACGATTGCACAGCGGGGCAAGCCGATCGGTCGTTTGGACTTCCCGTTGAGGACGCAATTCTCGATCCGGATACCTTTGTTAGGATGGCCGTCGGAGGCATAACAGCAGAGCAGGAAACCGGGGCCGTCGCAGTCATGGAAGAGGCAATTGCGCATGGTCATGCGGTCGCAGTTGCCTTCGAAGTCGAACGCCTCGCCGTCGCCGCTGCCCAGGCCGATATCCACAAAGCCCCATTCGCTGTCTTCAAAGAGCCAATCCTTGCAGCGGAAGAACATGGCTCCGGCCACGCCGTTGAAGGAGCGGAAGCCGCGGCCGATGTCGTGTGAGACACAGTTGCGGACGAGACCGCCAGCCACCCCGCGCAAGCCCATCTGCCATTGATAGCCTTCCTCAAACAGACAGTCCTCGAAGGTCATGTTGCCGAATGGATAGATATTGGAAGCGTTCTTGTTGAAATTGTCCGGGCTGTTGGTCCAGACGCCGGATGCCAGCCTGCGGAACACGCAATTCTTGAGGGTGATATCGCTCAGCACGAGCTTGTTTTCCAGTTCGTAGGTGAAGAAACAGACGCCGAGGCCGATCTTGGTCTTGGGATAATCCTCGTAATGCCGGTACATCAGCGAATCGTGGAAATAACAGTCCTCGATCCGGATGAATTTTTTGGTCGGGCAATTGTCGGAGTATTCGGCGTAGATGCCCGTCATGCAGCGGGCGAATTCGAGCCCGGCGATTTTGAAGCCTCCCTGATCGGCGAGGCGGATGCCGGTCCGGTCCTGCTTGTCGTCCTGGCGGTCAATGACCGGCTTCGGGCCTTTGCCGTAGGACGCGATGACGATCGGGTTGTCAGGTGTTCCGTTACCCTTTGGCTGCAACTCCTCGTCCCAGGTGTCGCCGCATTTCAGCAGCACGCGGTCACCGGCGAGCAACTGGGTGGCGGAAGCCTTGGCCAGGGATTTCCACGGACCGGTGCCATTGCCCGGGTTCTCCGCCTGGCCGGTCCAAGTATCATTGCCTGATGATTGGCTCACGTAGTAGGTCTTGGCCTGGGCCGGCATGCTGCCGCAGCACAGGACGACTGAGAGCGTGCCGAGCATGGCGGAAAATCTAACATGATTGGGGGTGGTGGTCATGGCGTGGGATTTCCTTGAGTTGCAGTGGCGCTTAAGGTTGCGCATGACGCTGGTTACGCAAGGTGATCCCCGGGTTTTTCAGCCGGATCGTAGGGTGTTGAGCGTTGATTGGGGCGCTACGTCTCGATGCCGAGTTTCACCTTCACTTTTTCGATTTCGTCGGAAAGTTCGCCCCAGCGTGAGTAGCTGGTTTCGAGGGCGGTGGTGATGGTGGCGACGGCGTTGGCGGTTTCGCGGAGTTTGTCGGGATCGGCGGCGACCTCGTCGCTGGACAGCGCGGTGGTGAGGGTAACTTGGGCGGCTTCGAATTCGGCGATCCTGGATTCGAGGGTTGCGAGTTCGGTTTCCAGCGGCCTGAGCACCTTGGCACGCGTCTCGCGGGCTTCGGCATCGAGGCGGCGCTGGTCCTTGCGGTTGATGATGGCGGGTGGGGATCCGGCCGGGCGCGGGCCGCCCTTCGCGCTTAGAGCGGCGTTGCCGCGCGGGGTGTCGGCGGCGGTTTTCTCAAGGTAATAGGTGATATTGCCCGAGAACAGGCGCGGCTGTTCCCCGGGGCGGAACTCGAGTGTCTTGGTGACCAGCGGATCCAGCAGCGAGCGGTTGTGGGAAACGATCAGCACGCTGCCCGGGTAGTCGATGAGCGCGCGCTGGAGCACGTCCTGCGACTGCATGTCGAGGTGGTTGGTCGGCTCGTCGAGGATGAGGAAATTCGCCGGGCGCAGCAGCATGCAGACCAGCGCCACGCGCGAACGCTCGCCGCCGGATAGAATGCCGACCTGCTTGAACACGTCGTCGCCGCGGAACAGGAAACACCCTAACAGATTGCGCGCGTGGGGTGCGGATTCGCGGGAGGCGGCGGCTTCCACGGTGGCGAGCACGGTTAGTCCGGGGTCGAGTTCGTCGGCGTGGTTTTGGGAGAAGAACGAGGTGGCCACCTTGTGGCCGAAGGTGTGGGAGCCGGCATCGGGCGCCTCCTGGGCGGTGATGAGGCGGCAGAAGGTGGATTTGCCCGCGCCGTTCGGGCCGACGATGGCGATTTTCTCGCCCTTGTTGATTTCGAAATCAAATCCGCTGAAGACGTTGAGCGGGCCGTAGCTCTTGGCAACTGCGGTCAATTTCGCGACCATGTGACCGGAGTTGGGCGGTGGCGGGAATTTGAAATTCATCACCGCGTCGTCCTGCTCGGGAGGCGCAATGCGCTCGATTTTAGCCAGCATCTTGACGCGCGACTGGACCAGGGTCGCCTTGTTGGCCGACGCGCGAAAGCGGTCGATGAAGCGCTGGATCTCGCCGATCTCGCGTTGCTGGGCCTGGTATTGTTTGAGCTGGATGTCGCGGCGCAGGACCGACTCGCGCTCGAAGTAGGAAAAGTTCCCGGGGTATTCCTCGGCGCGGCCGCGGCTGAAGGCGATGGTGCGGGTGCACAGGGTGTCTAACAGCCCTCGGTCATGGGAGATCAGGAGGATCGCGCCGGGGTAGTTGCTCAGGTATTGTTCGACCCAGACCTGGGTGCCGAGGTCGAGGTGGTTGGTCGGTTCGTCGAGCAGCAGGACTTGCGGTTCCTGAAGGAACAGCTTGGCCATCGCAATGCGCATCTGCCAGCCGCCGGAAAACTCGGCGCAATCACGCGTGAAATCCTGGTCGAGGAAACCGAGGCCTTTGAGGACCGATTCGATTCTCGGCTTCATGCGCGCCGGGTCGGTGGCATCGAGTTGGAGTTCGAGGCCGCCGATTTCCTCTAACATCTCCGCGTAGGGCGAGGAGCGGGGATCGAGTTTGGTGAGTTGGTGGGCGAGGCGGTCGATTTTCCCGCGCAGGGCGAGGGTTTCGCCGAAGGCGGCTTCGGTTTCCTGCCAGAGTGAGCGGCCGCGGACGTGGATGCCCTCCTGGGGCAGGTAGCCGATGCGGGTGCCCTTGGGCGCGTGGATCACCCCGGCGTTGGGCTTGAGGATGCCCGCGACGCACTTCATGAGGGTGGTCTTGCCCGCGCCGTTGTGGCCGGCGAAGGCGATGCGCTCGCGCGGCTGGACCGAGAACGAGAGCTCGTTGAACAGCACGCGGGCGCCAAACTCCACGCGCAGGGATTGGACGGAAATCATCGGGCGCGCAGGTTGCACGAGACAGCGCCGGGGTCAACGCCGGAGAATGGGAAACGCAGGGCCAGCCTGTCCACCGACTGGGCGATGGTCTTGAAGAACCGGATTTTTTGAACCGCGGCGGCGCAATCAGGGTCCGCATCGCCACCGCGCAAGAAATCATGGCTTGTATGAATCCTCAAGACCCGCATTTGAGGCTGTATTGCGGAAATTGCCTGGAAACCCGAGGTCATGACCCAAACACCGACCCGGACATTCGTTTTTTTCGGTAGTGACAACCCCGGATCTATCGGATTGGATGAAGGCAATTCAGGAATCCGCACCGCATAACTCGTCACCTGCTTCGCTATCCCCGCCGCTTGCGCCGCGCGCTTGATCGCCTCGTTATAGACTTTCCCAAGCAAATGGTGACGCCGGGGAATCCCGGCTTCCGGGCTTGCCCCGGCGTAGCTCCGCGTAGCCGGGTCCACTGAAATCTGCCGCGCCGGAAACAACCAAAACCACTCGAAACTCTACGCCGCCCGCCGGAATTTCCGCGCCAAGGCCCCCGGAAGCCACACCCCGGGACGCCCCTCCTCCCGGTCGCCCCGCCAGACATCCCGCGCCCGCTCCACCTGTTTCGCCACCTCCTCCCGCAAGCTTCGGGGAAGGACCGTGCCCCACTGCCCCAGCGCCTTGGCGCTCCAATATAACATGGCCGCGGAGGAGCGGCCATGCACTTGGCAGGTCGGCGGCGGAGACGGGGCCAATCCTTGTCCCCCTTGCCGCAACGCACTGTCACCGTCCCGCGTTCCACGTCCACTTCAAGTGTTTCAGCATTTGCCTTTGGCTATGCCGGTTAGTGGCGTCGCCGGTTTGATGGAGGTCGCTACCGCTCCCGCCGCGTTCAGTTTTTCAGTGTTTCAGCGTTTACCCGTTGATATCCGCTAGATCAGGCTCCCGGAAAACCCCGGTCCATCCCGGCCGGATATACGCACCCTTCGTCAGAAAAACCTTGTAAAATCAAGACCTTACGCCCATCCTTCCGCCATAGGTCCTCCCGGATATCACTTCCCGAGGGGCTACGAATAAACACTGTTAGACAAATAAACACTATGACTTTTCTCGCGCAATGGCAAACCACCGAGCGGCATTTTAATCTGATGTTGCTTGGAATATATTTATCACTCGTCTTTAGGATAATCGCCGCATGGGCAGGCCCTATTATCATGCTTGTTGCAGCAAAGAAGCTCATGCGCATTCCGTCAAGATGGCCTGCGTATGTCATTGGTGGCGGAGCTATTTACAACCTACTCTTATCACCCCTAAACATTATGACCCATCCCATCGTGCAACACCTTCATGTAGGGATTAGCTTAGAGACGTATGCCAAGATTGGTACCTATTTGTATCCAGTAAGTTGGCTTCTAAGTTTTGCATGCGCTTTTTCAATGCTGACGGTGTGCAAGCGTCTAGCTGAAGCTAACCGCAATCTCAATACTTCAATGCCTAACAAGTCGGTGGATGCGACGGCGAGAAGCTCCCTTGTTAAACCAACGTCTTCACCGCCGCCGCATCACCTCTAACGTTCGGTCAACAAGAGAGCACCCAATCACCTCGTCCCCTTCTATGAGTCCTCGCAGTCGGCTTTGGTTTGAGAACGCAACTCAAAGAGGAGTTGCTAGCATGACCGCCTTTGTTGCGACGGAGATGATTGATAACTGGGCCAACTTTTGGTCGCATGAGATCTCAGACGATAACCTTGAAGCGATGACGAAATTTGCGCTAGCCTGCCCCGATGCAGCGTTGCATCGCTGGAGCATCATGGCCGGGCCGCGCCCATGGGTGCCAGAAGAGTCGCTCTTTCCGGTGCTAGCCAAGTCTCCGAAGTATTCTTTGTGCGATGACCTTCAACGACAGAGACAATCCCATGAGTCATAACCCAAGACCGAACAAGCCGTGCCATCCGACGGGCATAAGCCAACTAGTCGCGCTTCATCCACTCATCCAACCGCGCCCGCGGATGCACATTGACGTTCGCCCCGGAAATCCCCCTTGCTGTGTGTCGCGCCTGTGATACAGTCCTCGCATGAGCCACTCCGCTGTCATCCACGCCAGAATTGATTCTTCCACCAAGGAGGCCACTGAGCGGATTTTGAATTCACTCGGACTCACGCCGACCGAGGCGATCCGGCTTTTCTACCGTCAGATTGCCATGAGAGGGGAATTCCCCCTAGAGTTGAGGGTTCCAAACAGTCTCACGGCGGCTACCCTTTCCAAGGCTGATCGCGGCGAGGATGTGGAACAGTTTGCCTCCGTAGATGATCTTTACGCCTCCTGGGATTCATGAGAGTCACTCAAACGACGCAGTTCAGGAAGGATCTCAAGGAGCAGAAGAAGAGGGGCAAAGACCTCCAGAAAGTGAAGGATTTGATCGCACTCTTGTTGTCAGAGGAACCCCTTCCTGTGAGGAGCCGGGATCACGCGCTTACAGGCAATTGGTCCGGATGGCGGGACTGTCATTTGGAGCCGGACTGGTTGCTAATCTACAAGAGATCGTCGGATGAACTCACTTTGGGCCGGACTGGAACCCATTCCGATCTATTTTGAACCACCAGACATCGACCAAGGCGATCAAGTCGCCGCATCTGACGTGCTATCACCTTCTAGTTTTCAAATATCCGCTATCCCCAACCCACTCCGGCAGCAACCGGCACGAGTGCGTTTTTCAAGCAAGCAGATTCAATTTCCCAGCGACTGCACCCATGGTTGAAGCAGTCCGCTGCGGAGCAAGGGCGGCCTGATGCGAACGGGAATCTACGGGCTGACGGTGGTTTCCAGCCTGACAAATCGTTGCGCGGGGCCGCTGGGCGGCACGCTGTCCTGCGCCGTGACGCTTTCGGTGAGCCCGTGATCCCGGGTCGTTGTTTGCGGCAAGGGACTCCATGATTGGAGGTTGCTGCTGGCCTGCGCCCGGAAGACCAGGTCCGCCGCGTTCTTGCGCCGCGTGTAGGCCAGCTTCAGGAACTTCTCGTTGCCCGAGGTGGCGATGCTCACTTCCACCGGGGTCAGCGTGGTATCCGGCACCGTGGGATCACTAAACAACGCATACTCCATCAAATTGTTGCGTCCGTCCTTGTCCGGGTCGGCTAGGTCGCCGCTGATCACCGGATTCAGCAAATCCGCGGATGTGAAATTGGCCTTCCGCCAGTTCTGGATGGTCGTCATTCCCGGTGGCGGCAGATTCAGTGAAGCATCATCCGCCACTAGAATCCAATCCTGCGACGCGCCCTCACTCGTGGGGGTGGTAAAGAACCTGCCTCCGGAAGTGTCATACTTGCCAATGGCCGTGGACATACCCGTTCGCGGGCTATACCACCAGGTTTGCGCCTTGATGCCGGAAACCTTGCTCATATCGATCTTAATCGTGCGGCCCGTCGGGATATATGCCCACAGCGTTGAGTGATCAGGAGTCCTCGCGGCCGTCACGTAGTATTGCGCGGGATCGGAAGTGTCAATAGTGCCGGCACCCGCCAGCACGATGGTGTCGTTAGGAACAAAGGTCTCCCAGGGACGCGAGTCCAGCAGCCGCCGCAGATTCGCCATTTCGCAGCTGGCGACATTGTCCATGGCTTGCTGCCAACCCGCGGAAAATTCATAAAGCGGGAAGTTCCCCATGAACTGGCCGCAGGAGCCACTGAACACCGCCCAGTAGGCTTGCCGCCGGATCTCCTGATTCGAGACGCCGTGCTCGCCCTCGTACTTGGACTCGATGAGGAAGAAGGGGGCGGCGGGAGTTCGCGCATAATCGGCCCGGGAATTGATGAGAGGCTGGGAATAAGTATAGGTGTTATTGATCTTAAGCCATGTTTCAGTCTTATAGTAATCGAGAGCTGAGAACTCCGGCGCGGTATGAGCCGTATGGAGGTGGTTCGGGTCTTGCTCGAGAATCCCTTCGGCGGTGGCGTTGACGATGCTTCTATCAGGTGGGTTGTAATCCCCGCCATTGAGCCAGATGATGTTGTCAAAGTCCTTGTAGCGCAGCCCCAGGAAGCGGCCGTAATTCCGCAGTTTAACGACTCCGTTCGCCACCATTTCATCATACCAGCCTTGCGGTTCGGGCAGGCCAGCCCCTCCGTTGTAGCCCAGATAGGAGGGCACGAGGAACACCTGGATTCCGTATTCAGCGGCCTTCTTCAGCACCCAGTCCACATGGGCGAAATAGGCCTCATTGGGCGTCGCGTAATCGTCATAATTACTCCCGGCTAACTTGCCCGTGAAGGGTGGCTCACCGTAGCGATTATACGGTGGGTTGTCGCAGTAGATATGCTCGATCAGGTTGACGATGATCGAATTGAATCCTTTGCGATGGCGATTGCGCAGGTATTGCTCCGCTTCCTCCCTGGTGGGCTGCACCATCAAGGACCACGGGGCATCCCCGTGGATCAGGAACGGGCGGTTATTCTGATCGACCAGATGGCGCGGGTTTGAGCCACGTTTCAAAGGGTAATCCGGAGTGACCGCCATGGAGCTCCCGGCGAGAGCCAGGAGGACGCAACCAAGCACCATGGCGGCCCGCCCGAGAGCAGGCAAGGAGTAACGCGCCGCGAGAATGCTGTTAGAGGATTGCGGACGGGTTCCTTGGGTTGAAGCTGGATGCATGCGGGGGGAGCCTGATGGGATTGAATGATAAGCGTCATTTCCGTGCTGCCAAGGATTATTTTCCTGGGGTTGGGATGGTTGCTCATTGGGTGCGCCTTGGGTTGTTACCGGGAGCAACTGCACCCTAGGCCACCTATCGGCAGCAGGCAATGGGCGTTTCCCTACCGTCCTGGATCTTTCAGCGGGGTGAGGCGGAGGATCGAAATGCTTGCGCCCCGAGCTGTTTGTCCTTCCCGGTTCCGCATGAACCCAACGAACAGGATGGGAGGGGCGGTCCAGTTATCCGGGAACCTCAGCACTCGCTTTCGACGTGCAGACGCAGCAGGCGCAGCAGGCGCCCGCTTTGCGGTTGCTCGCGGTCCCAATCCTGAAGAAACGCCCGGATCTCGGCAATCAGGTTTTCGCAATGTTTGTTCCACTTCGCGGTGCCGCCCAAAATGAGCGTGCTTTCGCGCAGACCGGTGAACCGGATTTCCTCGGCACCGGCGGCGCGGAGTTCGTGGAGTTCCGCACCCAGGGTGGCAAAAAACGCCAGCTCGAAGCCGTTGCCCGCCTCCACCGCCTCCATCGCGGCGCGCACCAGCGGCACGGTCACTGGCGGTGCCAGTTGTTCGAGTTTCTCGGCGATGCGCACGCAGCCGATCTTGACCAGCATGCGGCGCACCCGGTCATAGAGATCCTCAAGGTGCAGGAGTTTGAGCGAGCACCTCGTTTCCAAGTATTTCACGATCCCGCCGCGGATCTCATCCACTAACGGGAAATCCTCGCACCCGGCGGCCCGCGCGGCGCGGCGCAGCGCCTCATCCAGCCAGATGGTGTCGT
>Ga0268284_1000887_pt1 | contig 17520 bp, 16 predicted proteins | sample saktaG_14_FD_190137 | JGI IMG/M metagenome (GOLD analysis project Ga0268284, IMG submission 190137) | Saline water microbial communities from Sakinaw Lake, British Columbia, Canada - sak_2013_06_06_40m | ecosystem: Environmental > Aquatic > Non-marine Saline and Alkaline > Saline ...
AAGAACAAAATTAACATCCTGCTGGGCAAGAGACGAGGTTGCGGCAATGAAACCGGAATACCTCCCCATCAGCTTTATAAGACCGATACCGTTCGGATATCCGGCTGATTCATTATGTGCGCTTTTGATAGCAAGAGTTGCCACATCAACGGCCGTATCAAAACCGAATGACCGGGAAACAAGATAAATATCATTATCGATTGTCTTTGGAATACCGACAACACTTATCTTAAGTCCCCTTTCAAGGACTGCATCTGCGATTTTTATCGCCGCTTTAAGCGTTCCGTCACCTCCGATCATAAAAAGGGCGCTTATGCTCATTCTTTCTAAGCTGTCGACGATCTCATCAATCTCCTGAGGGCCTCTGGATGAACCGAGGACGGATCCTCCGATTTCGAGAATATTCAAAACAGCCTCCGGTTTAAGATCCATAACATCATGCCCGTATTTCGGAATAAAACCCTGAAGGCCATACCTGATGCCGTAAATATTCCTTACCCCGTATCCGTGATAAAGCTCCAGCACTATAGAGCGGATAATATCGTTTAATCCCGGGCAAAGTCCGCCGCATGTTACAAGAGCGCATCTCATCTTACTAGGATCAAAATAAACTTTCTCCCTCGGACCAGCCATTTCAAAGGAAGGAATCTCTTTCCCTGCCTTTATTATATCCGCAAGACGTGACGGATCCACGTCAATGGCAACCCTTTCGCTATCCGATATAAAAGCCTGCCGCTCTTTTCCTCTTTCCTTGTTGAGGGCAGGCGAAGGTATCTTCGCTTCTCCGAGTACAGGTATCCTCGTATCAGTTTCAAAATCTTTCTTATTCATTACAACCTCATTACAAGATGATGCGTAAAAAACCGATATTTTTCTTTAGTAAGTAAGCGACTATTTCCTGCGTTATTCTGCCCTTCAAGGGGGCACTGAAAAGAGTACCCCTCACGGGTGTACTGAAAAGAGCGGCAGGATATAATATCATAAACTTACTTATCCCGTTTATCGGGGTTATGGTTATTTTTGAACGACGGCTTAAAACTGAAACTGCCTTTACCAAGAATATCGTGAAGGTGCAGCACCCCGAGAATTCTATTTCCGGAATCGGTTATCGGAAGAACGGTTATCTGAAACCGCTCCATCAGATACAGGGCATCATATGCCGGAGAATCGGGACCGGCTGTTCGGGGGTTTTTTGTCATGACATCTTCGGCTCTAAGTTCATGAAAAGGCCGCCCCAGTGCTATCGTCCGTCTGATATCGCCATCCGTTATGATACCTGAGAGCGTATCATCCTGCTTTACAATAATAACCGCTCCAAGCCCTCCTGAATCGACTTTAAGGACTGCCTCATGAAAGCTTGCTCCTTCATAAACAAAAGGAAGCGATTCATCCTTGATCATAATATCTTTGACCTCGCTTGAAAGGCGCTGGCCTAGCACTCCCCCCGGATGAATTTTTCTGAAATCACTCGACTTGAAACCCCTCTTGTTGATAAGAACGACCGATAGGGCATCTCCTATTGCCAGCAGTGCTGTTGTGCTGGCTGTCGGGGCAAGACCCAGCGGGCAGGCTTCTCTCTCAACTCCGACATCAATAACAATATCACTGTGCTTTGCAAGGGTAGAGTTTTTATTGCCTGTAAAGGCAATTACTTTACAGCCAATTTTACTTATAATCGGCACAAGCACATTCAGTTCATCGGTTTCCCCGCTGTTGGAAAGAGCAAGAAATATATCATCCTTGCAAACACCACCAAGGTCCCCGTGCATGGCCTCAACTGGATGCAGAAAAAAAGATCTGGTTCCCGTGCTGTTTAATGTCGCCACTATTTTTCTTCCGACTATTCCGGATTTGCCTATTCCTCCTATTATCAACCGACCTTTTGATTTGTATATAAGCTCCACCATTTCAGCAAAGCTGTTATCTATTCGGTCTGCCAGCTTAAGAATCCCTTCCGCTTCGATCTTAAGGACCTCGATTACTTCATCGATTATCATGATATTTATCTTCCTGTCTTTTTTATGGCTGCCAGTTTGGCAACCTTGTCAATTTTTTATCTAAAAATCAAGTTCTCTTTTTCTTTGTCAATCAAAGCGGAAGCGGCTATTCGGACATTACCGCAGCATGCTTATTGGCAATCAGTCTGAATATACAGCCATTTTTCTTGACAAACAATCACCTTTCAGCCATATGACACGAAAATAACATCATTTTTTTGCGAAGGGGAAATTGTAGTATGGTTATTCTTTCGAAAGATGTCATGAGCATGTTCTTCAGGAAAGCAACCCGTAAGGAGAATAGCTCCGTTTCGATGGACGGGGAGATGATACGCCTTCTTTTTGCTATTGATGAAAACAAAACCCTGTCCCGCATCGGCGAAGAGATAAGAATGAATCCCGCGGTTTTGAATGAAACCATTTTAAAGCTTGTCAGGTTGGGCATTGTCGAGCCGGTCACCAAAAAGACAACTTTTCTCAGCAACGCTTTCTTAAATGAACTCACTGTCAATCTAACACATGCGATCGGCCCCATGTCGGAATTTTTAATTGAAGATACGGTATCGGCCATGGGTTTCGCAATTAATGGAATACCATTAAACAGGGTTTTTGAACTGATAACCAAGATTGCTGAAGGGATTCCAGATGATCAGACACGTGCCAATTTCCAAAAAACGATGGTAGAAATTATGCCTAAAGAAAGAATCTAAACTAAGGAGCATAGGCCATGAAGGAAATCATTTGTGATAAGTGCGGGAAAAAATACAAAATTGACGAAACAAAGATTAAGGGCGACTCGGCGAAGCTTAAATGCAAGGATTGTGATAATGTTTTAACTGTTACAAAAGATGCTCCGGCGGCAGTAAAAATGCCTGCACCGGATGTATCTGTTCGACCCGGTAAACCTGAAGATGATTCCTCATACGAGCAGACGGTTACGCTTGCAGCTCCGAAAGGGCTTGAAAAGAAAAAAGAAGGGGCTCTCCGGGCATCTGCCGGACCGATCAAGGTCAAATTCGGCCTTTCACCCAAGATTGTTATTGTTATGCTGCTTATCAGTCTGATGCCCATTACCCTCTATTGGTCGTTTACGTTCAGGGAATCGAGCAGGCTTATCCGAATGGACACCCAACTTCTTATGGCTCAGACTGTTCAGGGCCTTGGCGGCCAGGTTGATGAATGGCTTGACAAAAATATTCTTATACTCAAGACAGCGGCAAGATTGAATGATATAGCCTCCATGGACCGTGTGAAACAGGAGCATATCCTCAAGGCTATTAACCAGGAATATCCATGGATGTACCTTGTATTTACCCTCGGGGTCGACGGGAGCAATATAGGCAGAAATGACGGCAAGCCTTTAACGGATTATTCCGACAGGAGTTATTACAAGGAAGTTATGCAGGGAAAAGATCTCAGCTGGCAGGTCTTAATCGGAAAAACATCAAAAAAACCGGCAGTTGTGCTGGCCGTTCCCATAAAAGCGGTGGATAACAGCATCATAGGCGTAATGGCTGCGGCCATGAATATTGATGAAATATCAACTACAGTGGCAGCCTGGAAAAAGGGGAAAACCGGATTTGCTTTCCTTGTCGATGAAAAGGGCAAGGTCGTATCCCACCAGATCCCGGGATTTGTTCTTGAGCAGAAAGACCTGAGCAGCCATCCCCTTATTTCTGCTATCAGGAAGAAAGGGAAGGAAGTCTCTTTAAACTTTAATAACGACAACGGCAAACCCACATACGGATATGCTAAGATTAATAAGTACGGATGGGTGACGGCTATTCAGCAGGAAGATGAAGAGGCCTTCGCGCTGTTAAAAAGAAATCAGATATTCGCTCTGAGCATATTCGGTTTTACGATTATTATAGTATCCCTTATTGCATGGCTTTCAGCAAGTACCATAGTAAAACCGATAACGCAGCTGACCAATGCCGCTGAGCGCATGAGCATGGGAGACCTCCAAGTGAATATTGGTATAGAATCAAAGGATGAAATAGGACTCCTTGCCCAGGCTCTTAACCGTATGCAAACCAGCCTTAACATGGCAATGGAGAGAATGCGGAAGAAATAATAGGTTCAAATATTATTTTGTTGTGGTTTTTTTGTGTTTTTTTTCTTGACAAACCATGAACACGCGACTATATATAGCCGCGAAAAAATAAAAGCTTCACAAAAAGGCCTGGAGCATTTTTTAACCAGGCCTTTTTTTTAGTTTATTACTTGAGAAAGGTGGTGACAACAATGATTTGTACAACAGTAAGAAAAAACAAGGAATGTCCTTTTATGATGGCCAAGGGCTGCTCTTATAACGGCGGAATCTGCCATGAAATCATAGAAAAGTGCAAAGGCTGCAACCGGAGTACCGAGTATTCTTCAGTTTGGTATTGCACATCCTATCCCGATCCTTCTTTGAAATGGAAAAACGGAAACTGCAATCTTGCGACTCACGTTGTAAATGCTGCTGCGGAATCAAAGACCAAACTCAATCCTATCAAGGCATCAAAACGGGGAAACAACAGGTAAAACTGATGAAACGCAAAAGATAACCCCGTTCATACCATATGAACGGGGTTTTTCAGCTTAAGCACTTCTGCATATTTTATCCGAAATAACTTCTTGCCCGCAACTTTCTATAATGATAATAAACAAGCTTATAATTGTATAGGAGTTATCCTTGACGGCTTCGCAAAAAGTTCTATTTTTACCACAAGGTCACGAATCCGTCTGAGGCGGAGAAGCAAGAAACAGAATATATGGTGTTTTCAGCTTTCTATTCCTTGTGGCTTAATAAAATTATTATGCTTTTACGATTTTTCACGAAACGCCGTCATAATGAATAAATACAACTTACGGAAATAATGTACGGAGCTTAAAAATGCCGATTTTTGAGTATCACTGCGACAAATGCAACAAAAATTTTGAAACGATAGTATTCGGAAAAGAAAAACCCGCCTGCCCTTTATGCAGGAGCAAAAAAGTCAGTAAGATAATGTCCGTGTGCGGTTTTATGAGCAAAGGAACCGGCGGAGAAACGGTAAGAACTTCTGCATCATCCTCATCATGCGGTGGATGTTCAGCCTCAAGCTGCGCAGGTTGCGGTCATTGATGAAACCGGAAATAACAATCGGAACAAGAGGAAGTAAACTCGCGCTCTGGCAGGCCAACTGGGTCAAATCGGAGCTTATAAAAAGTTTTCCGGGGTTTTCCGCAGAAATAGTTATAATCAAAACAAAAGGCGACAAGATACTTGATGTTCCTCTTGCAAAAGTCGGGGGAAAAGGGCTTTTTGTGAAGGAGATCGAGGAAGCGCTCATCAGCAATCACATCGACATGGCTGTGCACAGCATGAAAGATATGCCTGCTGAATTGCTGGACGGTCTTTCTATTGGGGCAATACCGGAACGCGAAAACCCCTGCGATGTTCTTATTTCCAAAAATAATTTTTTATTGTCACAGCTCCCAAAAAAAGCGAGGGTCGGTACAAGCAGTCTCCGCCGCCTTGCACAGGTCAAGCATGTAAGGCCGGATCTTGTCATATTACCTTTAAGGGGAAACCTTGATACAAGGATAAGAAAACTCGATTCCGGGGAACTGGATGCCATAATACTTGCCGCCGCAGGAGTAAAAAGGCTCGGACTCGAAAATCTTATTACAGAATACCTCGACGAAGATATCATGCTTCCTGCGGTAGGCCAGGGAGCCCTGTGCATTGAAATACGAAAAGAAGATCATAATATACTGAAATATATTGATTCTCTGGATCATTCGATAACACGGGCTGTTATAATGGGTGAACGTGCTTTTTTGAAAAGGCTTGAAGGGGGCTGTCAAATCCCTGTAGCAGGTCATGGAAAAGCGGAAAAAAGTAACTTTGCAATAAGCGGCCTTGTTGCAGATCTTGAAGGGAAGACTATTATAAAAGAGACTCTGTCGGGCCCGCTCGAATCATCCGAAAGCATCGGAACGGCTCTTGCAGACAAACTCCTTTTGAGGGGAGCGAAAGAAATACTTGAAAATCTTACGGCTTTGTAAAAAGTAAGAATTGTTCTTTTATGTCATTCCAGCGAAAGAGGGACACGGAGTGAAGTACATGCGCTATCCAGTCTTTTCAACTTGTTTCCGCCTCGGCGGATTTTCACGGGAGTGACGACCTTACGACTTTTATCAAAACCTGCAGAATTGACTTACAGGAAAAATGGAAACAAAAAAAGGCAAAGTATATCTTGTCGGCGCAGGACCGGGAGATCCCGGACTGATCACTGTAAAAGGCAAGGAATGCATTGAGCGCGCTGATGTAATTATTTATGACTATCTTGCATCCCCTTCCCTCCTGAAATATGCAAAAAATGAATCCGAAATCATTTACGTCGGCAAACAGGGCGGAGATCACACATTATCACAGGAAGGCATTAATGCTCTTATCACTGAAAAGGCTAAAAAGGGCTTTACAGTTACAAGATTGAAAGGCGGAGATCCTTTCATATTCGGGCGTGGAGCCGAAGAGGCTGAAGTATTGATTGAAAACGGCATTTCATTTGAAGTGGTTCCCGGTGTCACATCGGCAATAGCAGCCCCGGCATATGCAGGAATTCCTTTGACACACAGGACGTTCACATCCACTGTAGCTTTTGTGACAGGCCATGAAGATCCCGGAAAAGAAGAATCAGGCATAAACTGGGAAGCGCTTGCAAAAGGAATCGGGACTCTCGTTTTCCTGATGGGTGTAAAAAATCTTCCAAATATTGTTATGCGTCTTATGAATCACGGAATGTCCCCTGATACTCCCGTAGCCCTTGTCCGCTGGGGGACAACTCCGAAGCAGACAAGCGTTTCAGGAACCCTCGGGAACATAGTTGAACTTGTCAAAGCAGCCGGCCTTAAATCTCCTGCCGTAATTGTTGTCGGAAACGTCGTAAAACTGAAAGAGAAGATGGACTGGTTTGAGAAAAGACCTCTTTTCGGGAAACGAATCGTCGTCACAAGAGCAAGAGAGCAGGCAAGCGATCTGGTTGATATGCTGTCTGCCCTTGGGGCGGAATGCCTTGAATTCCCTACAATAAAAGTTGAGCCTCCGGACGATTTCAGCCCTATTGACAAGGCAATTGAAAACCTTTCAACATATGACTGGTTGATTTTTACAAGCGTAAACGGGGTGAGTTTCTTTTTTGAGCGACTTTTTGCAAACGGCAAGGATATGCGCGCTCTCAATAAGATTAAAACAGCCGTTATCGGACCCGCAACTTCCGACAGGCTCTTTGGCTATGGACTTGGAAGTGACATTATTCCTGAAAGTTACAGAGCTGAATCTGTGGTTGATGCTTTCCGGAATGAGTACCTTAAAGGAAAAAGAATTCTGCTTCCGCGCGCCGAAGAGGCAAGAGCGGTACTTCCCGAAGAGCTCGTAAAAATGGGCGCTTTAGTAGATGAAATAACGGCTTACCGGACAAGGGCTGTAACCGGTAAAGCCGATGACCTGATCAAGGAGCTTAAAAATAAAACCATAGACCTCATAACCTTTACCAGTTCATCTACGGTAAAAAACTTTTCCGCCCTTCTGCCTGCCGGCATTGTTGAAGAACTCATGAAGGATGTAACGGTCGCAGCAATAGGACCGATTACCGCCGATACCGCAAAAGAGATGGGGTTTAAAGTCAGTATTATCGCGGAATCCTTCACGATACATGGCCTGTGCGATGCCATTCTTGAATACTACGTAAAAGGATAAATTTATGCCGCTTTGCGGCAAATATTTAGCTTTTTTACGATATGTCATTATTGACATACTTGACAATATTACCAAATCAGAATAAAAAAATTGCATGCCTAACCTTAGTTTTTCATACCTGATACTAAATTTTAAAAAAGTCAGATGACAACAAGCCACGCGAATATAACTAAACAGCATGAAATAAAACTGGTTGATCAATATAAGCGCCGGCTTGACTATCTTCGTATTTCCGTAACCGACCGATGCAATATGAAATGTATATATTGCATGACCCATGGAAAAACTTCAAAACTCCCCTGCAGAGAGATTCTGCGTTACGAGGAGATATTAAGGATAGCCAGGATATTCATAAATCTTGGCGTATCAAAAATAAGGATAACAGGGGGAGAGCCCCTTGTTAGAAAAGGCATTTGTGAATTTCTCTCCGGATTGAGCAGCCTGGAAAGTCTTTCAGACCTTTCAATCACGACGAACGGTGTTTTCCTTAAAGAAAAAATAGTGCAGATCCAATCCGCCGGCATTAGGCGCCTGAATATCAGCATGGACACCCTTGATAAAGATAAGTTCAAAATAATTACCGGGATAGATGCTTTCAGCGAGGTGTGGAAAAGCATAATGCTGGCTCTTGACATGGGGTTTGACCCGATAAAAATCAATGTGGTTGCATTGAACGGTATAAACGATGATGAACTGGCTGATTTCGCCAGGTTGTCATTATCTTATCCCTTTCAGATCAGATTCATTGAATACATGCCTATAGGCACATCTCAGATGACATTCAGGCAGCTTCTTGCTCCTGAGATACAAGACCGTATCAGTTCCATAGGCCGCCTGGATCCTGTCGAAAACATATCATTTGACGGTCCTGCCAAACGTTTCAGATTCGAAAATGCTAAAGGTGAAGTCGGTTTTATAAGACCGATAAGCGAGCATTTTTGCAGCAGTTGTAACAGACTCAGATTAACGGCAAGCGGAAATTTAAAGACCTGCCTCCTGTCGGACAACGAGACAGACATTAAGGGCCCGCTTCGAAAAGGATGTTCCGACAGTGAACTGGCCGAAATTATCCTTAAGGCGGTTTACAATAAACCTTTTGAACACCCTCTTGTTGCAAATAATGAAGTTATGATTTCGGGTTGTATGTCCGCAATAGGGGGCTGAACCGAAAAAGCGAGCGTATTTCCCGCTATTGGGGGGAATTAGCGAGCGGATTAAAAACAGATAATATTTCTTACGGTTAAAGCTTCCACGCTGCTCGCAGCGGGAAGCTTCAAAAACAGTCTACTCACTTTTGATTTTTATATAGAAGTTTTATTAACTGGGGTAGAGAAATGGAGGGATATCTATGAATGTAACAAGAAGAGGGTTTATCAAGATTTCCGGCGCAACTGCCGCCGGAATCGCCGTCAGCGGCATGGGGTTTGACCTTTCTCCGGTCAAAGCCCACGCCCTGACGTTGAAAACCAAGGACGCAAAGGAGACAACCACGATCTGCTGTTATTGCGGCGTGGGATGTGGCGCAATTGTTCACACAGGCAAAGAGAAGGGCCGCGTCATAAACATTGAAGGTGACCCGGATCATGTTATTAACCGAGGCGCCCTTTGTTCAAAAGGTGCCGCACTTTCCCAGCTTGCAGAAAACAAGAACAGGCTTACGGAACCGATGTACAGGGCGCCCGGTTCGAATGTGTGGAAAAAGGTATCCTGGGATTGGACTCTTGCCGAAATCACGAAAAGGATCAAGGCATCAAGAGAAGCCTCTTTCACCCTGAAAAACGCGAAAGGCGAAACCGTAAACCGTACAGAAGCCATTGCATCAGTCGGAAGCGCAGCGCTCGACAACGAGGAATGCTGGATTTACCAGGCATTGATGAGATCTCTCGGGCTTGTCTATATCGAACACCAGGCGCGTATCTGACACAGCGCAACTGTTGCGGCTCTGGCAGAGTCGTTCGGACGCGGTGCGATGACAAATCACTGGATCGATTTAAAGAACAGCGACTGCATACTTATAATGGGAAGCAATGCTGCTGAAAACCATCCCATTTCATTCAAGTATGTCACAATGGCGCAGCAAAGCGGTGGAAAAGTCATAAGTGTAGACCCCAGATTCACAAGGACTTCTTCAAAATCTGACATTTATGCGCCTCTCCGTTCAGGTACGGACATCGCCTTTTTAGGAGGCATGATCAAGTATATCTTCGACAACAAGCTGTCCAACGAGGAATACGTTGTAAACTATACGAATGGCGCTTTCATTGTAAACAAGGATTTTTCTTTCAATGACGGACTTTTTTCAGGCTTTGATCCCCTGAAAAAGAGCTATAACAAAAGCACCTGGACATTCGATAATGATGAAAACGGAGTTCCGAAAAGAGATGTAACTCTCAAAGATCCACGCTGTGTTATGAATATTCTGAAAAATCATTACAGCAGGTACGATCTTGCGCTTGTTTCCAGAATAACCGGAACTTCCGAAGCGGATCTTCTGGAAGTTTACAAAACGTATGCCGCAACCGGAGCAAGAGGAAAAGCGGGAACAATCATGTATGCTATGGGCTGGACACAACATACGGTCGGCGTTCAGAACATACGCACAATGTCTATAATCCAGCTTCTGCTTGGCAATATGGGTGTTGCGGGAGGCGGAGTCAACGCTCTTCGCGGCGAATCTAACGTTCAGGGTTCTACAGACCACGCGCTTTTATTCCATATCCTGCCAGGTTATTTAAAAACACCCTCATCGCCGATTCAGACATTGGCCGATTACAACAAGCGTTTCACTCCTGAGAGCAAGAATCCCTTAAGCGGAAACTGGTGGCAGAATTACCCCAAATATTCTGTAAGTCTTCTTAAGTCATATTTTGGTGAAAATGCCACAGCAAACAACGAGTTCGGCTACAGCCTGCTCCCGAAGACGGAAGCCGGCAAAACGTACACCTGGCTTGATATTTTCGATGACATGTATAAAGGCTCTATAAAAGGATTCTTCGCCTGGGGTATGAATCCGGCATGCAGCGGATCAAATGCCGGAAAAGTACGAAAGGCAATGGCAAAGCTTGACTGGATGGTCAATGTGAACCTGTTTGACAACGAAACAGGCTCTTTCTGGAAAGGCCCCGGAATGAAACCTTCCAAAATAAAGACGGAGGTGTTCATGCTTCCCGCGGCGGTTTCCGTTGAAAAAGAGGGAAGTATAATAAACAGCGGACGATGGATGCAGTGGCGCTATGCGGGTCCGAAACCAATGGGAAACAGCAGGCCGGACGGGGACATCATAATGGAACTCGGCAACATGCTGAAGGAAGCCTATAAGAAAGACGGCGGCCAGTTCCCGGACACTATCCTCAACTTAAAGTGGGATTATATGACAGACGGCAAGTTTGATTCCCACAAGGTGGCAAAGGAGATCAACGGCTACTTCTGTGAAGATGCCACGGTCAACAAAAAAGACTTCAAAAAAGGGGATCTTGTTCCGAATTTTACATTCCTGCAGGCTGACGGCAAAACATCTTCCGGAAACTGGCTATATAGCGGCAGCTATACGGGCGATGGGAACATGGCCGCAAGGCGCGGCCAGGAAGATGCGCCGAACAATATCGGGCTTTTCCCGAAATTTGCCTGGTCATGGCCCTTAAACAGAAGAATTATTTATAACCGCGCTTCTGTTGACCTGAAGGGACAGCCCTACGATGAAAAAAGATGGGTTATTAAATTCGACGGAGAGGTCAAAGACGGAAAATATACCACATCCAAATGGACAGGTGATGTGCCCGACGGTGGCTGGTATGCTCTCCAGAACCCGGATGGAACTGAAAGGAGCGACGGGAAACTCGCCTTTATCATGCAAAAAGAGGGGTATGCCCAGATTTTCGGCCCCGGTCTGGCAGACGGACCGTTGCCGGAACATTATGAACCTCTGGAATGTCCTGTAGAAAAGAATTTCATGAGTTCACAGCGCATGAATCCTATTGCGCCTGTTTACGGCACGGATGCGGATCTTTTTGCAACATGCGATCCTAAATACCCGTTTGTCTGCACAACATACCGCGTTTCGGAGCATTGGCAGACAGGTCTTATGACCCGTCCCCAGGCATGGCTTCTCGAACTTCAGCCGCAGGTATTCGTTGAAATGAGCGAAGAGCTTGCAAAGCTGAAAGGAATAAAAAACGGGGAGCGCGTTAAAGTATCTTCGGCACGCGGATCGCTGGAATGTACGGCGGTTGTGACTAAGCGTTTCAAGCCGATGAAAATAGGAGATGGCATAGTTCACCAGGTAGGGATACCATATAATTTCGGATGGCGATGGCCAGTCAGCGGCAAGGAGGAGAGTGCGAATCTTCTTACGCCGTCAACAGGTGATCCCAATACCAGAATTCCTGAAACCAAGGCCTTCATGGCCAACATATCGAAGATAAAAAGGGGGTGATATAGATGAGTAAGTCGTTTTTTATCGATACAACAGTTTGTACTGCATGCCGGGGTTGCCAGGTAGCCTGCAAACAATGGAAAAATCTCCCTGCTGAAAATACCGTCAACCGGGGTACTAATGAAAATCCGGCCGATCTCTCTTTTAACACTTACAAACTTGTGAGGATGCGCGAAGAGGTTGTCGACGGCAAATTGAAATGGCTTTTTTTCCCGGATCAATGCAGGCACTGTGTTGAGCCCCCCTGCCTCTCAACTGCAGGCGATCCTGCTGCCATATTCAAAGACGAGGCGACCGGAGCCGTCATCTATACTTCAAAAACCAAAGGCCTTAACGCAAAAGAGATAATCGAGTCATGTCCGTATAATATCCCCCGCAAAGGGAAAAATGGAGCTCTTGCAAAATGCGATATGTGTCTGGACAGAGTTCAGAACGGACTGCTTCCGGCATGCGTCAAGACATGCCCGACCGGGGCAATGAACTTCGGCGAACGAGAGGAGATGCTTTCACTAGCAAACAAGCGTCTCGGTGAAATCAAGAAGATAAGCCCGGCAGCCATGCTTCTCGATGCGGATGATGTGAGGGTAATTTATCTTGTTGCATATAAACCCGAACTTTACCACAAGTTTGCTGTGGCATCAGTATTCGATATCGGAATCACAAGACAGATGGCTCTTGCAAAGATGTTCCGACCTGTAAAAAATATTGCTTCAAGACTTGTATAAGCGGAGCAACATATAACATCAACATAAAGGGGAGAAGGCAACATAACTTCTCCCCTTTATGTTTCAGAATTGATGGTTGCTGGTTATAAGTTAAGGTTATGTTTTCTCACACGGAGGCACAAAGGCACAGAAATTTTTAAGGAAGATGAGATGACCGAAACATTAAATGACACATCCGATAAGATTAAAAAAACAGCTAATGCCATAAAAAAGCTGAGGCCTTCATATTCAAAAATACTCGATTTCTATGAAAAGATATTTACAGCTCAGGAAAAATCGGCGGCAAAAACAGAAATCGAGCCGACAGAACTTTCAGACGATATCGTTTCAATCAAGGCGAAAGAAAAATTTCCGCTGTTCAGTCTCTCCGAATTTTCTGTCGACGTCAATTCATCCCGGAAACTTTTCAAAAAAATCTGCAAAATAATAAACAAATCCGAAAATCACATGTCATCTGCCGCAGAAATCATATTTGCCGCAAATGAGAACAAAAAAATTGATTTTAATGAACTTTATGCCGCCCTGCTGCACGATGATGATGCGTCTTTCGGCAATATCGCGGCAAAACTCAAAACCGACAGGGACGCGCTTGCCTTCATCACATACAACAGCATAAAACCGTCGTTATTCTTATTCGCCGAATCCGCTTCACAATATCTTGATAAGGATAATACGTGGGAGAAGGGTTACTGCCCGGTCTGCGGTAACGCTCCCGTCATCTCCACTTTCGAATCCGACGGAAAACGATTTCTGACATGCTGCTTCTGCTGGCATAAGTGGACTGTAAGAAGACTGTTCTGTCCCTTTTGCGAAAACATGGAAGCCGGATCTCTCCATTATCTCTTTTCTGAAGATGAGAAGGAATACCGGATAGATGTATGCGACAGGTGCAATAAATATATAAAAAATGTGGATACGAGAATTATTAGCCGTTTTGTCTATCTGCCGCTTGAACAGATTGCCACATTGCATCTTGACATAATGGCAAAAGAGAAAGGTTTTGAGAGCGGAGTACCGCTCGAACTTCAGGTGTAGTTATGAAAATACAGGAAAAAGGGAAAACTCCATTTCTGCTGATTATCTTTTTTCTCTTTCTTCTGCTTGTTGGCATAAATGCAGGTGAAGTATCTACCGTGCTCGAAACAGCCACAAGAATATGCTTAAGCTGCATCGGAATAGGATAACCTATATGCTTAGAAGATGGATACAGGTTATAGCCACCTTCCTGAGCAACTCTTATCTATTATTTCCGTTTACAGGAAATATCTACCAGGGAACTTTAAAATCCTTCTGCACACCCGGTCTGAATTGCTATTCCTGCCCAGCCGCAACAGGAACATGCCCTCTTGGCGCTTTGCAAAACTTCATGGCAACCCTGCGGCCGGGATTACAGGCCGGAAATCAGCATTTTGGCTTATTTGTTATAGGCACGCTTGGTCTGCTCGGAAGCATAGCAGGTCGTATGCCCTGCGGATGGCTCTGCCCTTTCGGTTTTCTCCAGGAGCTTATTCATAAAATTCCGTCCCGTAAATTTGGTATTCCAAGGGTTTTATCATACATAAAATATCCTGTTTTAATCCTTTTTGTTTTTCTTCTCCCGTTTCTCATCGCGGACGAATTCGGCTATGGAATGACCTGGTTCTGCAAGTTCATATGCCCTGCAGGAACTCTTGAAGCCGGAATTCCAATGATTATTTTGAAACCTGAGCTTCAGGCTTTAATCGGCATACTCTTTTACAACAAGCTCCTTATTCTTGGATTGTTTCTCATATGGATGGTTTTCAGCAGCCGCCCGTTCTGCAGAGTAGCCTGTCCGCTTGGAGCGATATATTCGCTGTTCAACAAGCACAGCATCTTCAGAATGATTCATGATCCCGAAAAATGCACGCGCTGCATGGAGTGCCATAAGAACTGCCCTATGGGGGTGAAATTCTATGAAAGCAGGAATGATATCGACTGCGTCAGGTGCCTGAAATGCATGAATGAATCGTGCAAATTCGGAGCCATATCATACGAAATTACAGGGTTCAAGGAGTTCAGGGGCCAAGGGATCGAGGGGAAAGCGGTTGTCAGAGGTCAGTAATCAGTTATCAGATCACTTGAACCATCGAATCCTGGAACTCTTTCTCCTGTCTAATCAGGAAAAGATTTTTATTTTTTTGTTTCAAGGGAAACCGCGGATTCTGAAAACTCGACAGGAGTTTTCTTCCCGCCGTCATCTCCTTTTTGCTTTATCTTTACTCCTCGCGTCTTGATACCAATATCTGCCGGCTTTGTTTTTATATCATAAATTCCGCTTGTGGATTCAAGGTCCAAATCTCCCAGTTGTGAAGATCCCGCATAGACTGTTATGCTCTCTCTTCCAAAAGGAGGAGAAACCTCAAGATCAAACCTGTCTTCACCTGAAGGTATCTCATACACTGTTTCTCCCTTGAAATAATTGTCTGAGCTGTAAGGGTTCGGAAAAAGCTGAACAAGTTTTCCGGCCGCATCTTTATATACCACTCTTGCGTAAAACGGTTTGTTTCCCCTGATATAAACTTTTATCTTCTCTGAGTTTTTATATTCTTTTTTATCCGTCCATACCCTGACGTTCAACGGGGAAGTCGGGTCATCAAAAGATGCTTCTTTGGGGGAGCTCTTGATTTTTTTCTCGTCAGGTAGTACCTCGGCCTTTATTTTCAGCCTGAAACACTCGCCTGATGAAGGGTCTCTGAACCACCCCTTTTCAATCTCTTCAATCATCCTGACGGAAGCATTAGAATAGGCTTTTACCATATCGCTTTCCAGCACGAAGTTTTTCACTTCCGTGTTGCTTTCAAGATATGTCAGCGTGTATTCGACAGCTTTGCGCTTTGCGTCGGAAAGAGCCGCCTGCTCGGTATCTTTTCTCGACTTGTCATCTCCCATGCAGGCATGACCCTCAGTCTCTGTAATGGTTGACTGCGAGGCATAAAGATTCGGTATTGCCGCCAGTAAGAAAATAATCAATGCTATGATAATCCTTTTCATACTTTTCCTGCACCTTTTTTTCTATTCACCATTCACCTTTACTGATTACTGATCACTATTCACTATCTACTTTCTACTATTTCAGCAAACCTCTGATTTTCTTCTCAAGCGAAGCCTCCGACTGCTGGCCGGGTATTTTTTCAATTACTTTACCGTTTTTGATAAGATAGAGCATCGGAATGGCGTATATTTTGTATTTATCAACAGCATCTTCTCTCGCCCAGTATATGGGGAAATTGACCTTCATCTTGTCGGCTATCTTCTGCATAGCCTCAGGACCGTCTATATCAAGACTTATCCCGACTATTTTCAAGCCCTTATCCTTATATTTGTTATGCAGTTTTATCAGAAAAGGCAGTTCCTCACGGCACGGGCCACACCATGAAGCCATGGCAACAACAAGGGATCTGCTCTCCCTGCTTTTCATGAGTTTATCGAGCTCTTTCGGCTCAATCTTCTGAACTACAATCTTCGCGCCGCCCTGTGCCAAAATATCTGAAGCGGAAAAAGTTGCAAAGAAAAAACAAACGGCAACAAATAAGGCTCCCGTTGTTATGATCCGCTTATACATTCTGACTCCTGCATCATTTTTTGAACTTAGCGGTGAAAGGCGGTGAAAGTTGTCTTTTTACAAAGCCGTCAGTCATAACTGAATGCTTTATATGTCGTCGGCGAACCCAGCAAAGCGTCCACCTTACCTTCGAGTTCAGCCCGTTTTTCATTGGCAAACCAGCGCTGCCAGTCTTCAAGAGACTTCCAGGTGCTTATCACGAGGTATTCGTTCGGATCATCCACGTTTCTCAATGTTTCCCCTGTAATATAGCCAGGCTGGTCAAAGGCCATTGCCCGAAGCTCTATAAGCATCTCGGATAAATGGGGAAGAATGGTAGCATCCATACCTTTGGGCACTCTCACCGCTCTGCGTATCATGAGTACACGAATCGACATTATTATATTCTCCTTCCTAGTATTATATATATTATTTTTCTTTAAACCCGCACATATTTAAAGTCAACAATCCATCAGGAAATCCGTCAGGGTCAACCGGCAATATCTTTTAAAGTAAGCAACACACCAGCCGCTACCGCGGATCCTATTACTCCGGCCACATTCGGTCCCATCGCATGCATGAGCAGAAAGTTTTCAGGATCCGCATCCATCCCGAGCTTCTGGCTCACCCTCGCCGCCATGGGAACGGCGGATACGCCTGCAGATCCTATCAGAGGATTGACTTTTGAACCCGGGAAGAGATTCATGATCTTTGCCATCAGAACGCCCGAGGCCGTTCCTATTGAAAAAGCGATCGCTCCGAGAAATAAGATGCCAAGTGTTGAAATATTCAGAAATTTGTCTGTAGACATCTGAGCGCCTACTCCAAGGCCAAGAAAAACCGTCACAATATTGAGCAGGGCGTTCTGAGCCGTATTGGAGAGTCTTTCGACGACTCCGCATTCTCTCATAAGGTTTCCGAACATGAAAAAACCTATAAGCGGCGCAGCAGAAGGAAGCAGCAAAACACATAAACCGAGAACGGTTAGCGGAAATATGATTTTTTCCAGTTTACCGACATATCGCATCTGTTTCATCCGGATTTTTCTCTCATCCGGCGTGGTGCATAACCTCATG
>Ga0268284_1000888_pt1 | contig 17506 bp, 17 predicted proteins | sample saktaG_14_FD_190137 | JGI IMG/M metagenome (GOLD analysis project Ga0268284, IMG submission 190137) | Saline water microbial communities from Sakinaw Lake, British Columbia, Canada - sak_2013_06_06_40m | ecosystem: Environmental > Aquatic > Non-marine Saline and Alkaline > Saline ...
ATACAGCCCAGCACATAAAAAATGGCCATGAAAGGCACAAGATACTCACAGACCTTGGCAATGGATGTTATGCCTCCGATAATGACAACCGCGGTAACCGCGGTTATCACTGAGCCGGTGATCCAGGGTGAAATATTGAAGTTGTGCTGAACCATCACCGCAATGGAGTTCGCCTGAACCATATTGCCTATACCGAATGCAGCCACAGAGGTAAAAAAGGCGAACAGAACGGCAAGCCATTTCATCTTCATGGCCTTTTCAAGCACATACATCGGTCCTCCGGAAACCGTGCCGTCTTTTTCAACCGTGCGGTATTTCACCGAAAGCACCGCTTCCGCATATTTTGTCGCAATACCGAAAACGCCGGTCAGCCACATCCAGAGCACGGCTCCGGGTCCTCCGGCTGCAACGGCTGTTGCAACACCGACAATGTTGCCGGTTCCTATCGTCGCTGCAAGTGCGGTGACAAGCGCGCCGAAATGGCTGATCTGACCCTCACCCTCCTTTGTTCTGGTAAAGGACATCCGGATCGCCTTGAACGTATACTTCTGGATAAAACCAAGCCTGAACGTCAGAAAAAGATGCGTGCCGAAAAGAAGAACGAGCAGTGGGATACCCCAGACATATCCGCTGATCTGATCAAGAACTTTTTCAAGTGTACCCACAGCACCTCCAGATGATTTAAATGTATCAGAAATGGCAACACAATAAACCCACGCTCCCGACAGTATCGGGACCGGCTGCAATTTATAAGTGACACCTTTATTTTATTTCCGGAAAATAACTAATCGACAGGTAATTGCATTCGATAAAAACACCGCTCATCGCGAGATTCTTTTATTTTGCAGGGTTCTTCGTATCTTTGCCGGCAACAGACCTCAATCCCGTCCGGTCATCGCAGCTCTTCACTGCAAGATGAACGGTTGCCGTGATGATATTTTTATAACGCACTTTGCAAGAGAGAGAGCCGGTAAACGAATGGATTTAATTAAAGAGACAGCAAGAAGAAAAACCTTTGCCATCATAAGCCACCCTGATGCAGGCAAAACCACATTGACCGAAAAATTTCTGCTTTTCGGCGGTGCCATCCAGACTGCCGGTGCCGTAAAAAGCAACAAGATCCGCAAAACCGCCACCAGCGACTTCATGGAGATCGAAAAACAGAGAGGAATCTCTGTTGCGACATCGGTCATGGGGTTCGAATATGCGGGAAAACGGGTCAATATTCTTGATACGCCCGGCCACAAGGACTTTGCCGAAGACACCTACCGTACCCTTACCGCAGTAGACAGTGTCATTCTGGTGATCGATTGCGTCAAAGGGGTGGAGGAGCAGACAGAAAAATTGATGGCGGTCTGCCGCATGCGCCATACGCCGGTCATCATCTTTATCAACAAGATGGACCGTGAAGGACGAAACCCCTTTGAACTGCTCGACGAGCTTGAAGAGAAACTGCAGATCAGTGTGCGCCCTCTTACCTGGCCGATCAGTCAGGGACAGAGCTTTAAAGGTGTCTATAATCTCTATAAAAAAGGCCTCAACCTTTTTGAGGCCAATACCACCCGCATCAGTGAAAGCCTCATCAGGGTCACTGATCCCGAAGACCCTGAACTGGAAAAATGGATTCCGGAAAGTTTCTGCAAAAAACTCCGTGAAGATATCGCCCTGATTGAAGGGGTCTATGAACCGTTCCATGAAGAGCTTTACCGGGACGCTCTCCTGGCGCCGGTTTTTTTCGGCAGCGCCATCAACAACTTCGGCGTCAAGGAGCTTCTTGAAACATTTCTCACGGTCGCACCGAGCCCCAGTGAACGCGAAGCCGCAGAACGCACGGTCATGGCTTCTGAAGAGACGATGAGCGGATTTGTCTTTAAAATCCACGCGAATCTTGATCCGAACCACAGGGACCGCACCGCGTTTTTCAGGATCTGTTCAGGCCGCTTTGAACGCAACAAATTCTATTTCCACACCAGGCTGCAGAAAAAAATACGGTTTTCAAGCCCCACACAGTTCATGGCAAATGAAAAAAGCGTCATTGACGACGCATGGCCGGGCGATGTTATCGGACTCTACGACAACGGCTCCCTGAAAATCGGCGACACCCTGACCGAAGGTGAAGATCTCCATTTCCGCGGAATCCCGAGTTTTTCACCGGAAATCTTCAAGGCGCTGGAAAACCGTGATCCGATGAAGGCAAAGCAGCTTGACAAGGGCGTACGGCAGCTTACCGAAGAGGGTGTCGCCCAGCTTTTCATCCAGCACGGAAGCCGCAAAATCATCGGTACGGTCGGAGAGCTGCAGTTCGACGTCATCAAATTCCGCCTGGAACACGAATACGGCGCCCAGTGCGACTTCACTCCCCTGCGCTTTCACAAGGCGTTCTGGATAACCGGAAGCAATAAAGAGATGCTTGAAGAGTTTCTCCGGCGCAAATGGAATGCCATAGCGCTCGACAAGGAGGACCATCCCGTATTTTTTGCCGAAAGCGAATGGATGATGAAAACAGCCAGAGAGGACTATCCCGATCTTGAGTTCCATACCACCTCGGAGTTCAAAACAGACTCCGCACAGGGCAAACCCTGACCGTCACTCTTCCGTGCATCTCTTATAACCCTGAAAAGCCGCAGCAGGAAAAGAGAGATGCCTTTCTGCAACGACCGCTCGTCTTCATCCGGAACCCGGCACAGAAACTTTTCCCGGGCCATGGAACCTTTACCCTGACTTTGGCGGTTTTAAAGGAGTTAACAATTGTAAATACAGAGACGATAGTTTCAGGTATTTTGAAGACAAAAAACTGCACCGATGATGAAGCACGTTACCTATAGCGTAAAAGGAATGCACTGTCCCTCATGCGAGATGATCGTGGAAAAAACGCTGATGAAGCGTGATGGAATAAAGAGTGCTGAAGCATCCATGTCGCGGGGCAGCGTCAGGATCGACTGTGAAGGAGAGAGCCCGGCGGCTGAAGAGCTGAACCGGATCTTTGCCGGAACAGAATACTCATTTGCCGAAAGCGCCCGTGCTGAAAAAACCGGACGGTTTTCGGGCTTTCTCCAGCCTCTCGCCCTCGCGCTTGTCGCTGTTGCGGCTTTCTTTGCCCTTTCGTCAGCAGGAGTCTCGTCTCTGGTCATGATCACTCCTGAAAGCACCTATGGCGCATTGTTTCTTTTCGGACTGGTTGCCGGCATTTCAAGCTGTGCCGCCCTGACGGGAGGACTTGTACTCTCCCTTTCCGCCGGATGGCTTGCCGGATACGGGTCACCGTCTTCGACGGCTCAAAAAACCATGCCGCATATCCTTTTCAATACAGGACGCATCGCCTCGTATACGCTCCTGGGAGCTCTCCTCGGACTGGCCGGCGAAACCATAAAAATCTCATCGTTCGTCAGCGGCGCCGCCGTGATTGCCGTTTCACTCCTGATGGTTGCTCTGGCTCTGCAGATGCTCGGCTTTAACTCCTTCAGCCGCATGAGAATCGCTCTGCCGAAAAAGCTTTCCGCTGGAATCCTGAGCGAAAAACATGGAGCAAAGGCACTGCATCCGCTTATCACCGGAAGCATGACCGTTCTGCTGCCCTGCGGCTTCACCATGATTGCCGAAGGTGCTGCGGTGCTTTCCGGCAGCGCCCTGCAGGGAATGCTCATCATGTTCTTTTTTGTACTCGGCACCACCCCCGCTCTCCTCGGCATAGGAATATCGAGCATGCAGCTTTCCTCAAACAGAAAAACCTCCCCGCTTTTTCTGAAAACATCCGGACTGCTCATTATTTTCTTTGTAATGTACAACCTGAATGTTCAATTCGGAACCGGGGGTCTCATTACGGGTCAGCGCTCCTCCTCCGCTTCCGCATCTCTTTCAGTACCTGACCCGGGGCCGGCAGTGCAGGCCGCCGAAGTTTCTGCTGCCCGGAACGCCGGCGCTAAAACCGTAACCATTGTCTATACGGACGCACGGGATATCGCACCCAACTCCTTTACCATAAATAAAGGTGAAAAGATACGGTTTGAAGTCAATCCCTCCGATACCGGTTCAGGGTGCATGAGCACCATAATGGTTCCGGGATTATGGGAGCGGCCTGAACCGCTCATCAAGGGAAAAAAAATCGTGATGGAATTCACTCCGGCGCGGACCGGCTCCTATAAAATAACCTGCGCCATGGGAGTTCCCCGCGGAGTCATCCACGTCAGGTAATCAGTTAACCGAAAATGAAGGGACCCATGCAGAAAGTATCTCTTTATCTGACCGTTGCGCTCATGATCGTTTCCGGTATCATAGGAATCGGAACCGGCTACTGGCTTACCCCGCAGTACACCCTCTCGATGTACGACAAAAACACCATGGACCTCGGCGCACCGGACAAATGGGTCGATCTCAGATACCTTGACGCCATGATAGCCCACCACCGCGGGGCCATGCTTCTTGCGCGGCAGGCCTCCGTCAGCCGCAGAGAGGAAATCAGAACGCTGACAACGGAGATCCTGAAAAACGAGCCCGTTGCCATTGCGGAACTCTACCGGTGGAAAAAGGAGTGGTACGGTGACAGCAGGATGGTCCGTGACCCTCAGGTCGCGCATCTCGGCAAGTATGACACGAAACTTGATCTCCGTTTTCTTAATGCCCTGATTGCCCATCATGAAAACGGCATCCGGATGACAAGAGAGATCCGGCTCAAGTCGAGCCGTACGGAAATACTCGATAATGCCGATGCGGTAGAACTCTTTCTCGGCGGAGGTCTCGGCATGCTCAGGGAGTGGAGAAATGCGTGGTATAATGTCGCTGATAAAAATCCCTATCTATGACTACCGGAACCTATACCGTCAAAGGCATGCATTGCGCAAGCTGTGCGGCAATCATCACCAAAAAGCTCTCAAAGGCAGAAGGCATAAAGCAGGTCGATGTCAATCTTGCCACCGAAAAGGCAAAGCTCGAGTTTGACGGGAGCGTTATGCCGGAGGATGCACTCAACGAGATCATCGGAAAATACGGCTACGGCCTGATCGAGGATCAACCTGAAAAGAACGGCGCTGCCCAGCTCTCTCATGCGGTATCCGATGCATCCCTTCTGAAGGAGCAAAAACAGCGGGAACTTCAGGAACAGCTTGCAAAGGTTCAGTTTGCCCTCCCGCTGGCCCTGCTTGTGTTTCTTCTGATGATGTGGGATATCGGTTCAAAGGTATTCAGCTTTATTCCAAACCTCCCTCTTCCCATGGAGCTGCTGAATATCATCTCGATGGCCATTGCCACATACATGGTCTTCCGGATAGGAGCCCCGTTCCTTCACGGTATCGTCATGTTTCTCAAAAGCGGTGCGGCAGGCATGGACACCCTCATCGGCATCGGAACACTTACGGCTTATCTCTACAGCGCCGTCATCACGCTGATGCCCTCCGTACGTCAACTTCTTCTGATACCAGATTATACCTACTTTGACGTCACGATTGTGGTGATCGGCTTTGTCCTGCTCGGCAAATATCTTGAAGCGCGTTCAAAGATGAAAACCGGTGAAGCCATTGAAAAACTGATCGGCCTGCAGGCCAAATCAGCCCTTGTCCTGAGAGCGGGAAAGGAGATCGAGATTGCGGTGCAGGAGGTCAGAACGGGCGATCTCGTTATCGTTAGACCCGGTACGAAGATCCCCGTAGACGGCACGATCAGTGAAGGTTTCTCTTCCATAGACGAGTCGATGGTCTCAGGCGAACCTGTTCCGGTTGACAAGAAAGCCGGCGACCCGGTCACGGGAGGCACCATCAACAAACAGGGAGCCTTCACCTTCAGGGCTTCGAATGTCGGCTCCGATACGGTTCTTGCACGCATCATCAGGATGGTCGAAGAGGCCCAGGGTTCGAAAGCGCCCATACAGAACATTGCCGACAGAATTGCAGGTGTTTTTGTGCCCGTTGTCCTGGTACTCGCCGCGGCAACCTTCATCATCTGGCTGACTGTGGGATCGTCGCTGCTCGGATTCTCTCTGGCCCTTTCCTACGGTATCATGGCAATGGTCGGCATTCTGGTTATCGCCTGTCCCTGCGCGCTCGGCCTGGCAACTCCTACAGCCATCATTGTCGGAATCGGAAAGGGCGCTGAATACGGTATCCTGATCAGGAATGCCGAAAGCCTTGAAAAGCTCAGTACCATCGATACTGTTGTGCTTGACAAAACAGGCACCATTACAAACGGAACTCCCAGTGTGACCGATATCCTGACGCTTGACCCTGAAACAAGCCGTATATCCCTTCTGCAGATTGCCGCCAGCGTGGAAAAGCGTTCGGAACACCCTCTTGCTCAGTCCATTGTCGATGCGGCAGAAAAAGAAAGCGTCAGTTTAAGCGACATTACGGCATTCGAGGCGCTTGAAGGCATGGGTGTCTCGGCAACAGTCGCAGGCATCTCCGTTACGGTCCGCAAGCCGGCCGATGCGGAAAAAAACATACCGGAAGTAAAAGAACTGCAGGAGCAGGGTAAAACGGTCGTCATGATCGAAGTGAACGGGGTCGCAAAGGGTTTGATTGCCTTGAGCGATACCGTGAAGGAGGTGGCGAAGGATGCCGTCGCTTCACTTCACCGCAGAGGGCTCAAGGTTATCATGATGACCGGCGATAACCGTTCAGCGGCGAACTACATGGCAAAACAGGTGGGGATAGACGAGGTGATCTCCGAAGTGATGCCGCAGGAAAAAGCTGAAAAAATCAGGGAGCTCCAGGCAAAGGGAAGAAAGGTTGCCATGGCGGGAGACGGCATCAACGATGCTCCTGCCCTGGCGCAGGCGGACGTCGGCATTGCCATGGCGACGGGAACCGATATTGCCATTGAATCCGCCGGCATTACCCTGCTCAAGGGCGATATCAACAAAGTTGCTCAAGCCATCACCCTTTCACGCTCAACCATGACGGTGATACGCCAGAACCTCTTCTGGGCGTTTATCTACAACATCATCGGCATACCTCTTGCCGCAGGGGCGCTTTACCCGATCTGGGGAATTTTTCTGAACCCGGTTTTTTCCGGTCTCGCCATGGCTGGAAGCAGCGTTTCGGTTGTCAGCAATTCACTGCGCCTGAAAGCAAAAAAGCTTTAGAGGAATACCGGATTGAACAAAGGTTGCCTGGAGACTCCTTTCACCGGGCCTGCAACCGGGAATTGCTACTCCCCTGAAATGTCATGTTCCTCTCCGAACCAGACAACGGCGTAGTAATCGGAAAGGGCTACCCCTACAGCGTTCCACTGCAGCCGCTTCCAATTACCGGCATTGATAATCACGGCATTATGCAGTGTTTGATCAACCCATAATGAAAACGCTTTGCCGGGCAGCATTTTACTGCTTGTCCAGGCTGCAATTTCATAACCTCTGCCTGGATAGTCGGTCAATTCCTTCGGTTTGCCCCACATGCCCTCCGCGCTTTCGCTTCCGTAATAACGGCAGGGCGTCCATTGACCGTCCCCGGACCAGCTGTGCAGATTGCCGCGTCCTGAAGGGGGATGCGCCTCAAGATCACGTACATGAGTTCGGGCAACACTGGAGAGGCTCGCCGAAACGGGAATTGAGGGAAGTCCGTTCTTCCTGCGGTAATCCATGATCATCCGGTATAATTGGAGCTCCTCAGTCGAAAGAGAGGTCCCCGATACCCTGCCAGCTCTGTCCGGCTGTGAATGCGGCATCCATCCCTGAATTGACAGACGTGAAATTTGAGGTCCGTCAGGATTGAAGCCGCTCTCTCCGGCATCGCCGTAAAGAGGAGAAAGAGGCGTAAATGCGGCGGCAAGCAGTACGATGCCTGCAATACGATACAATACCGTAGAAATCCTGTAACTCATCATCACCAGTTTAAGAGGGGGAATGTCTCCGGAATAAATATAGTGATAAAACCGGTTTTTCCCGCGCTCACCTCAGCTCCGGCGCCTGAACGGAAAGAAGGATTTCAGCACCAGCGCAGTGAGAACAATCGATGCAGCGACGGAGACAATGCCGCCCTCTTCATGCGATCCTTTGTTAACCCAGTGCCTGATGTCGTATCCGAGATATCCGTACAGGTAATTGACAAGCATGCCGGCAAGCATTGATATGACGACAATTGACACAAGATAGATGAATGTTGCTTTTCTGCCCAGTATTCCGGCAATCACAGGAAGCGATGCAGCATTGGTTGCCGGGCCCGCCAGCAGAAAAACAAGGGCGGCTCCAGGTGAAATTCCCTTCAGCGCAAGCGCAGCGACAATGGGAGTTGAGGCTGTGGCGCAGACATAGAGCGGCACAGAAATCAGAAGCATTATGGCCATCGACAGGTACTCGTTTGAAAAATAGCGGTTTACCATTTCCGTTGAAACAAAAACAGAGATCAAACCGGAAAGCAGGATTCCTGTAAACAGCCAGAGTCCGACATCCTTCAGAAGATCGCCGAAGGCGAAGCTCATGCCGACCCTGAATTTGGCTGAAAGCGTCAACGTCTCCTTCTGTTTATGGGCGCAGCAGCCGCAAGAGGAAGTGGTCGCCTCCTCCGGCGTTTTCTCTGCGGCCGGGACATTCTTCTTTTCTGAAAATGAAACCGCAATACCCGTGGCAATAGCCATAAAAAAGGCGGCCAGCGGCCGGAACACGGTCATGAGGGGATCAAGCAGCGCATAGGAAACCGCTATGGAATCAACCCCTGTTTCCGGTGTCGAAATAAGGAAAGATGCGACGGCTCCGTTCCCCGCCCCCTGCTTTTTAAGTCCGGCCGCAGCCGGAAGAACACCGCAGCTGCAGAGCGGAATCGGAATGCCGAGCACAGATGCCTTGATAATGCTTCCTGTTCCTTTACCGCCAAGATGAGCGGCAACAAAATTATCGGGAAGAAACGCCTTGAGCAGACCTGCAATAAAAAAGCCGAGCAGAACGTAGGGTGCTGATTCCTGCAACACACCCCAGGAAGCCCGAAGAACCTCCGAGAAAATGGTTGTTACTTCATGCATTATGTTTTACTCCTTTACTTAACCACACATCTTCATATGATAATACTTTCATATATAAGAGAAAAAAAAGGGCTCAACCCTGTTCTTCGATAACATGATCCGAACCCATCTGGATAAGACCGGAAATATGAGTGTCGTCAAGGCTGTAGAGCACATTTTTCCCCTTCTTTCGCGACTTCACGATCTTGGCATCCCTGAGCACCCGCAACTGGTGAGATACCGCCGACTGGTTCATACCGAGAATCGAGGTAAGATCGCAGACGCAGAGTTCAGAATGATAGAGCGCATTAAGAATCCTGATTCTGGTGAAATCGCCAAGCACCTTGAAAAGCTGCGCAAGATCCTGCTGGAGCGGATCCCCCGGCATCTCTCTCCGGACACGGTCAACCACATCCGGATGAAAACACTCCTCCTGACATTTTTCCGCACGGTGTTCCTGCATATAGGCAAACCATCATATATGAACAATAATTCATATGATAATGAAAAAGAGGATTCTTGTCAAATAAATAACCACCGGAATTGATACCCGTAGCCTCAGCCGCCCTGGAAAACGGGCTGAGGCTTTTCCTGCTCCCTGAACATGAGAAGAGGAGAGTGAATATTACCGCCTGAGCATCGTTTCAAGCATTTTCCGCAAATCGCTCATCTGCAAACCGTTATTTTCGGCGATCGTTTTGAGGGGGGTATCTGTTGTTGCTTCAATTCCTTTCTGGCGCAGTGCAAGCTGCAGTGAAGCCGAAGATACTCCTGCTTCGTCAGCCAGCTGCTGCAGGGTTTTCCGTCCGAGCCCCTGCTCCTTCAGCTTATGCGTTCCATCTTCTGCAGGCGCAATGAACTCATAGACTTTTTCTGCAGTCATCCCGTTTTGCGCGGCTATTTCAGCAAGGGTCTGATCCGTAGATCTGACTTTTAATCCGGCTTTTTCCAGCTTTGTTTTTAAAACTTCCGGATCACCGCCAAGACCGGGCTGCTGCGAAAGCACAACAAGTGTCATGAGCTCGGCATGAGCTACAGGTGCCTGCTTTTCCTGACGTTCCCAGGAGTTGGAAATTGAAGTGCCGAAATCTATGATTGCCGAAAAAGGCTGAAAACCGAAGTGTGTGCCGAAACCGAATAAAAGAGAAAGGAGAATGATGATCAGAAGCTCTCCGGGTCTTTTAACTCCTTCAGCGGTCTTTGTTTTCAGGTATGAGAGGAAGGCTTTCCAGTTAATGAAAAAAAGATGGAAAATCGAGAGCAGGCCGAAGGCAACTCCGAAAATGATGTGCTGGTTTCGCCACCCGGTTTTTGTCAGGCCTATCAGTCGCCAGTCTGTCCAGTTGGCAACTCTGCCGGGAGGCGAAATATAGAGTATCGCTCCCGACAGGAGCATCATGACAAAAGCAATAAAAAGGCCGAAGCTTATAAAAACCCGCCAACGGAACGTTTTTTTCATCTCGTGCTCCATGTGATAAATCGTTACCGGCAAAACTGATCAATACCGGCATATGGCTCTCTATGGATGCCGTGCCGGCTTTCACTCAAGGCTTCGAAGGGTTCAGGATAAGCCTGACCACTCGATTGAAACCCCGGCAATGGCATCGAAGCGGCACCTCCATTCATTGCCGTAACCGGGTTAGGCGCATCATGACAGATATAGAGAGGTGCCCTTTATTAACTACGGGTTCATTCGTCCGCTGCCCATGCCCTGTCCCCCGAACCCCATGCCCATATTCGGGTTGTACTGATCCCAGACCCATCCGGCTACAATCCGCAGCTCTGCAGCGGAGAGTGTGCTTGGAGGCATAAGGCCGAATCTTGTAACGGCCTGCTGATCAATCGCTTTTGCCTTGTCCGGTGTTTTCAGAAATGCTGCGATGTGGGCAACAGCCTCTTCTTTTGTACGGAATTTCAGGTGATAACGGGAAGCCATAGGGACAATGGGGGGAGCTGATTTTGGCGGCGGATTGACGGAATGGCATACACTGCAGTTCCTGTCAAAAATCGCCTGACCGGACGGCGTATTCGTTGCGGCGACAGCCGAAGAACTGAACAGCATCACTGCACCCATCATAAGTAACAATTGTTTCATGGCTTAATCTGTCAGTATGTTATAAGACAAAATTCCTTCCTGTAATTTATTAGACGCTTAACCGTATCGAAACCTTCGCTGAAAACATTATTATGCCGATACAGAGCATGACGAGAAAAACAAGACGCAATTTACGCCTGTCCGGCAAGCACGACAAGCGGCCATGAAACGCACCTTCGGCGCTCCTCCCTGCCCCAGCATGTGCGCAGCTGTTCGCCAAGCTGCAGAACGGGATCCGTTCCGATCGCGGCGACATACCGGGCGGTCGCCGACCAGGTGCGGATGTATCCGAGCAGTTCGTACAGAGTCCACGCAAGGCGCCTGGCGGGAGCAATTGAAGCAAGCCATGCAAAGAGCAGCTCCGGATAAACCGGCCGGAATGCGGCGTAATCATGAGAAACCGGGGAGAAATGGTCGCAAAATGGCATTTTATGCGTTTCTTCTATGATTTGGGTGATTCGTAACGGGCAGGAAATTGTCTCCAATAATAATTTTGAGTTTCACTACGGGTTTTTCAAGATTTTGAATGGTTTGCCGAACATGTGCTGCCGGCGAATCAAAAATAAGATACAAAAGCCGGAAAAATCATTTCCATTTCATCCTGCCGTTTAAAATTCCGCAGTTTCTCTCCCGCCTTACAGGCATTTTCAAGTACGGAGTTGTTCCTGGGAACGCTATAGTCCCCCGAAGCTTTTTCGTCAGGAAGAACCAGTGCGCCTCCGCCGCCCTGTGGACGGGGTTCTTTACCGGAAATATTTACACCCGTCGAAAAATACAAATTCAGGACTGAGCCGGCATCAAAGGCGCCGGATCATCTTCCTGATTTCAAAATATGTGTTGGAGTAGTTCGAATTGTCAGCTTTATTAAAGAGAGTTGCCGCGTTAAAATTCCATCACAAACAGAGTAAAGGAGAAAACATATGAAAGGAAACCCGAAAATAATCGAGAAGCTTAACAGCCTGCTTGCCGATGAGCTGACGGCGATCAACCAGTATATTGTTCACTCGGAGATGTGCAGCAACTGGGGATATGAAAAACTGCACAACGCTGATGAGAAACGCGCGATTGATGAGATGAAACATGCCGAAAAACTTATCGCCAGAATTCTCTTCCTCGAAGGCCTCCCTGTCGTCAGTGATCTTAAAAAGATAACGATCGGCGCGGAAGTCGCCGCTCAGCACAACAACGACCGGGCTTCCGAAGACGGTGCCATCGCCTCTTACAATGACGGCATAAAGCTCGCAGTCGAGATCGGTGATAACGGCACGCGTGAACTGCTTGAATCGATTCTGAAGGATGAGGAGGCGCACATTGACTGGCTTGAAGCGCAGATTGACCAGATCAGCCAGATGGGTATCCAGAACTACCTTGTCGAACAGCTTGGATAACCACGGCCTGCCTGACTGCGATGACACCCTTCCCGTTTCACCCGGTTCCGCCGGGTGATGTTTTTTACCACGCTACGGAGTGCATAGAGGCTTAACTTTTATCAAACGGACGGATCGGACACAAATGATAAAGGAAAACTACACCATAAGAACAATGACCCGGACGGAAGTCGATATGGCAATCGAATGGGCAGCCGGCGAGGGATGGAACCCCGGAATGCACGACGCCGGATGCTTTTACGCTGCGGATCCGTCCGGTTTTCTTATCGGGTTGCTCGGTACTGAACCGGTAGCGACGCTTTCGGTCGTAAAATATGGCGCTTCGTTCGCTTTCCTCGGGTTCTACATTGTCAAACCTGAGTATCGCGGCAGAGGTTACGGCATTCAGATCTGGAATGCCGGTCTTGCCTGCCTTAAAGAGCGTACGGTCGGACTGGATGGAGTCGTCGATCAACAGAACAACTATAAAAAATCGGGCTTCAACCCGGCTTACAGCAACATCCGGTATCAGGGCCGAGGAGGAGGGATTCTGCCGGCCGGCTCAGGGATCGTACCGTTGTCCTCGATCCCGTTTGAAGTGATCAGCACCTACGACAGAGCGTTTTTCCCTGACAATCGCACACAATTCCTGAAATGCTGGATCAATCAACCCCGGTCTGCCGCGCTTGGAATCATGCGTAACGGAAAGCTCTCGGGTTACGGCATCGTGCGCTCATGTCGCTCCGGCTGCAAGATAGGACCTCTGTTTGCCGATAGTCCCGAGTGTGCGGAAAATCTCTTTCTGGCTTTAAAGGCTTTTGTCCCGGAAGGCGATCCGCTCTTCCTCGACACTCCCGAAGTGAACCCGTCGGCCCTCGATCTGGTGAAACGTCATAACATGATGGTCGTATTCGAGACCGCCCGCATGTACAGAGGAACAATCCCGGATCTGCCAGTAAACCGGATATACGGTGTAACAACATTTGAACTCGGTTGATAACCCGCCTCATTACAGCATCTACCCGAATCAGCGAACCGGCAGAGAGCGCTGCAAACCGCTCATTCACCATTCGACGAAAACAGCTCCACCTGCGGCAGTTCCGTATTGACCGGTAAACCTTTCCGTGATGCTTTCTTCGGGATCTGGACCGTCGTGATGGTTTCATCTCCCTTCAGAGTGTCGCAGAGCATGGGCGAGAAGGGATCATAAGCCTGACGGGCGGAGCATGCGTTCGAGTGGCCGGAGACGGCATAGCAGTAGAGGCATCCGTGAACGCAGGTATTGTATCGTCCGATGTCGCGGCTTTCGACACATCCACAGGCGTTGCGCTGTCGACTGTCTTTTTTTAAACCTCTCATCCCGCGCCCGGAGATTCGCTCGATAAGGGCGCTGTCGATGCAGCGGCTGTGCATGATGCCGTGACCTGAAAGATCGATATCGTGGCTGCAGGTGTAAAGCCTGATGGCATTTCTGCCCGCCGCATCGGCAAACCTGGCGGCAAGATAACCCATCAGCGCCTTGTCGGGCATGGTGTAGCGAATACCGCGCATCCGTTTCCTCACCTTGCGGTAGTCGTCAAAAAAGCTGATTATGCAGCGTTCCGTGTAACCGGAGAGTGCTTCCGCCAGATGCATGAAGGATGCCGTGTGCCAGTCGGGCGTAAAAACATCCGTCAGGACTACAGGGTCATAGCGCCACACTACTTTTTCGGGACCGATCAGACGTGATAACCTGCGAAACACTTCGACTGCATCCCGTTTTTCCGGGAGACCGGGCTCCAGCGTCGCATCGTAGGGCGTGAGCGTGAAAAGGAAATAGTAAGAGTACCCCTGAGCATCGATCTCCGGCAGACGGGAGAAAAAGTTTGCGGGATTTTTGGTCCAGAAGACAAGGGCGTCAACCGTTTCGGGAGAGAGCATGATTCTGCTTACCTGCTTCGCCTGCATGGGATTGCGCACCAGCACCTCCCCCGCTTTCAGGCGGTTTATGAACCAGTCCCCGTAAAAAGCGGGAATATCGCTCCTTCTGCTTGCACTGATAATCATGCCATCCCCCTTCATGCCGGTCGCTGCCGCCGCTTCTGCCCGAGCAGCCGCTTGCGCTCTCCGGTGAAATGCCACCAGGGACGAGGCTCCCCGCCCGACATGAAGCTCGTCACCGACATGAATACATCGATCACGCAGGGGTCCTGGAGGCTCTCCGTCATCAGGCAGAGATCACGGTACATCTCCAGCGGGCATCGTCCGGCAAGCTGGTCCGGACGGGAAATGCCGATCAGGCGAAGATCACGCTCCATTGCTCTGCCGATATTCGGCAGATCGGTCAGCAGCCTTAGATCTCCTCTTGTAACCTTTTCAGGATTCATGACGGAAAGCGGTTCGGTCAATGGAAAAAATAAGCTCTATCATACCCTTACCTCGATAATGTCATCCCAACTGGTGGTATAGCGGGGCGACAGCCTTTCCTGCCGCTGCTTCCATCCGGAAGATGTGTCGGAGGCAACCCGGAGCGTTCCGGGACCATAGCGGGAGTTCAGGGCGTCGAACGCCTGCATGAGCCTGTCGCTCCCCTTCAGCTCTTTCGGATGCAAAGCGGTGTCAAAAAGCGAAAGCGAGGTCTGAGCCGGTCCGCCTGCCGAAACAATGCCGCCAACAATCACCCCGGCTTTTTTATACTCATATCCCGGCCGGTAGAGGCGATCAAGTGCGCGCTTCGCTGCCTTGATGAGCAGCAGGGTATCGTTCGAAGCCTCCGGAATCGACAGGGTCTGTGTTCCCCGGTACCGTTGCTCCCTTACGGCAAACGGGCTGGTACAGGCAAAGACAGTAAGCAGCGAAGCCACGGAGCCTTCCCGGCGCAGCTTGAAAGCGCATTTAGATGCAAAGTGCGCTACGGCATACTGAAGCTCTCCGGGTTCTGTCACGGCTGTACCGAAAGAGCGGGAAGTGCAGATACTCTGCTTTGGAGGACGCACCAGCTCAAGCGGCAGGCAGGAACGACCGTTCAGCTCTTCCTGAACCCTTGCGCCGGTGATGTGCAGATGTTTGCGGACCCAGGACGCAGGAGCGGCGGCAAAGTCCAGCGCGGTATGGATATGATGGTGACGAAGCAGTGCGCCGTAACGGCGGCCGATCCCCCATATCTGTTCGACCTCCATAGCCCCGAGAGCGGCATGAACGTCCGGTTCCGACAAAAGGAGAGCAACGCCCCCGAGCCCGGGGTTTTTCTTTGCCATGCGGTTTGCCGCCTTTGCAAGGGTTTTGGTTGATCCGATACCTATGCTGACGGGAATACCGGTATTGCGCCCTACTACCCGCCGGATCTCCTGCGCATATCCCGCAAGTTCAAAACGCCCGAACCCTTTGAGATCAAGAAAGCATTCATCAATGGAGTAGATTTCGACATCCGGCGCAAGAGCACCGAGCGTTTTCATGACCCTTGCAGACATATCGCCGTAGAGCGCAAAGTTGGCAGAGTAGACCGCAACATTGTGCTCCCGGAGAAGCCCCCGGCTTTTAAAGGCGGGTTCGCCCATACCGAGACCGATTGCCTTGGCCTCTTCCGAACGGGCAATAAAACAGCCGTCGTTGTTGGAGAGCACGACAACAGGACGCTGCCGCAGTGCGGGATTGAATACCCGCTCGCAGGATACATAAAAGTTATTGCAGTCAACCAGGGCATACATGGCGTTTTTCCCCGCTATCGCGCCTTGTGAATAATGTAGGTCACTACGCCCCAGACCAGAAAGTCGTTCTCTTCGGTGATCGGGATAGGCCGGAACTCCTCGTTGGCCGGCATGAGCAGAAGCCCGCCGTCGCGGCACACCATACGCTTTACCGTAAACTCACCGTCCAGAAAACAGATGGCGACATCCCCGTCCTTCGGATCAAGGGACTTGTCGATCACCAGAATATCGCCCTCTCCGATACCGGCGTCAATCATGGACGAGCCCTTGACTCTGGCATAAAAAGTGGCGGCAGGATGCGGTATAAGCGCCTTGTTGAGATCAAGGCCGAGTTCAATGAAATCGTCAGCCGGAGAGGGAAAGCCTGCCGATATGCCGGTTTCGGCATACGGAAGCTGGAGAGCGGTCGAAAGATCCGCCGAATAGAAATCGATAACGCCTCCCTGATGTATTCTGATGAGTTTCATTGGTACCGGTAACGGTCGGCATGGATGCGGAGAGTTCCTCCATGGCTACTATATACCTATCACCAAGACCAAAGCAAAGGAAGAGCGGCAAAAAAAAGGAGCCGCATTGCTGCGGCTCCCTTGTAAAGAATCTTTTTCCCCGGCAGAACAGCCAGGGAAACTGACCGATTAGTGTTCGTCCACCTTGATCCTCATGGAGAAGAAGGAACGGTGTACGAAAACCAGTGACAGCACAAAGAACACTGCGGCAAGGGTCAGCGCCAGCTGAGGCGGAAGTTCAATGGCGAGCTCGATGGCAAGCAGACCGAACAGGGTGGTGAACTTGATGATCGGGTTCAGGGCAACCGAAGAGGTGTCCTTGAACGGATCGCCGACCGTATCACCGACAATAGAGGCATCATGCAGCTCGGTGCCTTTGGCGTTCAGTTCGGTTTCAACAAGTTTCTTCGCGTTGTCCCATGCACCGCCGGCATTGGCCATGAAGATAGCCTGGTAAAGACCGAAAAGCGCGATGGAGATCAGATAGCCGATAAAGAAGAATGAATCAAGACAGGCAAACGCAAGTGTCGTGAAAAACACGGTCAGGAAGATGTTGAGCATACCTTTCTGCGCAAACTTCGTACAGATTTCAACAACCTTCTTGCTGTCCTCGATCGATGCTTTTTCAGCACCGGTATCGAGCTTGATATTCTTCTTGATGAATTCAACCGCATAGTAGGCGCCGGTCGTCACAGCATTGATGGATGCGCCGGTAAACCAGTAGATCACCGCGCCGCCCATCATGAGACCAAGCAGGAACGGAGGCGAAAGAATGGAGAGCTTGGCAATCGAGCTGACGTCGGCAAGACCGTTGGTAAGGATCATGATGATCGAGAAAATCATCGTCGTCGAGCCGACCACAGCAGTACCGATCAGCACCGGCTTGGCCGTTGCCTTGAAGGTATTGCCAGCGCCGTCGTTGGCTTCAAG
>Ga0268284_1000892_pt1 | contig 17395 bp, 11 predicted proteins | sample saktaG_14_FD_190137 | JGI IMG/M metagenome (GOLD analysis project Ga0268284, IMG submission 190137) | Saline water microbial communities from Sakinaw Lake, British Columbia, Canada - sak_2013_06_06_40m | ecosystem: Environmental > Aquatic > Non-marine Saline and Alkaline > Saline ...
CAAAGTCCGCTTATTGCGCCACCTCGATCGCGCGGACGAAAATTTCCACGGTTGCGCGGATCCAGCCGTCGCGATCCAGATCGGATAGGCCGGAGCTGCGCCGCAGCAAGCCGCCCATCAAGGAGGAGGTGAAGACCTCGGCGAAGGCCATCGGGTTGAAATCCGAGCGCACCAAACCGTCCTTCTTGCGCTGTTCCAGATAGTTCGCGATGCTGTGGTGAAACGGCTCCAAGACATCACCGATGAGTTCCTTGGCCAGGGTCGGGCGGCGGCGGCCTTCGCCGATCATCGCCCGCGCCATGCCTTCACAGCGCTCGAGCGCTTGATTGTAAACCCGGGCGAATCGTTCCAGATCCTCACGCGTATCCCCGCTGAAGTTGCCTCCGCACGCGCACACGGCGAGGAACTCTCCCGAGGTCTCCTGCACCACCGCGGCTAACAACTTTTGCTTCGATTCAAAATGCCGGAATAAGGTCACCTCATTGCAACCCGCCCGCGCCGCGATGCGCCGCGTGGTGGCCGCCTCAATGCCTTGGTCGCTGAATTCCGCCCGCGCCGCTTCCATCAGACGCTGGCGCGTGCCCGGGGTCTCCGGGAGTTTCGGTTGCAGACGCGCGGCGCTCACGGCGCGGAGATTTTGCAAGTAATCGCTTGCACGCAAGCAAAATCCCGTTTCAACTTGTGGCGTTCATGCCGCCAAGTTCCATTGTTCGCCGATTGTCAGGCAGCGTTGTGCTGTGGGTGATGGTTGGATGTGCGGCGGTGGGGCCGGATCACCAGCCGCCGGGGATGGAATTGCCGGCATCGTTTTCGCAAGGCGGCATGAGTTGGAAACGCCAGACACCCGGGACCTTGCCAGCGCCGCAGGCCTGGTGGCGGCTTTATCAGGATGGGACGCTGACCTTGCTGGTGGGACGGTCGTTGGCGGGCAATCAGGAGATCACGGCGTCTGCGGCACGCTTGCGGCAGGCTCGGGAAATGAGCAAGGCGGCGCGCTCGTTGTATTTTCCGGATATCAATTTGGGGCCCACGGTGAATCGCGCGAAAACGCGTTACCTAGGTGCGACCAGCAGTGCCATGCTGGAAAACAATTTCATTGTGCCGGTGGATTTCAGATATGAAGTGGATGTGTGGGGCAAGGTGCGGCGCCAGGTGGAATCGGCCGGAGCGAGCGCGGAAGCCGCGGGGGAAACGCTCAACGCGTTGCGGCTGAGCGTGGCGGGTGAGGTGGCGCAAACCTACTGGGCGCTGCGAGCCGTGGATGCGGACCGGGTGGTTCTCACCCGCACCGTGGAAATCCGCCGCAAGGCGCTCGACCTGCTCGCCAAACGTCGCGACGTGGGGAGCATCAGTGGTTTGGATCTGGCGCGGGCCGAGACCGAGGTCGCCACTGCCGAGGCCGAGCGAATCCGATTAGATCAGGATCGTGTCGGACTGGTCAATGCGTTGGCGGTGCTCAGCGGGTCGACTGCGACGGGCTTCACGGTTGCCGAGCAAGTGGAATTGCCCGTGCCGCCATCGGTGCCGGTGGCGGTGCCGTCCGAATTGCTGCGCCAGCGTCCTGACATCCGCGCCGCGGAACGCCGGGTGGCTGCCGCCAATGCGGACATCGGGGTGGTGACCGCGGCGTTTTATCCCTCGTTCACGATCAACGCCAACGGCGGCCTGAGCGCCGCCGGCTTGGCGGACTTGTTGCAGGCGTCCTCGCTGGTGTGGTCGCTCGGGGCGAAAGCCACGGCACCCATCACCCGGGGGAAACTGCTCAAAGCCCAACAGCAGGCTGCGGTGGCGGCGCACGAAGCCGTTAGCGCGGAATACCGCCAGACGGTTCTGGATTCGATCCGCGAGGTGGAGAACGCGTTGCAGGGAGCGGCGATTCTCAGCCGCCGCCAAGCCGCGCAGGATCAGGCGTTGGCGGCAGCGCGCAAGACCTTCGATCTATCAACAAAGCGGTTCAATTCCGGCCTGGTGAGTTTCCTCGACGTGGTGGATGCGGAGCGCACCCGGCTCGACGCCGAGCGTGCGGCCAACGCGATTCGCGCCGAGCGCCTCGCGCTTTCCGTGTCCCTGATCAAAGCCCTTGGCGGCGAGTGGTAGAAAGACCCGAGACTTGAAGACAGAAGACAGAAGACAAGAATCCGTCGGATCGGTCCGATCCGTCCGATTACCCATAACTGAGCACTGGCCACCGCTGACTGATTAGTGATTTCCGACAACCCCGTCCCATGCGCTACCTATCTTTGACAATCCTCTTGCTCGCCTCCTGCGGAAAAAAACCCGCACCGGGAGGTCCCCCACCGGGCGGGCCTGTGGAAGTGTCCGTCGTGAGCATCCAAACGCAGCGGGTTGCGCTGACCAAAGAATTGTCCGGCCGGGTGGCGGCCTCGCTGACGGCCGAGGTGCGGCCCCAGGTGGGAGGCATTCTTCAGAACCGGTTGTTCACCGAGGGATCCGATGTCAAAGCCGGCGAGGTGCTCTATCAGATCGACCCGGCAAGCTATCAGGCCGCCCATGACGGCGCCAGTGCGGCCCTGGCCAAGGCTGAAGCCAGTGTGGCGCCGCTGCGGCTCAAGGCCGACCGATACCAGGAACTGCTGACCAGCGAAGCTGTTAGCCAGCAGGATGTGGATGACGCCACCGCCGCACAGAAACTGGCGGAAGCCGAAATCGAATTGGCAAAGGCCGCGTTGGAAACCGCCCGGATCAATCTGGCCTACACCAAAGTCACGGCCCCGATCTCCGGGCGCATCGGCCGCTCCGCGGTGACCAACGGCGCGCTGGTCACCGCCAGCCAAGCGATGCCGCTCGCGACCATCCAACAGCTTGATCCGGTCTATGTGGATGTCACCCAGTCGAGCAACGAGATGTTACGGCTGCGCAAGGCGCTGGAAAGCGGCCGGCTCAGTATGAACGAGGGTCAGGCGAAGGTGCAATTGTTGTTGGATGACGGCACTCCCTATCCGGAGCCGGGGAGTCTCAAATTCACCGAGGCCTTTGTCGATCCAGGCACCGGCTCAGTCACGCTGCGCACGCTTTTCCCCAATCCTAAGCTGCTGCTGCTGCCCGGGATGTTCGTGCATACCGTGCTGGAGGAAGGTGTTAGGGATCAGGCGATTCTGGTGCCGCAGCGCGGGGTCACCCGCAATCCGGCCGGCAATGCCATGGTCATGGCGGTTGGAGCTGAAGAGAAGGTGGAACCGCGGGTGATCCAGGTGGAACGGACCGTTGGCAACCACTGGCTGGTGAATGGAGGATTGAACGTCGGTGACCGGGTGATTGTGGAAGGACTGCAGAAAGCGCGTCCCGGCACGCCTGTCATCGCGGTTCCCTTTGTTGGAACGCCGGCGGCTCCTCCCGCCGCAGGCCCCATGAAATAACGGAAATCCCCGATGCCTCGATTTTTCATCAACCGCCCGATCTTCGCCTGGGTGATCGCCATCATAATCATGCTGGCGGGCCTGCTGTCTATCAGGACATTGCCGGTTTCCCAGTATCCGCCGATCGCCCCGCCGCAGGTCACCATCAACGCCATGTATCCGGGCGCTTCGGCCCAAACGCTGCAGGACACCGTCACCCAAGTCATCGAACAAAAACTCAACGGCCTCGACAACCTGCTTTACATGTCGTCGAGCAGCGACTCATCCGGAGCCGCCGCCATCAACCTGACATTCAAGGCCGGCACCGATCCCAACATCGCCCAGGTGCAGGTGCAGAACAAACTGCAGCTCGCCACTCCCTTGCTGCCCCAGGTGGTGCAACGGCAGGGAATCTCCGTCACCAAATCCACGCGGAACTTCCTGTTAGTCGTGGGCCTGGTTTCCGAGGACGGATCGATGGACCGCAACGCGCTGACCGACTATCTGGTCTCCAACGTCCAGGACATCGTGAGCCGGCTGGAAGGGGTGGGTGAAATGCAGACCTTCGGTTCCCAGAACGCCATGCGCATCTGGCTGAACCCGGCGCGGCTCAACAACTATCATCTGACGAGCAATGACGTGATCGCCGCGCTGCAGGCGCAGAACGCCCAGATCTCGGCAGGCCAGTTCGGCGGCACGCCCTCCACCCACGGGCAGCAGTTGAACGCCACCATCACGACGCGGACCCTGATGCAAACTCCGGAGCAGTTCGAGGCGGTCATCCTGCGAACCAACAGCGACGGCTCCACGGTCAAACTCAAAGACGTTGCCGAGTGCAGGATCGGCACCGAGAACTATGACACCCAGTCATTCTACAAAGGCAAACCGGTGGGTGCCATGGCCATCCGGCTCGCATCAGGAGCCAATGCGCTGGAGACCGCCACCCGGATCAAGGCGAAGATGGAGGAGCTGTCCGGATACTTCCCGCAGGGCGTCAAGGTGGTTTACCCCTTCGACTCCACGCCCTTCGTCAGAATCTCCATTGAAGAGGTGGTCAAGACCCTGATCGAGGCCATCTGCCTGGTGTTTATCATCATGTTCCTCTTTCTGCAGAATTTCCGCGCCACGCTGATCCCCACCATCGCGGTGCCGGTTGTTTTGTTAGGAACTTTCGCGGTTCTATCAGCTTGCGGCTTTTCCATCAACACGCTCACCATGTTCGCCCTGGTCATCGTCATCGGCCTGCTGGTGGACGACGCCATCGTGGTGGTGGAGAATGTGGAACGAATCATGACCGAGGAGGGGCTTCCACCCAAAGAAGCAACCATCAAATCGATGGGACAGATCACCAGCGCGCTGTGGGGCATCGTCACCGTTCTAACGGCGGTATTCGTGCCGATGGCCTTTTTTGGCGGCTCCACGGGCGTCATCTACCGGCAGTTCTCCATCACGATCATTGCCGCAATGATCCTCTCAGTGGTGCTCGCCATGACCCTGACACCGGCCTTGTGCGCCACCCTTCTCAAGCCCGTTGCGAAAGGACATACCGCCGGCGAATCCGGCTGGTTCAAGGGATTTTTCCGCTGGTTCAACTATGGTTTCGACCGCTTCCGGTCGGGGTATGAAGCCGTGGTGAAAAATTCGTTCCGCAAGCCGTTGCGTTATCTGGCACTTTACGCCGCCATCGTCGCGTGCATGGGCTTGCTCTTCGTGCGGTTGCCCACCGCCTTCCTGCCGGATGAGGACCAGGGGTTCCTCATCTGTCTCGTCCAACTCCCGGCAGGAGCCACTGAGGATCGCACCGTCGCAGTCATGCGGCAGATCGACAAGCACTTCGCGGAGAACGAAAAAAACACGGTCGAGGGAGTGATCACCGTGGCTGGCTTCAGCTTTGCCGGACGCGGCCAGAACATGGGTCTGGCTTTTGTCAGGTTGAAGGACTGGAAGCTGCGCAAAACGCCCGACATGAAAGCCGCCGCGATCGCCGGAAGAGCCATGGGTGCGTTTTCCAAAATCAAGGACGGCATGGTCTTCGCCATCTCGCCACCCGCGGTGATGGAACTCGGTCAGGCCAACGGCTTCGACTTCATGATGCAGGATCGCGGCGGGCTGGGCCATGAGAAACTGATGGAGGCGCGCAATCAAATGTTAGGCATGGCCATGCAGAACAAGAAACTCGTCGCGGTGCGCCCGAACGGCCAGGACGATTCGCCGCAGTTCAAGCTGGACATCGACGACGTTCGCGCCGGCGCGCTGGGTGTCTCGCTGGCCGATATCAACAGCATCCTGGCAACAGCATGGGGGAGTTCTTACGTGAATGACTTCATCGAAAACGGCCGCGTCAAGAAGGTCTTTCTGCAAGCGGCGGCCGAATACCGGATGCTGCCCGAGGATATTAACAAATGGTATGTGAGGAACAACCGTGGAGAAATGGTGCCGTTCTCCGCCTTCTCCAGCGCGCGCTGGCAGTTTGGATCGCCGCGGCTCGAACGCTACAACGGCATCCCGTCCGTGGAACTCATGGGGCAGGCCGCGCCCGGGATCAGCACCGGCGAGGCCATGGCCGAAATGGAAAGGATGGCGGCGCAGCTCCCGGTAGGCATCGGTTACGAATGGACCGGTCTTTCCTATGAGGAGAAAAACGCCGGAGCACAGGCGCCGGCGCTGTATGCCATCTCCCTATTGGTGGTGTTCCTGAGTGTGGCGGCCCTGTATGAAAGCTGGACCATCCCCTTTGTGAACCTGCTGATGATTCCGCTGGGCCTCGTAGGCGCGGTGACGGCGGTCACTCTGCGGGTGCTGCCCAACGACGTCTATCTCCAGATCGGACTTCTAACGACGGTGGGGCTTTCCACCAAAAACGCCATTCTGATCATCCAGTTCATCAAGGATCAGCTGCACCAGGGACACGGTCTGATAGAAGCCACCCTGTCAGCGGTGAAAATCCGCTTGCGCCCGGTGATCATGACTTCGCTGGCGTTCTTCTTCGGCACCCTGCCGCTGGCGCTCACCAAGGGCGCCGGGGCCGCGGCTCAGAACGCCATCGGCACGGCGGTCACCGGCGGGCTGCTTTCCGCCACCTTCATCGACCTGATTTTCATTCCGTTTTTCTTTGTCCAGATATCACGGTTGATTGCGAGGAGGCAGGCCCATGTTAACACTGCGGATTCCGGTGTATCAGGCCACGCGGCGGCGGCGAGCTGAGCGGCGGCGGGGTCCCCTCCCGGCTTGCGCTTTCAGTGCAAGCCGGGCTCGGGAGATCCTTGCTTCCTAGCGGTGAGCTCTTCGCTTCCCCTGAAACTCAACGACTTTACGCACATTTCCGCCATTCTGCGCGATCCGCATCTTTCTCCTTCCATTGGCAGGGTGGATTGTTAGCTTTCCAGTAAGCATGCACTGGAACGAAACCGCCACTTCCAGAGATTTCCGCGCCGCGCTCGCAAAAGAGTTCGGGCTAATTGCAGGGTGGTTGCGATTGGGTTACAACACCCACATCATCGAGAAATTTTCATAATGGACCACGCCACCCACAACAAAATCGTTTCCTTCATCTGGTCCATCGCTGACGACTGCCTCCGCGATGTCTTTGTCCGTGGGAAATACCGTGATGTTATCCTGCCCATGTTCGTTCTCCGGCGAATCGACTGCCTGCTGGAGGAAACCAAGGAAGCGGTGCTCGCCGAGGTGAAGTTCCAGAAAACCGAGGCGAAAATGGCCATACTCGACCCCGATGGGCTCCGCGAAGCTTCCGGCCAGGTCTTCTACAACACCTCGAAATTCACCCTCAAGGGTCTGCTCGGCAATCCCTCCCAGCTCGAAGCCAACTTCAACCACTACCTCGACGGCTTCAGCGATAATGTCGCCGAAATCATCGCCAAGTTCGATCTCCGCAACCAGATCCGCAAAATGGGCGAGGCGGATGCCCTCCACGGCGTCATCGAGAAATTTGTCGCACCGGACATCAACCTTTCCCACCACGACGCCATCGGCCCGGACGGCCGGAAGCTCCCAGGTCTGACCAATCTCGGCATGGGCTACGTCTTCGAGGAACTCATCCGCAAGTTCAACGAAGAGAACAACGAGGAGGCTGGCGAACATTTCACACCCCGCGAGGTCATCCAACTCATGGTCCACCTGCTGTTCGAGCCGGTGAAGAAAAAGCTGCCGCCTGTCATCACCATCTACGATCCCGCGTGCGGCTCCGGCGGCATGCTCACCGAAGCCCAGGACTTCATCCTCGATCCCGAGGGCTCCATCCGCTCCAAGGCCGCCATCTACCTCTACGGCAAGGAGGTCAACCCGGAGACCTACGCCATCTGCAAGTCCGACATGATGATCAAGGGCAACAACCCCGAGAACATCCGTTACGGCTCCACTCTCGCCACCGACGAGTTCTCCGGCCTCCGCTTCGACTTCATGCTCTCCAATCCGCCCTATGGCAAGAGTTGGAAAACCGACCAAGGCCAAATCCTTGAGAAAAACGGCGCTAACACCATCATCATCGACCCCCGCTTCGAGGTCCGGCTGCCCGACGCCTCCGGCCAGGAGCAGACCGTTTCCGCCGCGCCCGCCGTGGATGACGGCCAGCTCCTCTTCCTGATGGAAATGGTGAGCAAGATGAAGCGGCTCAAGGACTCTCCGGCAGGCTCTCGCATCGCCACCGTCCACAATGGCTCCGCCCTCTTCACCGGCAATGCCGGCGGCGGTGCCAGCAACATCCGCCAATACCTCATCGAGAAGGACCTGCTAGAAGCCATCATCCAGCTTCCGAACAACATCTTCTACAATACCGGCATCACCACCTACATCTGGCTGCTCTCCAACAAGAAAACTCCCGACCGTAAGGGCAAGGTCCAGCTCATCGACGCCTCCCAGCTTTACGAAAAGCTCCGCAAAAACCTCGGTGCCAAAAACTGCGCCTTCACCGGCGACCACATCACCCAGATCACCCGCGCCTACCTCGACCTGCTGGACACCGGCAAGCAGTCGGTCGATGGCCTCAAATCCCAGGTCTTCGACAATAAGGAATTCGGCTTCTGGAAAGTCACCGTCGAACGCCCGCTGCGGAAGTCCGCCCAATTCACCGCCGAGCGAATCGCCCCGCTGCGCTTCGACAAACCCCTCGCCACCGAAATGGAGTGGATCTTTTCCCAATGGGGCGCTGACGTTTACAAAAAGGATTTCCTCGCGGGAAAAAGAGAAAAAATCCAGCGCTGGCTCGACCACGAACAAATCGAACTCACCGGCGCGAACTTGAAAAAACTCCTTGATCCCAAGCTCTGGCTCGCCCGTCGCGAGTTGTTGGAAATCGCCGAAAAACTCCACAAACAACTTGGCGCGAAAACCTGGAACGACTTCTCCCTTTTCACCGAGGACGTCAAAACCGCCATCAAGAAACTCAAGCTCAAACCCGGCGCACCCCAACTCAAGACCATCCTCGACGCCGTCTCGTGGCGCGACCCTGACGCAGAATGCGTCAGGAATAGTGAATTGAGAATGGAAGATAGCCACACACCTCCCGAAATCTGCGAACGGACTTTTGAGTGCGCCATCTCCGAACACGGAGACCTGGCCTCAACCGCAACTGTCAAGGAATCCTTGACAGCTCAAATCCAGAAAAGACGGGCAGGCAACCTGTGCGCAAGACTCAAGAACATCCTTGCCAGCAACGAGTTGCAGGAAAATTCAGTTGTTCGGAAATTCCGAATAACTGCCGCCGACGGCAAATCCTACGACACCCAGCACTACAATCTGGACGCCATTATCTCGGTCGGCGTCGAATGGCGCCTCTTTTACCGCTACGCGGTTCCATCCCACAGCCCAGGGTTGCCGGGCACCGGCTACCCTGGGAATACCATCCCATCCAAATTCCAACCCCAACGGGGTTATGTCTTCCCCGCGACGCCATGCCACAATCCCTTTCCGCCGTTTACCTCCACCTCGTCTTTTCCACCAAAGACCGCCATCCATTCCTGCGCGATCCCTCCCTCCGCGCTGAAACCCACGCCTATCTCGGCGGGATCTCAAAACAACTCGACTGCACGCCCATCATCATCGGCGGTGTGGACGACCACGTCCACATTCTCGCCCACCACGCCCGCACCATCACCCAGGCCGATTGGGTCAAGGAACTCAAACGCGTGTCCAGCCTCTGGATCAAACAACGCGATCCATCCCTCCGCGATTTCGCTTGGCAATCCGGTTATGGCATCTTCTCCGTCAGCACCTCCAATCTCCAATCCGTCGAACACTACATCGCCAATCAAGAGGAACACCACCGCAAGACCACATTTCAAGACGAATACCGTGCCTTCCTCAAACGCCACGCCATCCCATGGGATGAGAAATATGTATGGGATTGAATCCATCGGTATTAACCGCAACGCGGCTCCATCCCATAGCCCAGGGTTGGCGCATCGCGCCTACCCTGGGATCACACGCCCCGCGATCATCCATACCGCAACGCGGTTTTATCCCATAGCCCAGGGTTGCGCATCGCGCTACCCTGGGAATATGTCCCAACGATTCATCAACCCCAACGGGGTTGCGTCCTCTTCCGGGATCGACGCTCCACGCCGGACGCAACCCCGTTGGGGTATATTATATCGTCCCTGGTTCTCCCAGGGTAGCCGCTGCGCGGCAACCCTTCGCTATGATACGGAATCCCGTTGGGATAAATATACCTACCGCAACGCGGTTCCATCCCACAGCCCAGGGTTGGCGTATTCCGCCTACCCTGGAATAACATGCCCCGTATTAATCAACCCCGACGGGGTTGTGTCCTCTTCCGGGATCGACGCTCCACGCCGGACGCAACCCCGTTGGGGTATATTATATCGTCCCTGGTTCTCCCAGGGTAGCCGCTGCGCGGCAACCCTTCGCTCTGTTACGGAATCCCGTTGGGATATGGAGAAAGGATGCCACCATGTCTGAGCCCATCATTCCATCCGCCGATTTCTTCGCCGACGTGCGCAGCATTCTAGCAGATGCGCGCCGAGCCGCCTACACCGCCGTCAACTCCGCGATGGTCGCGGCCTATTGGCAAATCGGTCGCCGAATCGTGGAGGAAGAACAGGGCGGAGCAGCCAAGGCAACCTACGGGGAAGGACTTTTGAGGGCGCTCTCCAAAGACCTCACCGCCGAATTCGGCAAGGGCTTCTCCCTCGCCAATCTCAAGAACTTCCGGAAATTCTACCTCACCTATCCCGACGGCGGAAAAAGCTACGCACTGCGTAGCCTTTTGAGCTGGACCCACCATCGACTCATCATGCGGGTCGTAAGTCACTCAGCCAGAGAGTATTACATCACGAACGCCGAGCAGGAAAACTGGAGCAGCCGCACCTTGGAGCGCCAGATCGAGACGCAGACCTACCAACGCCTGATCTCCACCCAAGCCAGCGTATCCGAAACACTCCCGGCCAAACCCACCATCCGCGACTTCATCAAGGATCCCTACGTCCTCGAGTTCCTCGGCCTACCGGAAGATCCAGCCGCATCCGAGACCGAAGTCGAATCCGCCATCATCTCCCAGCTCCAGAACTTCCTCCTGGAAATGGGCCATGGCTTCTCCTTCGTCGCCCGCCAGATGCGCGTCAGCACCGAAACCAGCCACTTCTACCTCGATCTCGTCTTCTATCACTACGTCTTGAAATGCTTCGTCATCATCGACCTCAAGACCACCAAACTCACCCACCAGGACATCGGCCAGATCGACATGTATGTCCGCCTCTTTGACGACCTCAAGCGCGGCCCTGACGACAATCCCACCATCGGCCTCATCCTCTGCACCGATAAGGACGAAACCATCGTCCAATACTCCGTCCTCAAAGGCAGTGAACAACTCTTCGCCTCCAAATACCGCACTGTCCTCCCCTCCGAAGCCGAACTTATCGCCGAACTCGAACGCGAACGCCGCGTCATCGAACTCCAACAGAACGGAGGTGGAGAATGAAGAATTCAAAATGTGGAATGACGAATTCAAAATTCAAAATTCTCAATTCAAAATTCCCTCCCCCATGAGCGACGAGAAAAAACAGATCCGCAACAGCACGGCGGAGTTCCTGATCTTCACGGCCCAAGCCGGGGAGGAGAGCTTGGAAGTGCGCTATGAGGATGAAACCATCTGGCTCACCCAGAAACTCATTGCCGAACTCTTCGGCGTGTCGGTTAAAACTATCAGCGAACATTTTCAAAACATATTCACCAGCAACGAGTTATCCGAGAATTCAGTTGTCCGGAAATTCCGGATAACTGCCGCCGACGGCAAATCCTACGACACCCAACACTACAATCTGGACGCCATCATCTCGGTCGGCTACCGGGTCAATTCCGTCCGCGCCACGCAATTCCGCCAGTGGGCCACCGGCATCTTGCGGGATTTTGCCATCCGCGGCTACGTGCTCGACCGCAAGCGCATGGAGAACGGTGCGTTTCTCAATGAGGAATATTTCGAGCGGCTTCTCGAAGAAATCCGGGAAATCCGCCTGAGCGAGCGGCTATTCCACCAGAAGGTCACCGACATCTACGCCACGGCCATCGATTACAACGCGCAGGCACCCACCACCCGCGACTTCTTCGCCAAGGTCCAGAACAAGCTTCATTTCGCCATCCACGGCCACACCGCCCCGGAACTCATCCAATTGCGTGCCGACAGCACCAGGGAAAACATGGGACTCACCCATTGGGAAAACAGTCCCTCCGGCAAGATCCTAAAAACCGACGTTGCCGTCGCCAAGAATTACCTATCAAAAGATGAGCTTCAATCCCTCGGTCGCCTCGTCAACGCCTACCTCGAACTCGCCGAGGAACGTGCCAAACGCCGCATCCCCATGACCATGGAGGATTGGGCCAAACGGCTCGACGCCTTCCTCGAATTCGACGACCGCGAAATCCTCCAAAACGCCGGCACGATTTCCGCACAAATGGCCAAAGATCATGCCACCAGCGAGTTCGAAAAATTCCGCATCATCCAAGACCGCCGCTTCGTCAGCGACTTCGACCGCGAAATCCTGCAAAAGCTCAAGGAGACCGGAGGTGACCATGATTGATACCGCGCCACCCCGTGCAATTCCATTTTGCTACGCACTGCGTAGCAATTTCAAGAAGCCCGTCTTTTCCAGCCTTTTCCATAGCTTCAGCCCCAACGGGGCGTCATTCGATAGCCCATGGCAGCGCCCTGGGAACCGCCCCCGAAAGAAATTCCAAGCCCTGAAAGGGCGGCACCAGCAGCGCGCCCATCGAATTCATGCAATCTCGCCACCCATCACGAAAGGAGGCGACACATGACCCATCCAAAATCCAAAACCCAAAATCCAAAATTCTCTTTCCCCCGCTATCCGCACTACAAGGACTCCGGCGTCGAATGGTTCCTCTTCTACCGCAACGCGGTTCTATCCCATAGCCCAGGGTTGGCGCATCGCGCCTACCCTGGAATCACACGCCCCGCAATCATCAACCCCAACGGGGTTGTGTCCTCTTCCGGGATCACCGCCCCACGACGGACGCAACCCCGTTGGGGTAAATCCATCTTCTACCGCAACGCGGTTCCATCCCAAAGCCCAGGGTTGGCGTATTTCGCCTACCCTGGGATAACACGCCCCGCAATCATCAACCCCAACGGGGTTGCGACCTCTGCCGGGATCGCGGTGCCGCGCCGGACACAACCCCGTTGGGGTATAATATATCCTTCCACCTATTCCCAGGGTAGCCGGTGCCCGGCAACCCTTCGCTTTGGGATGGAATCCCGTTGGGATAAATCCATCTCCTACCGCAACGCGGTTCCGTCCCATAGCCCAGGGTTGGCGCATCGCGCCTACCCTGGGATAACATGCCACGCGACCATCAACCCCAACGGGGTTGTGTCCTCTTCCGGGATCTCCGCGCCACGCCGGACGCAACCCCGTTGGGGTATAATGTCCCACCACACGCCCACCCAGGGTAGCCGCTGCGCGGCAACCCTTCGCTCTGTTACGGAATCCCGTTGGGATAAATATACCTACCGCAACGCGGTTTCATCCCATAGCCCAGGGTTGCGCATCGCGCTACCCTGGGAATATGTCCCAACGATTCATCAACCCCGACGGGGTTGTGTCCTCTTCCGGGTTCACCGCCCCACGCCGGACACAACCCCGTTGGGGTATAATGTCCCACCACACGCCCACACCCAGGGTAGCCGCTGCGCGGCAACCCTGGGCTTTGTTACAATATCCCGTTGGGATATGGAGAACGGAGGCATCTCATGATTGACGCATCCTTTCCAAAATATGATCGCTACAAACACTCCGGCGTCGAGTGGCTCGGTGAGGTGCCGGTGCATTGGGAGGTGGAAAAGGGGCTTCGATATTTTTTCGAAACCGAAGACCGCAGTGTGAAAGGTGATGAAGAGCTGCTTTCGGTCTCTCACCTAACTGGCATCACTCCCCGTAGCGAAAAAAACATCACCATGTTCATGGCCGAAAGTTACGAGGGCTCGAAACTCTGTGATATTGGCGACATCGCAATTAACACGATGTGGGCATGGATGGCCGCCTTGGGTGTTTCCAAATATCGTGGTCTTGTTAGCCCATCCTACGGAACCTATCGGCAGCGGAAACCGGAACGATTCAATCCCACGTTCCTGGATCACCTCATTCGGACGGATGTCTATCGGTCACACTACACGGTCAACTCCACAGGCATCACGACGAGTCGCTTGCGTTTGTATCCCCACTCATTCCTGCGGCTCAAGTTCATTTGCCCGCCTCGTGCGGAACAAGACCGCATCGTCGCCTTCCTCGACCGGAAAACGGCGGAGATCGACGCGTTGATTGCCAAAAAACAGCGCCAGATCGAACTCCTCGACGAGCAAAAAGCCATCCTCATCAATCGCGCCGTCTCCCGTGGCCTAAACCACAAAGCAAAACTCAAATCCTCTGGCATCAAATGGATCGCGGACATCCCTGAGCATTGGTCGATTTCAAGACTGAAGCACGAATGCTCGCATATCGTGGATTGTCCGCACGCAACACCGATTTACGATCCTGATGGGGAGTATCCTGCCATTCGAACTTCAGATGTTTCACCGGGTGAAACGCACGCTGAACAAGCGAAACGTGTAGGACCGAAAGAGTTTTTACGTTGGACTGAGCGTCTTCTTCCGAAAGGTGGTGACATCCTTTACAGCCGTGAAGGAGATTGGGGCATTGCGGCACCCGTTCCCGAAGGCTCTGCGATCTGCATTTCCCAAAGGATGATGATTTTCCGTTCGAAAAACGGAATTCATTCAAACTTTCTCATGTGGCAACTCAATTGCCAACATGTGCTTCGACAAGGTTTTTTTGATGTTCTCGGATCTACCGTCCCCCATGTGAATATTGGAACGATCGCCAATTACGACCTTGTTATTCCGCCTATTGAAGAGCAGGAGGCAATTGCGCTCCGCGTGCAATTTTTGCATCAGAGCTTCAAAGCGGTGAGTCGTAAGTTCTCCTCTCAAATTGACATCCTCAAGACCCTCCGCAGCACCCTCATCGCCCACGCCGTCACCGGCAGAATCAAAGTCTGATATCATGCCCTACCGCCACCCCGCCGCCCGCATTCACGAGATCGTCAAAGCCCCGAAAGCCTTGGTCGCGGGGCAGAGTGTGTCGCCGAAGAAGCGCGGCAGCCATGGGCTGAGTTTCGAGGTGTTTGTTGGGATTGACGGGTTGGTGAAAAGCAGGTTTGCTATGAGCACCTTCGCCGCGCCCCTCACATCTGAAACTGTCCGCCAGCTCCTGCACGCCTTTTGGCAGGAGTCGCTGGAAATCGCCAAGACCCGCCATGGGCTATCGCTCTCGCTGCCGCAAACCTACCCGGACGGCTGGCAGATCGTGGTGGATTTGGAAGACCATCTCCCCGCAGGCCTTAAAGTCACCGATCAGGGCCGCACGCTCGGCTGGCTCGTCGCCCACGGCCAAAACATCGAGACCGAAGCCGTCGAACGTCACCTCGACGCGATTTGCGCGGAATGTGGCATGGAGCGCGACGGCTTGGAGTTGTTTGTATGGTTTTCGAAAGGCTTTGCGGGCGTGGATTTGCATATTTTCGCCGAGGCGCTCGTCGCCATCGCGCATCTCCACTACCTGAGCGACCTCAAGCCCCGCACGCTGGACATTCCCGATGAAATGCTGCAACGAGTGTTCAAGGATCACGGGGTCGTCGCCCTAGCAGGGACCACGCTGGACGGCCGGACGCGCAAGAAGGTGAAACTGGATTACTTCATCCCTGAAGAAAGCCCGATCGCTTTCCAGATCATCCGCCGCCATGGCCGGATCCTCGGCACCATGGAGCAATGGGGCTTTCGCTGGAACGACCTCCGAGCCGCCCACCCGAAGCTCCGCCCCGCCATGATCTACGACCCCCTCCACCAGGAGATCGACACCGAAAGCCGCGCCATCGGCGAGGAGGTGTGTTCGCTGTTCTGTTCGTATGAGGACACCGACCGGATTCATGAGTTTCTGGGGGAGACCGCCACCTGATATTACGCCATGCCTAGCAAAACGAGACAATCCGACCTCGCGCGTCCCGCCCGGAAGATACGCGTGCAAATGTCCCCGAAATCCGCATAATCCGAACCGATGTTGATCAACCACATTAAAGTCACGGGTTTACTGTCCTTCGGACCGAAGGGCATCGATCTACCGATGCGAAAGCTCAATGTGTTGATTGGGCCGAACGGCAGCGGCAAAAGTAATTTTCTCGAGGTGCTCAATCTCATCCGGGAATCCGTTTCACCGCTGCGCTCCTTCGCCGGTCCAGTGGGTGAAAGCGGTGGGGCGGATGAGTGGATGTGGAAGGGATCCTGGAATATTGACGATGCTCCGCCACCCGCCCGGCTTTCTTGGGTTGTGTCCGGCCCCGGCGGAAGCTTCGATCCCGACCAAGGCGGAGGCGTCCGCCACACTGTGGATCTCTACTCGTACCAAAATGAGTTGCGGCTGGCAGACGAGAGGATCGAGATGGCCCTAACGTCCAGTGGTCGTGAAGTTCCGTGGTGGTTTTACCACATGAACCGCAGCGGCAAGCCATTTGAAGCTCACTTGCACGACAGCACCATGGGGCATACACGAATCTCCCATGACAAGCTTGTTCCGGGGGCCTCGATTCTCACCCAGGTCCGTGCCCCGGATCGTTATGAGGTCTTTCGCCACTTGGAGGAGCAATACTCCGGGATTCAGCTCTATCGAGACTGGAGCTTTGGGCCGCATGCCCAGCTCAGAAAGCCAGGCAGATTGGATGATCGGGTGGACTCCCTTGGCCGGGCTGGGCTGAATCTCGCGGCGGTGGCAGCGAGCATGAGCAGCAAGGTCAAGAAGCAGGTCATTACCGCAATGCAGACTCTGTATCCGGATGTCCGTGATGTTCGTGTTCGTCCGGCTCCGGGCGGCACGGTGCAACTCTATCTCGAGGAGGGAAATGAAGCAGAGATTCCCGCCAGCCGTCTTTCTGATGGAACACTGCGTTATCTAGCCCTGCTGCTTATCCTGCTGAATCCGGAGCCGGCACCGTTAACTGTAATTGATGAGCCGGAGCTGGGACTGCATCCAGATGTGATTCCAGCTGTTGCGAGGCTGCTGGTTGAGGCCTCCGAGCACACCCAGCTTGTTGTTACCACGCATTCGCGGACGCTAGTGGACTGTCTGGGGGATGACCCGGAGAGCGTCATAGTGTGTGAAAAGCACGACGGGGAGTCTGTCTTCGAGCGATTGGATGGCGAGCGGATGAAGGTGTGGTTGGAAAAATATTCGCTGGGCGATCTTTGGAGCAAAGGGGAGATCGGGGGGAACCGCTGGTGAAGATTAAACTCTACATCGAAGGCGGCGGCGACTCGGCGCTTCAAGACACCTTGTTCCGTGAGGGCTGGCAGGTGTTTTTCCAGAAGGCGGGATTGGCGAGAGGCGGCGGATTTTTTTCCGTTAAAGTGTTAGAGTGAAGTAGTGCTGGTTGATCGGACGGTGTTCCGACACCGTCTGTTTTTGAACAAACGTTTGAAACCAACCAACACTATGAAGAGAAATAAG
>Ga0268284_1000893_pt1 | contig 17357 bp, 9 predicted proteins | sample saktaG_14_FD_190137 | JGI IMG/M metagenome (GOLD analysis project Ga0268284, IMG submission 190137) | Saline water microbial communities from Sakinaw Lake, British Columbia, Canada - sak_2013_06_06_40m | ecosystem: Environmental > Aquatic > Non-marine Saline and Alkaline > Saline ...
GCGGGAGTGGGCCGCGGAGCAGCGTCATTCACATCGCCAGCAACGCCGCCGCCGAGAACCCGTTCGATATCAGTCTGATCGGCACTGGCGTGGCCCCCGAAGCCGAGACTGCGGTGGAACAGCCGGTGGAAACCAGCATCGCGGCCGGTGGATCCAATGCCTCCCGCGCGCTGCAAGCGACTCCCGACGAGATAGCGGAAGCGCGCCGCTTTGTCGCGGCGAAGTTCGAGGTCCCCCAATCGGCCGCGCCCGCTGCGCCTGACGTTCTCTTCTCGACCGAGCCGCCGTTTTCGTTTGCCTGCAACGGCAAGCCATCTTCCGAGTTTCTCGGAACATGGAAAGTCGAGCGCACGACGAAGCCGCTCGCCGGGCAGCGCACCCGCCACACCATCACCTATGCCGAACCCGTCGGCGGGCTCGTTGTGCGTTGTGAGGTGATCGCATACGACGATTTCCCGACGGTCGAATGGACCCTCTACTTCAAGAACACCGGCGCGGCCGACTCGCCCATCATCGAGAACATCCAGTCGCTGGACGTTCGCTGGCAGCGCGGTTCCGGCGAGTTCCTGCTGCACCACAACATCGGCTCTCCGGCCGACGGCACCGATTACACGCCGCTAGAATCCGTGCTGGCCGGCAATTCCACCAAGCGCCTCGGCGCGGCGGGCGGCCGCTCGACTAACACCCACTTGTCGTATTTCAATTTGGAGCGCAACAAGGACGAAGGGTTGATCGTCGTGGTCGGCTGGCCCGGCCAGTGGGCAGCCGATTTTATCTGCGACCAGGACCGGGGACTTCGGATCAAGGCCGGGCAGGAGCTGACGCATTTCAAGCTCTTGCCCGGCGAAGAAGTCCGCACGCCGCTCTCGGTGCTTCAGTTTTGGAAAGGCGGCGACTGGCTTCGCTCGCAAAACATCTGGCGCCGCTGGATGATCGCCCACAACATGCCCCGGCCTGGCGGCAAACTGCCGGCGCCCATGCTGCTCGCCTATAGCGGCGGCGCCTATGAGGAAATGTATAGGGCCACCGAGGAAACCCAACTCATGTGGTTCAACCGCTATCTCGAAGAGCAGATCCAGCTCGATTACTGGTGGATGGACGCGGGTTGGTATCAATGCGATCCGGGCGGCTGGCCGCAGGTCGGAACGTGGGAAGTCGATACGAAGCGCTTCCCCCGCGGACTGAGGGCCATCACCGACTATGTCCACTCCAAAGGCACCAAGACACTGCTCTGGTTTGAACCGGAACGGGTGGTGGCAGGAACCTGGCTGGCCACCAATCGTCCCGAATGGATTCTCAGCGGCGCACCAGCCGGACTCTTGAACTTCGGCAATCCCGACGTCTTGAAATGGATCACCGATCATGTCGATCAAGTGCTGACCAATGAAGGCATCGACCTGTACCGGCAGGATTTCAATATGGATCCTCTGGGCGCTTGGCGGGCCGCCGACGCGCCGGACCGGCAGGGCATCACCGAAATCCGGCATGTCACGAACCTGTTGGCCTACTGGGACGAACTCCGTCGCCGGCATCCGGATATGCTCATCGATGAGTGCGCCTCGGGCGGACGGCGCAACGACCTGGAAATGATGCGCCGCGCGGTGCCCATGTGGCGCAGCGACAAGACGATGGAGCCCATCGGCCAGCAGTCGATGACCTACGGCATTGCGATGTGGCTGCCCTACTTCGGGACGGGCACGGTTGCCTGGGGAGATGCGGCCTACTTCATCACCGGCAAATCGCCTATCGAGTCCTATGGTTTCTGGTCCAGCGCCTGCCCGAGCTTGAATCTGCTGTTCGATGTTAGGGAAAAGGGGCTCGACTACGATAAGATCCGGCAACTCACCGCGCAGTGGCGGGAAGTGATGCCTTACTATTACGGCGACTATTATCCGCTGACGAAAACCACCCGGGACAACAACGTCTGGATCGCCTGGCAATTCGATCGCCCCGAACAGGGTGACGGCATCGTGCAGGTGTTCCGCCGCCGCGAATCCACGGATGAATCCGCCCCATTGAAACTGCGCGGGCTGGATCCCAAAGCGAAATATCAAATCACCCGCCTTGGTCGCGAAAACCAGCCCGGCCAGCCGGCAATTTCCGGCGACGAGTTGCTGCAAAAGGGCCTTTCCGTCTCCATCGAAGAACGTCCCGGCGCAGTGATCGTCAAGTACAGAATAGAATAAACATAACATGAATGTTCTAACATACATATGGCTGATCGGCTTGGCAACACTCGCGCTTTGCGGCGAAGCAACGGCGGCGGACAAAACCCTGATGTCCTGGGTCACCCTCGCCAACACCACCCAGCAGGGTGGCAGCGCACTGACAATCCTGTGCGGCCGGCAGTTCGACGGGATCGTTTTCGGCGAGAAGGCGGCGGGCAGGTGGATGGCCGGCAGCGAAACATTCGCCCGTACCCAGGGCGACCAGCAGGGCAACGCCGTGGAGAAGGCCGACAGCAAGACGCTCCTCCAGATGGCTGCCTCTGCTGATAGAAGCAACGAGCAGGCGATGTTTTTCCGCACGCGACCCGGCCAGAATGGCTGGGACTCGTGGTGGTTCTATCACGAAGGCACCTACTATCAATACGTCCTGTCCGGACCCAACGGGAATTGGACCGCGGTGACCTTGCTCACCTCACCGGACGCTTGCCACTGGAAGGATTGTGGCGAGGTGGTGACCCGCACGCCGGTGGCCATCTATCTGGGCAGCGGAGGTGTTTGGAAGTCGCCCGATTTCGCCCGGGACAAGCGCTTCATCATGAATGTTTCCGAGCAGTACCCGCCGAACGCCGGCAAGTGGCCTAACGAACAGATCATCTTTTTCCTCGAATCGAAGGACCTGGTCCACTGGCAACGCCTGCCGGACGAATGCGTGTTCCGCGCGGACGATCGCTGGTATGAACGACTCGGCGGCCGCTGGGACTGCATCTATGCGATTCCCCGCGCCGCGGGCGGCTATTTCGGCTACTGGACGGGTTTCCCGAAATCCGGGTCCGGTCGCGCGTTCGGCCAGTCCACCGATGGCGTGCATTGGGAGGCGCTCAAGCCGGTCGAGTGTCCGGAAAAGGCGGAAGTGGCGGCGGTCGAGCCGATGGCCGGAAAATACTATATGATCAGCCAGGGCCGCAAGGTGTTCATCGCCGAGCAACCGGAGGGACCCTTTCGTGCCGCCGCCAAAAACGCGGATGTGTTCAGCGGTGCCAAGCTGCCCAATTCCACACAGGTGGTGACGCCGTTTCCGCGCTTCTTCCGCAAAGACAAGGAGGTCTTTATCATCAGTTATGGAATCGCGGTTCACGAACCCGGGTTTCCAAGCTATTGCCTGCCCTTGAACGTGGCCCACGTGGACCAAGAAGGCACGTTGCGGGCGACTTACTGGAAGGGCAACGACGCGATGAAAGAACGCCCGGTGCCGGTGAAACTCGTAGCCGCCGCCATGGATGATGCGCCACGCATGATCGAACAAAAGATCGCCGTGCGCGATGGCTGCATCCTCGAAGCGACTTGCCAATTCGCCGCCGATGACGCGAGCACCACTCCATGCCTGTTCATCGATTGTGAAAACGGCGAGCGCGTGGCGATCAAGGTCCATACCAACGGCATGGTCGAAATGGGGATGATGTCAAAGGACGGCAAAACCCTGGAGGTGCGCCACCAGGTGAACCGACTGATCCCGCTAGGCAAGTCAGCGCAGGTGCGGCTGATGTTGAAGGATTCGCTGTTCGCGGTTTATCTGAATGACGTGGCGATGGACTACTTTCCCATGTCAAGCCTCGCCAGCGGCCGCCTCGGTGTTTCCTCCAGCCTGTCGCACATCAATGTCTGGACTACCTCCCCGTCACTCAAGGAGCTGGCCAACGGCGGCAAGGCCAAGCAAAACCCATAAGGCCAAAAATGGCAGTTGAACCATGATACAAACGTTACACAAGACATTATTGTTAGCATCTGCGGTGATGGTATTTTCATTCCACTTGTGCCCGGCGGTGGAGGGTGACAAGCCGGCATCGGCTCTAGCAGAACAGACCCATGGGGGGAAATCCGTGCTGGCCTGGCATCCCGCAGGAGACCTTTTGTTGCTCTGGCAGACTCCGGAGTTTGGTGCCCGGGTTGCGGGCGCTGAGGTGCCGGTACTGGTGGAAAACGGACCGCTGAAGATCGATGCCGGGCAAGCCCGGTGGGCGCAAACGATCCGGATCGAACACGCAGGCAAGACCTACCGGGCGCAATATGTCCGCACTTTCGCCCCGATCGTGGAGGGTGATCGCAAGCGACTGAAAGTCACCTGCGAGTTGCTTCCGGGCGACCCGCTGCCGTTCGACCTGTCGGTCAGGCATCGCGCGCTGATCGAGGGATTTCCACAGGCCGAGGCGATCCTGCTGCAACGCAATGGCCAGGTGGCACATGCCGCGATCCCGCCTAGCGAACCGCTTCAGGCCTATTGGTTCCTGGGCGGCGGGTGCGTGCGTGCCGGCCAGGAACTGGCCATACCCATCATCGGCGTGCGCCGCAAGGACGGCGGAGGTGACACGTTGTCTTGTGCGACCGATCCGTATCTCGGGGTGCGGTTCCGGCTATCGGCAACCGGCGGCGCGCCGGACACCGTGTCGTTGGAGGACAGTTCCTCATTGAGCGGTTCGCTCACGCCGCTTTCTAACGCAACCAGGCTGATGGAGTTTGCGGTGCATCGCGATGCCACGGAGGAACTGTTCCCGACCTTCTATCAAACCATCCCCGACATCAAGCCGGGACCATCCTGGATTCACGACATCCAGTTGAATCATTACGATTACATTGCGAAGGCCGGGAAATCCCTGGAGCCGGATCTGGACGAACTGGCGCGGCGGATTCCCGTGAAATACCGCAAGCATGTGTTGGTCTGCCTGCACGGCTACTACGATTACCTCGGTCGTTACACCTTCAACCCCAAGACCCGGCGCATTGACGACGCATGGAAATCCTATGACGGCCAAGCCAAACTACTGCCGATGACCAAGGAGGAACTCCACCGGCGGATTCGGCTGGTCAAGGAGCGGGGATTCCGTTGCGCGATCTACTACTTCGATGCCCTGGCGTGCGATGATGCCGGCCCGGAATTCAATCCGGATTGGATCTGGCGTGATGCCGCAGGGAATCCCATGACTTGGGGCTACTGGCAGAAGCGGCCCGATGCCGCGGGACAGACCAACTATCAGTTGAACCCGGCGCACCCGGAAGTCAGAAAGTGGTTTATCGACTACACCAAGGCACTGATCGCCGAGTATGGGCGCGAGCTCGACAGCTTCGTCTGGGATGAAACCAATGCCGTTCAGCAGGGAACGCGGGCGAAACGGGGAACCGGCATGATCGAAGCCGACCGGGCCATGATGCGGTTGGTGGCGGATATCACCCGGGAGGTGCAGCGGGGATGGCAGGTGAACCCGGATCTGGCATTCCTGACATCCGACAATATCGACGCACACGGGCCTTCGCAGGAATTGCAGGTTCCTTATTGCCTGGTCGCCCACGGTACCTATCAGGACAGTTGGTGCGACCCGCAAGCATGGCCGCCGGGCATCTTCCCCAACCACCGCAACTGCCTGATGAGCTGCAACTGGTCACCTATCAGGAACCGCGACTGGAACCGCATCGCGGCGGAGCACTACGGCCTGCCGCAGGGCGTCTCCAACGGCTATGGCGACGACCTCGGCCCATCTGAAATGCCGAAGGAGATCCTCGATGAAATCATCGCACGGTTTCTCAAACGGGTGGAACAAGCCAAACCGGAAAAGCCGTGACCTCCCATACCACCCTCAAGAAACAATTGATATGAAACAAATCGCAATCATGACGAATTTACGGACCTTTTCAAGGATATCGATGGCACACCTTATGATGCCAGCGAAATCGAGGCGATCAGGAGGGTGTCCCGTGACAAATGACACGATCTAACACCAATATGTGCCCCTCATTTTCCACCCTCCGGACCGGCCACCGCCGCTTTCAACGCCTTTCCCCGGTAACAGCGATTTCCTGGCAATCAGGAATATTGATTAGGTCAATAGCACTATTGTTCATGGCTGGATATTTTTTTCCGGCAACTTTCGCGGAAGAACCGGCGTCGATCACGGCCAACGGCAAGGTCTGGACGCTGCGCAATGACACCTTGCAGGTGACCGTTTCTTTTGCGGAGGGAAAACTGCGCATGGAAAGCCTCCGGAACCGGGCGGCAGACGCGGACTATCTCAAGGGGCAGGCCGCGGTACCGCTGTTCACGCACCAACTCGATGGCGTGGCGGTTGCCGCGGATGACGGCGCATGGACGCTCGACGGCGCGACCACGAAGGCCATCGAGTTGTACGGCAAGCCGTGGGGCCAGCGGCTGGAAGTCACGATTTCCCGCACACAGCCCGTCGCCTTCTCCGCGCGGCAGGTGTTAGAGATCTACAATGGCCGGGCTGCGCTGCGGTATTTCTCGTTCGTCAAGAACGGGACGGACAAGGAAGTGACGATCAACGCCTCGGATGTGTTCGACCTGAACCTGCCCGAGCAGCCGCGCAAGCTGCACTTTGTCGAGGGTTTTACCCGCTGGAATAGCAGCCCGGAAAGCCTCACGCGGGGCGGGCGCAATTGCCTGGTCCGCTACGACGACGGGCACGGCCTGTTTGTTTTGCTCGAGAACAACTGGGCCACCTCCCTGGAGCCGGGCGGCTTCAAGGGGCTAGCCAGCGAGAAGATGCTGTATGTCAACGCCTGGCCGCAGGGTGCGCAAACACAGGGCCCCAAGCTCTCCGTCGCCACCAATCCAAAAGCGGTTCAGCTTGTCCTCTTCCCGGGCGAGGAGGTGGAGTATTTCTCGGTGAATGTGGGCGTGTTCCAGGGCGATGCCCTGGATGGCCGGGTCGCCGTCGCGGAGCACCTGCGCAAGCGATTCAAGTTTCACGACCCGACCCATCAACTCTCCGCGAATGACTGGATCTGGTATAACAAGGAGGGGCGCACCGATGCGAAGTACCGCAGCAGCGTCATCCCGAAGTGCGCGGCGGCGGGGTTCGACCGCATCCATTTCGACGATATCTGGTACGCCCCGGAAGATGGCTGCGAGCCCAAGGACGGCTGGACATCCAACATGCCAGCACTCTGCGACTTCATCGTGGAAAGCGGCATGAAGCCGGGGCACTGGTTCAGCCTGCAAGGGAAGTATTGCTACAACGGCTGGGGAGACGGGCGCGACTGCGCCGACCCGGCCAATATCGACTTCAAACTCAAGCAGTTGGAAGAGACCCTCATCGGAAAATACCACACCGCCTGGGACCAGGTGGACGCCGGCTTGTTGTGGAAGACCGACGCGCTAACGTCCTATTCCCATCCCAGCGACTCGGTGTACCGCAAAATCCTGGGCCTGCACCGCTATATGAATACCATCACGCACAAATACCCGGATTTCATGATGCAGGCGACGTGCGAGATCGACAACCCGGCGAAACTCAACGACTGTGTGGGCCTGATCCACCTGGCCGATAACGGCATCGTCGGCATGTTCCGGCGCACCGACACCCGAGATGACGTGCGCGATTTGTACGATTGCGTGGGAACGTTTCCGCTCGAAGGGCTGCTTTCGACGTGGGCCGAGGACGGGAGTGCCATGGCCTGGCAGGACACGCCGCTCTGGTACTATCAATTTCTGCTGGCCCGCCACACCACCATCTATTCCATGCCGGACGGTTGGTCGACCGAATCCATCGCCCATTTGCGGGCCTTCAACGACTGGCGGAAAAATCCGCGGTTCAAGGTGGTGCTGAACGAACTGCTGCGCCCGGTGTACAACGGCGCTGACTGGCAGAAGAACGAAGGTCCCTGGTCGTGGATGTTCACTGACGAGAAGAAAACCAAGGCTTTGTTGTTTGCCATCAACCATCTCAAACTGTCCAAGGAGAACGCTTTCAACGCCAAGCTGCGTTGGCTCGACCCGGCCAAGACCTATCTGGTCGAGGACATCACGATGTTGTCGGGCGGCAAGTTCAATCACCGCTTTTGCGGCTCGTTTTCCGGGGCCCAATTGAAGGACAGCGGCTTGCCGATCAACCTCAATGCGGGCCTGGAGCGTTGCGCCGCCTTCTGGATCCAGGAGAAGGGCAAGGACTCGCCGCAGATGCTGTATGCCGATGCGGCCGTCACAAGCTACACGGAGAAGCTCGAAGGCTCCGGTCTAACGGTTACACTGAAGGGCGTCCCCAAAGCGTCCGCGCAAGTGGTCATCTGGAAACCCGGCAGGAAGGGCGTTGAAAACCGCGAGATCACGCTCGGCGCCTCGGGCCAGGCAAGCGCGACCTTCGACACGACCACGATCACGAAGGATACCAGCCTGCAGGATGCCGCGCGGGCGGCCAGCATGAAGCGCAGGCGTGACACCAGCACCGCCGGTGCCTGGCCCGGCGCATTCGGCGCAACCGCCGCGTGGCTTGCCGGCCGGAAAATCGAAGCGGCCGACGGTTATACCCTAGCAACTTCCGCGCCGGTTTATATTTGGCCCAACGACGATGGCAGCGCACGGGTCCTGGCTCTGCCGCCAGGGACGACCGGTCCACGGGCCGCGGCGTGTTGGACGACGGGCGATCAATTCACGATGGATGTGGGCGCGCCCGCCGGCAAGGCGTACCGGTTGACCGTGTATGTAATGGACTATGACAACGGCAAGCGCGGCATGGAGATCACGGTCGGGTCCCGAGCCGGCAAGGTGCATGACGCGCAGGTGGCGACGGTGGCCGAAGCCAACGCGGGCATCTACCTTTCCTGGGATGTGACCGGACCGGCGACGATCACAGCGCGCAAGACCGCGGGAGATAATGCCGCAGTGTCCGGCGTGTTCGTGGATGAGGCTCCTGGAAACCAGGGCAAATCACCAAAATAACCAAGGACCGCTTCCAGTAACAGTAATTGCTCTCAACCCCATCCTGTCTCACAAACCACCCCAAAGCACCATGAATCAAACAAACGCCTGGATGTGGACCTGAAGGGGCTGAAAATTTAACACACAAATAGAAAGCAGACATGATGAAACGACAAATCAACATGATGATGTTGGCGGTGATGTTGTGCGGGGCCGGATTGACGGCTTATGCGGCGGAGGATCCGGTCAAGGAGGAAAGCCCGGCCGGAGCTCCGGCGGCAGTGGCGGTCTACGGCGAGAAATTCCGCCCGCAATTCCACTTCACCCCGAAGATCAATTGGACGAACGACCCTAACGGAATGGTTTTCTACAAGGGCGAGTATCACTTCTTCTTTCAACACAACCCGAGCGGCATCAACTGGGGCAACATGACCTGGGGCCACGCGGTGAGCAAGGATCTGGTTCACTGGACGCAGTTGGAAAACGCGATCGCACCCGACAAACTCGGCACGATTTTTTCCGGCAGTGCCGTGGTGGATTGGGAAAACACCAGCGGGTTCGGCACCGCCGATTCCAAAGCCATGGTGTGCATTTATACCGCGGCGGGTGAGAATGGCGTGCCTTTCACCCAATGCATCGCCTACACCACCGACGGCCGCAAGTTCACCAAGTACGACAAAAACCCGGTGCTCCCAAATATCATCGGCCAGAACCGCGACCCGAAAGTCATCTGGTATGCCCCGGAGAAAAAATGGGTGATGGCGTTGTTCCTTGACGGTGACACGTATGCCCTTTTCGAGTCCAAGGATTTGAAGGCATGGACGAAACTCCAGGATGTCAAGTTCCCCGGCCACGGCGAATGCCCCGATTTCTTCCCCATGCCCGTCGATGGCAATAAGGACAACACGAAATGGGTGTTCACTGCGGCGAACGGGGACTATCTGATAGGCACCTTCGACGGCAAGGACTTCACGACCGATGGCAATGCCATCCGGGCCGACTACGGTGCCAATTACTACGCCGTGCAAACCTACAGCGACATCCCCGCCGCCGACGGGCGCAGGATCCAAATCTCGTGGATGAACGGCGGCAAGTATCCGGACATGCCGTTCAACCAGCAGATGAGTTTCCCCTGCGAGATGAAACTCCGCACGTTCCCCGAGGGACTCAGGATTTGCAGGCTGCCAATCGCAGAGATCAAGAACATCCATGGCAAGAACCACACATGGACAGACCAGACGATCAAAGCAGGCGAAAATCTTCTGAAGGATGTGGCAGGCGGACTGTACGATATCCAGATGCAGGTGGACCTCGCCGGCGCCAAGAGCCTGGTCATCAAGTGCCGCGGCGAAGCCGTGACCTGTTCCGCGGAGAAAAAATCGTTGGCCTGTCTGGGCAAGGAGGCCCCGGCGGAACTATCTAACGGGAAAATCACCCTGCGCATCCTGGTTGACCGCACATCGCTGGAGGTTTTTGCCAATGACGGCAAGACGGTCATGACCTCGTGCTTCCTGCCCGCGCCGGAGAATACCGGCCTCGAATTGTCCGCCGAGGGCGGCAGTCCGAAGGTCCTTTCCATGTCGGTCCATGAATTGAAATCGGCCTGGCTAACAGACAAGTAGACGACGAACACCTGATTGGCCGGCTTGCCCTACCGGCACACACCACAAACTCGTAAATATACATATATATGATAAAGAAGATATTCACCCGCAGGACAAGATGGATGCCCGGTTTCGCAACGCTGGCGGCACTCTGTTTCGTGACGGCCGACGCGGCCGACGCGCCTGCCTATCGTTGGAAGACGGAGAAGGATTCACTGAGCCTCATGGCCGGCGATCAAGTTGTGTACACCTGCCAGTTTGCCGCGGAGAATGGTTACCCGTACATCCATCCTGTTAGACTGCCCGGCGGGCCGGTGTTGACGGCCATGGCCCCGAAAGATCATCCGTGGCACCGGGGCCTGTGGTTTTCCTGGAAATTTCTCAATGGCGTGAACTATTGGGAATTTCCCGCAGAACGACCCAACCAACCGGACGGCAAGACGGCTGTGACCGGCCCCTCCACCGTTCAGGCCAGCGGGGCCACGGCAACGGTCAAAATGCGCTTGGAATATTCCAAAGCCCAGGTCGTGCTGGCCGAGGAGCGCACCTTGGCCGGCTCGTTTCCGCGTCCCGATGGCAGTTATATCATCGATTGGACATCGAAGTTCACGGCCAAGGATCAGGACGTGGTCTTCGAGCGAACGCCGCCGCAGGAGGCACCCTGGGGTGGCTATGGCGGGTTGGGGTTCCGGGCATCCAAGACGATGCGCGAGTTCCACGCCATCGACAGCGAGGGACGCGCTGGCAAGGCAGGGGCCCATGGCAAGGCCGCGCGCTGGATGGATTTCAGCGGGGTCTTCGGCGAACCGGATGAAAAGTCCACCGCGGCGGGAACGGCGATTTTCGATCACCCGTCCAATCCACGTCACCCCGCGCCCTGGTATCTATCAGACACCACGGACCTGCCGTATTTCGGGCCGGCACTGCTGTTCGCCGAACCGATGACGCTCAAGGCTGGCGAGTCGTTTGCCGTCAAGTATCGCATCCTCGTTCATTCGGGACCGGGCGACAAAACGGCCCTGGAGAAGGAATATCAGGAGTTTGCCAAGTGAGCGCAGGCCGCAACACCTTGTATCAGATCTAACATTGAAACAACCATTCCAATGAAGTGATGATCACACGGACTAACAGAACAATGAAAAACAAACATGGTATTTATGGTGCAGGCGTGATGCTGTCGATATCAATGACCGCTGTGCAGGCCGTCGAGATGCCGAGCATTTTAGGCAGCCACATGGTGATGCAGAGAGACTTGAAGGCACCGGTGTGGGGGTGGGCGCCGGCAGGCAAGAAGGTCACCGTGGAGTTCGCCGGCCAGCTCAAGACGGCCACCGCCGATGCGGAGGGCAATTGGAAAATTGTTTTGGATCCAATGCCGGCTAACAGCAATCCACAGGTCATGTCGATCAGCGAGTCGGCAGAGCCTGCGGCGGCGACTGCCATGGGACCGGCGTCCGTGAAGCTCGAGGATGTGCTGGTCGGCGACAACTGGCTGTGTTCCGGCCAGTCGAACATGTGTATCAGCATGTCGTTTGGTTTTGGCGGCGAGGAAAAATCCCGTGACGAAGACAAAGTCGAAATCCCGGAAATCGCCATCGTAAAACAGTCACTTGAGGAAGTCGGGAACTATCCTGCCCTGAGATTCTACCGTGTTACGGCCGATGCCTGGAGTTCGCAGCCGCAGGCCAACTGCGCGGGCTCGTGGGTCGTCCTTACCCCCGCGTCCACCCGCCGCGTCAGTGCCGTCGCCTTTTTCTTTGGGCGCAAGCTCAACAAGGAAACAAAGATTCCCATAGGCTGCGTGCAATCCGCTCGCGGCAATACGAGGATCGAGCCATGGGTCAGTGCTTCCGGGTTCCGCATGGTCAAGGATCTGGAGGGTTACTCCAAGGGACTGGATATGCACGACCCCGCCACGGAATTTGGTCGACAGACTCAGAAGGAGTCGCTGGAAAAAGTGGCCGACTGGATGACCGCTGCCAAGACCGCCGCTAAGGACGGCAAGCGCCTGCCTCCTTTGCCGGATTTGCCCCGGCCCGGCAACGGCGAAGGCGACGCCGCCGCCCTCTATAACGGCATAATCGCCCCGCTGGCTCCCTTCGGCATCAAGGGCGCGATCTGGTACCAGGGCGAACTCAACGGCGGATACCCGTGGGACGGCAGTTTGGATCGACCCGAGGGCATGAGCTACTTCAACAAGATGCAGGCGTTGATTGGCGGCTGGCGCAAGGATTTCGGCATCGGCGATTTCCCGTTCTATTATGTGCAACTGCCCAATTACTATAAACCCAACCCGAATCCTGAAGGCGGCGACGGGTGGGCCAAGCTGCGCGAAGCCCAGCGCAAGGGCTTGGAGATTCCCCATACCGGCATGGCGGTGACGATCGACATTGGCATCGAGCCGGAGTACAACGACATTCATCCCCGGAACAAGTTCGACGTGGGCGAGCGTCTGGCCTTGTGGGCCCTGGCCAAGGACTACGGCAAGAAGAACCTGGTCTACAGCGGTCCGCTCTTCAATGCGATCAAGGTCGAGGATGGCAGGATCCGCATCGCGTTCGACAGCACCGGCAGCGGCCTGATGGTCGGCAAGAAGGAGAACGTCAAACCGACGGTTAGGGACAATGCCAAATTGAAGGGCTTTGCCATTGCCGGCGAGGACAAGAAGTGGGTGTGGGCGGATGCCGTGATCGACGGCAAGTTTGTGGTTGCTTCCAGTCCGCAGGTTCCCAAGCCGGTGGCGGTGCGCTATGCGTATTCCATGAACCCCGAGGGCTGCAATTTGTATAACAACGAGGGCCTGCCCACCGCGCCGTTCAGAACAGACGAATGGTAACGGGCGATCCGCCCAATGCAAAATGCTCCGCAACCACTACCAGGTGGCAGCAATGCCGTTCCTCCATTGCTTCACAAACCAACAAGAGACCACACGGAGATCGAACCATGAAACATCCCATCACCAAATTACTGCTGGCCATCGGGGCTGCCGCCTTGCCATTCAGCCTGTGCCCGGCACAAGAGGCCAAACCCGCGCCGCAAGGGTTTGAATGCGCGAAGATCGACAAGCCCTATGTCCATCTGCCGATGCAATTCGATGCGCCGGAGGTGAAATTGATGGTTAGTATCGATGGCGAATTGCAGCATCCGATTGATGTCAAGCTCGCCCAGGGCAAACCGGACTGGATCGGCACGTTCTGCGTGCAGAAATGGCTGGGGAAAAAACTCACCATCGTCCCGGAAAAGCCGCTGGCCGAGCCGGGCTGGCTGAGCAACATGAAGATGTCCGACCAGCTCACCGGGGAGGACAGCGTCTATCAGGAAAAATACCGCCCGCAATTCCACTTTTCGGCTCGGCGCGGTTGCATCACGGATATTGACGGTCCGATCTACTTCAACGGCGAGTATCATATTTTTCCCGGACATCGTTTCTGGCAATTGAACGGGAATGCGGGCAGCAATCCGCTGTGGGGCCACGCGGTCAGCAAAGACCTCATTCATTGGGAAGAACTTGGGACGGCGGTGACCGCCAACAAACTGGGCTCCCCGTGGTCCGGATCCACCGCGATCGATTGGTATAACACGGCCGGATTCGTCAAGAACCCGGTCAAGGGCAATGACGGGCGGCTGAAAAACCCCGCCATGATTGCAATCTATACCAACGGTCACGGCGGAAGCCCCGTCCCCGAACCCACCCAATCGCTGAACTACTCGTTAGACTCCGGCCGGACCTGGCTCGAATACGCGGGCAATCCTGTCATGCCGTATGTGGCGGTTTACAACCGCGACCCGAAAATCGTCTGGTATGAGGACAAGGCGGATCCGGCCAACAGCCACTGGGTCGTGGTGCTGTTGCTTGACGGGCCTAACAGCTCGATCTGGACTTCCAGGGATATGATTCACTGGGAAAGAACACAAACGCTGGACTACATCGATGTCTGCCCGGATTGCGCGGATTTCTATGAGATCGCGCTGGACGGCGATCCTGACAGAATGAAATGGGTCCTCTGGTTCGGCGACTGCAATTACAATATCGGAACTTTTGACGGCAAGACCTTCAAGCGGGAAATCGGGCCGATCCCATCCAAAACCGAGCGCACCCCCGGGGACCGGGATCGCAACATTCATATTGCGCAGACCTTCAGCGGCATTCCCGCTGAAGACGGGCGGCGGATTCAAATCGGATGGATTGTGGCAGACTCCAAGAAAGGTCCCCAATATCCATTTACAGGGATGCCTTTTGCCGGGCAGTACTCGCTGCCGCAGGTGCTCACCCTGCGCACCACGCCCGCCGGCCCGCGCCTGTTTTTCGAACCGGCCAAGGAAATTGACAAACTGCGTAGCGGCGTATCGGCGCAGATGCAGAAGACCCCGCTGGACGGGACCGCGATGCTCCTGAAGGAAGACAAGCCGCTCGGCGAACTCGTCGAGGTGAACGCAATCTTCACGATCAATAAAGACGTGATGGCGCAGCCGGGCGAAAACATAGTCGGGCTGGAGATCAACGGCCAAAAAGTGACCTGTGATTTGGCGCAGGAGCAGATGATCGGCAATGACGGCTATCAGCCGTTGAAAGTCATTGACGGCCAGCTCAAATTGCGGGTGTTCGTGGACCGGACGGCGGTGGAATGTTTCGCATCCGGCGTGCCCTGGGCGCCGCTCGTCTATCCATTCATGCCGGAGGACAACCCGACCTACGCCGTGAAGGTGTTCGGCAAAAAGGGCCTCGCCGAGGTCGTATTGAAAGCCTGGCAGCTTCAGTCCATCTGGAAGAAATAATAAGAAACACAGGTACGCCTGAATCATGAAAAAGAAACAGATCGCGGCATCAGGCGCGACGGGATCGCTGTCGCATCGTATTTATGGCGCGGGAATGATTCTTGCGATTTCAGCAACCGCCGTGCAGGCCGTCGAGATGCCAGGCATCTGCGGCACCCACATGGTGATGCAGAGGGCATGAGCTACTTCGACAAGATGCAGGCGCTGATTGGCGGCTTGGCGCAAGGATTTCGGCATCGGCGGTTTCCCGTTCTACCATGTGCAACTGCCTGATGAATTTCAGCTTGCCGAGCGCCGCTGGATACCTAGCTTGCCGCAATGCCGATCGCATTAGGAAAGATTGAAGCCATTCGTGCCGTTGCTGGATGCTCCAAGCCACGGGCACCGGGATGGGATCGCGTCGCGGACCGGACATGAGCCAGCTGCCACAACCCAACTCATCCGCATTCCCAAGTGATTGAACTAGAACCCCCGCCACCTGCCACCCGCTCCAAGGCGGATTTGCGCCGTGGAATGGCCCTCATCAGCATCGGCCTGATCGCCACCACGCTGGGCACCATCACCAGCATCGGTGAGTTGCCGCTCACCAATGTCCTGATGAACCAACTCGGATGCAATGCCGAGCAGGTTTCGCGGTTTTTCTGGCTCATGACCCTTCCTTGGGCCTTCAAGCCCTTGGCAGGCCTGCTATCGGACAGCATCCCGCTGTGCGGGACACGGCGCCGGCATTATATTCTGTTAGCATCGGCGGTTGCCGCCGGTCTCTGGTTCGTCCTCGCGTGGGTCACCGCCAGCTACTGGATCATGCTGGCCGCGGCGATGTTGCTCTATGCGTCGTTCATGCTGTGCAGCACGGTCATCGGAGCCCTGATCGTGGAGGAAGGGCGTCGCAACGCCGCCACCGGCAGGCTCACCACGCTGCGCTCGGTGATTATCAACATCAGTTATCTGGTGGGCGGCCCTGCCAGTGGTTTTCTCGCCACCCGGTTCGGCCCCACCGGCGGCCTGCGTCTGGCTGCGGGCGTGGGCGCGCTGATATTCCTGGCCCTCTGGATCGCAAGCTATTTCTTGTTGCGCGAGCAGCGCATTCCCAGTGTGCCCGTCGGCCAGACAGTGCGCAACGCCGGGCGAAACATCACCGGTTTGTTCAAACATCCCACGCTCTGGGTGGCCATGGGGTTCATCTCGCTGGTGCTGGCAATCCCCAGCTTTACCACGCTGATGACCTTCAAACAACGCAACGAGCTGGGCTTCAGCTTCGAGCAGATCGGCTACCTGCGGCTCATCTTCGGCATCTTCGGCATGTTGGGCGCGTTCATCTTCCGCGTCATGTGCGGCAAACTGTCTCTTCGTTGGACCCTCACCGTCGGTCTGGTCGTTCTCTCTGTTAGCAACACGGCCTATTTCTTCTACAACAGCATGCCCGCGGCCTTCTGCATCGAGGCGCTCAACGGGCTGGTGATCACCCTGATCCAGGCCCCGCTGTTCGATCTGGCCGCCCGCTCCACACCCAAGGGCAGCGAGGCCCTGGGTTACGGGCTGATCATGGCCGTCTGGAGCAACGTGCAGCAGTTCGCGCCGTGGTTTGGCTCGGCTCTCAACCAGCACTTCGGAGTCACGCTGGGCAACCTGATTTGGATCAACGTGGCGGTGGCGATGGCCCTCGTGGCCTTGGTGCCGTTGATGCCGCGGGCGATCATGAACCGCCGCGAAGGCGAGCACTAACAGCAACCTCCGTCCCCACCCGCAAGGCACCATGGTCAATCACAGGCTTTTTCAACAAGTAAAGCTTGACAGCCTCGCCGGTCAGGACCGACGAATGGGAACCTTCAACGCCGCTTCCCGCTGCATGGGATCCGGCCCGGATAAAATGGCAAAAAACACAAAAAAAACATCAAAGTCATGACCACAGAACGAAAAACGAAAAAGTCGATGAAAGTCACCACAGGCACGTTGTTGCTGGCCGTCATGGGTTTGACGGGCGTCATCGGAGCCCCAACCAAGGAGGAAGAAATGAAACCAGGGAAACCCGCAGCGGACATTCAGTTTGACAACGCATCCTTCTATGGCGCGGACGGCAAGTTCGATGTCGAAAAGGGCAAGGAC
>Ga0268284_1000895_pt1 | contig 17346 bp, 12 predicted proteins | sample saktaG_14_FD_190137 | JGI IMG/M metagenome (GOLD analysis project Ga0268284, IMG submission 190137) | Saline water microbial communities from Sakinaw Lake, British Columbia, Canada - sak_2013_06_06_40m | ecosystem: Environmental > Aquatic > Non-marine Saline and Alkaline > Saline ...
CCTGATCGGTTGGGGTTTTAAGGTTAAATTTATGGATGAGGACGCCTGGATGTTGCTTTATATCCGTGCATGAAAATAAAATAACATGGAAACAGTTTTAATGACGGAGGTGAATGGCTATGATAAATATTAAAAAAATTATATACGGATTTCTGATAACCGGACTTGTGCTTATGGTCGGCTGCGGCGGAATTGCGGAATATACCAAAGCGGAGCTTAAACTCGGGACCAAACAATATGATGAAGCGATAACGCTTTATAAAGAATACCTTGCGAAGCGGCCCAATTCTGCGATCGGTCACAGCAAGCTCGGCTTTGCCTATTTGAAGACAGGACGGCTGGACGATGCTGTTTCAGAGTTTCAGACAGCGTTAAAAACAGGACCTGGTGAGCCGTTTTCAACATACTATCTTGGCCTTGCATATCTGAACAAAGAGGATTACGAAAAAGCAATAGCGGTATGGCAGGGTTACAGAAACATGACTCAGCCTCTTGTTGAAGAAGAGATCAGGCGGCAGCTTACACTTCTCCAGATAGCTTACAGTCACAAAGCGGCTGTAAAGGCTCTGGCTGAAGAGAAGAATCTTATGGCTGCCAAACCGGACACCAACACAGTCGCTGTGTGCTATTATCAGGATCTTTCACCAGACAAGAGCCTTCGTGCTTTCCAGAAAGGGCTTGCATCTATGGTAATAACAGATCTGTCAAAGGTGAAATCCGTCAGGGTTGTTGAAAGGGTCAGGTTACAGGCATTGTTTGAAGAGATGAAGCTTGGGCAGACAGGTATTGTTGATCCGAAAACAGCTCCAAGATTAGGTAAGCTTCTTGGGGCTGAAAACATAGTAGTAGGAAATCTTTCTTCCGGAAGCATAAAGGCTGTAACTACCCTGGCTTCCTCAGGGAAAGGAAATGTTAAGGGATCAGCATCTGTTTCAGTTGATAAGAATAAATTTTTTGAGCTTCCGGTGATTATAGTAAGGGATATCGCCAAAATCCTTGGAATTACTTTATCCGATGACGAAAGCAAAGCAATCGGCGTTCCGCATACAAAAGTATATAATGCCCTGATTTATTACGGGAATGCTCTTGACGCACTTGATGCGGGGAAATGGAAAGAAGCAAAAGACTTTTTTGCCATGGCTCTGAAGGAAGACCCGGCGTTCGCCCTTGCAAAACAGGGTGCCGATTCCTGTCCTGGAGCAAGTTCTCCGGGTGTAAGCGCTGTATCAGGCCTGTCGGCCGCAAGCCTGTCGAATATATCGGAGGTCGGTATGGGCAAAGCCTCAGATTCACAGGGTGCTGCAGATGCTGAAGCCGCCGCTGGACAGGGCGGAGGCTGTTTTTCTTATGACACTGAAGTTCTTATGGCCGATAATTCATTCAAGCGGATAATTGATCTTCGTGAAGGAGAATATGTAAAGGCCTGCGATATTGATACCGGTGAAGTTGTGAACAGGAAAGTAACAAACAAGTACCGTGCTGACCAGAATCACTATTATCTGATCAACAGTGATATAAGGATAACCGAAAATCATCCTGTTTTTACTGCTGATGCAAAGTGGGTAAGAGTTGCAGACCTTAAAGTCGGTGACAGGATTGCCACAATCGACGGCTCGGTAAAAATATCTTCAATAGACAGAATAGAATATAAACACAGAGTATATAATTTTCAAGTTGATGACAGCCATAACTATTATGTTTCAGCGCACGGAAAAGAAGTATATCTGGTTCATAACTCAAAATAAATTAATATGAAGGAAGATTTAATGAATAGATTGAAAATACTTGCCCTTATAGTCATTCTTGCGGTTATTGTTTTTATTGCCGGATGTGCCGGAGCAAAGAAGGAAGACATAAAAGCAAAGGATGAGCAGCCGGTTGCGGTTGTAGACCAGGCTCCGAAAACAATGGCTATCCTGCCATTTGAAAACAACTCCGTCACCGATCCGGACAAGTTCGCGCCTTTAAGCAAAGGCCTTTCGGCAATGCTGATTACCGATCTTAAAAACAGCGGAACTTCTCTTAAACTGATTGAGCGGGAGAAGATACAGTCACTTTTAAAGGAGGTCGCGCTCAGTCAGAGCGGAAGCGTGGATCAGGCGACTGCGGTAAAGGCGGGAAAAATACTCGGGGCTCAGTCCATAGTCTTCGGGTCGTTCATGGTCCTTGGAAACAAGGTCCGGATGGACGCGAGGATAATAAAGGTTGAGACAAGTGAGGTGATGATGGCGGAATCGATGACCGGTGAGAGCGACGCTTTCATGAATCTGGCTATGGACCTTGCTGGAAAGATAGCAAAATCGATGAAAGTGGCTTTCAATCCTGTTACCTTGAAGGGTGAAAGCGATATCAATGCCGCGCTTTATTTTTCAAAAGGTCTTGATGCGCTTGACAGAGGAGATAAGAAAGAAGCAAAAAGACTGTTTTCAAAAAGCATTGAACTTGACCCTGCATATAAGGCGCAGGTCGATAATGTGAAAGGCTTAAACTGATGAAAAAGCTAATATTACTGCTCATATCCGTATTCGCGGGTTTGCTGGTCTTTGGTAACAGCGCTTTTGCCGAAGACAAGACGATTGAGACTGAAGGCATAAGCCAGATTTCGAGGGAAGACGCCATACGGCAGGCCCAGCGTTCGGCTGTCGAGCAGGCAGTTGGTGTCTTTATTAACTCACAGACAGAGGTTGATAATTTTGAACTGAAAAAAGACAAGATATTTTCCAAAACCCAGGGCTATATAAAAAGGTTTTCGGTTTTAAAGGAAAAAAAAGAGGGCGATCTTTTCAAGGTCATTGTGAACGCAACCGTTTCACTTGATAAAATCAAGGATGACCTTATTGCGATGAAGATCCTCCTTGAGAGTATGGATCGTCCGAAACTAATGGTTCTGGTCGAAGAGGATTATAAGAGCATGGATAACCTCGGGATGGGAATCGCCTCGACTGAAATGTCGTCGTTACTTGGCGCCAAAGGTTTCGAACTTGTCGACAAGTCTCAGGTTGATGCTGTCATGAATAATAATCAGGGAAGGCAGGCGCTTGCCGGGAATGCGAAAGCAGCCAAAGCTCTCGGGCTTAAGTTCGGGGCTCAGTATGTTATTGTCGGAAAGGCGGTTGCCCAGGATGCAGGAGAGGCCTATCCCGGTTCAGGGTTAAAATCAATACAGGCAAGTCTACAATTAAAGGTTATCCAGACACAGACAGGACTTGTTTTGGGTTCTGTTGTAAAGAACGGTGTTTCAGCCCATATGAGCCCTCTGACAGGCGCAACAAATGCGATCCAGATGTCTGTTCAGAAGGCCGTGGATGAATACCTGGTTGATGCCATCACCAATTCTTTCCAGGGTTTTCTCAACAACGGCTCTCCTCTTAAGCTGCACGTGACCGGTGTAAAAACTTTCCAGGAATCGAAGATGGTCATTGCCGCAGTTGAAAAAACAGAGAAAGTTGCGAGCAGTAAAAAAGAAGGGTGGAATAAAACCGGCGGCGTTCTTGTGCTTGATCTCCTTTACAAAGGGACAAGCGAGGAGCTGGCGGAAGTGCTGGACGGTAAAAAGGTGGGGAGCGGCAAGCTCGAAGTCGTTGATGTTGCGCCGGAAAGACTCGACTGTAATTTAAAATAATATACAATTAATTTGAAAAAGTAAAAAAAGGGGCATGGTTTCCATGCCCCTTTTGTATAACATAGTTCTATTTATAAACTCTCCACAATATGGAGTGACTTGTTAAACTTGACATGCAAGCCGATTAATGTGATGCATGCATCAAGTATTCATCAATCTTTCGGAAACTATAATGGCTGAAAAAATCAAAACCGGCCGCCGAGCGGCTAAACCGGGCCGTGCCGCTATTTTCAAGGACATAGAGCGCCTGGCCGATCGTTTCCAGGACGCCATTTACCACTACGATCTGGAATCACGGTGTTTCCTTTTCTTCAACAAGGCCTTCAGGGAAATTTTCCGCCTGCCCGAGAAGACAGGTCGCCGTATTTCAGTCGTAAAAGTGATGCAGGCTATTCATCCGGATGACCGGGGCACCATGATTAAGGCCATCGGCCAATCGATAGAAGCCGGATTGAACAAGGGCGAGGTGCAATACCGAGTGGTCCATTCCGACGGGACGTTTCGCTGGCTCCAGGATCGCTGGATAGTCTTGCGCGACAGCAAAGACGGCCGGCCACTGTCCCTGGAAGGGTTCATCCGCGACAACACCGAAATGCGGATCGCTGATACACAACTTATCAACAGCCGGCAAAAGGCCCTGATCGGGAGCTACATCGTACAGGACGGAAAGTTCCGGTACGTTAACCCCGAATTTGTCCACATTACAGGCTTCAGTGAAGACGAACTGATGGGCACCGACCCCCTGGCCATCGTCCATGAAGACTACCGAGACTACGTGCGCGAAAATGCTGTGGCTATGCTCAAGGGCGACAGCGACACACCCTACGTGTTTTGCGTGCGGGATAAAGCCGGCCAGACCCACTGGGTACTGGAAACCGTTACCTCGGTGGCCCACGGGGGGCGGCGCGCGGCCCTGAGCTATTTCATGGACATTTCCGAACTTCGGCGCATGCAGGGCAACCTGTCGGCCCTGGGGCTGATGATCGGCACCATCTCCCACAGTCTGAAGGGCTGTCTGACCGGCCTGGATGCCAGCCTATATCTCATCGAAACCGGCTTTTACCGCAACAAACCGGCTCGTATCGAGGAAGGCATCGATGTTACCAAACTGATGATTGACAGGATCCGCAAGCTCGTGCTGGACATCCTCTACTACTCTAAGGAGAGGGATTTAAAGCTTGAAACACTTGAGGTGTGGCACTTTGCCAAGGATCTGGCTGAATCCATGGAGGCACGTATCCGGGCAGCCAATATCGTTTTTAAAACCGATTTTTCAAAGGATATCGGGGATTTCAGTGTTGATGGCAACATCCTGCGGCTGGCCCTGATCAACATTCTGGAAAACGCTATGGAGGCGTGTATCGAAGACCAGCGGCCCCCGACACACTGGATCCGTTTTTGCGCACACGGGGATGCCGATAATGTCATCTTCGAGATTTCAGACAACGGTCCAGGCATGGACGACGACCAGATCCACCAAATTTTCCAGCTTTTTTATTCGTCCAAGGGGACCAAGGGCACCGGTATCGGGCTTTTTGTTACCCGCAAGGTGATTCTCCAGCACGGGGGATATGTTACTGTGGAATCTAAACTCGGGCACGGGGCCCGCTTTGTCATCACCCTGCCACGCCAGATGAGTGCCGCACTCTCTCCTTGACCGTGCCCGATACCACTGCCTGAAACCCAGTGAAACTGCCATCTACCAAAGCCAATCGCGCGGCCCTGCCTGGCTGTCGGACTGGAGCCAGACGGCCGTATTATTGGGTTAACACTTGAACCTATATTGCGAATGTTCCTTGTTCGTTCTTAATTTTCGAATATTACAGGATAACTGCCCTGTCGATTATGATGTTTATTTTATCCTGTTTGACATTTGCAGCCGCTGTAACCGGGTCGTGTTCGAAAAAAAGAATCCAGTTCTCTTCAAGCGCCCTTGTAAGATATTCTTCCTTCTCCTTTATTATGGTCAGAGGATAGTTATCATACGCCATGCGCCATGAGACAGGGATGTGGGCCGATGTCGGAATGAGATCGGCGCAAAAAAAGAGAGAAGCTTTTTTTCCTTTTACAAGAGGATGCTGCTGGCCTTTCGTATGACCGTCAGTTACGAGAATTTCAATTCCGCTGAAAAGCGTACAGGGACCGTCGAGCATTTTCAGAACACCCGATTCTTCAAGAGGCACAAAATCATCTCTCGTAAAGCTTGAAGCTTCCCCGGGTCCCGGATTGATCGCCGACTCGAATTGTGTTTTCTGAATGTAGTATTTTGCATTCGGAAAAGCGGGGACCGGCTTTTTGTATCTGATTGTTGTTGATCCGCCGGCATGATCGAAGTGGAGATGAGTGATAATTACATCGGTTATGTCGTCACATGTCAGGCCGTGTTTTGACAGGGAAGCATTTATGTCTGTCGAATGGTCGTCAATCCCGTATATTTTTTTCATCTTTCCGGACAACTTGCTCCCCGGTCCGGTATCAACCAGGATGTTTCTTCCGTTTCCCCGTATCAGAAGGGATCTTGCTTTCATCGGGATAAGATTATTATCGTCAGCCTGGATTTTCTTTTCCCACAGCTTTTTCGGAACAACGCCGAACATGGTACCGCCGTCTAGAAAAAAGTCTCCCAGTTCTATGGATGAACACTCATAGTCGGCGAATTTCATGAAGGCCTTCCAAGTAAATACCAGACGGATTTTTTACGAGGCCGTCAACTCTTTTCTCTGTAGCCGCATTCTACGGTTATACAGTAATCGTAAGAGCCGCTTTTTTTGGTTGTTTTTTCAAGAAGAAATTTTGCCCCGCATGACGGGCATTCCTTTGCAACAGGTTTGTCCCATGTTGCGAATTTACATTCCGGGAACCGGCTACAACCGAAGAAAGTTTTACCTCTTTTAGATTTTTTTTCAAATATTTCACCGGAGCAATTATTTTCGGGGCATTTGATTCCTGTTGTCTGTGTCCGTCCGTTTGTATTGGACGACTGGGTATTCTTGCAATCCGGGTATCCGGAGCAGGCAAAAAAATCCCCGTACTTTCCATGCTTCAGTACCATTGGTTTATGGCATTTCTCGCAAACCAGATCTGTTGCTTCACTTGAGGGTGGTGAAACCGGCAGGATCGCTCCCTTTTCATCCCTCTGGTAATCCCTGGAATAGGAGCATTCCGGATAACTGCTGCAGGCTAGAAAATGGCCGTTTTTCCCAACTTTAATTTTAAGCTCATTACCGCACTCGGGGCATTTGAGACCGGTCGGAAAGCCTACGCCCTTTACACTGAGCATCTCTTCAGAGGCTTTATCCAGCTCCTTCTTGAAGGATTCGTAAAAACGGCTCAGAACATCAAGCGCTTTTGCATCCATGCCTTCTATCCGGTCAAGATCGTCTTCCATTCTGGCCGTGAAATCAACGTTGAATATATTCGGAAAGCTTTCTACAAGGAGATCGTTTACGATAAATCCGAGCTCGCTTGGTCTAAAGTAACCTTTTAAAAAATCAACATAGCCTTTTTCCCGTATCGTTGAAAGAATAGCGGCGTAAGTGCTGGGGCGTCCGATTCCGTTTTCCTCAAGCTCTTTTACAAGAGATGCTTCTGAAAATCTTGGTGGGGGAAGAGTGAAGTGCTGCTTTGGTTCAAGTTTATTCAGTGTTAAAGCCATGCCTTCGGAAATATCAGGCAGCATTTTTTTCTTTTCTTCTTCCACATCGTCATCGGCCGATATATAAAGGGTCATGAAACCCGGAAATCTGACTGTCGATCCGTTCGCGTTGAAAATATATGGTCCGGCGGATATCGATACAGTAACTTTGTCTATAATAGCCTGTGTCATCTGGGATGCCACAAATCGCTTCCATATGAGAGTATAGAGCTCAAGCTGGTCTTTCGAAAGATGCGGAGCAACTTTTTCAGGAGTATTGTAAACTGAGGAAGGGCGTATGGCTTCATGAGCATCCTGGACCTTTTTCGTATTCTTAAAGAACCTAGGTTCCTTAAGAGAATATTTATCTCCGAAAGTCTCATTTATAAGACGCAATGCCTCTTCAGCCGATTCCTTTGAAATCCTGGTCGAATCGGTTCTCATGTAAGTTATAAGCCCGACCGGCTCACCGGGGCCAAGATCTATTCCTTCATAAAGCTGCTGGGCAACCGTCATGGTTTTTTTAGCAGAGAATTTTAACTTTGTAATGGCCTCCTGCTGCAGCTTGCTTGTAATAAAAGGCGGAAGGGGATTTCTTACAGTAGATTTTTTTTGAACTTTTTCAGCAATAAACGAGGTTTTGTATAATTCATTTGTTATACCAGATGAAGTCTCTTCATTCGGAATATCAATCTTTTTCCCGTTTTTCTTAACCAGCTTTGCGATAAACGCGGATTTGTCATCTGTTTCGAGATGAGCTGTTATTGACCAGTATTCCTCTGAGATAAAAGACTGGATTGAGCGCTCTCTTTCACATATGATACGAAGAGCAACGGATTGAACGCGCCCTGCGCTTAATCCTCTTTTTACCTTTTTCCAGAGAACAGGGGAGACCTGATATCCTACCAGCCTGTCGAGTATCCGGCGGGTCTGCTGGGCTTCAAATTTGCTTTCATTCAGTTTCTCAGGAGCGGCAATCGCGGCAAGTATGGCATTTTTTGTCAGCTCATGAAAAAGGACCCGGTGAAAAAGCCTTCCCTTCTTCTTTAATACATCCGCGGTATGCCATGCAATCGCTTCGCCTTCCCTGTCCGGGTCTGATGCAAGATATATATCGGTAGAGTCGCCGGCCTCTTTTTTAAGATTGGATATTACTTTCTGTTTCCCCGGAATAGATACATATTCGGGCTCAAAACCCTCTTCAATATTTATTCCGATTTTATTCGCGGGCAGATCCTTGATATGTCCCACGGTTGAAACTACTTTGTAATCATTTCCAAGGTATTTTTTTATTGTTCTGACTTTTGTGGGGGATTCCACAACAACAAGCGGTTTGTTCACGTAATATTCCTTTTTATGATTTTTGTACAGATACGAAAAATATCAGCTATCTTTCTCCTGCTTTCGCAGTCGAAGAAAATAATTTTCCGGGTGATTGTTTTACAAAATCCCGCAGTTCAAGTTTTAAAAGTATTCCAAGAAGTTTTCCTGAGTCGAGTTTAATTTTACGAGCAAGTTCGTCAATATGGATCGGATAAGGCTCAAGAGCTTTTAATACCTGCGATTCATCCGGCGAAAGATGCATATTTTGATATGCAGTTTTATCTTTTCCGGGTTCTTCCATGATATCCCCGGATATTAGAATATGAGAAAGCTCGTCAATGATATCCTTTGCATTTTCAACCAGTTTTGCGCCCTGCTTTATCAATGTATGAGTGCCGGTGCTTTTAAAGGACTGAATGCTCCCGGGTACGGCAAAAACCTCCCTGTTCTGATCCGCCGCAAGCCGGGCGGTAATGAGTGATCCGCTCCGTTTTGTAGCTTCAACGACAACAGTTCCGAGTGAAATGCCGCTAATTATCCTGTTTCGTGCAGGAAAATTGAATGCGTCAGGCTCGGCCATAAGAGGAAACTCAGATATCACGGCGCCGTTTTCGGAAATCATTTTAAAAAGCTTCCTGTTCTGAGCCGGATAAATCCTTTCAAGACCGCTTCCAAGAACCGCTATTGTTCTGCCTTTTCCAATCAAGGCTCCTTCGTGAGCGGCTGTGTCTATTCCTCTTGCCATGCCGCTTACAACCGTTATGTTATAAGAAGCGAGATCCGCGCATAATATTTTTGTCATTGAAACGCCGTAATCAGTTGCATTTCGCGAGCCGACAACGGCTATGTTGTTTGACGAGCTATCCAGAATTCCGGAAACATATAAAAAGGGAGGCGGATCGGGTATTTCCAGGAGGAGGGGAGGATAATCCGGGTCTGCCATGGTTACAATTCTGAAGCCTTTTTCCGCTATCAGATCAATCTCTTTATTAATATCTTCAGATACCCTGTGCTTTTTAATGGCGGTTGCGAGCCTGTCCGAAACGCCCTCTATCTGCGCAAGCTCATCGCAGGAAGCTCTGAATACGGCCTCCGGTGATTTGAATCGATTGATTATCCTCTTATAAAGATGATTCCCGACACCCGGAACACTTTTTAAGGCAAACCATGGCAGAATATTTTCCATAAAGTGGTGCTGCGAGTTAATAATACGCCTTAAACTATAATTGATATATTATCTTCTTTTTTTATTTTTTTCCTGCCATGCAATAAGAATAGGGCTTGCAACATACACCGACGAATAAGTTCCGACGGATATTCCTACAAGCAGGGCAAACGCAAAGTCGTGAATAATCCCTCCTCCCAGGATAAACAAGGCCGTAACAACAAGAAGAGTCGTTCCTGATGTAAGAATCGTACGGCTTAAAGTCTCGTTAACGCTTCTGTTAATTACAACTATAAAGGGGCTTTTTATGTGTTTTTTCAGATTTTCACGGATGCGGTCAAAAACAATTATGGTGTCATTCAGTGAATACCCGATTATGGTAAGAATGGCGGCTACTATCGGAAGGCTGAATTCCTTGTCAAATATTGAAAACATCCCGACTGTTATCATTACATCATGAGCAAGGGCGACAATTGCCGCCATTGCATATTTTAAATTAAGCCGCCAGAAAATGATAAAAGTAACCATAAGAGCTGCAACTATCAGGATTGCCATGTTTATCTTCAAAAGAGACAGGAAGTAAACCGATCCCATAAGTAAGGCAGCTGTGATTCCACTCAACACCCATTTGAATTCGAACCGGCCGGATATGTAAATCGAGATGAAAAGCAACGAATAAAATATCGCAAACAGCGCTTTTTCCTGAAGATCTTTTCCGACCTGCGGGCCTACCATTTCGATTCTGCGGATTTCAGCGTCATTCCCGGTGGCTGTTTTTAAAGATTCCCCAAGCGATTGAGAAAATTCCTTGTTTGCCATTACCGGGGTGTTGGTTCGCACCAGGAATTCATTATCTTTTTCCTCACCGAAGAGTTGAACGGATGAGTTTGAAAGATTTATTGCGGAAAGCCCCGACTTGATTTTACCGATTTCGACAGGAGAGCTGAATTTAAGCTGGATCAGCGTTCCTCCGGCAAAATCGATTCCGTATTGAGGACCTCCCCGTGCGATAAGGGAAATAATACCTATGATGATCAATAATCCTGATATGGCGAAAGCGATATAGCGCTTGCCGATAAAATCTATGTTGATACCCCGTTTAATAAGCTCCATTTATCTGTTGCCTCTGATATAAGTTTGTATGCTGATAATAAACAATTCTTCCCTCCCGGTCATATGCTCAGTTTTTTAATTTTCCTGTAGAAGAGAAAATAATCGAATATGATTCTTGTCATGACTAGCGCTGTAAAAACGCTTGAAATGATTCCGATGCTGAGTGTAACTGCAAATCCTTTTACAGGGCCGGTTCCGAACTGGAAAAGGACAAGGGCTGCGATAAGTGTTGTAATATTTGAGTCCAGAATGGTCAATGTTGCCCTTTCGTAACCGGCAGCTAGCGCCGCTCTGGGCGTTTTTCCGAGTGCCGACTCTTCCCTTATTCTTTCAAATATCAGAACATTTGCGTCAACGGCCATGCCGATAGTCAGAATTATTCCGGCAATACCCGGAAGGGTCAGGGTTGCCTGAAAGGCCGCAAGTGTTGCCGCAATAACAATGATATTAAACATAAGCGCAATATCGGCTACAACTCCCGCCCATTTATAGTAGAGCATCATAAAGATTATAACGAGCAAACCTCCGATCCACATGGAAAGCAGCCCTTTGTTGATTGAATCCATACCCAGAGAAGGTCCGACAGTTCTTTCCTCAAGGATTGTTACCGGCGCAGGAAGAGCTCCTGCGCGAAGAACGATTGCAAGATCGCGAGCCTCTTCGGTTGTAAAACTTCCCGTAATCCTGGCGTGACCTCCCGAGATCTTTTCCTGTATTACCGGAGCCGAATAAACCTTGTTGTCCAGAACAATTGCAAGGCGCTTTTTGACGTTTTCTTCCGTAATATTTTCGAATATCCTCGCGCCTTTTTTATCAAAATCGATGGAAACGTAGGGTTCGTTATACTGGGAATCTATCTGGACGGATGCATCCGTAAGATACGAGCCGGTTAAGAGAACCCCTTTTTTAACGAGGTAAGGTCTTTTGATTACGCGTCTGGTCTGGGCATCTTCCCTGGTCTCGTAAAGGATTTCGGAGCCGGGAGGAGCGCCTTCCGAGAGAGCAGTTTCAGGATCGCGGGTTTCATCAAGCAGCTTGAATTCGAGAAGGGCGGTTTTGCCTATCAGCTCCTTTGCCCTCTGGGTATCAGTAATTCCAGGAAGCTGGATAAGAATCCTTTTTTCGCCCTGCATGCGGATATCCGGTTCGCTGACGCCGAACTGGTCGATACGGTTTCTAATGGTTTCAAGAGCCTGGGCTGTCGCCAGTTTCTTTATAGTATCGGTCTCCTTTTCCGGAAGATCCATTGTTATCTTAAAAAGATCGTTATCTTTGGTGCGGGAAAGAATCCGAAGTTCCCTGAATTCCTTGTCGAGAATCTTTTCAAAGCCGTCAATATTCTCCTGGCCCTTCAGCACTACCAATATTTTTGTTTTTTCCGTGCGTTCAATGCCGGTAAAGCTGATATGCCCGGACCTTAATATTCCCTTAAGATCGTTTGATATGCGCTCGATCGTGCTTTCAACGGCCTTTTCCGTTTCAACTTCAAGAACAAGGTGCATGCCTCCCTGTAAATCAAGCCCCAGGTTTATTTTTTTATGAGGCCATACGCCTGGCTTTATTGTAGGAAGAATGTAAATTATCGCGGCAATTATTACCGCAACAGACAAAATCAGTTTCCATGAAAAAATCTTCAATGATCAGTTCCTTTCATTTAGTAAGTAAGAGATTATTTCCTGCGTTTTTCTGACCCTCAAGAGGGTACTGAAAAGAGTACCCCTCAAGGGGGTACTGAAACGAGTTGCAGGAAATAATATCGTAAACTTACTTATACCCCTCAAGGGGGTACTGAAAAAAGTCCCGTTTATCGGGGTTAAGACTTCAGACAGTCTGTATTATCATGCTTTGTTGTGCCCGCCCGCCGGGCATGGGGGTTAGTACTAAAAAATTATCAGCCAGTTTTATCTTTTTAAGCGTCCTTTACTTTTGCAGGCTGAACTGGTTGTGATGTCTGTGCAAGGCCTGCTACATTTCCACGGCTTACCTTTACGCGCACTTTTTCGGCAATCTCAACCGTTATTGTATTATCTTCCAGGCCGGTTATAGTGCCGTAAATGCCGCCGCTTGTAATTACCCTGTCTCCCTTTTTGAGGTTGCCTATCATTTCGCGGTGTTCTTTGGCTTTTTTCTGCTGCGGCCTGATAAGCAGGAAATAGAAAATGACGAACATGAGAATAAGCGGAATGAAATTCATAAAACTGCTGGCGCCGCCGGAAGCTGCTCCACTCTGGCCCATTGCATATGCTATACTTGTCAAAATAAAACCTCCTTATATGAATAAAATAAAATTATATATTCAGGGTTATGAAAAATTAATGATAAAAAAAATTAACCCTTGCTGCTGAAAACCCTGTCAAAAATGGTGCTGATATACTTTAAATGATATGTTACGTCAAATATTTCTTCAATTTTTTCCTTTCCGAGCAGACCGCATATTTTTTTATCTTCGGTAATAAGTGCTTTAAAATCCTTTTTCTCATCCCATACTTTCATGGCGTGAGCCTGTACCATCTGATATGCATCTTCACGGGATACACCCGATTCGGCAAGGGCAAGAAGAATCTGCTGCGAAAAAATAAGCCCCTTCAGCTTGTTGAGATTTTCAGCCATTCTTTCAGGGTATACGACAAGATTTTTGATTATGCCGGCAAACCTGTTAAGCATATAATCCATAAGTATGGTGCTGTCCGGCGCTATGATTCTTTCAACAGACGAATGGCTTATGTCCCTCTCATGCCATAAGGGTATGTTCTCAAGGGCTGCAATTGCATTTGACCTTATCACTCTTGCAAGGCCGCACATGTTTTCAGAGCCCACAGGGTTTCTCTTATGAGGCATAGACGACGAGCCTTTCTGCCCTTTCGAAAAGTGTTCTTCGGCCTCAAGGACTTCTGTTCTTTGAAGGTGCCTGATTTCAAGAGCCATCTTTTCAATGGAGGATGCCATTATGGCAAGGCTTGTGAAATATTCCGCATACCGGTCTCTCTGAATAATCTGGGTAGAGGCCGGAGCCGGCTTTAAGCCAAGGCCCCTGCACACATATTCCTCAACCTCTGGAGATATGTTCGCAAAGGTGCCGACAGCGCCTGATATTTTCCCGTAACTTATGGTTTCAACCGCACTTTCAAACCGTTTTTTATTCCGTCTCATTTCATCATACCATACGGATAATTTAAGGCCGAAAGTGATGGGCTCTGCATGAATTCCGTGGGAACGCCCTATCATCATGGTCTCTTTGTATTTAAACGCCTTTTCTCTGATAGCAGTCATGAGATTATCGCAGCCGGATAGAATTATTCCTCCAGCTTCTTTAAGGAGGCACGCCATGCTCGTGTCGAGAATGTCTGATGACGTGAGTCCTAAATGAATGTATCTTGAGTCAGGACCGACATATTCCGCAACATTCGTAAGAAAGGCTATGATATCGTGCCTTGTAACCTCCTCGATCTCGTTAATTCTGTCGGCTTTGAAGTCAGCCTTGCTTTTAATGGCGGCAACAGCAGATTTCGGAATCCTTCCGGCTTCAGCCATAGCTTCGCAGGCGAGTATTTCAACCTTAAGCCAGGTTTTATACCTGTTTTCATCGGTCCAGATGTCGCCCATAACTTTTCTTGTATATCTTTTTATCATAATTACCCGTAATAATTATTTATGCTGCCTGATGACAGATTTTCTTTTCCCGCAAGTTTTGTCTTTGATACAGGAATCAAAAGAGGGTGTCAACATCACGTCTTTTCACTGATGATTTCAGATTCGCCCGGAAACATGGTATTGCTTCCCTCGATGCGTATGCTTAAATTACGCCTCGTCTCGAGATCAAGTATTTCTTTGCGCTTTTTATTTAACAGATAATCTGCGACATTAGCCGGAACGGTTCCTTTTACGCCGGCAAATTCGTCCTTTAATGTTTCAAGATTAAGTTTGCGCAAAAAACTGAGCCCCTGGGTTTCAGGAGATGGTGTTACTCCTTTTCCACGGCAATGTTTGCATGGTACAAAGCTTCCGAATTCGATTGACGGCCTTATTCTTTGCCTTGACAACTCCATTATTCCGAACCTTGAAATCTTGCCGAACTTAATCCTGGCCTTGTCGTCTTTGACAAAAATTTTAAGATTTTTTTCAACTTCAAGGTTATGTTTTGAATCTCTCATATCTATAAAGTCAATAACTATGAGGCCTCCTAAGTCCCTCAAACGGAGCTGGCGCGCTATCTCTTCAGCCGCTTCAAGGTTTGATACAAGAGCCGTCTGTTCAACGGATTTTGTCTGAGTTGCTTTGCCTGAATTGACATCTATGGCAACAAGGGCTTCCGTCTGCTCTATAACTATGGAGCCTCCCGATTTGAGTTTGACCCTGCTCTCATAAATGGAATTAATCTGGCTTTCGAGCTGAAATTTTGTGAATATCGGTTTATCTTCTTTATACAACTTTACAATCATTGAATGCTTCGGGGATATTATTTTTATAAAATCTTTGGCTTCGCGATGAACGGCCGGGTCATCTATGAGAATTTCATTCACATCTGGAGTAAAATAATCGCGGATCGACCTGACCACGAGATTTCTTTCCTTATACAGGAGAGCAGGGGCTTTAACTTCCATGACATTGCCCTTTATATTTTTCCAGAGCCTTAAAAGATAGGCAAGGTCTCCGGATATTTGCGCTTTTGTGCAACCTATGCCTGCTGTCCTGACTATAATGCCGAATCCTTCGGGTATTTTTATTGAACTTATTATTTCTTTCAGTCTTTTACGTTCTTCTTCATCATCGATTTTACGGGATACTCCAAGCCCTTCGCTTCCAGGCATCAGGACTATGAATCTTCCCGGAAGGGAAATGAAAGTGGTGAGCATGGCCCCTTTTTTCATAAACGGATCCTTCGTAACCTGCACCAGAAGTTCCTGCCCCTGTTTGACGATGCCGGTTATTGAACGGTTTCCCGAATCGCTGTCCTGAAAGTAATCGTTGTGTATTTCATGTTTTTGCAAAAAGCCGTGACGTTCTACTCCGTAATCGATAAAAACAGCCTGCAGGCTGGGTTCTATGCGTACAATAATTCCCTTGTAAATATTGCTGTGCGTGATCTCTCTTGCAGCACTTTCAATATGAAATTCTTCAAGTTTGCTGTCTTTTACCTTTGCTATTCTGCACTCGGCCGGATCAACCGCATTTATCATAATCTTGCTGCTCATCTATTTTTCCTTGTATATCTTAGTTGTATCAGTTTAATTTAAATCATTATTCCATATATAATTGGAACCCGCTGATTTTTTACCTGAATATGTAATTGCCATTTGTAAGTCAAACAAATAATTTTGATTTTCTCCCAAAAATATTCCCCCTTCCTTGCTATTTATATTATATTATGGCATTAGAAGGCACTGTTTTAACGGTCAGGTCTGTTATTACATTATTTAAAAATATAAAGCCATTAGAATTTGGTGTATTTATTATGAGGTTCTAACTGCAATGGAAGAAAAGTATGATCCGGGGTTTATAGAAGCAAAGTGGCAGTCCAGCTGGGATAAGTCCGGCCTGTTTAATGTCTCTGAAGAGCTTGAGAAAAAAAAATATTATCTTCTCGAAATGTTTCCATATCCTTCAGGCAAAATTCATATGGGGCATGTAAGAAATTACACCATAGGTGATGTGGTGGCAAGATATAAAAGGATGCGGGGATTTAATGTGCTGCATCCGATGGGATGGGATGCTTTTGGCATGCCGGCTGAAAATGCGGCAATAGCAAACAAGACACATCCCGCAGCATGGACCTATATGAATATCGACTACATGCGTATGCAGCTCAAACGGATGGGTTTTTCGTATGACTGGGACAGGGAAATCGCAACCTGCAGGCCTGAATATTACCGTTGGGAACAATGGCTCTTTTTAAAGATGTATGAGAAGGGGAACGCATACAGAAAAGAGTCTTTTGTTAACTGGTGCGAGTCATGCTTGACTGTTCTTGCCAATGAACAGGTCGAAGCGGGTATGTGCTGGAGATGCGGAAGGCAGGTTCGTCAGAAAAAACTGAAGCAATGGTTTTTCAGAATAACAGAGTATGCCGAGGATCTTCTTTCCCATTGTGAAATGCTTCCCGGGTGGCCGGAAAAAGTAACGACCATGCAGAAAAACTGGATAGGAAAAAGCATCGGCGCCCGTATAAGTTTTCCTGTTCAAAATTCGGATGAGAAAATTCCCGTTTTTACAACCAGGCAGGACACCGTTTTCGGAGCTACATTCATGTGCCTTGCTCCGGAGCATCCCCTTGTGCTGAAGCTTTCAAGGGGAACGGATCAGGAGAAGAAGGTTCTGGAGTTCGTCGAACGGATATCCCTTCAGGACAGGTCAAGCAAGTCGATCGATAATTATGAAAAGGAAGGGGTTTTTACTGGCGCTTGGTGCATTAATCCGTTGAGCGGGAAGCGCATGCCGGTATACACGGCCAACTTTGCCTTGATGGAGTACGGCACCGGCGCTGTCATGTCA
>Ga0268284_1000896_pt1 | contig 17302 bp, 16 predicted proteins | sample saktaG_14_FD_190137 | JGI IMG/M metagenome (GOLD analysis project Ga0268284, IMG submission 190137) | Saline water microbial communities from Sakinaw Lake, British Columbia, Canada - sak_2013_06_06_40m | ecosystem: Environmental > Aquatic > Non-marine Saline and Alkaline > Saline ...
TCAAAATATACGTGTCCTCCGAGAATGGGAAAAAGAAGTGCGGCAATGGAGTAAAAATACGCGACGGATGATCCCATGGCCACGAGAACATCCATGTTTGCGCTTTTATTCTTAAGGCTTTTGTATCCGCCGACATAATAATCCCATCCCGTGTAAAATTGTACCGGGGTGGCAAGGGCAAAAAAGAGCCAGTTTACCCATGATTCATGGCTCCACATGCCGGTAAGATTGAAATCTCTTGCCATGCTTAAAAAAAACAGGGGTATTGTAAATAAAAGGCCTGTAAAAAATTTTCTGGTCTGGTTTTTTATTTCGGCATTGCGGGCTTCAAGCTCAATATCATGTTCATCTGATGAAATGTCAGGTGCAATTGCCCCGTATCCGGCTTTTTTTATGGCTGAGATAATATCTTCAACGGAAGATAAGGAAGGAACATACTCAACAGAAACATGTTCAACTGCAAAATTTACGGCAGCACTCAGTATGCCGGGGACTTTTCTGTTTAGAATCCTTTCAATATTCATTGCACAGTTGGCGCAAGTCATGCCTGTTACCGGAAGATCGATCTTGCTTGTGATAACCCTGTAACCGAGACCGTTAATCTTATCTGCAATATCCCTTAAAGAAATCTCTCCGGTTTCATATGTAACCAAAGCCTGCTCGGAAGCAAAACTTACCGAAGCCTCTTTTATGCCGTTTAATTTTTTTAATCCTCTTTCAATGTTTGCGGCACAATTTGCGCAGGTCATCCCCGCAACAGGTATCGAAAGCTTCAGTTCAGCCATGCTCTTTCATCCTTCAATTTAATTTTTTTCTCTTTCCCCGCCTCAGGCAGATTCGTGGTCTTCTTTGCGAAGGTATCACTGTGCCGGGTAGTTGATCTGCTTTAAGGTGTTCAATATTTTAGCGAGGGTTGCCGGAGGCTCCCATTCCACGGTTATGCTTTTGCTCTGAGGGTCTCCTTCAACCTTTTTTACACCTGCAAGTTCAGATAATTCGTTTTTGATAGACATTACACAGTGGCCGCATGATATAGCCGGTATAATAAAGCTGTTTTTTTCCATTATTTTCTCCTTACGAAGTTTTTTAGAGTTTTTAATTTTTTAATAGTCCGTCAGCTTTTGATGACCTCTTTAAAAGGATTACCTGAAAAGTCCGGATTCTCGCTTCCACGGAAATGACAAGAAAGGTGTATTCAGCGCATTTTGCGAATCCGCAAATTCTATTTTCCGATTTTACAATCCCCACACCCGCAGACCGGACAATCTAAAGCTCGTTTTTCCTTGCTATTTTCATCATTAAGAAGCCCGTCCATAAATGTTTTAAACGCATGTCTGCATTCGGGACACAAAGCTTCTACTTAATCCTGCTTCTTGTGTTCCATTTGATATCCTTATCAAACCGAGGTTTATAATGCTGTTTGATAAACATCAAATTGAGGACTTTTCACACATTTAGGGCAAAGTCCGATAAACTCCAGCCTGTGGCCTATAATTGAATAGTTGGTATACGGCCTTACCTTTTTTTCAAGATTGGTTTCGATCGCAAGCGGGGCATCATCAAGGCGACCGCATTTAACACATCTTATATGATAATGGTTCTCTGGCGTTCCGTCAAAACGCTTAAGGGTGCCAACATGTTCGAATTTCTGAATTTCTCTTAATTCAGAGAGAACTTCAAGATTCCTGTAAACTGTTCCGAGACTTATACGGGGAAGACGCTTACGAACCATCTTAAAAATTTCATCAGCTCCGGGATGGGTTTTGACTTTTTTAAGCTCTTCAAGAATCACTGCCCGCTGACGAGTCATCCTGTGGTTTTGCCTTTTAAGCAAGCTTTGTTCTCCGGTTTTGATTTAATTATAAAAACGCAAACCAGACTGTCTATCGCATAACAATCATTGCTTTTCAATGACTATAAAAGGAGCCTGACAATTCTTTACTATGTATTTTAATAAACAGCTCTCGGGTAAGAACAATTAGAGATCGAGCCACATGTCAGCTTCATTCCCGCAATGTGAACAGGTTGCGGATCCCTTGATTTTTTCAGAAGCTTTCTGCTTATTTACCGGTGAGCCTTTATCTGCTGGCGGCAGTGAACATGTAATTACCATTTCGGCTTCGTTTCCGCAATGATCGCATATACAAACCTGTTTTTTTATAATTTCTGCCATATTGTCCTCCTGTTTATGGGTGAAAAAGCTTGTTTAGAACCTGTTATTTATTTAAAAATGAGATTTGTAGTGGTAAATGTCAAGAAGGAAGTCGAATAATAATATGGTAACCAGTATGTTGAAAAGCAGCTTTATTAGTGTTAATGAGAGAATAAACAGATAAAAGGGTTAAATGATTTTGCTTAATATAAAAAAAGGATTCGATTTAAAGATTGAAGGCTCTCCCCTGCCTGAACTGAGGGAACTCAAAAAACCTGCTTTTGTAGCTTTTCTTCCTGAAATAATACCTTTTATTAAACCAAGGCTTTTAGTTAAAACGGGAGACATGGTCAGGATTGGTTCAACACTTTTTATTGACAAAAGAAATCCTGACATAAAATTTCTTTCACCGGGCAGCGGAAAAATTGAAACGATAAATTATGGGCCAAGACGTGTAATAAAAGAAATAATAATCAAGCTCGATAATAAAGAGGAATTTGTCGAGTTTGATGTAAATAAATTCTCCGGAAATAATGAATATAACAGAGATGATATAATCAAATCAATGATGGATGGTGGAATATGGCCGTTTATCAGAGAACTTCCATTCAGAGATATTGCGGTACCGGATTTTAAGCCTCAAGTCCTGATTGTAAGCCTGGATAACAAGGAACCATTTCAGCCAGATCCTCAAGTCTATCTGAAGGAAGAAATAAATCTCTTCAAGACAGGCATATCCATTTTGAAAAATCTTGTAAAAGATGTGTATGTCCATTCATCAAAAGATTTTATTAATATAGATATGGCAGATAACCTTGTAACACATAAGTTTTCAGGAAGTTATCCTGCTGATGATCCAGGCGTATTGCTGCATCGTATCAGAAAGGATCCTTCTGAAAACCGCATATGGTATATCAACGGCCAGGATGTTCTCCTTTTAGGCTGTTTTTTTTCAACAGGAAGATACCCTGTGAAAAGAACTGTTGCCCTCGCGGGAAGTCTGGCGAAAAAGAGAATGTATTTTAACACAAGGATTGGAGTGCCTATTAATAATCTCGTTGAAGGTCGTATTGCGGACGAAAATAAGGCGCGACTGATTGCCGGCGGAATATTCAGGGGTTATGCTGCATCAAGAGAATCCTTTCTTGGTTTTTATGAAACATCCGTTGCCTTGCTCCCTGAAGGAGGAAAATCCGAGACTTTTGGATTTTTAAGGGCGGGATATGACAGGCCGAGCTATTCGAAGACTTTTTTATCATACTTCAACAGATTACCGCTTACAACAGATTGCAGTCTGCACGGGGAGGAAAGGGCGTGCGTGAACTGCGGCGCCTGTGCAAAAGTTTGCCCTGTCGATATTCTCCCTCAATTCGCTTTCAAAAGCTTAGTCGCTGCTGATATTGAGGAAGCTCTTTCTCACGGCATGCTTGATTGTGTTGATTGTGGATTGTGCTCATACGTTTGTACTTCCAAGATAGACCTGTGTGGCTTTTTTAAGAAAGCGAAACAGGTATATTATAAGGATAAGTCCTGACATGCTTTTTGGAAAAATAAAGATTTCTTTTGATAAAAACAGAAAACATTTCCAGAATGGCGGAAAACTGAAAAATCTGTATCCTCTTTTTGAGGCGCTTGAAGCTTTCTTCTTTTCTCCTGAAAACATAACAAAAGAAGGGCCGCATCTTCGTGACAGCATCGACCTTAAACGTTTCATGAGCTTTGTTGTAATTGCGCTGCTCCCAACTTTCTTTTTCGGTATTTACAACGCAGGATATCAAGCGAATCTGATAGCAGGTTTTTCTCTTGATTTTTGGGCAGCCTTTTCAAAGGGCCTTGTCATAGTTCTTCCCCTTGTATTTGTTTCATATTCGGTTGGATTTTTCTGGGAAATCCTCTTTGCCTCAATCAGAAAACATAAAATAAGTGAAGGTTTTCTTGTGACAGGGTTGTTGTTTCCGTTGACCCTTCCTCCGACAATTCCCCTCTGGCAGGCTGCATTGGGTATTTCTTTCGGAGTAGTTATCGGAAAGGAAATTTTTGGCGGTACAGGAAGAAACATATTAAATCCGGCCTTAACCGGAAGAGCATTTCTTTTTTTTGCTTACCCTGCGAAAATGACAGGAGAGTCAGTCTGGACCGTGGTTTATAAACTTAAGGATCAGTCTGTTGACATAGTTAGCGGAGCTACACCGCTGGCTGTTTCGGCGCTTGCCGGAATCAATGATAACATTGAAGTCCTTTTAGCACAGAAGGGTTATAGTTTTTTAAGGCTTTTTACAGGGACATACCCAGGAAGTATAGGCGAAACTTCAGCCATGTTGTGCATTGCCGGTGCTGTATTTCTAATGGTTACCGGGATTGCCAGTTACAGAATTATCCTTGGGGGAATCCTTGGAGTTCTTTCAACCGGGTATTTATTGAATATGGTTGCCGGTGATTCTTCCGCGGCGTGGCTGTCTATAAACCCGTTCTACCACCTGGTCATGGGGGGTTTTGCTTTTGGTATATCATTTATGGCTACCGATCCTGTTAGTGCGCCCGGTATGGAGAATGTGAAATGGGTTTACGGTTTTGCTATAGGAGTCCTTACAGTATTAATACGCGTTTTCAACCCGGCCTATTCAGAGGGTGTAATGATGGCGATTCTTTTTATGAACCTTTTTGCGCCGCTTTTAGATTATGTCGAAATAAAATTTCGTCTGAAAAAAAGGGTCCCGAATGTCTAGCAATTTTAAATCGGTATTATTCGCAATAGTTTTATGCCTTGCATGCAGCCTTCTTCTGACAATGGCTTCAAGCGGGCTTAAGGGCTATCAGCTTCGTAATATAAAGCTCGACCGGCAAAAAAATCTTTTAAGGTCTGCCGGTCTGATAGATGATCAGAATAATAATACACCCGAATATATTGAAAAGCTGTACTCGGAAAAAATTAAATCTCTCTGGGTGGATCCTTCAGGAAGAATTGTTAAGGAAACTGAGAGAGAACAAAAGGATCTGCCTATTTATTTATATATAAAGGAAAATGCGGTTGAAGCTTATATAGTTCCTATAAATGCCCAGGGCCTTTGGGGGAAAATAAATGGATACCTGGCTATAAATAAGGATGGTTCGACAATAAGCGGCTTTACGGTTTACAAGCATTCCGAAACACCTGGACTTGGAGGTGAAATTGAAAGAAGCTGGTTTCAGAGAAACTTTGAAGGGAAAAAAATTGTAAATAAGGAAGGGAAGTTTGTTTCAATATCGATTGCCCGCGGGGCCGTAAAGGATGTGATTCAAAAAGATCTCCAGGTCAATTTTGTGGACGGGATAAGCGGGGCGACGTTGACCGGAAAGTTTCTTTCGGCAAGTATGAAAGATATACTTAAAGAATATGAGTCTGTTTCTGTAAAGTTCAGGCAAAACATGATTAAGGAAATTCCGGGGAATAATGGTGCAGAGAATTAAAAATGTTTTAGTTTTGCTTTTGATAGGCTTTGATAGTTCCGTAAAAAATCCTTACGGTCGAAGATCCACCCTATCTTGTTACGGAGAGCTTCAAAGGTAAAATAATATATGAAAACAAATGAGACTAAAACTTTGAAGGTCATTTTTGAGCCGATCTGGAAAAACAATCCCATAATGGTTCAGATCCTTGGAATATGTTCTTCTCTTGCAGTAACCGTTCAGCTTAAAACTGCAATTGTGATGGCGATAGCGCTGACACTGGTTGTAGCTTTTTCGAATTTGGCGGTATCTGTTTTGCGAAATGCAATTCCCCGAAACATACGTATTATTGCTGAACTTTGCATTGTAGCAACATTGGTTATATTGGCAGACGAACTCCTCAAGGCTTTCATGTATGATATCAGCAAGCAACTTTCGGTATTTGTAGGATTGATTATTACAAACTGCATAGTCATGGGTCGCGCTGAAAGCTTTGCACTTGCAAACCCCCCGTTTCTTTCATTCTGTGATGGGCTTGGCAATGGAATCGGGTACGGCTCAGTTCTTATAGCAGTTGCATTTATCAGGGAGCTTTTGGGATCAGGCAAGCTCTTGGGTTTTGATGTGGTTCCCCAGGCATTCTATTTGTCCGGATATGAAAACATGGGTTTTATGCTACTTGCTCCTGCTGCTTTTATTATTATTGGACTGCTGGTATGGCTTCAGAGAACTCTGGTTAATAAATAAAATTACCATTTACCGTACCATTATATATTAGAGGAAATATAAGGTTTAAGATCATGGATAATATAATCAGCATATTCATTAATTCTGTTTTTGTTGGTAATATTCTCCTTGCGTATTTTCTTGGAATGTGTTCGTTTCTTTCGGTTTCTAAAAACATGGAGACATCGATCGGTCTTGGCTTTGCCGTGACGTTTGTCCTTGCCGTAACAACACCGGTAAACTGGATGGTTTACCATTATCTTTTGGCTCCGGGCGCCCTGTCGTGGGCCGGGCTTCCAGGAATTGATCTGAGTTTTTTAAAACTCGTAACTTTCATCGCAGTGATTGCGGCAATAGTTCAGGCTGTTGAAATGATAATCGACAGGTTTTCGCCATTTCTGTATTCTTCGCTTGGAGTGTTTCTTCCCCTGATTGCAGTAAACTGCGCAATACTGGGTGCTGCCCTTTTCATGGTTGAGCGCGATTATAATTTTATTGAATCAATTGCATATGGAACCGGTTCAGGTCTCGGATGGATGCTCGCGATCGTTTCGATGGCAGCAATAAGGAAGAAACTGAAATATGCAAATGTGCCCGAAGGGCTTGAAGGATTTGGTATAACCATGATTTCAACCGGCCTTATGGCTATGGCTTTCATGCTTTTTTCAGGCATTACGATGTAATCAGGAACACAAAATTGATATATGTAATCAGTCTTACAGCCTTCTCCTTTGTCATATTAACCCTGGTCGGGATGATTTTGTTTGTTGAAGCAAAAGTGGTAAAAAAAGGAGAATGCTTTGTAATTATAAACAATGACAAGGATAAAGGGATCAGTACTCAGCGGGGTAATTCACTTTTATCCGTTCTTGCTGGTTCGGGAATATTTCTTCCTTCAGCCTGCGGAGGGAAAGGAGCCTGTGGGACATGCAAGTGCGTTGTTGAAGAGGGCGGAGGAGAGATTTTACCTACCGAACTAATTCATATCAGCAGAAAAGAACAAGGAAAAAATTTTCGCCTTGCATGCCAGATGAAAGTAAAAGAAAACCTGGGAATTCTTATTCCCGAAGAGATTTTCAGCATAAAAAAATATAATGGAACAGTTGTGTCAAATGAGAATGTGGCAACTTTTATCAAGGAATTAATTCTCAGGCTTGATCATGGTGAAGAGTTGAATTTTAAGGCGGGGGCTTATGTTCAGATTGATATCCCTGAGTATGATCTTTCTTATAAGGAATTTAACATTGCTGACAGATACAGGGCTTCATGGGAAAAATATAACCTCTGGAATTTAAATGCGATATCTCAAGAGCCAGTATACAGAGCTTATTCTCTCGCAAACCCGCCATCGGAAAAAAACGAGTTGAGATTCACAATAAGGATTGCCACCCCGCCCACCGGAGTTACAGGAATTGCACCCGGAGTTGGCTCTTCTTATATATTTTATCTGAAACCGGGTAAAAAGGTTGTCCTGAGCGGACCATACGGCGAATTTTTTGTAAAAGAGACCGACAGGGAGATGTGCTTCGTAGGCGGAGGAGCCGGAATGGCTCCGATGCGCTCCCATATATTCCATCAGATTCTGACAGTTAATACGAAAAGAAAGATTACCTTCTGGTATGGTGCAAGATCAAAACAGGAAATGTTTTATGATGAAGAATTCAGAGAACTTGAAAGAAAGTGTGGTAATTTTGAATACCACGTTGCTCTTTCCGAGCCTCAGCCAGAAGACGGGTGGAAAGAATTCACCGGATTCATTCACCAGTGCCTGTATGATAATTATCTGATATCACATAATGATCCTGCCGAGATCGAATATTATCTTTGCGGTCCTCCTATGATGATAGATTCGGTGATCAAAATGTTAGATGACCTTGGCGTTGATCCTGAAATGATTGCCTATGATAAATTCTGATTGAAGTTTTACTAAAATCAGTTATTGAATCATTTTTACTAAAATTTTTATATTGAAATAGCGCCTGAACCAAAAGAGATTTGTTTCCTGATAAGTACCTCTTTGATAAAGTGTGGAAAAACAAGGAGTTTTATTTAAGGCGCTAAATATCAGGAAAACGACAACCATTAATCGAATTACCAGAAAGGAAAGTACTATGGATTTCAGCCTATCAACAGATCATGAAATATTGCGCGATTCGGTTCGGAAATTTGCCGAAAACGAAATTAAGCCGGTAGCGAGGGAACTGGACAAAAAAGAAGAATTTTCCTACGAAACGATGCAGAAGATGGCGGAATTGGGGCTTTTCGGCGTTTTTGTTTCGGAAAAGTATGGCGGACAAGCAATGGACTACCTTTCTTATATAATTGCGGTTGAGGAGATTGCAAGAATTGACGGATCGCATGCTGCAACTGTTGCAGCCGAAAATTCACTTGGTATCGGGCCTCTCTATTATTTCGGAAACGAAGAGCAGAAACAGAAATATCTTCCCAGGCTTTGCAAAGGAGAGACCCTCTGGGGTTTTGGATTGACCGAAGCAAACGCAGGGTCGGACGCTGCAAACTCAAGTACAACAGCTGTCCAGGATGGGGATGAATGGGTGATTAACGGAAGCAAAATATTCATTACGAATGCGTCCACCAATATCTCTGCAGGTTCGACTGTCCTGTGCCGGACAGGCACCCGGGATGACGGCAGGCCTGAGCTTTCATGTATCCTTGTTGAAGCTGGAACCCGGGGATATACGACAAAGGTTATGCATGACAAGATGATGTGGAGGGCATCAAATACCAGTGAGCTTTATTTTGAAGATTGCAGGGTCCCGAAAAAAAACCTTCTCGGTCCAAGAGGGCAGGGATTTTACCAGATGATGCAGACTCTTGACGGGGGCAGGCTCTCAATAGGAGCAATGGGGCTTGGGGGGGCTCAGGGGTGCTTTGACATGGCGCTTAAATACAGCAATGAAAGAGAGCAATTTGGTCAGCCGATAGCCCGTTTTCAGGTAAATGCCTTTAAACTTGCCGATATGGCTGTCGAGATTGAATGTGCCCGTCTTCTGCTATACAAGGCTTGCTGGCTGCGCGACAATAATATGGCTTTTTCAAAAGAAGCCGCAATGGCAAAATTATACTGTTCCGAAGCAATGCATATGTGTGCCAATCATTCTGTTCAACTTCATGGCGGGTATGGCCTGATGCAGGAATACGATGTGGAGAGGTTCTACAGAGACCAGAAACTCCTTGAAATAGGTGAAGGGACTTCAGAAGTGCAGAGAATTGTTATAGCAAGGCATGTCGGAGCAATATAGGCCGTAATTAAAGAACGGAGATTATTTAAAATCTATAGGAGAAAACAATGGAAGAAAAAAAACATAAGCATGATGCCGATTATTTTAAACATCTGACCGGTGATATAGTCACAACACTTCCACGAGAAATGGATGAAATAGGAATAAGAATTAAAAATATTCGTGAAGAAAAAGGGCTTTCCCTTGATGAACTGTCAAAGCTGACAGGATTTGACGTAGATCTTCTTTCGAATATGGAAGAAAATAGAATTCAGCCTCAGCTCGGAACTGTTATTAAGCTTTCGAAAGCACTTGATAGCGCATTCGGCAGAATTGTTTCAGGGGTCGGAGATAAGCTTTACTCGGTTACAAGAAAAAATGAACGGACGAAGATATCCAGATCGACTTCCCATAAAGGGGAAAAACAGGTTTATACATATATGAGCCTTGCTCCAGAAGTTAAAGGTCGCCATATGGAGTCTTTGATAGTTCATCTTGAGGAAAACCCGGAAGATGAGATGTCGGTCCATGACGGGGAAGAGTTCATTTATGTTCTTGAGGGGCTAGTCGCTTTAAAAATAGGAACCGATTCTTTTATTCTTGAACCGGGAGACAGTGTTTATTATCTGTCCACCACTCCTCATCTTATTGCGTCAGAAAAGGGTAACGCGACAATACTAGCTGTGATATATGAAGGATGATTAAAACGGTTGATTTTATAAAACTCCTTTCGGCATTGGAGAAACTTTCTCTCCGCCAAGAACATAGCCGCCGTCGATCCTAAGGACGCTTCCTGTAATGAAGGGGGCGTCCTTAATTAAAAAACACACAGCCTTTACAACATCATCTATGGTTCCTGTCCTTTTAACAAGAGTGTGGTCTATTATAGCTTCTTTCTGAACATCCGTCAGCAACCCCCACCCCCTTGTCTTTTCGCCGTGCCTTGTTTCGATAATGCCTGTCATGATTTCAATTACCCGGACCTCAGGGGCTCCGATTCTTGCCCATGTTTCGGTTAAAAGCGAGATGCCGCGGTTTGCAGCCGAGTATCCTTCATTGAAAATATAACTCACGGGGCCCGATCTTCCGACAATACCAGCTATCGAAGAGATGTTGATTACTATACCGTCTCCGGAAGCCTTGAGATATGGAAGCGAACATTCAAATACCCATTGCTTTGCGCGAAGTGTTGTCGATATTTCAAGATCCCACTGTTCGCACGTATATGGTCCATGCACAACTGGCCATCCCCCCCGTTCAATATTGTTTATCAGGATATCAAGGCGTCCGAAATGTTTAATGACATTATCCACAAGACCTTGTATTTCATCTGTTTTCAAAAGATCGGTTCTTGTTATAAGATAACGGGAGCCGAATGCTGAAAAATCATGTTTCATTTCATCGAGCATATCTTCCCGGTCGAAATAATTTAGGGCAACATTAATGCCCTCTTTTGCAAGCGCAAGGCCGATACCCTTGCCGATTCCTTTTATGGAACCAAGCACAAGTGCAACTTGATTTCCGGTTTTCATAAAATAAAAGCTCCTTGATTAGATGTTGATAGAGGAGGTTTTTGTAAACAGATTTTGTTTAACCCATGAGAAAGCAATTTGTAAAAGTACTGTGTCATCCTGTTTTGCTGCATTTATCTCCTCTTCATTGAAATCATCCGTTTGAATTTTGCGGGAACATAGTTGTGCCCTGAATGCATCGAGATCATATAATGCCATCCGGAAAAGATACCCGGATTTTACATCCAGTTCGCCTGGAGTTATCTGATTTTTCAGGCTTAATATATCCATGAGCATATCGTTCATTCTGTTGTAAGGTTCAATATCCTCTTCTATTATCCATTCGCGCACCGTCTGTTCTTTACCGTCATTGAAACCAAGGCAGTGCGTTTCTTTTATCATCATATAATATTCCGAGAGTCTTCCCGATTCCCTGTTGCGTGAAACAAGCCTCGCAAGAGGATATGTCCGGCATGATGAAGGCCGGTCTTTGTAAACTTTGCATCCGGATGGAGTTACAAAAGGGCAAACTGACCGGTGAGAAGAATCCGTTTTTAATGTTATTACCGGCAGGCCTGTCTCAGGTCCTGTATGATGAGATGTATATGTTTTTAAAAACATGCCGGAAGATATTCCGAGATTGTTCTTAAGCCTCAGTATGTCATAAGGGGATAAGTACTGATTAAGATCACGGCAGCACTCATTGAAGCACGAGAGGCTGCTTTTGCATGAGAAACGAAATTTATCATCCGGTGAAAGCGATATAAAATTTTCTTCCATTATCTGTATTCTTTCTTGTTATTATTTTGTAAACGGGTGATAGCGGGCTTTCCGCTTTTATTAAGTAAAAGCATTCTATATTGTTTGAACAATTTGGTAAAGCAAGAAGCAAAAAAAATACTGGAATCATATTTATGGGTAAAGTTTCTTTCTATACCACAATATATAGTGGGTAATTTCAGGATATAAACAATTTGTTGTTATATATATAGCCCTGTAAATATTTATATATTCTGGCTTTTTATCGGCAAAAGTCCTTGACAATAAAAATACAGGATGGTAATACTGAACTTTGATAGAATAGTGAAATTAACATATTGATTTAAAAGAAAAAAGCTTCAAGCTCTGTTTGTGAACAGGCTATAGAGAAAAGGAAAATTATAAAATAATATTAGAGGGCTTTGTTTCAACCGGCCCTGGTTATGAAGGGGGGTGCTTACAACTTAGAATAGTTTCGCAGAACACGAGTTGATGGTTTGGAAAATGAATTTAATACAAACAACATTAGGAGGGATAATAGATGCCATCTTTTGTAATTGCTGAAAAATGTGACGGTTGCAAGGGTGGGGACAAAACGGCTTGTATGTACATTTGTCCCAATGACCTTATGGTTCTTGATACGACTGCTATGAAGGCTTATAATCAGGAGCCCGATCAGTGCTGGGAGTGCTTTTCATGTGTAAAAATATGCCCCACCCAGGCAATTGAAGTGCGTGGTTACTCTGACTTTGTACCTCTTGGAAGCAGCATAATGCCCATGATGGGTACCGAAGATGTTATGTGGACCTGCAAGTTCAGGAATGGCCTTATTAAACGCTTTAAGTTCCCCATTCGGACTACCCCTGAAGGTCAGGCTAATGGTTACTTGGCTCTCAAAGGGAAAGACCTGAATAGCGGCCTACTTTCAACTGAAGAGGCCGATGGATACGTACTTCCGACACCTAAGATTTAAGCGGGTTTGGTTTGGGCAAGTCCAATTGGAAAAAGATTAATTACGAATAAAATTTCTTAAGGAGGATTTAATATGGCATTACCTAATAAACCTTTGGGTGAAACAAAGGCCGTGAAAGATCCGGCAGTTGAAGAGCGCGAAGTCGATATTCTTATTGTGGGTGGCGGTATGGCTGCCTGCGGAACCGCTTTCGAGATAAAGAAATGGGCACCGGATGCAAAAGTACTGCTTTGTGACAAAGCCGCAATGGAGAGAAGCGGCGCTGTTGCTCAGGGACTTTCAGCTATCAATACCTACGTTGGGAAAAACAGCCCTGAAGACTATGTCAAAATGGTCCGCAACGACCTTATGGGCCTTGTTCGTGAAGACCTTATTTTTGACCTTGGTTGTCACGTCGATGATTCGGTTCATCTTTTCGAGGAATGGGGACTTCCTATATGGAAAAAAGCTGCAGACGGCAAGACCCTTGACGGTAAAAAAGGCCTCGCTGTAGGCTCATTGAAAAAGGGAGCGGAGCCGGTCCGTACCGGTAAATGGCAGATAATGATCAACGGCGAATCATACAAGAGAATCGTTGCCGAAGCCGCAAAGCTTGCTCTTGGCACCGAAAACATCATTGAGCGCTGCTTTATTGTTGAGCTGCTTCTTGATGCCAATAAGCCGAATCAGATTGCCGGCGCAGTCGGTTTCTCCGTTCGCGAAAACAAGGTTTACATCATCAAGTGCAAAACCATGATGGTTGCCTGTGGCGGAGCCGTCAATATTTACATGCCGAGAAGCGTTGGTGAAGGCAAAGGCCGCGCTTGGTACCCGGTATGGAATGCAGGCTCAACATACACAATGTGTATGAAAGTCGGCGCAGAACTTTCAATGATGGAAAACCGTTTCACGCCGGCACGTTTCAAAGACGGATACGGCCCGGTCGGTGCGTGGTTCCTTCTCTTCAAGGCCAAAACATTAAACGGTCTTGGTGAAGACTTTGCGTCAAGCGACGCAGCAAAAGCAGAACTCAAGAAATATGCTCCTTACGGAACTGCTGCCGTCACACCTACCTGTCTGCGTAACCACCTCATGCTGACTGAAATGAAGGCCGGACGCGGTCCGATCATGATGGATACGGTTACGGCTCTTGCCAACCTCGGAAAGACAATGAGCAAGCAAGAACTCAAACATCTTGAGTCTGAAGCATGGGAAGACTTCCTTGATATGACATGCGGACAGGCAAACCTGTGGTGTGCTCAGGACTGCGAACCCGAAAAGAAAAATTCTGAAGTTATGCCTACAGAACCGTATCTGCTTGGATCACATTCAGGCTGCTGCGGCCTGTGGACATCAGGTCCGGACTATGACTGGGTGCCTGCTGCTTACAAATGGGGCGACGGCGGAAAAGTTTACAACCGCATGACAACAGTTGTCGGCCTATTTACATCAGGCGACGGCGTGGGTTGTTCAGGTCACAAGTTCTCTTCAGGCTCGCATGCTGAAGGCCGTATGGCGGCAAAAGAAATGGCAAAATTCGTACGTGATCATGCCGATTTCAAACCTGCCATCAAACAGAGCGCAAAAGATCTGGTTGACCTTGTTTACAAGCCGGTAAGAACATATCTTGACAATTGCAACTATACCACGGCTGTTGATATCAACCCGAACTACATTAAACCTTCCGGAATGGCCCTAAGGCTTATGAAAGCCACGCATGAATACGGCGCCGGAACCGCTACATACTATCAGACAAGCAGCAAGAGCCTCGAGATCGTTATGGATCTTCTGGCAACAATGCGCGTAGACTGCGAGAAACTGGGTGCCGGTGATCTCCATGAGCTTATGAGAGCATGGGAAATTTATCATCGTATATGGACAGTTGAAGCACATCTTCGCCATATCCAGTTCCGTAAAGAAACCCGTTATCCCGGATTCTACTATCAGGCTGACTATCCGGGACAGGATGACAAGAACTGGTTCTGCTTTGTAAACTCAAAGTATGACCCGGCAAAGAAGGAATGGAGCGTATTCAAGAAAGATTATATCAAAATCATTCCTTAATTGATTGGATTAGTTCGTTGTTTAGTCAGATATGCCTCCAGGTGTCGAAAGACGCCTGGAGGTTTTTATTAAGGCGATATCCGTTTGAAGATGTCCGCATGCTTAAGACTTTTACGGCAAAGAGTAATTGAATTTAAAAATTTTAAGCATCCGGACATTAGGTGAAATTTAAAAATAAATTATATAAAGGATATCGCCTTAAAGAATAGCACCGGTTTTTTTATTATATTTATTAAAATTAACTTTTTTAAGCACGGAGGGATAGCATGACATCAGACAAAGCAGCTCCTGCTAGCGGAAGTGTTCTGGTCGTCGGGGGCGGAATAAGCGGTTTGACCACGGCCCTTGAGACTGCGGAAGTGGGGTATGAGGTCTTTCTGGTCGAAAAAAATCCTTACCTGGGCGGAAGGGTAGCGCAATTAAATCAATACTTTCCTAAGCTATGTCCTCCGACCTGCGGACTAGAAATCAATTTCAGAAGAATTAAAGACAACCCGAGAATCAAAGTGTTTACACTTGCAGAGGTTCAAAATGTTGAGGGCGTGCCTGGGAATTATGATGTTCAGATCAAATTAAGCCCAAGATATGTCAATGAAAATTGTGTGGCTTGTGATGAATGCGTTAAAGTATGCCCGGTTGAAAGAAAAAATGACTTTAATTTCGGTCTCGATAATTCAAAGACTATATTCAGGCCTTTTGAAATGTCATTTCCAATGCGTTATGTCATTGACGGCGCAACATGCAAAGGGCCTGAATGTGCCAAATGTGTTGATGCGTGTAAATACAGCGCAATAGACCTTAAGATGGAATCAAAGACTATAAACCTTAAAGTGGGCGCAATCGTATGGGCCACAGGATGGGCTCCGTATGACGCTACCAAAATCGACAATCTCGGATTCGGTAAGTATCCGAATATAATTACGAACATGATTCTGGAAAGATATGCTTCTCCGAATGGTCCCACAAAGGGAAAAATAATCCGCCCCTCAGACGGCAAGGCTCCGGAAAGCGTTGCATTTGTCCAGTGCGCCGGATCAAGGGATGAAAATCACCTTCCTTATTGTTCTTACATATGCTGCATGGCTTCACTCAAGCATGCGACTTATATCAGGGAACAATATCCTGATGCAAAAATCTATATCTTTTATATAGATTTGAGGACTCCCGGCCTGAGATATGAAAAATTTTATGACAAGATCAAGGCCGACGATAAAGTCTTTTTCATCAAGGGCAAAGTGGCTGAAGTAAGTGAAGATCCTGCCACAAAAAATATTACAGTAGTTGCCGAAAATGCCGTAACAGGTGAAAAAGTCAGGCAGACTGTCGAAATGGCCGTTCTTGCTACAGGCATGCAACCGACAGCAGCAATAAACAAACCGCATGCAGAATTGAATTATAACCCTGACGGATTCATAATCAATGATTTTAATAAGGGCGGAATGTTTGCTGCGGGATGTGCCAACAAGCCTGCCGATGTGGTATCGTCAAACCAGAATGCTACCGGTATGGCCCTTAAGGCTATTCAAACCCTGGTGAGGAGGTAGGAGGTTATCAATGGATAAGAAATATGGCGTATATATATGCACTGGTTGCGGAATCGGAGAAGCTCTCGACATAGAAAAGCTAAGCGCGGTTCCTAAAGAAGCCGGCGTGGGCATAGTCAAAACACACCCGTTTCTTTGCGGCAAAGAAGGCCTTGATTTACTCAAGCAGGATATAGCCGGCGAGGGAGTCAATTCCCTCGTGATAGGAGCCTGTTCCCGCCGGGTCAATTTCGATATTTTCAGATTTGACGGCTGCATTGTGGATCGTGTCAATCTAAGAGAGCAGGTTGTATGGACCCATCCAAGCACAAAAAAAGCCGGAGAAGACGGCGGCATTGACCACATTCAGATGATGGCTGAAGATTATCTGAAAATGGGTGTTATCAAGATACAGAAGATAACACTGCCTGAGCCTTACAAACTAGACGCTTTTTGCAGGAAGATACTGGTTATCGGCGGCGGTATAGCGGGTATTTCGGCAGCTATAGATGCTGCAAAAGCCGGATATGAAATAACAATCGTTGAGAAGGAAAGCTCTCTGGGAGGATATGCCGCGAAGGTTCGCAAGCAGCTTCCGGTTGAAAATCCATTTGAGAATATTATTCCTCCTGTTATTTCAGACAGGATTAAAGAGCTTGAATCATTGCCTGGCATTACAGTAAAAACGAACACTATTGTTGCCAGAATAGCCGGTCAGCCCGGAGATTTTACTGTTACTTTAAAGAAACCAGGAGAAAATATAGAATTTGATGTTCCCTTTCCGCTCCCTCCCGAAATGAAGGTTGATGCAGACGGGAAAGAGTTTGATAAGGATAAACAGATCGAGCTTTACAAGGAATTTAATAAAGGCAAACTGGATATTCTTGCGGTTGATTCGAACGGCGAAAAATTCGGCTCAGTCATACTAACAGCCGGATGGAGACCAT
>Ga0268284_1000902_pt1 | contig 17167 bp, 17 predicted proteins | sample saktaG_14_FD_190137 | JGI IMG/M metagenome (GOLD analysis project Ga0268284, IMG submission 190137) | Saline water microbial communities from Sakinaw Lake, British Columbia, Canada - sak_2013_06_06_40m | ecosystem: Environmental > Aquatic > Non-marine Saline and Alkaline > Saline ...
AAGAACTTCTGCTTTTTTTCAATGGATGGGGCATGGACCGCCGTCTTGCCGACCATATTCTCAATGAGTCGCTTTCAGCAGGATTTACCCCTGACCTCCTGGCGTGCCATGATTATCGTAATCTTCAGCCTGAATCGGGGGTTATGGAGGATGCAAGCCGTTACGGACGAATATCAGTTATCGCATGGTCATTCGGGGTATGGGTGGCAAAGCATACGGAACTTCCTCCGATAGAGAGGGCAATCGCAGTCAACGGGACTCTCCATCCGGTAAACGCGGAGAAGGGTATTCCTCCCGGAGTTTTTGATGCGACCCTGTCGACTTTTTCCGAAGAGAACAGCCGGCGTTTTAACCGCAGGATGTGCGGAGACACTGAGGTACAGGCTTTTTTTTCCGGTATGCTCCCTGATCGCGAAGCGATGGATCAGCAGGAAGAGCTTGCGTGTCTGAAAGAGCATCTGTTGAACAGTAGCTCAAATATCTGCCAGGCATGGCAGTACAATCATGCGGTTATCGGAGGAAGGGATCTTGTCTTTCCCGCACAACAGCAGTTCAACGCATGGAAAGGAGTGCCTCAGACCGTTATTACCGATATGCCTCATTTTCCTTTTTTTCATTTCAGGACCCTGCAGGAGGTGCTTGAATGCATCAGATAATAGACAAGCATCTTGTGTGTGAACGGTTCAGGAAAACACTCCGGAGCTACGGCAGTCATGCTGTAGTTCAGAAAGCCATGGCTGTGGCACTTTCTGAAATGATATGCCTCGCGGAGCCGGACCGGAAGTTCAACAGTGTTCTTGAAATCGGATCAGGTTCAGGAGCGCTCATGGCAGAGCTTTTGAGCCGCTGTACTGTGAAGACATATTATGCCAATGATCTTGTTGAGGAAAGCCGTTCATGCCTTCATGAGGTTCTTGAGCGTTTTCCGGTTGAGGAGTTCCATTTTCTTGCCGGAGATATCGAAAGCCGGGCTGTTCTGCCTCTGGAGCTGGACCTGGTGGTTTCAAATGCCACCCTGCAGTGGCTTGATGATATTGACGGTTTTTTCAGCAGGATCGCTGATCATCTCAGGCCGGGAGGTATGCTGGCCTTCACGACCTTCGGTATCTCGAATATGCAGGAAATATCGAGCATTGCCGGAGCCGGGCTCCGCTATCACACGCTCGGTGAACTTGAAATTATTGCCGGACGTTATTTTGACCTGACGGCAAGCAGGGAGGAAGCATATAGAATGGAATTCAGTTCGCCTGAGGCGGTGCTGCATCATATACGCAAAACCGGGGTCAACGGTCTTGTCCGCCGTTCCTGGACGAAAAGCCGATACCTTGATTTCGTTGACCGCTACCGGCGATCATTTTCCTGCGAAAACGGAGTTTACCTTACCTATCATCCGGTTTACTGCTGCCTGAATAAAAAAAAGCCATGAAAGGATCTGTTGTCGCCGTTTCCGGTATCGATACCGGCATCGGAAAAACATTTGTGACCGGTCTTCTTGCTAAAGCCCTGCTTGGTCAGGGAAAAAATGTCATTACACAGAAAATCGTTCAGACCGGATGTGAAGGTATTGCCGAGGATATTCTGGAACACCGCCGTCTGATGGGGATCGGGCTGCAGGAGGTAGACCGTGAGGGCTTAAGCTGTCCCTACGTTTTCCGCTACCCTGCTTCACCTCATCTTTCGGCCGGGCTGGAAGATGCCGAAGTTGATCTCCTTCAGATCCGGCGCGCGACCTTCGTCCTTCAGAAACGCTACGATCTGGTGCTGCTTGAAGGTGTCGGGGGCCTGCTGGTCCCGTTATCCCGCGATCTGCTTTTTGCCGACTATATCAGGGATGCCGGATACGGGCTTCTTCTTGTGACAGGACCCCGGCTTGGCAGCATAAGCCATACCCTGCTTTCGATCGAGGCCTGCATGAAAAGGGGAATTGTTATCCGGGGGGTGATCTACAACTGTTTTCAGAACGTTGAAAGTGTCGTTGCCGATGATACCCGGGAGATCATCCGCCATTTCCTGAACAAAGAGGGGGTTCCGGCACCGCTTATCGACCTTCGGGAGGGGGCGCTCGACACGGACGCTGTCGCGCGTCTCTGTTTATAATATTTTTTTATCACGTATTGAACCCTCATCGCAATGGCCGCCTCTTCCAGTACCATTGATCTTGATTTCGACCGCCGTCATATCTGGCATCCCTATACCTCTCTGACCAATCCTCTTCCGGTTTACCCTGTTATCCGGGCTTACGATGTCTTCCTTGAACTTGAAGACGGCCGGAAACTTATTGACGGCATGTCCTCATGGTGGGCGGCCATTCACGGGTATAACCATCCGGTGCTCAACGAGGCTGTAGTCTCGCAGTTGCAGCGGATGAGTCATGTCATGTTCGGGGGGCTTACCCATGAGCCTGCTGTGGCGCTTGCCAAACAGCTGACAGCATTGACCCCGCCTCAGCTGCAGAAGGTTTTTTTCAGTGATTCCGGATCGGTTTCGGTTGAAGTCGCCATCAAGATGGCCATACAGTTCTGGGCCGCGCGCGGGTTAACGAAGACCCGGCTGCTGACCGTCCGTTCGGGCTATCACGGCGACACCTTTGCCGCCATGTCGGTCTGCGATCCGGAGACAGGCATGCACTCCCTCTTCAAAGGGATGATTCAGGAACAGTACTTTGCCGAAGCTCCTGCTTGTCTCTTTCATGAGCCCTGCACCGATGAGGATCTTGCCGATATGCGCCTGAAGCTTGAACGGCATCACAGGGAGATTGCCGCGGTGATTCTTGAGCCTGTTGTCCAGGGTGCGGGGGGTATGCGCTTTTATTCCCCACACTATCTTATGCGGCTCAGGGAGCTCTGCGACAGCTATGACGTGCTTTTGATTTTTGATGAGATAGCCACCGGTTTCGGGCGGACCGGCAGAATGTTCGCGCTGGAACATGCCGGCACGGTGCCTGATATCCTGTGTGTAGGCAAAGCGCTTACCGGAGGCTATATGACTCTTGCGGCAACCCTGACAACAGAGAGGATCGCCGAAACCATCTGTTCGGGAAATCCCGGCCTTTTCATGCATGGCCCGACCTTTATGGCCAATCCTCTTGCCTGTGCCGTTGCATCTGCCAGTATTCGTCTGCTCGGCAGCTATGACTGGCAGGCATCGGTACTCCGCCTTGAGGCAGGACTTCGTCAGGGGCTCGAACCCTGCAGAGCTTTACGCAGTGTGGCGGATGTCCGTGTGCTTGGCGCTATAGGCGTCGTAGAGCTTCGGCGTCCGGTCGATATGGCTGCTGTCCAGAAGCAGTTCGTTGACAAGGGAGTGTGGGTCCGTCCCTTCGGCCGGCTGGTCTATCTTATGCCTCCGTTTATCATGCAGGACCCGGAGCTCGGTATATTGACCACAGCAGTGTGCGATGTTGTTGCCGCATCAGGGTAATTTTTTGTTTTTCAACGTTTCAGGATGTACACTAACAATAGTATTTTTCAAATTTTCAGAAAGAAGCAGACGAGATCATGACAGTTCAGCCCTGGATAAAACATTATGACAAGGGGGTTCCCCGCACACTGCAGCCTTATCCGAAAGAGAGCCTTATCGATGTTGTGCGGCGGACGGCAGATGAGAACCCTGAACTAAGTGCCATGCACTTCAAGGGTTCTTCGATCTCCTACCGTGAGCTTGAGCAGCAGACCAATGCCCTTGCCGAAGCGCTCATATCGCTTGGAATCGGCAAAGGGGACAGGGTGGCTCTTCTGATGCCGAACTCTCCCCAGATGATTATCAGTGAGCTTGGCATATGGAAGGCCGGCGCGATTGTCGTTCCCATGAATCCGCTCTATACTGAAAGTGAACTTGAATATGCCCTGAACGAATGCGGCGCCGAAACAGCCATCGTTCTGACCCCCTTCTATGAAAAAGTGAAGCGGGTTCAGCCCCATTCAAGGCTTCGCAGGGTTATTGCCTCCAATATCAAGGAGTATCTTTCACCGCTGAAAAGGGTTCTTTTTTCACTGTTGAAAGAGAAGAAAGAGGGGCATCACGTTCTGCTTAAAAAAGGGGATTTCTTTTTGAATGAGCTTATTGCTGCTTATCCCGGAATGCAGGCCGGACCCGTTCTTTTCAGGTACGATGACCCCGCCCTTTTTCTTTTTTCCGGAGGCACAACCGGCAATCCGAAATGTGTGGTTATTTCTCATCAGGGAATGGTGATGACAGGCATGCAGATCGCCAGCTGGTTCAGTGTCATTCTTGAAAAAGGGAAAGATATTATCCTGCTCAATATGCCCCTTTTTCACGTCTACGCCCAGGTCGGGATTCTGACGGCCGCATTGATTGAGCGCTATCCTGTTGCACTGGTCCCGAATCCCAGGGATCTTGACGATCTGCTCGCTACCATTAAAAAAATCAAACCGGCCGTGCTGCCCGGTGTTCCGACGCTCTTTACCGCACTGATCAATCACCCGAAAGTGAAACGTGACCATTCGATTCTGAAATCGGTTAAACTCAGTGTTTCAGGTGCCGCGCCGCTTATGCTGGATACAAAGAAACGTTTTGAAACCCTGACCGGAGGCCGGATTATTGATGCCTACAGTCTTACCGAATCCGCACTTGCTTCCGTTTTCACCCCGATTTTAGGGACCTACAAGCACGGATCGGTGGGCGTTCCGCTTCCGGATGTGGAGGTGCGCATTGTTGAGCAGGAGAACGGTCTTGATATTCTTGCCGACCTTGAAGTAGGGGAAATCATTATGCGGGCTCCCCAGCTCATGAAGGAGTACTGGCAGAATCCGATGGAAACGGCGCTTGTTATCCGGGACGGCTGGCTCTTTACCGGAGATCTCGGTTATCTCGATGAGGACGGATATCTCTTTATTGTTGACCGCAAGAAAGATGTCATCAAACCCGGAGGCTTTCAGGTATGGCCTCGTGAAGTTGAAGAGGTTATTGCGGAGCATGTGGCCGTCCATGAAGTCGGAGTCGCCGGTGTGCCTGATGCCTACCAGGGAGAAGCGGTCAAGGCATGGGTTGTTCTTCATCCGGGGCACCAGGTGACCGTTGATGAACTCCGCGACTACTGCCGCAAAGACCTGGCGGCCTACAAAGTCCCGAAACATATCGAATTCACGACAGCACTTCCCAAATCAACGGTAGGCAAAGTACTCCGACGCAAACTCATCGAATCTCATTGCGCTGAAGCCGGGGCGTGAGCTGCTCTATTCGTTACGGAAAGTAAATTAAGAATAAGATAAGTTTACTTTCGAGCTTAAAAGTAAACTTATAAAGACAGTCTGGTCTTTATCGGAAGGGAGCACTGAGGTGCGCAACTGAATATCACAGGGTTATCTGCCGATAATCTCATTAAGTCCCTCGATCACCCGAATCAACTCCTCGGCAGAAATCGTTCCGATTTTGCTTCCGATCCTTTCCACTGACAGGGTTCTTATCTGGCTGATTTTAACCCAGGACTTTTTTGGAAGAGCGGCAGATTCAATCGGCAGGGTAAGAGGAAAGCCCGCTTTTTGAGGCTGGCTTGTCAGTGCTGTTGCAATAATTGTTCCCGATCGGTCGTTAAAAACATCATGGCTCAGCACCAGAACAGGCCGGAGACCGGATTGCTCATTACCCCGAGTGGGGTTCAGGTCCGCCCATCGGATCTCTCCCCTCAGTATTCCGGCCATGTCTCAATCTCCCCGGTCATACCCTCTTCCGCAAGTTGGCGTTCTTCGACAGGATCAAGTTTTGCGCACTCTTCAGCCAGTCTGAGCTGCTCAACGCGCTCAATTTTTTCATAGAGCGCTTCCTGTATTGCCTGACTGCGATTGGTAAATACCCTCTTTGCGACAAGCCGGTCAATTTTTATGATTGCCTGTGCATCAATGGTTACCGCAATTTTTGTTTTTCCCATGTGTTCACCTCAATGAATAGTTATCATACCTTTCATCATACTAATTCCTCCTGATAAACACAACGGCGATTGGTCAATATTTTTACAGCGGAAAACAATCACCCTGTCCTGTACATCTTCATTCCTTTCTCGCCGAGGTGGTTGATGATACGGCACATCTTTGCTTTCTGAGTATTGAAGCCTGTAATGTTTACATTCTCAGTATCTCAAAAATACTGGTCAAACTGGAATTTGGCTGATTTTATTTGAGGTGAAGAGATAGAGGATTTCTCATTACAATTTAAACGAAATATGGCGATCCCTGATTTTCAAAGCATCATGCTTCCATTGCTCAGGTTTTGCTGTGACGGGAAAGAGCACACAAACAGAGAGGCGATTGAGACTCTTTCTCGTGAATTCAGATTGGCTCCTGAAGAACAGAAGCAGCTTTTGCCAAGTGGACAGCAACGTGTTTTTGACAATCGGGTTGCTTGGGCACGGGCTTACATGAAAATGGCTCTCCTTTTGGAAAATACCCGGAGAGGTGTTTTTCGCATCACAGCAAGAGGTCGAGAGGTGCTTGGTGAGTTGCCTGAGGCCATCAATCTTGCTTGTCTTCGCAAATTTCCGGAATATCTTGCAACCAGATCTCCTCAACAGAACCATCAGGTGACTGATGTTTCTATTGCTACTTATGACGTGCAGGAAAAAAGGACGCCGAGAGAGCGTCTTGAGGAGGCATATATGGTGCTTCGTGATAGTCTTGCCGAAGAGCTTCTGGTACAGTTGAAATCTTCTCCTCCGTCCTTTTTTGAAAAAATTGTTGTTGATGTCCTTGTGAAAATGGGCTATGGCGGTTCAATTAAAGACGCAGGGCAAGCTATAGGCGGGAGTGGAGATGAAGGCATTGATGGTACAATCAAGGAAGATCGATTGGGGCTTGACATAATCTATATTCAGGCTAAAAGATGGGAAACGACAGTATCCCGTCCGGAAATCCAGAAATTCGCCGGGGCGTTACAGGGCAAGCGGGCAAAAAAAGGAATCTTTATTACTACATCCAATTTCTCAAAAAGCGCTCATGAGTTTGTTTTGACTATTGACAGCAAGATTATTCTGATTGACGGTAAGCAGCTTGTTGGTTTCATGATTGATTTTGGGGTTGGTGTTGCCACTGATGATGTCTATGAGTTGAAACGCTTGGATTCGGACTATTTTGGAGAGAGTTGATTTTATTTTGTTGTTAATGCCGTCCATTGAGTTCTTTCTTATACAATTCACTCCGTTATGACTTTCGAAGAACTCAATCGCCTCTTGGAGCCTGAAATTCAGGCACTGCTCGCATTACATAGTTCTGACGACCCGGCGGTATTTGCCTTGCGGTTTCATGGCCGCAGAGAGCTGCCGGTAAGGGCTATTGCCGAACAGCTTGCCTGCCGCCGGAAAGCCTTGAAAAAACTGCCGCTCCTTTCACGGCGAAACCTGCTCTATACCCCGCTCGCGCTCGAACAGGCCTCAGGAGAGCGCACTGCTGAATACAAAGCCTCTCTTTTATCCGGCAAACGCTTGATCGACCTGAGCGGCGGGCTCGGTGTTGATACGATGCTTATGGCACGGGTGTTTCAGGAGGTGGTCTACTGTGAGCGTGATCCGCTGCTTTGTGCGGTGGTTGAGCATAATCTGAAGATGAGCGGGATTTCAAATGTTTCGGTAAAGCAAGGCGACAGCATCAGTCTGTTTGCGGCTTACCCGGATAATTATTTCGACTGGGTCTTTATTGACCCTGCCCGTCGTGAGGAGGGTCGCCGTTCAATAGCGCTGAAGGCTGCAAGTCCGGATGTTGAGGCTTCTCATGATCTGCTGCTTCGCAAGGCGCAGAGAGTCTGTATCAAGGCCTCTCCGGCTTTGGAAATCAGCGGGCTGAAAAAACTGTTGCCCGCTCTGCAGAAGATTCTTGTAGTTTCGGTTGACCGTGAATGCAGGGAGATTCTGCTGCTCCTGGAGCGCGGGTATGCAGCAGATGGGCCGGTGAAAGTAAAAGCGGTATGCCTGAACTCTGATTCGGAGGAGATAACTGAGGTTGTCGGTTCGGGTGTGGCAGACAGAGTCGTTGGGACGGCGGTGAAGGAGTATCTCTATGAGCCCGATCCGGCCATTATCAAGGCGCGGCTTTCTGCCGGGCTTGCAGCAGACCTCGGCCTTGAGTTTGTGAACAAAAGCGTTGATTACCTCACCGCTGACCGTAAAATAGAGGCTTTCCCCGGCAGGACGTTCCGGGTGGTTGAGTGCCTTCCCTGGAAGCCGAAAAGCTTCAGGGCTTTTCTGGAGCGGCACAACATTAACGGGGCAAGCATTCAGCGGCGCGACTTTCCCCTTTCAACTGCTGAACTTCGGAAAAAATACCGGCTTCTTGAGAGCGAGAGGGCCTTTCTCTTTTTTACTAAAGATGCAGCGGGCCATCCGCTTTGTATTTACGCTCTCAGATGCTTTCCTGAAGACGAAGCAACTCCCTCTGGGCAAGTCCGAAACGCAGGCCCTGAACGCTGACGCAGATTTCCCCTATTCCAAGCAGACGCATGAACTGGCGCAGGATCAGTGTGCCCATGGTAATGACATCCGCCCGCCCTTCAGGGATTCCCATTTCAACAATCTCTTCGAGATCGCACTCTTTCAGATCCTCCAGCAGGTCGTTAACTTCGTGGTATTTCAGTTTGTAATGATGGACTTTCAGGGCATCGAAGTGCTTCAGCCCCTGACTGACCTGGGCAATGGTCGTCAGTGTTCCGGCTACACCGTATACACGCTCCCTTGATGCAAAAAAAGGAAGAATGCCTGATGTCAGTATGTTGTTGATCTCAGCTTTCGCGGCGGAAAACTCTTTTTCTGCAGGAGGCAGGGCGGTGAAAAACCGTTCGGTAAGTCTAACCGAGCCGATATCGAGGCTCACGCTCTCAGTGACGGCGCAAAGCGAACCCATGGAAATTTCCGTGCTGCCCCCTCCGATATCGATCACGGTGAACGGCTCGGCAATATCAGTCATTCCGGCAACCGCACCGAAAAAGGTCAGTTCCGCCTCTTCTTTTCCACTGAGGCACTGCACGGCAATTCCTGTTGCTGTTTCAATTTCCCCGATGACTTCAGCCCGGTTTTGTGCGTCCCTCAACGCGCTGGTCCCTGCGGCGATTATGTTTACAGAGCCATGTTCAATGCTTAGTCGTTGATAATCAATCAGGCAGGAGATGAGCCGCCGTATGGCTTCATGATCAATGATTTTCTCGGCATCGACATTTTTCCCGAGCCTTACAATAGTCTGCTTGTGGAAGACTGAGTGGATGGTCCCGCTTCCCGGATCAAGGTCGGCAATCAGCAGCAGCGCGGTGTTTGTGCCGATATCGATGCATGAAACCCTTGTCATTTTGTCTGTCGTGTCTCTGCGGTTCATCTGGAACGGGGACGGATAAGTGTTGAGAGCCATTCATCTTCGTAGAGGGTCTGGGTGATCTCATAGCCGAGCCTTTTCAGCAGTTTTTTCAGCCAGGGCTCATCGTAGACAAGAATGCCGGAGAGCAGCACCGGCGCCTGGGGGGTATATTTGCGGATGACCGGCAGGATCCGGTCAATGACGTTTTTATTGATGTTTGCCAGTATCAGATCGTAGCCCTCTTTCAGTTTTTCAACAAGATCCTCTTCGGCATCGAGGAGCCCGATTATGATGTCCGGAGCATTGTTTTTTTCAATGTTTTCCGCCGCGTTTTCCGCTGCCCAGGAGCTGTTGTCGAAAGCGAAGATCGGCAGGTTGGCGCCGAGCTTGCGGGCGGCAATAGCAAGGACGCCTGTCCCGGTGCCGATATCCATTATTCTTCTCTCTTTAAGGTCGAGGAGCTCCATCTGCCGCAGCATCAGGCGGGTCGTGGCGTGATAGCCTGTACCGAAAGACATTTTCGGATTGATTTCGATAATGATCTGTCCGGGTTTCTGTTCGATCGACCTGTTATTCTGGACAATCAGAATCCGGTCGGATATCTCAATGGGCTGCAGGTTGGCCTCCCATTCAGCATTCCAGTTTCTGTCGGCGATGAGTTGTACCTGATAGTCGGGTACTCCTCCGAACCTTTCCTGAAGGATGCCGGTTACTCTGCTCTCCTTCTCTTTCGTCCATTCGGTCTCGGGCAGATAGGCCAGGAGGCGGTTGTCCTCTTCCTGAAAAGATTCTATACCTTCTCCTGAAAGCAGGGCAATGTAGAGTTCATGAAGGGAGGAGCTTATATCAAAGGCCAGTTCAATATAGTTGTGTGTTCCTGTTAGCGGCATAACGTGTTTAGGTTGATCGATTAGGTTTAAATATAAGACATTCTCCATCCAAAGGAGAGGTCATGCCGGGGGAATCCGCTCAGAAAGGCTTAATCAGTCGGGCTGAACAGGCGTAACGGCTGCTGTAATAGCTCTCCTGCAGACGGTTGACGGTGACTCCGCTTCCTGCCGCATGGGCAAAGCGGTTTTTACCGATAAAGATGCCGACATGATCGATCCGGTGCCCTTCGATACTGAAGAAAACAAGGTCGCCGGGCTGAAGTTTTTTTCTCGGCACCACGCTGCCGAGTGAGGCAAGTTCGCCGGAAGTGCGGGGCAGGAGCATCCTGAAGTTTTTTTCATAAAGAAACTGTACGAACCCTGAGCAGTCGAAGCCGTCAGGAGTTGTTCCCCCGTACCGGTAAACAGTGCCGAGGTAATTCTCAATGGACGAAAGGAGGTGATCAAGCGACTGCCCGGACACCTGCAGAGGAAGGGTTCGTATGACGGTGGAGCTGCTTCCTTCAGGTATGCAGGAGATATATGATTTTCTCTTTTTTAAATTATATTTGCAATCCTGATCGTATCCTGAACCTGTCCGGAAACTCTGGCAGGCTGTAACGCCGGAAACTGTTCCGGCCAGGGTAAGAAGGAGAACTGCTGCTCTGCATGGTTTCATGTTCGTCGTAGTTCTTTTGAGGGGGTGCAGGAGTATCCCTGCTCTGTCAGGGGAAAATAAGAAGTGAAAACCGGAAGAGTAAGAGAATAGTTAATCAATTTGTCTGAACGATATGGCGGTGATGAAATTCGGAGGGACCTCCGTGGGGACGGCGAGGGCTATGCAGCAGGCCATTTCAATTGTTGCCCGGGAGCAGCAGAAATCGGTGCCTCTTGTTGTGCTCAGCGCATGCAGCGGCATCACCAATAAACTGGTAGGGATAGCAGATGCCGCTGGCCGCAGCGAACTTGATGAGGCGATGGCCATTGCCGGAGAGGTGCGCCGTCATCATCTCGATCTGGTTGATCAGCTGATAAGGGGAGACGAGCTGAAAGAAGAGCTGGCCGTCAGGATTGAAGAGTTTGCCGGTCGACTGGAAATGCTGATAAAGGGTGTTGATATCGTCGGCGAGCTGACCGAGCGTTCAAGGGATATGTTCTGTTCGTTCGGTGAACTGCTCTCCACAACAGTTTTTGCGGCCGCAATGAAGGAGCTTGGCCATAACGTTCAGTGGGTTGATGTCCGCAAGGTTATGATTACCGATGATAATTTCGGGTTCGCCCGTCCGCTCAATGATGAGTGCGAGGCGAACGTCCGCAGCATCATTGTGCCGCTGCTTGAAAAGGGGATTACCGTCGTTACCCAGGGATATATCGGAGCGACAACGGATGGCAGGACGACGACACTCGGAAGGGGCGGATCCGACTTTTCGGCGGCACTGCTCGGAGCGTGGCTTAACGAGAGCGCAATCCAGATATGGACCGACGTTGACGGCGTCATGACCTGTGATCCGAGATTAGTGCCTGAGGCAAGGAGCATCAGGGTGATGACTTTTTCGGAGGCGGCGGAACTTGCCTACCTTGGCGCAAAGGTGCTGCATCCCGACACCATTGCTCCCGCAGTGCAGAAAAATATTCCGGTCTATGTTCTGAACTCATTGCATCCCGATGCCAAAGGCACCATTATAACCAATGATCCCGAAAGGCTTTCGGGTATGAGCTACGGAGGTCTTGTCAAATCAATTGCGGTGAAAAAGGGGCAGTGCATTATCAATGTACGGTCAAATCTCATGTTCGGCCGCCACGGATTCATGAACGAACTGTTCGATGTGTTCGCCCGTTACGGAGTGTCGGTGGAAATGATCTCCACCAGCGAGGTTTCTGTGTCGCTGACCGTTGATGAAACAAGCTTCAGCAATGAGCTGATAGCGGCGCTGAAGGGCTTCGGCGAGGTTGAGATTGAGCATAATGTGGCAACAATAAGTGTTGTCGGTGACAATCTCCGCATGTCCCGGGGGGTCGCCGGACGGATTTTCAGCTCGTTGAAGGATGTCAACCTCAGAATGATCTCCCAGGGTGCATCGGAGATCAATGTCGGGTTTGTTGTCGAGGAGGCCGAGGTTGTAACCGCAGTCAACAATCTTCACCGGGAGTTTTTCTCCGGACCACAGAATGAGGGCATCTTTGAAGTGCCTGCGGGCAGCCGGTAGTGGCATGATGATGTTAACCGTATAAAAAAAGAGGTACCGTATGGATTATAAAAAAGCCGGAGTTGATATCAGTGCGGGCGAGGAATTTGTCCGCATGATCAAACCCCGGGTCCGACAGACCTTTACATCGGGGGTCATCACTGATATCGGGGCTTTCGGAGGTTTTTTTCAGCCGGATTTTTCACAGTATCAAAAACCGGTACTTGTCAGCAGCATTGACGGTGTCGGTACAAAACTCAAGATCGCCATTGAGCTTGGCATCTATGATACTGTCGGCTCTTGCCTTGTCAATCATTGTGTGAACGATATCCTTGTCTGTGGAGCAAAACCGCTCTTTTTTCTTGATTACTATGCCTGCGGAAAGCTGACGCCAGCTGTAGCAGCTGCTGTCGTGAACGGTATGGTGAATGCCTGCCGTCAGAACGGCTGCGCCCTTATCGGCGGAGAAACCGCAGAGATGCCCGGGCTTTATCAGGAGAGGGATTTTGATCTTGCCGGTTCGATCGTCGGTGTTGTCGATCACGAAAAAATCATCAACGGAGCCTCAATCAGCGAGGATGATGTGCTGATCGGGCTTCCGTCAACGGGCCTGCACACCAACGGGTATTCGCTGGCAAGGAAAGTACTGGACGGGACTCTGCATCAGTCAGTTTCTGGTCTTGAGGGATCGGTCGGCGAAGAGCTCCTGAAAGTTCACCGCTCCTATCTTTCAGTTATTGAGCCGTTTTTCGGGTCACCCGATATCAGAGGATTGTCGCATATTACCGGCGGCGGTCTGACAGGCAATACCATGCGCATTGTGCCTCAAGGTCTCAAGCTTGATGTTGACTGGAAAGCATGGCCCGAACCGCTGATTTTCGATATCATCCGCAGGGAGGGCCAGGTGCCGGAGGAGGATATGCGAAGAACCTTCAATCTCGGAGTGGGGCTGGTGATGATTGTTGAAAAGAATGCGGCGGACAGAGTTATGTCCCTTTTGAAATCTCAACAGGAAAATGCGTACATTATCGGTAAGGTGTCCAGAGCGTGATGTTTTTCTCTCTCTATGGTAAAAAAATAATCAGAAAGGGTTATGGTAACTTTACTGGCCATTTTAGCGGTAAGCTACATTATCGGCTCCATTCCTACCAGTCTGATGGCCGGAAAGGCGCTGAAAGGAATTGATATCCGGAACTTCGGCAGTGGCAATGCCGGTGGAACCAATGCGTTCAGGGTGCTTGGATGGAAAGCCGGCCTGGCGGTAACTCTTTTTGATATCTTCAAGGGCGTTGTTGCCGCAGTAACGGTTGTTGCCTTTTTCAGACGTCACCCGATCGGCGCGTTTCCTGATATGAATGAGGTCGCCCTCCGTCTTCTTGCGGGGATGAGCGCCGTCATCGGTCACGTCTTTACCCTTTTTGCGGGATTCAAGGGCGGCAAGGGCGTCAGCACTGCCGCCGGCATGCTGATCGGTATCGCACCGGTCAGCATGCTGATGGTCGTCGGCATTTTTCTTCTGACTGTATATATATCCAGGCATGTTTCAGTCGCATCAATGCTTGCGGCAATCGCATTCCCTCTGATCATTGCCATCCGGAAGTACATTTTCGAGCTTGGCGGCGGGCTTGACTATTATATCAGACTTTTCGGCTCGAAAGTCTCCTTCCATGACAGCCTTGACTATCACCTCATGATTTTCGGGCTTATTGTCGCACTTGCAATTCTTTACACTCACCGGGCCAATATCAGGCGACTGCTTTCCGGCACGGAAAACCGCGTGACGTTCGGGCGGCACTCTTAAAATTTCCGGATCCCTGATGAACATAGCTGTACTGGGTGCCGGAAGCTGGGGAACCACGCTTGCCGTGCTTCTCGCTAAAAATGGTCATCAGGTGCGGCTCTGGGCTCACCGGCCCGAATTTGCCGCAATGCTTGCGGCTGAGCGGGAAAACCGACGCTATCTGCAGGGAGTCGGTTTTCCCGACAGCCTGCAGATAGATGCAAATCTGCGGGATCTTGTTTCATGGTCGGAGATGATAGTAACGGCTGTACCCTCCCAGGCACTGCGACAGACTGTTCTCGGGTTCAGCGATCTTCCGCTTGATGGAAAAATCCTGGTCAATGTTGCCAAGGGCATCGAGATCGGAACAGGCAAACGGATGTCGGAAGTGCTGCTTGAAGTGCTTCCCGGTCTGGATCCCTCCCGGGTTGCCGCTCTCTACGGTCCCAGCCATGCCGAAGAAGTTTCAAAAAACCAGCCCACCACGGTAGTCGCCTCCTGCCCTTCTCTCATTACCGCCGAAAAAGTTCAGGAGATCTTCCATACCAGCATGTTCCGTGTCTATGTCAATACCGACATCATCGGGGTTGAAATTGCCGGATCGGTCAAAAATATCATTGCCATAGCAGCGGGGATCTCGGATGGTATCGGATTCGGCGACAACGCCAAGGCCGCCATCATTACCCGGGGACTTGCTGAAATATCAAGACTCTGTATCAGGTTTGGGGGGGATCCCATGACTATTTCCGGTCTTTCGGGGATCGGCGATCTTGTCGTCACCTGTTTAAGCCGCCACAGCAGGAACCGTTATGTCGGAGAGGAGATCGGCCGGGGCCGTTCGCTTGACGAGGTCATCAGTCAGATGAACATGGTGGCCGAAGGGGTTCTGACCTCCAGGGCGGTTTTTCAGCTCAGCCGGGCGGCCGGAGTTGAAATGCCTATCACGCAGGCCGTCTACGAGATGCTTTTTGAAGCAAAGCCTGTCCAGCAGGCTATTCTGGACCTGATGACAAGGGATCCCAAGCAGGAGCGGGATTAGTCCCGTTACCGGTGCTTTTTCGGGAATTCATACCAGGCCAGTTTACCCCTCCCGGCTCCGGTATCCTTCCACGATGGAACATCCAGATCAATGCGGACCACACCGCAGGTAGCAAGAGTGTCGATACTGTTTCCGGCAAGCAGGTTTGCCAATCCGGCCATTGACGGGTTGTGTCCGAAGAGCATCGCTGTTCCGCAACTGTCAGGGATATTTTGAACGATATTCAGCAGATGAGATGTTCCCCCCTCGTATATTTCCATCCTCAGTTCTATACGCTCCTTCCGGTATCCGAGGATGTCGCAAAAGTAGCCGGCCGTGGTGACAGCCCTGTTTGCCGGGCTTGAAATGACAAGTTCGGGGCTGACCTTCTTTTCTTTCAGAATAGCGGCCATGAGAGGCGCGTCTTTCAGCCCCTTATCGTTAAGAGAGCGGTCAAAGTCGGCCGTTTTCGCGCTATCCCAACCTGATTTGGCGTGACGGACAAGATAGATGGTTTTCATTTGCACTTGAAAAGGTAGCGTTCCTTGAGCTCCATGATCCTGCGGTATGAGCGGTCAATGCGCTCAGGTGTAATGACTTTACTTTTCAGCAGCGAACGGATGATATCTGTTGCCTTTGAAGCTACGGCCGGGTCGTATGAGGTGTTGTTGCCAAAAATCAGGACATCGACACCGGCATCAATGGCAAGCCGGATGGCCGTTTCCAGGCCGAAATGGTCGGCTATGGCTTTCATCTGCATGTCATCGCTCACAATCACCCCGCTGAACCCGAGCCTGACCCGGAGCAGGTCATGGAGTACAGCCTTTGACAGTGTGGCCGGGTAGAGAGGGTCGAGTTTTCCATTGAAGACATGGGCGGTCATGATGGCATCCCTGTACCCGGAAGCAATCATGGCGCGGTATGGTTCCAGCTCTTTTTCCGACCAGCTTTCCGTTATGTCGGTAAAATCGAGGTGAGTGTCCGTGGTTGAACTGCCGTGTCCGGGAAAATGCTTAAGCGTGGAGATGATGCCTTCGTCATGAAATGCGCTGGTGGTCAGTTTGATGTTCCGGGTCACAACGGCCGGGTCGGAAGAAAAGCTTCTGGCGAGTCTGCCGATGACAGGATTGTCCGGATTGGTGTTCAGGTCGGCTACCGGCGCGAGATTCATGCCGATATGCATGGCTTTCATCGTTCTGGCGGTCTGTCGTGCAGCAGCAGTCGTACTGTCGGGATTGTTGAGCCTGCCGAGATGTTCCGCCGTTAAACTGGCAGGAAATCCTCTTGACTTTTTTAGGCGGCAGACTTTCCCGCCTTCCTGATCTAGGGCAATAAAGAGGGGAATGTCCGCTAAGCCCTGCAATTCAAGCGTCAGGCGGGCAAGCTGTTCCGGACTGCTGATGTTTCTTGACGGAGTGTGCGAGGGGACATCGTAGTCGAAGAGGACAACTCCGCCGATATGGCGCTCCCTGATATCAGAGGCAATCTCCGGAGAGCCGGCAACGCTGAAGCCCCTGAAGCCGATCATAAGCATCTGGCCTATTTTAACCGTAAGGCTGTCCGGTTGTGTTCCGGCGAAAACCGGCAGGGAAAAGAGCATGAGAAGCTGCAGAAGTGCGACAGTCAGCAGTTGTTTTTTCATGGGCTGAGAGAGGAGTGTCATTTCGTTAAAGGGGTTCATGAGGCAGTAATGACGGGGCCTGACTGAAGTTCGCCAGGCCCCGGATGTCTCGCAATCAGAGGGGATGTTTATCCGGCAGCCCTTGTGACCGTGAGTTCACCTCCGGACATATCGACGGTAACCGAGTCACTTTCTTCTACTTTTCCTGAAAGGATGAGTTCTGAAATTCTGTTGGTTATCTTGCGCTGCATGACCCGCTTGAGCGGTCTGGCTCCAAAGGCCGGATCAAAACCGGCATCCGAAAGCCATGCAATGGCGGCATCGGAAATAGTGAGGTTGATTCGCTGGCGCATTGCCGTTGCCCTGATATGCTCGAACTGGATCAGGACGATTTTTTTAAGATCCT
>Ga0268284_1000904_pt1 | contig 17146 bp, 13 predicted proteins | sample saktaG_14_FD_190137 | JGI IMG/M metagenome (GOLD analysis project Ga0268284, IMG submission 190137) | Saline water microbial communities from Sakinaw Lake, British Columbia, Canada - sak_2013_06_06_40m | ecosystem: Environmental > Aquatic > Non-marine Saline and Alkaline > Saline ...
CCGCGGCTTTGTGGAAAAGACGGAAAGCCTCGATGGTACACGTGTCATCCTCACCTGCATCATACCGCTGAATGAAATCCTGATTGACTTCCATGACATGCTCAAGAGCGTCTCGCATGGTTACGCCTCGATGGACTACGAGCCGCACGGTTACCAGGAGAGTGACATTGTCAAGATGGATATCCTGCTGAATGGCGAGGTCGTCGATGCCTTCTCCTGCATGGTGCACAAAGACAAAGCCGTCGCACGCGGACGTCAAATCTGCAAGGCGCTCGCCGAAGAGATTCCGCCCCACATGTTCAAGATCCCCGTGCAGGCCGCACTCGGACGCAATATCATTGCGCGTGAAGACATCCGCGCATTCCGTAAAGATGTGACCGCAAAATTGTATGGCGGCGATGTAACGCGTAAGCAGAAACTTCTCAAGAAACAGGCCGCAGGCAAGAAGCGCATGAAGGAATTCGGACAGGTCCGTGTACCCCAATCCGCCTTCATCGCCGTGTTAAAGGGAACTGCGGATGACGAATAGGGGCGCAAATAAACCGCGCCCATAAGGAGGGGCGACCTAAAGGTCGTCCATACAACATGCAATTCTTACAACGCAGAAAAATTCGCAAGCAGCTCAAATCGCTGTTGCATCATGCCCGCACGTTGCGGGCGAGTCGCGAAGACATCATGAACGTGGGCCAGCTTGCGTTTTTGGATGAGCATATCGCCAAAGTGGAGACTGCTGCAAAGGCAGGTGACATCGACGCCATGACCCAGGCTGGCACCGCGCTGGATGAGTGCATCACCAAACTGAATCCGCCGCAGGCAGCCGCTTGGTGGCGTGAAAACTTTGATGTGCTCGTGGTCGCCATCTCTGTGGCCATGGCCTTCCGCGCCTATTTCTATCAGCCCTTTAAAATTCCGACGGGTTCCATGCAGCCCACGCTGTACGGCATCCACTCCGAGCCGCGTCCGGCAACGGATGCAACGCTCATGGACAAACAACCGTTGAAGTTTGCAAAATGGCTCATCACCGGGGAGTCCTTCAAAATCATCCGGTCAGAAGCGCGAGGGACCGTCAGGATCGAGAGCAGTGATGCGAGCCGCAAGCCGGGTTATTCGCCCGTCGTCGTCGCGGGCAAAGCTTATTATGTTCCCAATGACGTGGTTGAATTTGGAGGTCTCAAGGGAGGCGTCAGAAACGGGCAGACCGTTAAGCAAGGCGATATCTTGTGGTCCGGTGTCATCCGCTCCGGCGACTTCCTCTTTGTCAATCGCTGGAAATGGAACTTCTGTCATCCGCAACGCGGCGAGATCATGGTCTTCTCCACCTCAAAAATTGACGGCTTACAGCAAGGTACGCATTACATCAAACGCATGACCGGATTGCCAGGCGACACCCTGCAAATCAAGGCCCCGAAGTTGTTGGTCAACGGCGTCGCGGTTACAGAGCCCGAGCGCATCGGCCAGATTTCACGCCAGGAAAAAATCGGAGACTGGGCTCCGGCCTATTCCGGATTCAATCCATGCCGGACCCCATATTTCGCGTTCCTTGACCCAATATCACTTCAAAGAATAGATAAAAAGACTGCATTAGCGACGGAGAACGACTGCGTAACATTATCTTCCACTTCCTATTTTGCTATGGGCGATAACAGCTTCAACAGCTTTGACAGCCGTTATTGGGGCCCAGTGCCTGAACGTAATTTGCTCGGCCCTGCCTCGGTTGTGCATTGGCCGTTCACCTCGCCCCGCTGGGGCCGGATTAAGTGAGAATGGAAATTTGAAACTGGAAACTTGAAACTGGGGACACTGGAATAAGGCAATCAGGCAATGAGGCAATAAGGCAATTCATGTGAAGTTTTCAAACAAGGAGAAAGACGATGAGTGAAGTCGACCGTCAGCGGATGGATGCAGATATCGTATGTGTAGGGTTCGGACCTGCCTCAGCAGGGTTTCTCACAACCTTGACACGCGCCATGATGAATCCCGATGGCACGCCCGCCTTTGAGAGCAAGGTCATGCCCGGCATGCCGTTGCAAGTGCTGTGCTATGAACGCGCCGATGACATCGGCTTTGGCGTCTCCGGCATTGTCTCCTCCGCACGCTCCATCAAGGCCTCCTTCCCGGATATGGATCTCGCCAAGGAGATCCCTAACGCGACGACCGCGGATAGCGAACACGTCGTTTATCTCCATGATCCGATCGGAGCCAGCCGACGTGGCACCAGCACGAAGTTTGTCGATGGCATTTTTAAGTGCGGCAGCTTCGCCATGAAGAAGGGTCCCGATGCAGTAGAATTGCCGTGGATACCGCCCTTCCTCAAGAAGCATCACGGACTCGTGACCTCCATGGGCAACTTTATGTCCTGGGTCGGCGGACAGATCATGGGTTCCGGCCTTGCGCAGATTTGGCCAGGAACACCGGTCAGCGCGCCGCTCCTGGAGGGCGACAAGGTCCTCGGCGTCCGTCTGGCAGATCAGGGCGTGGACAAGAAAGGCGTGCCGGACGCTGCCTTCATGCCGGGTATGGATGTCTTTGCGCGCCTCACCGTGGTCAGCGATGGACCTGTCGGCGCGGTCGGCCGTAAGCTTGACCAGCATTTCGGCTTGCCTGCCGGCAATCATCAGCATGACTGGGCCGTGGGCATGAAGGCTGTTGTTGAACTGCCAGAGTCCTGCACGCTCAAGCCCGGCACAGTCATTCATACGCTCGGTTATCCTGAACCGGAAATCTTTGGCTTCATGTATATCTACCCGGATCGCACAGCCTCGCTGGGCATCTTCGTTCCCTCCTGGTTCGACTCCCCGATCCGCACAAGCTATCGTTATTTGCAGCACTGGATGCAACATCCCTACATCTGGCAGCACATCCAAGGCGGCACGCTCCGTTCCTGGGGCGCAAAGTCCTTGCAGGAATCCGGCGTGCGCGGCGAACCTTATCTGGTCGGCGACGGCTTTGCGCGCATCGGCGAAGGCTCGGGCACGACAAACGTGCTGACCAACTCCGGCGTGGATGAAGCCTGGCGCAGCGGCGTGCTGCTGGCGGAGGGCGTGATTGATATTTTGAAGCGCGATGGCGACTTCAGCAAGGGCGCCATGACCGCCGCGTATGAACAGCGCCGACGCAATGATACGCTCAACAAAGAAATTCAAGCTGCCAAGAAAGCGCGTGACGGCTTTCAGAAGAACTTCATGCTCGGCATGATGGGCACAGGCATGACCGGCATGACCAATGGTGCGATCAATCTGGCCATGGGCGACTCACAACCGCCCTCGAAGATCATCAAGCCGATGTCCAGCGTCTGCGGTCCGAAAATCTCTGCGGAACAGCTCAAGCAAGTCACCGAAGAATGCGCGAAGTCCAAACAGCCGTTGCACGATGCACTGATGGATCTGGCAGGCTGGCCAGCCATTCCCTTTGACGGCACGCTCCTCATGTCGCATCAGGACGTCCTCTTCAAGGGCGGCAAGGTGCAAGCCATGGGCGGCTTTGCCGACCATGTTACTTTCGCGGATCCGAAGCTCTGCGCCACCTGTACAGAGCGCACCTGTATCGAGATCTGCTCCGCTCAGGCGCTCATGCCCGGCGAAGAGGGCAACACGCCCGACTTCGACCGCGAAAAGTGCATCCACTGCGGCGCCTGCATCTGGAGCTGCTCACGCGCACTGCCCACGGATTCCAAACGCGCCAACGTCGAATTCGGCGCCGGCTCCGGCGGCCTCCACTCAAACGAGAACTAATCGCCTTGAGTCCTATTGTCCTTCTATCCTTGCGTCATCACCGGCGCAAGGATTTTTTGACCCAAGGACGAAAGGACACAAGTTTGAGGGAGGATATCACAACCTGTGACATCCTCTGGCGACGACAAAGCTATTTTTTTGACAGGATGAACAGGATTTTCAGGATTGAATTACAAGGAGCCAATGGCGATCACACGTTGTGAGGTGGACTCAGGACCCCGGACCCTGGACTCAGCCCCGGACCCTGGACGCCGGTCATAACTTTAGCACTAGCAGTACGGGTAGGCGATCGCCTATCCCTTCCCCCGATACTTCTCCAGCCCCCGGGCGCGCAGGATGCACGCAGGGCAGGTGCCGCAGCCTGTACCGACGATGCCGTTGTAGCAGGTGAGCGTATTGTGCTCGACATACTCCAGGATGCCGAGTTCATCCGCAAGCGCCCAGGTCTGCGCTTTGTTGAGCCACATGAGCGGCGTATGAATGCGGAAGGTGTATTCCATTGCAAGGTTGAGTGTGGTGTTGCACGACTTAATAAATTCATCGCGGCAGTCAGGATAGCCACTGGAGTCCGTCTCGCACACGCCTGTGTAGAGGTCGTGGATATTGCTTTGTTTCGCGACAATCGCGGCCATCAGGAGAAACATCATGTTGCGTCCGTCCACAACGGTATTCGGAAGACCGGTCCCCTCTCCGAGCCGCTGGATCGCGACCTCCGGATTCAGCAACGCGCTTGAAGTGAGCTGCGCATAGCCGTCGATGTTCACGACGCGATGGTTCTTCACACCTAAATCCTTTGCGATCTTTTGAGCGACCTCGACCTCCAACGCATGGCGCTGGCCATAGTGAAAGGTGATGCAATCCACATTTTCTTTGCCATGTTCACGCTGGGCCAAGGCCAGGCAGGTCGTGCTGTCCTGTCCGCCTGAAAAAATCACCAATGCCCGAAGGGCTTTGTTATCGAGGGTGTCACTCATGTGCGCCATCATACAAAACCTCCCTTGTCCTACGCAATCTTAAACCACGTCAAAACAGAATGGCTTGCGCTGAACCTGCGTTTATTGCTATGTTAATACACATGAAGATTAGCCTTTTACTCTTGGCCTGTGGCGCACTCTCGCTGCACGCGGAACCGCGCGCATTGTTCAACGGTAGGGATCTGTCAGGCTGGAAGGCTGCGGATATCTGGGGGAATGGTAAGGTCGAGGCGCTCTCGAATGGCGTGGTCTCCTGCGAACTCGGCAAGCCACTCACCGGCATTGCCTACACCAACACCTTTCCGACCATGTCGTATGAAGTCAAGATGGAGGCGATGCGCAAGGAGGGCTCCGACTTCTTTGTCGCCATGACCCTCCCGATTGAGACCAACGCCTGTACCGTCGTGATCGGCGGTTGGGGCGGCGGTCTCTGCGGCATCTCCTCGATCAACTTCATGGATGCCTCTGAAAATCAATACTCTGAAGGCGTTGCACTTAAGAGCGACATCTGGTACACCTTGCGCGTGCGTGTGACGCCTGGACTTCTTGAGGTGTTTTTGAACGACACGCTCTACACCGCGAAAGTCCCGTTTGAAAGCAGCTCGGTCTTCACCCTGCGCGCCGGTGACATCGACAAAACAAAACCCTTCGGCCTCGCCACCTACGAAACCAAGGCCCTCTGGCGCAACCTCACCGTGACGACCATTGAGAAGCAATAGGAAGTACGGTTGTAAGGAAGCAATGAGGTAAGTCGCCGCGCATGAGCCCCGAGAGCCCGTCGAAGCTCTTGCGCACGCCCGACTGCCGCCCCGCGATGACCCTTCGCCATCCCTCGCGACGGGACATAAGATACAAGCACTAAAAACTTCTACGACAAGTTGGACTACGTGACCAACACCTTCGAAACTGGAGGGACAGCGTGTCACTATAGGGGTTGCGTCCCGAGCTGGACCTCGATGAGGCCGCGGACGGAGTTGCCGCAGAAGATGCGCTCGGCGTTGTGGAGATCCTCGAGAGAGAGGGTTCGCTCGATGCATGTTCCTTCGTCAATCATCTTTTGGCGCAGGATACCATTCAGGAGGCCACACGCAAGCGGTGGCGTATAGAGGATGCCCTTTAGTTGCACGAAGAGATTGCTCCGCGCGCCTTCGGTGAGCGCGCCCTGTTCATTCACAAAAATTTCATCAAAGACCAAGCCCTGCCTGATCTTCTCAAGCGTAGCTAGATACCAAGGACGATAGGTGGTCTTGTGACGCAGCATCGGATCAAAACTCGTGGTTCGGGTCGTGGCAATCTGGATGCGGCTGGATTTTATTTCGTCGTAAGAATGCGATTCCGTCGTCAGTGTACCGTCTCGTGAAAGTAGCAGGCGCAAGATGGCGTCTGATTGCGGGAGCTTGGACAGGGAAGGTTGCTGATAGGAGAACCCAAGTGTTTGGGCGGACTGTTCCATGCGCGCAAGATGTTCGGATCGATAAAGCATGGCTCCATCACGAATGAGGATGGTTTCAAGAATCTGGAAGTCGCCTTGAAGGAAGGCGGTCTTGGTTTGCGTCTCCAGCCATTCTTCGCGGATATCGGAGTCCCAGACGATGCCGCTGCCCACGCGGTAGCGGTAGTCGGTTTCATCGTGCGTCCGTTGCAGGATGCGGATGGGCACGCTGAAGGTTGCATGGCCGGGCTGGAGAAAGCCGATGGCACCGCAATAGACACCGCGAGGACCGCGTTCCAGAGCGTCGATGATCTGCAGCGTGCTGCGCTTGGGCGCGCCGGTCACAGAGCCGCAAGGGAAGAGGGCAATGAAGATTTCCCAGAGCGATGTTTGCTCTTTGAGTGTAGCCACAATTTCCGAGGTCATTTGATGGACGGTCTTGTGGGTCTCGACCTCGAACAGATTTTGGACCGTCACGCTCCCTGGGATGGCCACTTTGCCCAGGTCGTTACGCAAGAGATCGACGATCATTACGTTTTCAGAGCGGTTCTTCGCGTCGTCCTGTAAGAACTGGCGATTAGTTTCATCTTCCGCAGGATTTTTTCCACGCGGGGCTGTGCCCTTCATCGGCTTGGCGCGGATAGTCGCGCCTTCGAGTTCAAAGAAGAGTTCAGGCGAGAACGAGAGGATGCTCTCGTAGCGGTTCTCAATGAATGCTGTATAGGGGGTTGTCTGGTGCGGACGAAGCATCTCATAGAGTTCCAGCGGCGAGAGAGAAGACTGGACACGACAATCATACGTATAATTGACCTGATACGTATTTCCGTCTGCGATCGCCTCCTTGATCTGAGAGAGCGCGCAATCATAGTCCGTGAAGTCTATTGCCGGTGTGACCGTCAACGGGATATCGGGACGAGGCGTTGGAACATATTCCATGAAGGTTGAATGCGCTTCAAAATAGAGCAGGGGCAGGTCAGAGTGGAACCCATGATCGAGCAACGCATCCTTGGCCTCATAACGGATGTAGCCGAGGAGATAGTGGGTTGCCCGAACCTGCTCGATCCTCTTGAAGGCCTCAACGAGTCCTTGATAGTCAAAGGCTTCAATGACTTTTTCAGGGTTCTCAAAGGTCTTGTTGGCGTATCGCTGCATGATGGGTTAGGGTCAAAGGGCTCGAAGCTTGCGAGCCGACGATGAGCGTTTTGGAAATCGACTACTCCACCCTATAAAACGACTCACATATGCTTATCTTAGCGCCATTCTTGTCTGTCCCCCTGTGGTTCAATCCGTTGAAGGAGGCGATTCGATGACGTCTCGGGGTTGCTGCTTGATCTTTTGACAGAGCGTGTATATGGCCATGCCGAAAAGAAACATCAGCAGCATCTGCAGATGACGTTGGCAATCCAGAAAGAGGGGGGAAAAGAAAAATTTTATCCATGCCGTGTTTTGAAGTTCGGAGTTGACGGCACGTTCCCAGAACAAGCTTAAAAGGAGCATCCCTGCCTGAAGATAGAACACGACACTAATCCACCTCGGTTTTGTTCCCGTAAGTTTTATTGCTGAAAGCAGAATGAAGATGAAGTAAGCCAAGGTGCTGGTGGTTCTCTCAGAAAAAAAGACCACAGGACTGAGCAGGACAATACAGATGGTCAAAATATCCTTTTTGAGCAAGGAACGCTCCTTCGTCCTGTCGGCCAGATCGTTTCCCTGATTGGACCGTTGCCTTGCAACTCGCAAGACGACCTCGATAATCAGTCCAAGCAAGAGAGCGGCTAGGCAGACGAAGGGATAGGTGATGTATCCGATCGGAGGAGAGTGCCCTGATTGGCCCGACGATAGTAAGGCCACAACAATAGCGAGGGCAATGTTAAATACGATGGAAATGAAATGGACGAGACGCCGCCCTGGGGTTCTTAAATACAGAAGAACCATGGCAAGCAAGGTGGGAAAAGCGAGAAATAACAGAGGTCCGATTTCTTTCATTCTATACTCCATGAAATGCGTACGATGCGCAGTTCACGGAGAGTATAGAATGATCAGGAATGAAGAGCAAGCGGAAATAGGCAACAAAGGGGACAGACAATCTGCGTTTGAAAATGACGCCTGGCAAGCGACATCCTGCCCTCCCGAATCTGATAATCTTCTGTCGTTCTCACAACAAAGGGACAGACAATTTGTCTGAAAAAGGGAAGGAGTTTCTTATGCGAAAGGCACGGATCAAGGCAGAAAACGGGATCGGGTGCTACCATGTCACGAGCCGGATCGTGGACAGGAGTTTCAAGATGAACGAGGGGGAGCGGGAGATATTCCGGCGTATCCTGCGTAAGGCGACGGCCTTCTCGGGTGTGAACGTCCTCACCTACGCGATCCTCTCGAACCACTTCCACGTCCTGCTCGATGTGCCGGTGCAGCCTGTGCTTGACGATGCCGAGTTGCTCAGGCGCGTCGGGGCGCTCTACGGCGCATCGGAGGCGGCCCTGCATAAGGAGCGGTGGGATGGCTGGCGCAAAGGCGGCCTCGACTTGCTTGTTGAACGCGAGCAGTCGCTGCTCCGCCGGCGGATGGGCGACGTCAGCCCCTTCATGAAGCTCCTCAAACAGCGCTACTCCATATCGTACAACCAGCGGCACACGCGCACAGGGACGCTCTGGGAGGGGCGGTACGTCAGCATCCTGGTGGAAGGTGAAAGACGCTCTCTTTCCACAGTCGCGGCCTACATCGACCTCAACCCCGTTCGCGCCGGGCTCGTGAAGGATCCGGCATCCTACCGCTGGAGTGGCTACGGCGAGTCGTGCGGCGGTTCTGACATCGCGCGGCGAGGCATCCTCGCCATCCAGTCCTTTAGCCTGAAAGCACGGAACACATCCTGGTCTAATGCTTCCGCTCCTTATCGCACCTTTCTTTACACCCAGGGCGAGGAACGACGTGCCGAGGATGGCAAACTCCAGCGTATCGGATTTTCGTCTGCGGAGACTCAGGCTGTGATCGAGCGGGGAGGAAGGCTTCCACTGCCTGACCTCCTGCGCTGCCGCGTCCGTTACTTCAGGGACGGCCTCGCGTTTGGAAGCAGTGCATTCGTGGAAGGTGTATTCACCAGAAACCGCACCCACTTCGGGTCAAAGCGCAGGACAGGCGCGCGCAAGATCCGCTTCTGTCTGGCTGAGGGACTCTGTACCGCGCGAGACCTCCGGGTTGCACCGGTCAGCGTCCCGCTCCGCGCATAACCGTAAAGCCTGAAAATAACCTCTCCAATAAAAACCGTGGATGAAAGCATATCCCCGGACTCAGTTGCTTTCCCTCAAACAGAAGATATCGCTCCGCACGGCCGCCTTTCGTCGAGCTGACAGATCTCGACGGGCACATTTCGCCATAAAATGTCAAAACCCGGCCACCTGCTCTCAGCCAGTAGCCGAGATTTTGATATTTTGTCTGTCCCTCTGTCGGCGATAGAATAGCTAGTCTGTCCCCTTGTTAATCGAATAATCGAATAAGGTAATTTTACGAAAGACATGAAGCACCGGATTGCGCGGAGCGAGAGAGATCATTTTGTGGCAAGCACAAACCAGAAACATAAGCCCCAAAACAAGAATTCTAGTCGCTTGACAGGTACTGCCCGAAAGAATAAAATTTTACCCAATTGCGTAGGATTCTCCTGCGCGAGGCACACTCAACAAAACGGTTCGGGTATATTGGGAATTATCCAATGAGAAACATTTTCCTCGTCGCAGCAAAATTGATCGGGATCATTCAACTGTTGTTGGCGTTTGGGAATTCCATGCAAATGACGGTCTTTGTACTCAACGTTAAAAATACTACCCCATACGTGGCAATTATCATGGGTTTCGCCCCCCTGGCGGTTTCAATAATTCTCGCGTGGACTCTTCTCTTCAAAACCGAACGTCTCGCAGATTGGCTCAACATTTCCCGGGACTTGGAGAAGCCTCTCCTAGAAAATGTATCTATGCTTTACATTGGGACGAAGCTTATCGGACTCTACATCATGATTGGAGGGGTAACGCAGTTTTCTAAATCTCTTTGTGATTTGTTGCGGGTAAAGCAAGACAGTATCTACAGTGCCGTGTTCCAACATTCTTGGCTGGCAATCATCCCCGGGCTGGTTCAGATTACGCTCGGGCTTTTGCTTCTGCTCTGGACAAACAAGATTGTTGTATGGATCGGATGTAATAGGAAAACCCATGAATAATCGGTTCCCGCGGACAACCGCTGAGCCCTAACGATTCGTTATAGGTAACATGACAACCGTAACGCTAACTGAATTCAGATGCCATGCATCGGAACTGCTCTGCCGAGTCGAAAATGGAGAAAGGTTGCTTGTCATTCGACATGGACGACCCATTGCTGAGGTAGTACCTGTTGCACGTCAAAATAATGAGTTGCCTTCATGGAAAAGGCACGAATGCTGTATGGTAGGGATGGTTCGCCGAACCGTCCGCGACTCGTTCGGCGAACGAGCCCTACCATTTTTCAATAACGCAATAAGGCAATTCGCCAAGTTACAGGTTCCTGCAATGAAAAAGTTTTTTAAAGCGCTTATCGTGCTGATAGGCTTGGGAGGCATGGTGGGCTGCTCGACCTCGGGGTATCTCGGGAATCGCGGCCGGGATGCCGCGGATGTCTTCACGGCGACCGTCGGGTTTGGCGTGGGTGCAAAAGCCAGGATCGGCCCTATCCAGACCGGGGCCCTGGGCGTGTTCGAAGGTGTGGGGTTGCGAGGCGGGTGCTTCGGAGGGGCGTCCGGGCGTCAGAAGTTTTCTTTTGCGGGCGAACACGTCTTTATCGTGGCTGGCGCGGAGGATACAGGATCCACAGAAGAGATCGCGGACTTGCGTGACAAAACGTACAGAACAGAGGCACACTTCCCATTTATAGCTACGCCGAAGGTGCATAAGGTTTATCAAGGGGAAGGAAGTGGGTCTAAATACCCATACAACCACACGACGCAGGTGTCAGGATTCTGTGAGAGCTACTACACCCAGATTGAGGTTGTAGGTGCGCTGGGCCCCAGCATTCGCCTCGGGGTCAATCCAGGCGAACTTCTGGATTTCGTTCTTGGCTGGACTACGCTTGATATCTACGGGGATGACCTCACAAAAATAATCCCAAAGCAACCGCCCAAGGCGGCGGAAAGAGGTGCCCCGACATGGCAGGTTCGGGACTCGTCTTCTCCTGATGTAAAGAGTGTGGAGAAAGCGCTTTCGGATATGACGACAAAAGGAAGGAAGGCTGATATCACAGAACTGACCTTCCTGGGTCGCCCAGGGCTGTCATCTTTGCTGGACCGTGTACTCCCTGAGACGCGCCCCACAAGCGATGAAGACGCTGTTTCAGCCTCCCGCGCAGTCAGCCAACTGGGGTCGTCCTTCGGCTTCCGCAGGCGTGCCGCAAGAGACGTTCTCATCGCTTCGGGAAGGCCATTCGCTGAACTGGTTTGCAAGGCTGCCTCCACAGGAGACAAACCGACGAGGCAGGAGGCGCAGGCCATTCTCGACGCTTGGCAAAAAGACGATGTCTGGCTCTTCGAGAACGGCTCCAAACTGTGCGAAGGGCTGGAGCGATATATGGAATCTCTTTCCGGGAGCGACACCTACTCGGAATTGGCCCGCCGAAGCACATGTGGGCTGCTCCGGGGACTGGAGAAAAACAGCAGCAAGCGTCGCGTGATTGAACTTTGCCTTCTGCAGGTGGCCCGATCGCAGGAGGATGCCGTACATGCGCTCTTGCTGCCGTTGCTGGAGTTGGAAGATAGTGCGCCAGCAGTCTTCGCCATGAAGACAATCGCCGGGCGCACAGGCAACGATTACATTTCTGCGCTCCACATGGGCGCGTTGAGAAGCGGAAGACGGGATCTGATCAAATGCGCCTTCCGATCCATGCCATGTCCTATCTGGGACAAGAAGAACCGGGAGGAAGTGGGTGACGCCTACCGACGGATCTTTTCAGGGAAGGATCAGGCGTGGTCATTCGACGACGATCAGGCGTGGATGAGGCTGTCCGCCTTTGTTGCCGCAAGGGATTTCAAAATAGAAGAGGCCAAGCAATATCTGTTGCGGAAGACGGCGGACCCTGACAAACAACTTGCTTTGTCGTCGATACGTTCTTTGGGAGACACCTATTACATGCGGACCCCTGTATATCCCGAACTCTTGGAGGCACTCTCCCCGCATCTGAAGTCAGAGGACCCTGTATTCCGCCAAAAAGCGGTGAACACACTCGGAGCCTACAAGGGGGATGAAGTGCTGGAGTGGTTGGTCATCTTACTTCAGGACCCGGACCAGAGCGTTTTTCAGGAGGCTGGGCAGCGTCTCCTTGACCAGCACGGCTACTACCCGAAGGGCGATAGCCCTGTGCCGGAGAGACTGCGCAAAGCGGCTGCGAGCACCACTGACGATAAGATAAGAGGTAGGATCAACCACGTCCTGGAGTTTCTGACGAAGACCCCGAGCGAGCACTTTCTCCGCTGGTAATGATACGAATGATACTCAATCGCAATAGGTACCCAATTGCCACTTGCTTCTCATCCCAAACCGTTCTATACTTGCCGCACTTTAGATAAACAACCCACCAAAGGAATCCGATATGAAATTCACGAACATGCTGTTGATGCTGGGTGCGGTGATCGCACTATCTTCGGGCTGCGCAACAAAACAATTGGTACCCCTTCCCGACCAGACGAAAGTCATCGAGGATCCCTCGAAAGCGCGAATCTACGTGCTCAGGCCCATATTTCTTCCCCCGTTGATTCCGATGACCGTTTCAGATGGCGACCAGAAGATAGGCAGTACAGGACCCCATGGGTACCTCTGCTGGGAAAGAGCCCCTGGGGAGACGGAAATACGCAGCAAATCCGAGAACACAGCAGTATTGCCGCTCACGTGTAAGGCTGGCGAAGTTTACTACATCGGACAACATGCACGCGTTGGGTTCAGCTACGCCAGAACTGCTCTTTCACTCCTCTCGGAGGAGCAAGGCAAAGAAAAGATGACTAAATGCAAACCGCCGCACATCAAATAGTAGAACGCGACGGATTTACTGATGCTTGATCGGATTGCATCCCAGACCGTGAAGTACAGCGCCGAAAATCGGTAGCATCCTACGAAATACACAGAAATGTAAAAACGAGAATGTCGGATTTTTCAGGAATGTAATGATCTGGCCTCGGGCAAGGTTAAGGGAAGCCTTTCGGCTTGCCTATAACTTCAACTGGAATGTTGGAATATGGGAATGATGGGGAGACGGAATACCGGCTTTTGGAGGGCCTTCTTCCAGTATTCCACCATTCCATTATTCCTCTCAAGTTACTCCTCCGTTTATTCCAGCTCCGCTGGCGGGGCGTCTACCTGTAAACTCATATTTTTCTGCTTTTTTAAAAATGATGGCACGGAAACTGCGATTAAATGCAAGGGTTAGACTTTAATGGTTTTTTTGGCAAGAGGGTTAATTGATGCAAAACAGGGCATTTTTGGCGTTGGCGGACGGGACTGTCTTTTTCGGAAAGACGGCTGGCGCGGCCGTGGATCGCGTGGGCGAGGTCGTCTTCAATACAGGCATGACCGGGTATCAGGAGATCGTTTCCGACCCCTCTTATGCCGGACAGATTGTAACGTTGACCACGGCTGAGGTTGGCAATTACGGTTGTTCAGCGGACGCGATGGAGTCGCGAGGTCTTTTTCTCAGCGGCCTGATCATTCAGGGTTTAAATCCGCCATCCAACTTTAAGTCGGAATGTTCATTACCTGATTTACTCAAAAAACATCAGGTGCCCTGCCTCTACGAGGTAGATACCCGTAAACTGACCCTTCACTTGCGTTCCTGCGGAACAGTGAAGGGTTTTCTGCATACCTCCGCAGAGTCTGTCACGCCCGAAGCGGGTGTTGCGCGTGCCCGTGAGTGGTGTGGCCTGGATGGACAGGATTATGCCGCGAAGGTGAGCGACCCCAAAGGATATGCGTGGAGCACCGAGGGTGATTTCCGCGTGATTGCGTATGACTTCGGTATCAAGCACAATATCTTGCGTTGCCTCGCGGCGCAAAAGATGGCGGTCACAGTCGTGCCGGCCTGGACGACCGCCAAGGAGGTGCTCGCACTGAAGCCGGACGGCGTCTTTCTCTCGAACGGGCCGGCTGATCCTTCAGCCGTGAAGGGCGCGATCCAGGCGGCGAAGGAGTTGACGGGCAAGGTGCCGCTCATGGGTATCTGTCTGGGACACCAGATTCTCGGACTCGCGACCGGCGCGAACTGCGGACGGCTGAAATTCGGGCACCACGGCTGCAACCACCCCGTGAAAAATCTGTTGACCGGGCTCGTGGAGATCACCAGCCAGAACCATAACTACGCGATTCTGCCGGAGGGGCTTCCGAGCCAACTCGAAGTGACGCACCTCAATTTGAACGATCAGACGATTGAAGGCATACGCCACAAGACCGAGCCGGCGTTCTCTGTGCAGTATCATCCTGAGGCTGCACCAGGGCCGCACGATTCATCCTATTTGTTTAATCAATTCCGGGCACTGTTGGAGGGTTCAAAATGACCAAATATGTTTTCATGACCGGCGGCGTGGTTTCAAGTCTGGGCAAAGGCATCACAGCGGCATCACTGGCCTTGCTCCTGAATCGTCGCGGACTCCGCGTCGCCATGCAGAAACTCGATCCCTATTTCAACGTCGATCCAGGCACAATGTCCCCTTATCAGCATGGCGAGGTCTTTGTGACTGCGGACGGGACAGAGACGGATCTGGACCTGGGACACTATGAACGCTTTACAGGTATCCGGTGTACGCGCAACAGCAACTATACGTCAGGGCGTATTTATAAAGCGGTGATCGAACGTGAACGGCAGGGCGGTTATCTTGGCGCCACGGTGCAGGTGATCCCGCACATCACCAATGAGATCAAGGATGCCTTCAAGTCGGTCGCCGGGCCGGATATCGATGTGGCGATCATCGAGGTCGGCGGTACGGCAGGCGATATTGAATCGCTACCCTTCCTGGAAGCTGCTCGCCAGTTTCGTCATGAAGTGGGCCCCCTGAATGCCGTCTTTGTGCATCTGACCTTGCTCCCTTATCTGCGTGCCGCAGGGGAACTCAAGACAAAGCCATCACAGCAATCCGTGGGTATCCTTCGCAACATCGGTATTATTCCGGATATATTGGTCTGTCGCACAGAGGTCGAGATTGGCGAGAGTGAAATCCAGAAGCTCGCGCTCTTCTGCAATGTCCCGGTCGAGCATGTGATCGAGGAGAAGGATGTGGCGCATTCGATTTATGAAGTGCCGCTTGAACTGGCAAAGCAGAATTTTGACAAAAAGGTTTTAAATCTCCTCCATCTGCCGGTCGGCAAGTTGGACATGGACGATTGGCGCAAGCTGGTGGATGTTGTCCTCGCGCCGAAAAATAATTGTACGATTGCGGTGGTTGGAAAATACACCGGATGTCCGGATGCCTACAAGAGCATCGTCGAGTCGATCCACCATGCAGGGATCGCGAACGATTGCCGGGTCAAGGTTGAATTGGTCGAAGCGGAATTGCTTGAAAAGGCGCCGGATATGCTCAATGGCGCGGACTGCATCCTTATTCCAGGTGGATTTGGCAACCGTGGCATCCCAGGCAAGTTGCAGGCTATCCAGCATGCACGCGAGAAGAAGATTCCACTCCTGGGCATCTGTCTGGGGTTGCAGTGCATGGTCATTGAATATGCACGGAATGTCTTGAACATGAAGGATGCGGACAGCGTGGAGATGAATCCGGATACGACCCATCCCGTCATCCATCTGATGCACGACCAACGCACGATCTCTGCCAAAGGCGCGACGATGCGGCTCGGGAGTTATCCCTGTCGTTTGCAAAAGGACAGCCTCTCACATAAGCTTTATGGAAAGAACGAGATCCTCGAACGTCATCGTCATCGCTACGAGTTCAACAATCTCTATCGCGAGGATTTTTCGTCCTCAGACCTGAAGATTGTCGGCACATCGCCGGACGATCTCTTAGTCGAAATGGTCGAACTGCAGAACCATCCCTTTTTCATCGGATGCCAGTTCCATCCGGAATTCCAGTCGCAGATCGCAGAAGCCCATCCGCTGTTCAAGGGTTTAATCGCAGCAGCGCTCACGCAAAAGGAGAGTCATGCCTAAACGTACCGATTTAAAAAAGATTATGCTCATTGGGTCGGGTCCCATTGCCATCGGGCAGGGATGTGAATTTGATTATTCAGGCGTGCAGGCCTGTAAGGTGCTGAAGAACGAAGGGTTCGAAGTCGTATTGGTCAACAGCAATCCGGCTACGATCATGACTGATCCCGAATTTGCAGACCGCACCTATATCGAGCCGCTGACTGCGGAGGTGCTGCACGAAATCATCCGTTGCGAACGTCCCGATGCGTTGCTCCCGACTCTGGGCGGACAGACGGCTCTCAATCTGGCCATGGAATTGACGGAAAGCGGAATTCTTGATCGTTACCATGTTGAACTCATCGGCGCCAATGCGGAAGCCATCCGACGGGCTGAGGATCGTCAGCTATTTAAAGATGTCATGCGCGGGATCGGTCTCGAGTTGCCGCTGTCCGGCTCGGCGCACACCCTGTCGGAAGCCCTTTCTATCGCCTCCACCATTGGCAAGTGGCCGCTGATTATCCGTCCGGGCTTTACGCTGGGCGGAACCGGCGGCGGCATTGCCTACACCATGGATGACTTCAAGCGCATCGTCGCACGTGGCTTGGCTGCGAGCCGCAACAGTGAAGTATTGATCGAAGAATCGCTGCTGGGTTGGAAAGAGTATGAGTTGGAGGTCATACGCGACCGCAAGGACAATTGCGTGATCGTCTGCTCCATTGAAAACTTTGATCCTATGGGTGTCCATACCGGCGACTCCATCACTGTTGCCCCCGCGCAAACATTGAGCGATAGCGAGTATCAGCTCATGCGTGATAATTCACTCAAGGTCATGCGGGCGATTGGCGTGGAAACAGGCGGCTCGAATGTGCAGTGGGCCGTGA
>Ga0268284_1000907_pt1 | contig 17118 bp, 18 predicted proteins | sample saktaG_14_FD_190137 | JGI IMG/M metagenome (GOLD analysis project Ga0268284, IMG submission 190137) | Saline water microbial communities from Sakinaw Lake, British Columbia, Canada - sak_2013_06_06_40m | ecosystem: Environmental > Aquatic > Non-marine Saline and Alkaline > Saline ...
CGTTTGTTCAAAAACAGACGGTGTCGGAACACCGTCCGATCAACCAGCACTACTTCACTCTAACACTTTAACGGAAAAAAATCCGCCGCCCTGCGGATGTTTGGGTGGTTCATCACGGAATGGGGTCAATTCCCATTGATGATATGGGCTTGCTGGTTTTGGAGGAAGTGCCCTCCGATATCGAGCCAGCGGCACTGCCGCCTGTGGGTCTCCTTGACGAATTGAAGCGAGCCGGGCAATTGAGTCCAAACACCAAAATTCTGTCAGTCGGCTACGGTTCCCGCGCGACTTTCCGCCCTTCGGTGCCGGTTTACGAACCGCATAACCGTGAATTGGTATTCGGCGAGTATCGTGGCTTCAATCATACCTGCCTGACGTTTTCCATGAACCAAGTGCTCGGAAACGGCGGCGGCGGTTACGGCGATTCCGGCGGGCCGTGCTTCTGGGTAAATCCCACGGACGGCAGTGAACACCTCGTCAGCATCACCGAGAATGGCGACCCCAACCTCGTAGCGCTCGACGTGGCCTATCGAATCGACACGCCGGCGGCCCAGGACTTCATCGACACGGTGAGAGCGGAGTTCCCGTGCGACTAGGTGCCCTGACGACTGTGAATTCTGCTGGCGGGTCAGCTTTCGTTGGCTCGCCAGAAGCAGGCGTCCGCGCGCGCCTGACTTTTGACCTGCGAAGCCGGGGGGTGGCATGAAGGATGCACGAGGGATTGGCGCGGTTGCTGCCGGGCTGGCCGGGGGCCGGGCACGCGGGGCCGGCAACCGGTCTTCGATCCTCCCTGGATTAGGGCTCCACCCCCTATTTCGCTCCAGAATGCCCCAGGATCGCTTGAACACCTTTTCCGCTGTCCAGCGCCACATGGCCCTCTGGAGCGGCCCCGAGGGCGTCATGGCGCTCTTTGAGGCACGTTCAGGCGAACACCCTCCATGGCGAACTGAAATTGATAGACCAGGCCGGGCCAGCGCCGGACGCTGGCCCGGTTCCGCGCCCGGCCAAATCCAGCGTCGGCTCTGTGAAGCCAGGCGGGAGAACTGATACCAAATCCAATAATGTGACTTCAACCACGGAGCGGGCCTACTTCGCTAAAGCTACGAAGGCTGAAGACGCTCCCTGCACGGTCTGGAGCCGGAGGCTCCAGCCACACTGTCACGTCTGAATCGTCCCCTCAAAGCAACATTTGGTGACGCCATATTAGTCTGTTAGACAAAATGGGGACCTCGCGGATTCACAGCAAGCACATTTTTTGCAACAAGATAAATGGGTCACCCGGAATGCAGGTTGACGGGGCATCAATCATACCGCGCCTTGTCGTTCAAACGCTCGGGGGCAACGGGTGTTGCTTGAGTCCGTGGCGCAGGGCTTGGCGTAATGCAGCGTGATAGGCGTTGCGGGTGAGTTCGAAGCCGCCGAACTGGCGCAGGTGCGGCGTCATCCACTGGGTGTCGAGCAACTGGAAATCACGGGCGCGCAGGTGCTCGACCAAGGCGACGAGCGCGATCTTGGAGGCGTCGGTCTTGCGCGAAAACATGCTTTCGCCGAAAAACACCCCCGGCAACTCGACGCCATACAACCCGCCTTGCAAGCCCTCGTCGTCCCAGCATTCGACCGAGTGCGCGAAGCCGGCCTCGTGCAAGGCGCGGTAACTCGCGAGAATCACCTCGTCGATCCACGATTCCTCGCGTTGGGCGCAGGCGCGCATCACCTCGCCGAACGCGCTGTCCCAGCGCACGTCGAAGGGCTTGCGGCGCAGGCGCCGCTGGAGTCCGTGCGGAACATGGAAACGGCTGTCTAACGGTATCAAGCCGCGCCGCTCGGGGGAAAACCACAGGATTTCACCCGCATGCGCCATGGGAAACACCCCGTGGGCGTAGGCATCTAACAAAACATCGGTTGGAATGATGTCCGCCACACTTTTATGCTAGCGAGGCTTCGCCTCAGACCCCAGAGACCAGAACGCGGAGTGAGCACTAGCGAACTCGGAAAACCCTGGCGAAGCCCTAACTGGCATGGCCGAAGGCAAACCAGAGACCAGATAGAAAACTTGACCTGACGGCAACATATTCGCTCTTTCAAGATTCTAGACCGCATCCGCCGCGCGGCCGGAGATCACGGCGAAGGCATTGTGGTCGTGAATGCTCTCCTGGTTGACGGCCTTGACGGTGAAGGAAGCCACCCGTTTGTCGGCGCGCAGGAGGGCGGCGGCGTTGCGCACCACATCCTCCACGAACACCGGATTGTCATAGGCCTGCATGGTGACGTAGCGTTCGTCGGTGCGCTTGAGCAAGGCATAGACCGGAGCGGAGCCGGACTTCTCGGCGATTTCGATGAGGTCCTCGATGAGGATCAATTCGAAGCCGTGTTCCTTCGGTTGCGGGCGGACTTCGAGCGTTACGTAACCGCGCTGGTTGTGTGCGCCGTAATCGCTGATTTCCTTGCTGCACGGGCAGAGCGTGGTGACGGGCACGGTCACGCAGAGCACGAGATCGTCGGTGGCGCCATTGGAGGTTCCGAGCAACACGCAATCGCAGCCAACCTTGGCCGCCGCGCCCGAGACCGGTGCCTTCTTGGTGACGAAGTAAGTAAAGGCGACTTCGATATGCGCAGCCTCGGCGTGGAGGCGTTGCTTCAGGTCATGGATGATGTTAGGCAGGGTGCGGGTGGTCACTTCGCCCTCGTGTTTGCTGAGCACTTCGAGAAAGCGGCTCATGTGAGTGCCCTTGAAATGATGCGGCAAATGCACCGACATCGAGATGGTGGCCACCGTGGGAAACGGCTTGCCGTGGCGGTCCATCACCTGGATCGGGTAGCGGAGGTCGGAGACGCCGACTTGGTCGATGGCGATGCCGCGGGTGTCCCGGGTGGCCTGGATATCGGGCAATGATAGGTTCTTACCGGTCATGATTCAGCGGGGTGGTTCGTATTCGGCCCAGGCGGACGAGGTTTCCCAGACGCGCACGCGGACCAGGCGGACCCCGGCGCTGAGTCGGTAACAGGCGTCGCCGTGCGCGGCATGGTCGGATAGGGCTTGTGCGGCATGATCGAAAATGGTGCGGGCCATCACTTCGGTGGTAGGGTCCTGGTTGTCAAAGCCGATCACGCGCGCACCGTAGCGGGTTTTGAATTCCTGATAGGCCGGATCCGCGGTGTTCATGCAGAGCGCGTGATCGAAGGTATCCAGCCAGTCGCCGACGGCCTGCCTGACGATCTTGAAGTCGCAGACCATCTCGTTGGCATCGAGTTCGGCCGCCTCGAGGACAAACTCGACCCGGCGGGTATGGCCGTGCGGGAAGCGGCACTTGTCCGGATGCTTCGAGAGCATGTGGCCGTTCTCGATTTCGAGGGATTTGCAGATTCGATAGGGCATGGGGGAAGGTATATGCTGAAATGCTGAAATGCTGAATGATGGGAGAGGAAAGCGGGAACTTCGGTTAAGTGGGGATTTCCGGCAGCGTGGGAGTCTGCGCATAGAGCGTTGGATCGGTCAAGCCGGCCAACAGAAACGCCTCGCGCCGCTCGACGCAGGTTCCGCAGACGCCACAATGGATTTCCCCGCCCTTATAACAGGACCAGGTGGCCGCGAAATCCACACCCAGTTCGGCGCCGCGGCGCGCGATCGCCGCCTTGTCCATGGCGATGAACGGCCGCAACAGTTGGATTTTCGCGTAGGTCCCCTGCTCCGTCGCCTCGCCCATGGCGCGCAGGAACGGCTCCCGGCAATCCGGATAGATCGCGTGGTCCCCCGCATGCGCGGCGATCACCACGCCCCCGGCGCCGAGGCTTTCGGCGAAGCCGGCGGCCACCGCCAGCATGATGCCATTGCGGAACGGGACGACGGTTTGGCGCATCGATTCTTCGGCATAGTGACCCTCAGGGATCGGCCCGCCGGAGCGTAACAGGTCGGATTTGAACAAGCGGTCGATGAAATCCAGCGCCACCGTGTGGTGCGCAACACCATTGCGCTGCGCATGAAGCCGCGCAAAGGGAATCTCGCGGGCATTGTGCTTCGAACCGTAATCGAATGATAGACAAGCGGCCACCTCGTGGCAGCGCAGCGCATCATACAACACGGTCACCGAATCCATTCCGCCGCTCAACAGCACGCAGACTTTCATGGCGGTGGGGCGGCGGCTTCAGGGAAGGTGGCTTCCGTCGTGAGTTGAATTCCGCCGCGCGGTGCGAACTCACCACGGACAATCAACTCCTGCGGTCGCATGATGCGCACCAGGTCATCCAGAATGCGGTTGACGATTTCCTCGTTGAACGCCGGCTGGTTCCGATAGGAGGCGAGATAAAACTTCAGGCTCTTGGTTTCCACACACATGTCGCCGGGCACGTAACGGATCACGATGCGCGCACTGTCCGGCTGGCCGGTCACCGGGCAGAGCGAGGCAAACTCCGGGCAATTGAGCGTGATCCAATACCGCCGGCCAGGGCGCTGGTTGGGGAAAACCTCCAAGCGCGCCTCCTCCGGACAAGAAGGAAGGCGCGTCGCGGGTTTTCCCAGCAGTGATAGGTTCTTGAGGTCCTCGCGGTCAGCCATGATATATTGTTAGATGCTCCTCGGCATGGCGACCCATGCGCCTTTTTTCTTGCTGCTCTTGAGGCAGGTTTCGATGAAGGCGAGGCCGGTCCAACCGTCTTCGACGGTGGCGTATTTGCTGCCGTCACAAGTGAATTTCTTGCCGGCCTTCCATTTCCGGACGTCGGCCTCGAAGCACCGGTGGAGGCGGGCAAAGGCGTCATGGAACGCCTCGGGATGGCCGGCTGGGATGTTAGGCTCAGCCATCAGATCGGCCGGCACGTTTTTGGGCAGGAATCCATCGCCCGGGCTGACCGCCCCGCGCCAATAAGTGCGGTCCGGTTGGTCGGGCAGATGGATGGTGAGGCATTCCGGGTCTTCCTGGCGCCAGCGCAGCGTGCCCTTGGTGCCGGAAATGGCGATGCCGAGATCGTTTTTGTGGCCGATGCAGATCTGCGAGGCGCGCACCAGGGCCTTGCCGCCGTTGCTGAGTTTGCAGTAAATGGTGAAGTGGTCGTCGAGTTGGCGGCCTTCGACGAAGGTTTCCATGTGGGCGGAAACCGCGGTGACATCGAGGCCGGTGACGTAGCGCAGTTGCATCAGCGCGTGGGTGCCGATGTCGCCACCGCAACCGGAACCGCCGGCGCGTTTGGGATCCACCCGCCAGGCGGCCTGTTGCTGGCCGGTGGCTTCCAGCTTGGATGCGAGCCAACCTTGGATGTAATAGCTATCCACCCAGCGAATCTCGCCTAACAAGCCACTCTGGACGATGTAGCGGCTCAAGCGGGTGGTCCAATGGCCGAGGTAGGTGTGCGCCAAGGCGAAGGGCACACCAAGCTTGCGCGAGGTTTTCACCAGTTCGGTGGCTTCCTTGAGATTGAGGCACAGCGGCTTCTCGCAGAACACGGCGATCCCGGCCTTCATTGCTTTCATGGCCGGATCGAAATGGACGAAGTTAGGCGTGACGATGAGGATGTAGTCGAGCTTCTGGTCCGCGGGCAGCGTCGCATTGGCGGCGATCATCTCGTCATACGAGCCGTAGCCCGTGATCGGATAGGGCCAGTTGGCGGCTTCTTCGAGCGCGATCTTCGGATCGGGAAACAGCGCCCCGGCGACAATCCGACGGGTGCCGTCCATGTGAATGGCTTTTTGATGGGGGTGGACGATGAAGGCGCCTTTGCCTCCGCCGACGAGACCGACGTTGAGTGGTTTGTTAGACATGGTGGTGGTGGTGGTGGGTGGTTGTTTCTGTTGGGGAGTCTGCTTGGCAATGACCCGCACCGGGCGTTGAGGCAGGTTAGGGCGTGTTCTAATTGCCGAAGATGGTTTTGAGTGTGGCGCTGCCGGGGGAACCGGGCAACTCTTTTTCCAGGCGAATCCGGGCGGCCGGCACCGGCCGGAGGAAGGCGGCGTTTTTCACTCCTTGTCCTGCCACTCGCCGAAGTTACGGAACTTCGTGTAGCGCGCGGCGAGCAGTTGGTCGGTGGGCAGGACGGCCAATTCCGCGAGATGGCGCAGGATCACGGCGCTGAAGGCCGCGGCGGTGGCCTGATGGTCGTGATGCGCGCCGCCGGCGGGCTCGGCGATGATGTCGTCGATGAGCCCGAGATGCTTGAGGTCCGGGGCGACAAGTTTCATGGCCTCGGCGGCTTCGGGCGCGTGTTTGCGGTGCTTCCAGAGGATGGCGGCGCAACCCTCGGGGCTGATGACCGAATAATAGGCGTTCTCCAGCATGATCACGCGGTCCGCGACGCCGATGCCGAGCGCCCCACCCGACCCCCCTTCGCCTAGAATCACGGCGATGACGGGCACTTTGAGCAGCATCATTTCACGCAGATTGCAGGCAATGGCCTCGGCAATGTTGCGTTCCTCCGCGCCGATCCCGGGAAAGGCCCCCGGAGTATCGATCAGGGTGATGACGGGCAGCGCGAATTTTTCCGCCAGTTTCATCAAGCGCAGGGCCTTGCGGTAACCTTCGGGATGGGCGCAGCCGAAATTGCGTTTGAGGTTCTCCTTGGTGTCCCGGCCTTTCTGATGGCCGATGAGCACGACACGCTGGCCGCCGATGCGGGCAAACCCACCGGGCATGGCGGAGTCATCGCCAAGGCGGCGGTCGCCATGCAGCTCACAGAAATCAGTGAACGCCAGCGTGACGTAATCGAGCATGAACGGACGCTTCGAGTGCCGGGCAATCTGAACACGCTGCCACGGGGTCAGGTTGGCATGGATCCACGCCCGGGTTTGGGCGAGCTTGGCTTCCATCAGGGAAATTTCGGCGGACAAGTCGATGTTTTGGGACGCCGACTGGGTCCGCAGCTTGCCGAGTTCGTGTTCGAGTTCGTGCGCGGGTTTTTCGAATTCGAGGAGTTGCATGAGTGCCAGATTCGGGATTTAAAGGGAGGGACGCAAGACCGGAGACAAAGCACTCTCTAGCGGAATTCCACCTCGTTGCCGACGCGGGTGAGCAGACTGAGTTCCTCCATGTCCTGGGGCCGCAGGAGAATGCCAGCGGCAGGTTTTTCGCCCGCGCCATCCCAGCCACGGATCTGCACGGCAGGCTTGACGAGTTGGATGAACTTGGCGGCGGCCTGGTAATGCTTGCCTTGCGGCGGGACCCGGCGGCCAGCGAACTCGGCCGATTTCGAACCGATCGTGGTCCTTTGGGGCGAGTGTGAGAGGGTGGCACCAAGGTGGAGGATAGGGAACTCACAGATGAAGCGCCCGCCGTCCCACAACGAGAGCGATTTACGGCGTGGCTCGATGAGCAAGCGCCACTCTAACGGCATGACGACGAGTTCGTCCCCCGGCTGGATGCGCCGGAGTTCCATCATCGAGTTGAGATACATGAGGCAATCGATGGTCGTCTGGTAGTGGGCGGCAATGGCCAATAAGGAATCGCCGCGTTTGACGACGTGGATTTTTTTACCCGCCATGTGGGAGGTGGAGAGGATCTCATCGAGGTTCATCTCGCCGACAATCCGCCGGGCGACCGGCGCGGACGACGAAGCGGGGAAGACATTGACGATGGTGGTGAGTTTCTCGCGGGCTTCGGGGATTCTCCCGAGCGCCAGCAACTCGTGGGCTTTCTGGAACGCCTTTTCGCCGGGGTCGATGTCGGGCATTTCGGCGGAATCCAGCATTTTGGCGAAGTCGGCGTCAGACTGGCCGTCGGTGATCCGTCCGGGGTTGGGGATGATTTTCGCGAAAATCCCGCCTAGTGGCGAGACGGTCACGTGATAGGCGAGCATGCCGGTGAAGGTCATGACGGCCATCACGCACAGGGCGGCGAGCAGTTTGAGGAGCGTCCAGAGACTCATGGGCCGGAACAGAGGGTCTCAGATGAGCCCGCGTCGTTTGAAGTCAAACGCGTTGATCTCATGGGAACGCAGGATCATTTCGAAGGAAAATTTGAGAATTGAGATCTCCCACGCGTCATCCACTCCCTCGATCACCGCGCGTGCCGGATTGCCGGTGCGGCGGATATCCTCGAGCACGCGCTCACGCACGGCATCCATGCTGTCGTGGACAATTTCCTCGTGAACCTGCCCGCGGCGAAACTGAAACCCGTATTGAAGAAAGGCCAGGTCCTTGCCCTCGGCACGGAATTTTTCCACCATCTTTTCAAAGCGGGCACGGGCGGACGGGTTGAAGCCTTCGAGTTCGATCTCGCGATAGGCTTCCGGCCGCAGGATGCGCGGCCGCTGGGCTTCCACCTCGCCGGTGCGGATGCGCACTTCGCCGGTGCTGTCCATCAATTCGCTGAGCAACTGGAACTCGAAACGCGTCTCACCGAAGGTATCGATCCGGTGGTCCGGTTCGTGCAGAACCCGGGTGGTTTCGAGTGCGTAGTGGATGTCGTCTTGCGAGTGCATGGGCACGGGATGGTCGCCCGGATCCGGAGCAATGCAAAGGAAACAAAAGGAAAAAGGGCGGACACCGCCGGGGAGTCCGCCCTTGTACCAATCGTTCACCTAGCAGATCAGCCTTGCTGACTGGTGATGTAGGTGATGACATCACCGACGGACTGGAGCTTTTCTGCTTCTTCGTCGGGCACTTCGATGTCGAATTCCTCTTCGAAGGCCATGACGAGTTCGACGGTGTCGAGCGAGTCGGCTCCAAGATCTTCGACGAATTTGGCTTCGGGGGTCACCTGGTCGGCGTTGACGCCAAGTTGGTCAACGATGATATCTTTTACACGGGTTTCGATGCTTTTATCTGACATGAGTTGCGGTGGTTGGTGGTTGGCGTTGGGGATGCTTATCGCTGGTCGCGCTGACTTTGCAACCCCAGAAAACAAAACGGAAGATGAAAAGCCATGAACGGGAAAATATCCGGTCAGGAGGTCCCGGAATCGCCCTCGGTGGGGGGGGATGCCTCTGCCAGCGGCGCGTATTCGATGAGTTCGCCGGAAAACCGGGACCGGATGCGGCGCATCAGGCGCTCGGCCGGTTCATCGTTTTCCTGCTTGAATCCGCCGTAGGTCAGACCGTCGATGCGGAACCGGCCCTTGCCGGCGGTTCCGTCGTAATCCAGGAATGCCAGTCCCTTGGTCTCCCACTTGCGCAAATCCAGCGTTTTGAGGTCGGTGTAGGGAACCCGCCGCCCTTGCTGGGTGGTGATGGCCTCCGCATCCGCGGAAATCGAGCGGCCCAGCGTGCGCAACAGGATGAATGCGGCGGCGGCGGCCAACACGAGGCAAATCCAGAACACGACCCACTGTTCCTTGATTTTGCGGGCGTCATAGGGTTCCTCCTTGGGCGAGGCATCCAGCCCTTGTTGTTTCGAGTATTCGCGCCACAGCAGGTTCCACTGCAACGGCTTCATGCGGTTATAATCGTGCAGGATCTCCGGCCACGACAGCGGCAACTTCAGCGTGGCAGGCAGCAACGATCGGTCATCCGGCAAGCGCACCGTTTGTCGTGCGGCGTAACTTTGCCACTCCTCCGGCGTCAGCGTGCCCTCCGCATTCATCCGGGAAAACTCCTGATCCGCCTGCTCAAAGGTCCGGTGGAGATAGAATACCTCGTTCTTTTTCCGGTAACCCGTGGCCGCGTCCAGATAGAACAATAACGCGAAAATGCTGAACATCACCAGCATCACCAGGGCGCGAAACAGAAACCACGGCGTCGGCTTGCAGACAATGGATTCGGGCGCGGTCATGGTCTGCAAGGAAACAAACCATCCGGAGACCGCTTGGCAAGCGAAACAAAATCCGAGAATTTCCCTTTATTACCACTTGTCGTCCGGCCGTGGCTTGGTTACTGCAACGCCCGTCATGCCAATCGCAACTCCCACGCAATATCGCGCCATGTTGGACGCCGCCCAAAAAGGCGGTTACGCCTACCCTGCTGTCAACGTCACCTCTATCATCACCATCAACGGGGCGCTCCGTGCCTTCGCTGAGGCGAAATCCGACGGAATCATCCAAATCTCCACCGGTGGTGGCAAGTTCGCCTCCGGTTCCGCCGTGGGCGACGAGGCGTTCGGGGCGATCGTCCTCGCTGAAGCCTGCCATCTCCTCGCGGAAAAATATAACGTGCTCGTCGCACTCCATACCGACCACTGCCAGCCCGGCAAGGTCGATTCGTTCCTCCGTCCGCTGCTCGACGCCTCGCGCAAGCGCATTGCGGAAGGCAAGGGTCCGCTGTTCCAAAGCCACATGCTGGATGCCTCCGAATTGCCTCTCGATGCAAACATCACGCTCTCAAAAGCGCTGCTCCAAGAGTGTGCCGACTTGGAAATCATCCTCGAGGTCGAAGCCGGCGTCGTCGGGGGTGAAGAGGACGGCCATGACACCTCCGGTGTCGCCGCGGAAAAACTCTACACCACGCCACAGGACATGCTCGCCGTCTATGAGGCGCTCCAACCGATCGGCCGCTTCCTGTTCGCCGCCACCTTCGGCAACGTCCACGGCGCCTACAAACCCGGCGCGGTGAAACTCAAGCCCACCATCCTGCGCGACGGCCAGAAAGTCGTGACCGACAAACACGGCCCGGCCGCGGAAATGGACCTCGTCTTCCATGGCGGTTCGGGTTCCGAGCTTGCCGACATCCGTGAAACCCTCGACTACGGCGTCGTGAAAATGAACATCGACACCGATACCCAATACGCCTTCACCCGCCCTATCGTCACCCATATCTGCCAGAACATTGAAGGCGTGCTCAAGATCGACGGCGAAGTGGGCGACAAGAAATTGTATGATCCGCGTGGCTATCTCAAAAAGGCCGAAATCGGTCTAGCCAACCGTCTCAAGGTGGCTTGCGATGATCTGCGCTCCACCGGGCGCACGATCTGCGGCACCGTCTGATCCATCCCGCTCCGGGGCGGCCTCGGGTTTCCGAGGCCGCTCTCTTTTTATCCCCCCTCCGTGCCATCCCTTCCATGTCCGATAACAAACCACCACAGGAACACCCGCTCGCCAACATCCTGATCAATGTGATCGTCCCGGTGTTGATTCTCAGCTTCCTCAGCAAGGATCCGGCACTGCAGGAAAAACTCGGCAAGATCGCCCAACCTTGGCACATCGGCCCGCTCAAGGCGATGATGCTCGCCCTCGTCCTGCCCCTCGGCTACGGGGCCTGGCATTTCCTCAAAACCCGCAAGGGCAATTTCTTCTCCGCCCTGGGGCTCATCTCGGTGCTGCTTTCCGGCGGCTTGACCCTCTATCTCTGGAATCAAGACGGCACCGTGAAACCCAACGCCGGCTTGCTCTTCGGCATCAAGGAGGCGCTCATCCCGCTGGTCCTGGGTATCGCCATCCTCACCTCGCACCGCTCGGCGAGTCCCTTGATCCGCGTCTTCCTTTACAACGATTCGATCTTCAACATCCCCAAAATCGAAACCCGCGTCGCCGAGATTTCCGCGCAAGTCGCCTACAATCGGCTGCTTCTGGGTGCCACCCAACTTTTCGCCGCATCCTTCTTTCTCAGCTCGCTGATGAACCTCGGCCTCGCCCAATGGTTGTTCCGTGGTTTCGATGCCACGGCCATCGACGCCTTGGAAAATTACAATGCGATCATCGCCAGGATCACCGGCTGGGGCTTCGCCATCATCGGCGTGCCCATCCTAGTATTCCTGTTCTTCACCTTGCGCCGTTTACTCAAGGGCCTCGGCACCCTAACGGGATTCAAGGATGAAGAGCTGATGCTCCCCCGTTGAGCCATTTGCCGCCACTGCAGCTCAATCCACCAGATTGTCCACCCGCTGCGCGAGTTCGATGTCGAGCTCGGTCACCCCACCGAGATCGTGGGTCGTGAGTTTCAAACTGATCCGTGTATGGCGGATGATGATCTCCGGATGATGCTGCGCCTCTTCGGCAATCTCGGCGAGATCGTTCACGAAATCGATGGCATCATTGAACTCCTCGAACTCGATGGTCCGGGTGAGTGCTTTCTTTTCATACTCCCACTCGGGGCATTTTTTCAATGCGGCGGCGAGATCGTCGGCTTCAAGGAGGTCGGACATGTTTTGAATCGGGGATGGATTACCCTGCAAGATTGCGGCGTCGGATTCAGCATTGGCAAGCCCGTTTCTGCGGTTCTTGAAAATCTCCCAACCTCAAGTTGCACCGGCCGGACATTTTGCCTACAATCCCGCCATGAAAAATTTCCTCAGCGCACTGTCGGCCGGACTGATGCTCGCGTCCTGCGTTCCATCCACCCCCCAGGCGCGCATCCAGCAATACCCGCAAAAATTCTCTGTCCTGGGCGAAAAACAACAAGCCCTGGTGCAACAAGGGCAGATCTCCCGCGGCATGTCTCGGGATGCCGTGTACCTGGCGTGGGGAGCTTCATCCGGAATCTTCCAAGGTTCCAACAACGGCAAACCGACCGAGCGCTGGGACTACGCCGGATCCCGCCCGGTCTATGTGACAAATTTCTACGGCGGTTACGGCGGCTTCGGCTATGGCGGCGGATATGGTGCCTACGGCCCGTACGGCTACTCCGGCTTCGGAATAGGCCCGGAAATCGCCTTCATTCCTTATCGCGTCGCCTCCGTCTGGTTCATCAACGGCCGGGTGGATTCCTGGGAGCGGGCAAGATAGCCCGCTTTTCTCCTCTCCATAGCCTTGCTTTTTTCCAAATCGCTGCAACTCTCGTCCCAATCCTCAACACCATGAATTTCAAAACACCCCTCCTGCTCGCCGCCACGGTTGCCACCGCAGCTCTGATCTCGTCCTGTTCGAACACCTCCGGCGGTTCCGGCCTCGCGGCCTATCATGCCTATGACCTCCCAACCAAACTCCCGACCAATCCGGGCAACGTGCGCGTCAAGGTCTCACTCAGCAAACAGCGCTGCTATGTCATGGAAGGTTCCCAGGTCCTGCTCGCCATGCCAGTCTCGGTCGGCACCCCCGCGACTCCCACCCACGCCGGAAGTTACACCATCTTCAACAAGGAGCACAAACATCGCGCGAACACCCACGGTTACGCCTACAACGGCAGCCAAGTGACCCAAACCTTTCTCGCCAAACGGCCTGCCGGTTGGTCCTTCAAAGGCACTCCCATGCCCTACTGGTGCGAGTTCTCGCCCAACTATGGATTCCACACCGGTTGGATCAAACATACCCCCTGCACCCACGGCTGCATCCGCATGCACGAGAACCTCTCGCCGAAGTTCTTCCGCCTCGTCAAAGTCGGAACCCCGGTGAACATCGCCTATTCCCAACCGGAAGACGCCACCATCGGCAATATCCCGCTGCCCCCGGATGCAGGCCCGCTGCCTGACTATGCCGGTTCGATGTACGTCAGTGACGGTTACTTCAGCCAGCACAAAACGCCCGTCTATCAGTGATCCGGCAATCCCCCAATCCGCTGTTTCAGCAGCAGAACAATCGGCAGCGGCTTCGCGCCCGGGACTCAGTCATCCCTTGCTGACCGAAACACCGCGCCGCCAAACCGCAGCTCCGGGCTTCACCACGGAATCATCAGGCGCACCGCGAGTGCCATCAGTGCGACCCCGAATATCCCGTCGATCCAGCCGGCGGCACGCTCGTAACGTGCCCGCAACGGCCGCCATTGCAGCAGCACGACCCACAGCGACCACAATCCCAGGCCCAGCCCCACCACCACCCCCCAGATCGCCAACGGCCACCATCCCGAATGATTTCCGGTGAGAAATGGCGCGCACACCGCTGCTAGAAACAAGGGCACCTTCGGGTTGAATAAATTGCACAGCAACCCGCGCACAAACGGATTGCGGGCGTTGGCCTTGGCGGCGGTCTGGTGCGCCGCGCCCGAGCTCCAGGCATGCCATGCCGAACGCAACAACCCGCAAGCCAGCCATAACAGATAGAGCGCCGCCACCCAGCGCAACACGGATCGGAGCATGGGTAACCGGTCGAGCACCACCGCGACCCCCCCCACCGCGATCGTGGAGTGCACCGCCAGCCCACAGGTGATTCCGGCAGCCATTTCCACCCCCGCCTTGGAGCCCTCGCGCAACGCCGTGCGCGTCAGCAACACCATGTCCGGCCCCGGACTGAACTGCCCTAACACAATCACTCCCGCAAACATCCACAACTCGCCCGTCTCCGTCACGGCCACCATCCAGCACCCGCCGGCCCTAACATGCAATGCCGAATCCACTTCACCCCCAGACGCTCCGCACTCTGTGTCGCCGCCGCGTGCGCACAGCCCGCCCGCCGCCTTCTTCGCTTCGCATGTCCTCCCGCCACCAACCGGAACCCCTCTTCCTCTAGCACCTTTTCGAACCACCCTGCCGCGACAAATCCCGTGACGATCGTCCAAAAATTTGTCGCGGCGCGTGGCTCGGGACAGAACACGCGCCGCGGTCACCGCACTAGTCCCACAGCCAGCAAAAATCCGCGGCCGCAAACGGTTTTGACAAATTTGCTGTCAACCTTAGTCTGCACCTGAGTTCATCACGCCGGGAAGCAATCCCTTCCCCACCCCCAATCCTTCAATCCATCATGAAGACGCTCCGCACATTCACCACCGGCTCTGGCACCGCAGGCCAATACCACTCGCTGCCGGCCTTGGCCGAACAAGGATACCCAAACCTCCCGCGCCTGCCGGTTTCCATCCGGATCGTGCTTGAATCCCTGCTGCGCAACAACGACGGCCTCAAAGTTTCGGACCAGGACGTGCAAAACCTCGCCAACTACAACGCCAAGGCCCCCGGCGATTATGAAATCCCCTTCGTCGTCGCCCGCATCGTGCTCCAGGATTTCACCGGCGTGCCGCTGCTGGTCGATCTGGCCGCCATGCGTTCCGCCGTCCACACCATGGGCAAGGATGCGAATCGAATCGAGCCGCTCGTCCCTGTGGATCTGGTCGTGGACCACTCGGTGCAAGTCGATTACGCCGGCACCGGCGACGCGCTCGCCCGCAACCTCGAACTCGAATTCCACCGCAACCGCGAACGCTACGAATTCCTCAAATGGGGCGAACAAGCCTTCGCCACCTTCAAGGTCGTCCCGCCCGGCATCGGCATCGTCCATCAGGTGAACCTCGAATATCTCGCCAAGTGCGTGCTGGAAAAAGACGGCGTATTTTACCCGGACACGCTCGTCGGCACCGATTCCCACACCACCATGATCAATGGCCTCGGCGTCGTCGGCTGGGGCGTGGGCGGCATCGAAGCGGAAGCCGGCATGCTCGGCCAACCGGTCACTTTCCTCGTCCCGCAAGTGGTCGGCGTCCACCTAACAAACGAACCCGCCGCCGGTGTCACCGCCACCGACCTCGTGCTGTTCGTCACCGAAGTGCTGCGCAAGACCAAGGTGGTCGGCAAATTCGTCGAGTTCTACGGCCCCGGTGCCAAGGCGCTCAGCCTGCCGGACCGTGCCACCATCGCCAACATGGCGCCCGAATACGGCGCGACCATGGGATATTTCGGCATCGACGAAATCACCACCGGCTACTTGCTAGACACCGGCCGCCCGCCGGAACTCTGCCAGACCGTCGAAAACTATTACCAGGCCCAAGGCCTCTGGGGCATCCCTACGGCTAGAGACGCGCTCGATTTCTCGCAGATCGTCGACATCGATCTTGCCAGCGTGAAACCCGGCGTCGCCGGCCCCAAGCGCCCGCAGGACCGCATCGAGCTCGATGCGCTTAAAGCCAAGTGGGCCGCCCTGCTCACCGCGCCCGCACCGGATGGCTATCATAAACAACCCGCCTCCGGCTCCTCCGAAGCGCTGGATCCGCCGCCCGCGCTCGACCACGTGGTGGAGGAAATCCCCAGCTTCGGCCACGCGTTCGGCGCGGAAGTCGGCGTGGTCACCGAGTCTAACGATGACCCGTCCTATCCGTTGTGGGAAGTCACCGTCGATAGCAAGGGCGGCATGAAAGACACCATCAGCCACGGCTCGGTGCTGATCGCCGCCATCACGAGCTGCACCAACACTTCCAACCCGAGCGTGATGCTCGCCGCGGGCCTGCTCGCGCAAAAAGCCAACGCCCGCGGCCTAACGGTCAAACCCTCGGTGAAAACCTCGCTCGGCCCCGGTTCGCGCGTCGTCACCGATTACCTCAAGCGCACCGGCCTTCAGGCGGAACTCGATCGACTCGGTTTCCAAACCGTCGGCTACGGCTGCACCACCTGCATCGGCAACTCCGGCCCGCTGGATCCCGGCATCGAGGAGGTCGTGAAAGCCGAAGACATCATCGCCGCTTCGGTTCTATCAGGAAACCGCAACTTCGAAGCCCGCGTCCACCAGTCGATCAAGGCGAACTTCCTGATGTCGCCGCCATTGGTGGTGGCCTTCGCCATCGCCGGCACCGTGGACATCGACATGGCAAGCGAACCGCTCGGCTTCGGCAGCGACGGCCACCCGGTTTTCCTCCGCGATCTCTGGCCGTCCGCCGCGGAAATCCAAGCGGCCATGACCGCCTCGCTCAAACCGGAAGTGTTCCAGCGCCTTTATACCGGCTTCACCGACCAAAACCCGAGGTGGAACGACATCCACTCCGCCACCGGCAATGTCTATCAGTGGGACCGCGGGTCCACCTACATCCAGCAACCGCCGTTCTTCGACGGCTTCTCTCCCGCCCCGCGCGACATCGTGGAAATCCACGGCGCCCGCGCGCTCGCCATCTTCGGCGACTCCGTCACCACCGATCACATCTCGCCCGCCGGCGCGATCAAACCGGACAGCCCGGCCGGCCGCTACCTCACCGATCATGGGGTCGCTTGCGCCGATTTCAACTCCTACGGCTCGCGCCGCGGCAATGACCGCGTCATGACCCGCGGCACCTTCGCCAACGTCCGCATCAACAACCTGATGGTCCCCGGCAGCGAGGGCGGGGTCACCAAAATCCAGGGTGCAACCGCCGCCATTTATGACGCTGCCACAACCTATCAGAAATCCAACACCCCCACCATCATCATCGGCGGTGAGGACTACGGCATGGGTTCCAGCCGCGACTGGGCCGCCAAGGGCACAAGTCTGTTAGGCGTCAGGGCGGTCATCACCAAGTCCTTCGAGCGCATCCACCGCTCCAACCTCGTCGGCATGGGCGTGCTGCCATGCACCTTTGTCAACAAGGCGGATTACGCCAAGATCAAGGATCTGGCCGACGCCACCTTCGACATCATCGGCCTATCTAACGATCTCAAGCCAC
>Ga0268284_1000909_pt1 | contig 17104 bp, 14 predicted proteins | sample saktaG_14_FD_190137 | JGI IMG/M metagenome (GOLD analysis project Ga0268284, IMG submission 190137) | Saline water microbial communities from Sakinaw Lake, British Columbia, Canada - sak_2013_06_06_40m | ecosystem: Environmental > Aquatic > Non-marine Saline and Alkaline > Saline ...
TCCACTTGCTAATTTTGATCCTGATAATCTTTCGGACGAAAATTATCAAACTTTTGATTTTCACCGTCCGTATGTGGATGAAATTTTTCTGGTTTCTAAGTCCGGACAAAAAATGTTTCGTGAACCTGATTTGATTGATGTTTGGTTTGATTCAGGCGCTGTACCTTATGCCCAATTTCATTTTCCATTCGATAATATTGAAGAATTTGAATTAAGTTTTCCGGCCGATTTTATTGCGGAAGGTGTGGATCAAACCCGTGGCTGGTTTTTTACCTTGCACGCGATTGCAGTAATGTTATTCGATTCAGTAGCCTTTAAAACCTGTGTTTCAAACGGATTGGTTCTCGACAAAAGTGGCAATAAAATGTCGAAGCGTTTAAACAATGCAGTTGAACCTTTTGAAACCATCGAAAAGTATGGTGCTGATGCGCTACGCTGGTACATGATTACGAATGCCCAACCGTGGGATAATTTGAAGTTTGATCTGGAAGGAATTAGTGAAGTTACCCGTAAATTTTTTGGTACCCTTTATAATACCTATTCCTTTTTCGCACTTTATGCAAATATTGATGGTTTTTCATTTAAAGAAGACCCAATACCAATGAATGAAAGACCGGAAATCGATCGTTGGATACTTTCCGAATTAAATACTTTAGTTAAGAATGTTGATGAAGCATATAATGATTATGAGCCGACAAAAGCGGGTCGTGCCATTCAGGAGTTTGTTGACGAACATTTAAGTAATTGGTATGTTCGACTTTGCCGAAGAAGATTCTGGAAGGGCTCATACACAGAAGATAAAATTTCAGCTTATCAAACACTTTATACCTGTTTGGAAACCATCGCTCAGATTGCTTCTCCTATTGCCCCATTTTACATGGATCGGCTTTTCAACGATTTAAATCAGGTTACTGGAAAAGTGAAAACAAAATCAGTTCATTTAACAGATTATATTCTTGTTGACGAACAACTGATAGACAAGGATCTGGAAGAACGCATGCAATTGGCGCAAAAAATATCGTCAATGGCACTTTCATTGCGAAAGAGAACCAATATCCGTGTTCGTCAGCCATTGAATAAAATTATGATTCCTGTTTTAAATGATAATTTTAAAAATCAAATTGAAGCGGTCGAACAACTTATTTTATCAGAAATAAATGTAAAAGCAATAGAGTATTTAACTGATGTTTCAGGAATACTTGTCAAAAAGATAAAGCCCAATTTTAAAACTCTGGGGCCGAAATTTGGTAAAATGATGAAACAAATTGCCGATGCTGTTAATCAATTTACACAGGATGACATTGCTGAAATTGAGAATGATAAAAAATACGAACTTAATATTGATGGCCAAACAATTGAACTTGAACTTACTGATGTAGAGATCTTAACAGAAGATATCCCGGGTTGGGTTGTCACGAATATAGATAACTTAACGGTGGCTTTAGATATTTCTATCACCCCCCAACTTAAAGAAGAAGGGATTGCCAGAGAGTTCATAAACCGCATCCAAAACTATCGAAAAGATCAGAAGTTTGAGGTAACCGATCGCATCAAAATCGAGCTGGTAAAAAACAATGAAATTGATGAAGCAATTATTCATAATAATTCATATATTTGTTCGGAAACGCTGGCAGAATCTCTCACTTTTGTTGATCATCTTAACAACGAAAAAGCAATAATTATCGAACTTACAGACGATATTCAGGCTCAATTACAAATTGTTAAAATAATCTGACAAAAAGAGATAGCACAGTTCATTATAAAAACAGAAACCATGGAAAAGCAAGCAGCAAAGGACGACGTAAAGAAAACCAGATATTCTGATGAGGAATTAGAGGAATTTAAAGAATTGATTTTGTCAAAACTGGTAAAAGCAAGAAAAGATTTTGAGTTGCTTACGGAAGCTTATACTAATAAGAACGAGAATGGTACCAACGACACCTCTCCCGTATTCAAAGTATTGGAAGAAGGTCATAATGTTTTGTCAAAAGAAGAAAACAGTCGTATGGCAGGTCGTCAGGAAAAATTCATTAACAATCTTGAAAATGCCCTCATCCGTATCGAAAATAAAACTTACGGAATATGCAGGGTGACCGGAAAATTAATTGCAAAAGAAAGGCTTAGGAGCGTTCCTCACGCCACTTTAAGCATGGATGCAAAACTTAATCAAAACAACAATTAAAACATTGTGAATACATGAAAAGAAGTAATCAGGCTTATATTGGTTACTTCTTTTCTTTTTAATTAAGAAATATTTTGAAAAAAGCATTATTCATTATCATTCCAATTATCATCATTGATCAGATTTTGAAAATTTGGATAAAAACCCATATGCAAATTGGTGAAGAAATTAATGTGTTGGGTAACTGGTTTATTATCCATTTTATTGAAAACAATGGAATGGCTTTTGGGATGGAGTTTGCAGGAGAAACCGGCAAAGTCATTCTTACCGTATTTCGGATTATTGCAGTAGGAGCCTTGGGGTGGTATATAAAACATTTGATTAGTAAAAATGCAAGTTTTGGACTCATCGCTAGTATTTCATTAATTTTTACAGGTGCACTTGGAAATATTCTCGACAGTGTTTTTTATGGTGTAATTTTTTCACAAAGCACATTTTACAATGTCGCTACGCTTATGCCAGAAGGAGGGGGTTATGCAGGTTTTTTACATGGAAAAGTAGTTGATATGCTTTACTTCCCTGTTTTTCAGACCTATTATCCCGACTGGGTTCCATTTTTAGGAGGAAATGATTTCATTTTTTTCAGGCCTGTTTTTAATATTGCCGATTCATCCATAACGATTGGGGTATTAAGTTTGATACTTTTTCAACGAAATGTTTTCACAAAGAAAGCTAAACCTATTGAAACCGAAATTGAAGAGGAAATAGAAGAAAATCAAGTAATAAACCCATAAAAATTACCTATTTTTCTAATCTTGACAAATTAAATTTTTATCTTTGACCCAAATTTAAAATACGAATAATGGAGAAAAAAAGTGTAGGTAAGATATCTCAGATTATAGGGCCTGTTATTGATGTTACCTTCGATCAGGATGAAACTTTACCTAATATTTACGATGCGCTTGAAGTAACAAACAAAGACGGAAATATCATTGTTTTAGAAGCCCAACAAGATACTGGAGAAAATACCATTAGGACCGTTGCTATGGATTCAACCGATGGTTTAAGTCGTGGAATGGAAGTTATTGCAACTGGTATCCCAATTTCAATGCCCATTGGCGATAAAATTAACGGAAGGGTTTTTAATGTTATTGGTGAACCTATCGATGGACTTGGTGCCGTTTCAAAAAAACATACCTACCCAATTCATAACGATCCTCCAAAATTTGAAAATCTAACTACACAGCAGGAAATTTTATATACCGGAATTAAAGTGATTGATTTGATCGAACCTTATTCAAAAGGAGGTAAAATTGGTTTATTTGGTGGAGCCGGTGTTGGTAAAACTGTTGTTATTCAAGAATTAATTAATAACATCGCGAAACAATATTCAGGATTTTCAGTATTTGCAGGTGTAGGTGAACGTACACGTGAAGGGAATGACTTGTTGCGTGAGATGATTGAATCAGGCCTTGTAAAATACGGTGATGAATTCAAAAAAAGCATGGAAGAAGGCGGATGGGATCTTTCAAAAGTTGATAAAGATGAACTGAAAAAATCTTTGTTAACGATGGTTTTCGGACAAATGAATGAACCTCCGGGAGCCCGTGCCAGAGTTGCTCTTTCAGGATTAACTTTAGCTGAATATTATCGTGACGGTGATGAAAAATCAGGTGGTCGCGATATTTTATTCTTCATTGATAATATTTTCCGCTTTACCCAAGCAGGATCAGAGGTATCAGCCTTACTTGGACGTATGCCTTCAGCCGTAGGTTATCAGCCTACCTTGGCTACCGAAATGGGTATTATGCAAGAACGAATTACTTCTACGAAGCGAGGATCTATTACTTCTGTTCAGGCCGTTTATGTACCAGCTGACGACTTAACCGACCCTGCTCCTGCTACGACTTTTGCTCACCTTGATGCAACTACTGTATTAAGCCGTAAAATATCGGAACTTGGAATTTACCCGGCTGTTGATCCTTTGGATTCAACTTCCCGTATTTTATCTCCCGACGTGGTTGGAGAAGAGCATTATAATACGGCACAACGGGTAATTGAAACCTTACAACGCTATAAAGAACTACAAGATATCATTGCAATTTTAGGGATGGATGAGCTTTCGGAAGAAGATAAGTTGGTAGTTCACCGTGCACGTCGTGTTCAACGATTTTTATCCCAACCTTTCCATGTAGCAGAACAATTTACCGGAGTACCCGGAGTTGTTGTTACGATTGAAGATACCATTAAAGGCTTTAATATGATTATGGATGGGGAAGTTGACGAATATCCCGAAGCTGCGTTCAACATGGTAGGAACCATTGAAGAGGCTATTGAAAAAGGTAAAAAATTAATTGCCGACAGTAAGAATTAACCGCTATGATCCTTGAAATTATAACCCCCGATAAGACCATATTTTCAGGAACTGCCTCTTTGGTTCAGTTACCCGGAATTGATGGCTTATTTGAAATTTTAAACAATCACGCTCCATTAATTTCTGTGCTAAAAAAAGGAAAAGTTAAAATCAAAAATGATAAAGACCAGATAGAATTTTTTGAAATTAATGGTGGGGTTGTTGAAGTGTTAAAGAATAAAATTTTAATTCTGGCTGAATAATTTTTTATCCTGTAGATATAAAAAAAGACAAGCGTTTGCTTGTCTTTTTTGTTTAAATTTCTTTTAATTATTTTGGATCGTAAGCCCACTTCAACCAAATAGCTCCCCAGGTAAATCCACCTCCAAAAGCCGATAATATAACATTATCTCCTTTTTTGAGTTTATTTTCCCATTCCCATAAACATAAAGGAATGGTTGCAGAAGTGGTATTTCCGTACCTTTCAATATTGATCATAACCTGATCCTTTTTAACGCCCATTCTGCGTGCAGTTGCATCGATAATACGCAGATTGGCTTGGTGTGGCACTAAATAGGCAATATCTTCAGCAGTCAGATTGTTTTTCTTCATTATTTCAACCGAAACATCTGCCATGTTTGTAACAGCAAACTTAAAAACCGATTGTCCCTCCTGATATACAAAATGTTCTCTGGCATCAACCGTAGTATGAGAGGCTGGTTTTACCGATCCTCCTGCTTTTTGATGTAAATGCACCATACCAAATCCATCGGATTTTAGAATTGAATCCATTACCCCTACCTCTTCTTCCGTTGGCTCTATCAATACAGCTGTACCGGCATCCCCAAAGATCACACAAGTTGTTCGATCGTTATAATCAACAATTGATGACATTTTATCAGCTCCAACAACAATGATTTTTTTATGGCTTCCTGATTCAATGTATTTGGATGCTGTAGTTAATGCATAAATAAAGCTGGAACAAGCAGCGTTTAAATCGAAACTAAACGCATTTTTAATTCCGCATTTATGACTGATAATATTTGCAGTAGCAGGAAATTGCATGTCGGGAGTAACCGTAGCACAAATGAGCATATCAACTTCGTCGGGTGAAGTTCCGGTTTTTTCCAATAAGGCTTTAACAGCAGGTGATCCTAAATCTGAGGTTCCCAATCCTTCACCTTTTAAGATTCTGCGCTCCTTGATACCTGTTCTGGTCATGATCCACTCATCGGTAGTATCAACCATTTTAGCTAAAATATCGTTGGAAAGTACATAATCAGGAACCCAGCCCTGTACGCCGGTTATAGCAGCTCTAAGCTTCATTTTAATAATTTTATTCTTTTAAAGAGGACTATATTTTAGTCAATATTACTTATTCAAGGTCTGGGCTATTTTTTCAAATAAATCAGCAGAGGAAATTTCTTTTGAAAGAAGTAACATATTTTTTATCGCTATCGGACTGGAAATACCATGACCCATAACTACGGAAGAATTGATCCCTAAAATCGGGCTCCCGCCAGTATTTTCGTAATTAAATCTTTTTGTATAATCGTCAATTAAACCACGTTTTAATAAAACACGGTACATTGATTCCATCTGTTTTAGCACTACATTTCCGGTGAACCCATCACAGACAATAACATCAGCCTTATCATTTAATAAGTCACGACCTTCAACATTTCCAATAAAATTGAAATCCTTGGTATCCTTCATTAATTGATGAGCTGACTGAGATAATAAGTTCCCTTTTTCTTCTTCTTCGCCTATATTAAGTAAACCAACCTTTGGATTCTTTATACCATAAACAAACTCAGCATAAATTGAACCCAAGATTCCAAACTGATACATTACATCCGGTTTAGGATCAGGATTAGTTCCTATATCCAAAAGAATGGTAATTCCACCATTTTGCTTTGGAAGAATAGCGGCACCACATGGACGAATTACACCAGGAATCGGCTTAAGCGCATAGGTTGCACCCACCACCATTGCACCACTATTTCCTGCTCCTGAAAAAGCATCAATTTCTTTTGCTTTCAAAAGACTGAAACCTATATTTATGCTTGAATTTGGTTTTGTTTTAAACGCTTTTAATGGGTGTTCACCCATTGTAATCTCTTCAGCAGCATGTACAATATGAAAATCTTTAGGATCTGCATTTTCTTCTTTAAGCTGTTGATAGATTATTTTTTCATAACCAATCAAAACAATCTGGTCAGATGTACCAAGCTCCTTATTAGCCATGACGGCTCCGGCAATAGTAGCCTTAGGAGCAAAGTCACCACCCATTACATCTAATCCTATTCTCATCTATTAATTTTGTGAAATAATTGAATGAAAATAAATACTATTCTACTCCGGCTTTTTCAATTGCCAATTTTCCTTTATAAAAACCACATGCTGAACAAACACGGTGATATAATACAGAGGTACCACAATTAGAACAAATAGCAATAGTAGGAGCTACAGCTTTATAATGAGTTCTTCTTTTATCTCTTCTAGTTTTTGAAATCTTACGTTTTGGATGTGCCATTTTAAATATTATTTTAAGCTGTTAATTTTTCTTTAATTTTTTCAAAACATCCCATCTGGGATCATCTTGCTTAATACTGAAAGATAATTCGTCTAATTTTTTCAACATTTCAGCGTTACACATTGATTTTCCTGATTTATCATCAGGATGTATTCTTTGTATTGGAAGCATTAAACAAATGTATTCATATATGTATGGTGCCAGATTAATTTCATAATCGCCTCTTGGAATAATTATCAAATCTTCGCTTTCTTCAACGAATTGATCTCCAAATTGAACGAGTAATTGTTGATCTCCATTAATTGGATAATTAAACTCCTCAGCACAACGATCACATAATACCTCAACCTCACCACTAATATTAAATAGTAGTATAAGCATATTATCCTGCTTCTCTAAGTCAAGCTTAACTCTTACAGAACCATTTTTAAATTCTGAATACGCTATCTCTTCAAAGAACAACTGATTCACATCGAAAACAAACTCATGATTTCCGATGCTCAATCCTTCAAAAGGAATAATAAAATCCTTTAAGTAACTCACATCAAGCCTTTTTTATTTCGGCCTGCAAAATTATATATTAAAATTGTTAATAACAAATATATTAAATGCTAACTTAAATTAAGTGTATCAGATAATACATCCTGTAAAACAAGACATTGTATGATATTTCTACTTAAATGCTTTTTCTAACAATCCATCTTCACTTAATTTCAACCTGTTAAAATATGTAGGAACTGTATTTCCTAAAAGTTTATCAACGTATAATTTAGCTAAATATTGACCAAGCATAAAACCTTGTCCTCGTAAACCTATAAATAAACCAAGCTCAGGATCAATCACCATGCGTGGTTCAACATAAAAACCTGCCCAAATGGCCTGAAATCCTACTGATGACAAATCCGGAATCCAATCCGTAAATACCTCCGAAACAATTTCAATAAATTCTTTAGAATTAAATTTTACATCTTTATCGGTTTCCATACCTTCGATACCCGGAGATGCACAACCGATGATTTGACCTGTTTCAGCCAACTGCTGACCATAAACAGCTGTAAATCCCTTATAGTTTCTGCGGTCGATAATCATAGGTAGTGGAATATTATTATTTCCCATCATTGGTAATCGGCGGGTAATAAAAGCTTGATGTTTTACAGGATAGTTACCGGTTGCGATTCCTAATTGCTTGGCAAATTTATCACCATCAGGGCCCAGTGCATTAATGAAGACTGCTGTTTCAAATTCAATATAGGTTTTGTCATGATCTTGTACCAAAACTTTATAAGTATCACCTATTTTTTCAACATTGATTAATTTACAATCTTCTTTAACCTTGCCTCCGTTTTTTATACCAATTTGTCGAATTAGGTCAACTACCCTGCCCGGAGTAGCTTGCCAACAATTATGCGCAATTAAAGCCGATTTATATTTCTCCAAATTAGGGTTTATGAATGGAGAAATTCTTTTTGAGAAATCTTTAGGTTCAATCATTTCAGCATCCGACCAGGCCATTGATGCTTCAAGTGCTTTATACATGGTTTCATCATGTGCAAAAGTCACATAATCAATAGGCAGAAAATCTACGTTTTTGATTTTTTGTAATTCTTTAAAAATCTCAAGGTTGTGAACAGCGATATCTGACAGTTCTGGAACACTAAAATTTGGCCGTCCACCTGCAATATTCCTCCAGGATGCTCCCCTTCCATAATTGACCAAAACCGGATTTTTACCAGCTTCCGCTAAATAACGGAATAAAGCACTTCCTCCAATTCCACCACCAGCAACCAACGCTTCAACTTTTACTTTTTTAACTTCTTTTTTATGATCACAAACAATTATTTTTGCTTTCTGATTACTTGGGTAAAGATCACCCAATGTAACCTGATTAGACAATGGACCTCTGGGTGTTGCATCTCCAACTATCGTAATTCCATATTGGCGAATACTTTGTTTTAATCGTGGAATACAACGCTTACCCCGACAAGCACCCATTCCCAAACGAGTAGTATGCTTAATTTCATCAACCGAAATAAATTTACGATCGCCAACAACCTTAAGAATTTCTTCAAGAGTTACATCGTCGCAATGACAAACATAAGTTTCAGATTCAACAGCCTCAGACTCTTTGGTTTTTACTTTTTCAGGATAATTCTCCTTCACAATAAAACCACGAACTTCAGTAAGTTCTTTTCCTTTTAAATCGTTCGATTTTACCCTTGCGATATTTGTTTTATTTGGCTTCTTTAATATTTTTTCAATAATCCCTTCACCCAGTATTTCTCCATTATTATTGACCAGAAACACTTCTTCACCTTCTGCTGCTTCATACTCAATTGGAAGGAAGAGCCAGTTTTTTTTCAGATTATATCCAAAAATTGCCAGTCCGGGACATTGATAAACACATTGCATACAACCAATGCATTTATCAAAATCGAGCTGAGGTGTGGTGCTTGTTGAAGTTTTTGTAATTGCTCCATGAGGGCATGCAAACTCACAGGGGTTACAGGCAAATCCATACAAGCAATCAATCAAAACAAAAGGCTTTTCTTCAAGTCTTTCATCCGTTGGAAAATATGGTTTTTCGATTATCCTGATTGGATGTTGTTGAGAGTCGATGTATTCCTTAGATAATCCCAAATATTCATCATAATTGAAACGGACATTCATTGCCTGAAAAATTTCAAAAGCGACTTGTTTTCCTCGTAACACGGCACTGGTTCCTTCTCCAATTCGAATTGCATCACCTGCTCCGTAACAGGCTCTTCCAAAAATTTCATTTCCTTTAATCAGTAGTTGATCATCAGAAACCAAACCCGTACAAATATTTATTGCATCAATGCCATCAATAATTTGCTCGGTGCCAGGAATTGGGGTAAAATTTTCGCAATCGGCCACTATAGCTCCTTTAATGCCTGTATGATCAGCATTCGGAATAGCTTTGATTAATATTTTGGATAACATAACCGGAATACCTAATCGACGAACACGATTTGCCTGTACAGGAAATCCCCCTTCATTGGGTTGCGCTTCAATAATTGCTTTAACATGTGCACCGGCTTGCATTAACTGGTAAGATGTTAAATATCCAATATTTCCGGCACCAACAGTCAATACATTTTTACCTAATAAGGTCAATTCGCTGTTCATCATTTTTTGAACAACAGCAGCTGTATAAACCCCTGGTAAATCATCATTTTCGAAGGTTGGCATAAAAGGAACAGCACCTGTAGCAATTATCAAATGTTCAGCATCCACATAATAAATTTCATCTGTTATTATGTTTTTCACTGCAACTCTTTTACCTTCCAAGATATCCCATACCGTTGAATCCAGAAAAATCCCATCCAGTTTTTCACCGGCCAATGTTTTTGCAATTTCGAATCCCCGCATACCACCAAATTTCTTCTCTTTTTCAAAGAAGAAAAACTGATGTGTTTGCATTAAAAATTGTCCACCAATTTTATCATTATTATCAATTACAATATTTTCGATATTATATTTATTCAACTCTTCACGGGCTGCAAGTCCGGCCGGGCCTGCCCCAATAATAACTACACTGGTTTTATATACTTTTACGGCCTCTTTATTTTGAATATCAATTTGAGAAGGTTGAAAATCTTTAGGGATTTCTCTGACCTCATTAATATTATCAACTTTGGTAATACATATACGCTTAATTTGTCCATCAACCAACATTTCACAAGCTCCACATTTTCCGATTCCGCACTCAAGACTTCGTTCGCGGTTTTGTAAACTGTGGCTATGCACCGGATATCCAGCCTGATGAAGTGCCGCAGCAATAGTAAAGCCTTTCTCTCCAATAATTTCTCTTCCTTCAAACAAAAACTTTACTTCCTCGCAAACCTTTACATCCAAAATTGGATGTTTATTTATTTTATACATATTCCTAAAAATTAAGCACCATAAACTATTGTGAAAAAATTAACAGACAAAGGTAATTCTTCTATCCTATTATTGATAATTTGAAGAAAAAAAAGGAGTAATTTTTACTTAATCAAAATAAGAAAGTCTATTTTTGCAACAGATTAAAAGTTAAACCCGATTAAAAAATACAGCTATGATCAATAAACTGATTTCAAGAATTTTGCCTTATATGCCTAAAAACTTTGTATGGTTATTTTCCAAACGTTATATCGCCGGAAAAACAATTGAAGAAGCCATTCAGGTTTCAAAAGATTTAAACGCGCAAGGTGTTAAAGTGACCATCGACCTGTTAGGCGAATTTATTACTACCATCGATCAGGCCATTGAGAATACCGAAACATACCTCAATATTATTGATACTGTGCAGGAACACAAAATTGATGGAAATTATTCACTTAAACCAACCATGTTTGGATTGTTGATTGATGCTGATGCATGTTATACCTACATCCGAAGAATTGTTGAAAGGGCAGCAAAATATAATAATTTTGTCAGAATCGACATGGAAGATTCACAATGTGTCGACTTGGAACTTGATCTTTTTAGAAAAATAAAAATCGAATTTCCAAAAAATGTTGGTCTGGTTTTTCAAGCCTATCTGAAACGTACACTTAATGATGTTAAAAGTCTTCAGGATTTAAATTCGGATGAAACACCAATTAATTATCGCTTATGTAAAGGTATTTATGTTGAACCAGCAGAGATCGCTTATAAAAAATATGAAGTAATTAATCAGCATTATCTGGAGGATTTGGAATATATGTTTCAAAATAAAATTTATCCGGCTATTGCTACCCATGATAAGCCATTGGTTGAAGGTGCATATAAGTTGATCAAAAAGTATAACGTGCCCAAACACATGTACGAATTTCAAATGTTGTATGGTGTTACACCTGAATTAAGATCCTCAATCGTCGAGAATAAACATCCCATGAGGGTTTATATTCCATATGGTAAAGATTGGTTTGCATACTCGACTCGTCGATTAAAAGAGAACCCTAAAATGGCTTTTCTCATTATTAAGGCCTTGTTTTTTAGAGGATAAGATCTTCTTAGTGTTAAAATAAGTTAAAGTAAAATGCTTTAATGGATTGAGAATTAGGCATTTTCTTTTAATTTAACTCACAACTCCCTTCTCTAATCATTGAATAATAAGCAAATTATTCGTAATTTTGCATTTTCAAAAACCAATGGTTATGCAAAAAGCAAGAGTTCTATTCATTGCGCAAGAGATTACTCCGTACCTAAAGGAAACACCCATGGGGAAAATATGTAGATATTTACCCCAAGGTATTCAGGAACGAGGTAAGGAGATTAGAACATTTATGCCTCGCTATGGATTAATCAACGAACGTCGAAATCAGTTACATGAAGTAATTCGTCTTTCGGGAATGAACTTAATAATTGACGATGCCGATCATCCTTTAATTATTAAAGTTGCTTCAATTCAGCAAGCTCGTATGCAGATATACTTTATTGACAACGAAGATTACTTTCATCGAAAATTTACTATTGCCAATAAAAACAATAAGTTTTATGAGGATAATGATGAAAGAACTATTTTCTTTTCACGAGGAGTTTTAGAAACAGTTAAAAAACTTGGTTGGGCACCCGACATCATTCACTGTCATGGTTGGATTGGAAGTTTAACCCCCCTATATCTGAAGAAAGCTTTCAAAGATAACCCTCTCTTTACTGACTCTAAAGTAATTTACTCATTATATAATGACGATTTCTCAGAAAATTTAAATAAAAATTTTGCAAAAAAAATAAAATTGGAAGGCATCAGTGATGATGACTTAAAGCATTACAAAAGTGGAAATTATTTGAACTTGATGAAAGCAGCTATTGATTATTCAGATGCACTAATCATCGGTAGTGAAAAAATAAATGCGGAAACTGAAGCGTATTTAAAGAAATCAGGAAAACCATTTCTTGAGTATCACCCTGAAGAAACCTACATTGATGCATACAACCAATTTTATAATAAAATTATGGAAGAGTAATCTTCATAAAAAAAGAATTATAAACTTAAAAAGAGCTTAACTTGAAAATATTGAATGGTTCGTGGAAAATATCCATGATAGTAGTGTTGTCTTTTGGAATTTTTTTAACCTCCTGTACTAAAAAAGCTAAATTAATTGGATTAGAAGTTCGCCCAACAGCCAATTTGGAAGTTGAGTCAACTGATACTACTACCCTTATTGCTTTTTCAGAAGTTCATGATTCATTGATTACTGACAATTATTCACGAATTTTATTAGGGAGTATGATGGATCCGATTTTTGGACAAACCACAGCAAACTATTATACCCAACTTCGCATAAATACTGGGATAGACAGTTTAAACTTTGGACCTAACCCTGTAGTCGACTCACTCGTTTTATCGCTTGCCTACAACGGTTATTATGGAGATACTACAACCTATCAAACTTTAAAGGTTTATGAATTAGATGAAAAGTTAGTTACAGATAGTGCTCATTATTATTATGCATTCGACAAACTTTTACACAAAGCAACTGAAATTGGACGAATAACTTTTCAGCCACAACCCAATAGTCCATTATATTCATATGGCACAGATGATACAACAACTTATGATCCACACATCAGTATCGATTTATTAGAACTCAACAATGCATTCGGGACAAAACTTATATCTACACCCTTTGACATTTTACAAAATAATGAAAGTTTTATTGATTATATTAATGGGCTTTGTGTCATTTCTGAACCAGTAAATAGTGGTGGATCAATTATTTATATTGATCTTCTTTCTTCTTATACAAAGCTGACCTTATATTATAGAAATGATTCTGCAACAGGAAAAATTTATTCAATGAATCTCTACGATACTACTTATCATTTTAACAACTTTGATCATAATAATTACCAGGATGCTTCTTCTGAATTTAAAGCACAAGCATTGGATGGAAATAAAAGCTTAGGAGAGGAACTCATTTATGTTCAAGCTTTGGGTGGCGTTCGTACTAAAATATTATTCCCATTTGTTAAAAATCTAAAATCGATTGGAAATATCGCAATCAATAGTGCGGAATTGACTATAAAGGGCATTGAAGATAATAATGGAAGCACCCCTCCCAGCCGCTTGACTCTTGACCAAATTAATTCTGATGGCACAACCACTCAAGGAATTATTGATATGGTAGAGGGGGATGCTTATTTTGGCGGTTTTTATGATTCCGTTAATAATGAATACAAATTCCAAATTGCCAGATATATCCACAATTTAATTAATACAGATGCCAATGATTATGGGATATATCTGAAAGTTTATGGGAATGCAACCGGCGGAGGTCAGTTTATTATAAATGGAACAAACCCGGCTTTGCCAACTCCTTATTCTGACAGACTAAAATTAAAGATTACATATACAATTATCGAGTAGGCAAATAAGCTACTTTATGTAAAAGTATTTTATATTTTTATTTTTTTAAAATTACTAAAGATTAGTTATTACTATGTGTGGCATTGTTGGATATATAGGGAAAAAAGAAGCATACCCGATTTTAATGAAGGGGTTAAAACGCCTTGAATATAGGGGTTATGACAGTGCAGGAATTGCCTTATTAAATGGTGGTCTACATGTATATAAAACCAAAGGTAAGGTTGCCGATCTTGAGGCATCAATCTCTAACAAAAACACCAATGGCAATATTGGGATTGCTCACACCAGATGGGCTACTCATGGCGAACCGAACGACCTAAACGCTCATCCACATTATTCAGAAAGTAAAGAAATTGCCATTATTCACAATGGAATTATTGAAAATTACAATTCATTAAAGGCAGAACTGCTTAATCGCGGGTATATATTTCAAAGCGATACAGACACAGAAGTGCTGGTATATTTAATTGAGGATATTCAGAAAAATGAAAATGTCAATTTGTATGAAGCAACGCGTATCGCATTAAATCAGGTGATCGGTGCTTATGCTATCGTTCTGATATCCAAAACAGAGCCAAACATGCTGGTAGCAGCTCGAAAGGGCAGCCCACTCGTAATCGGAATAGGAGATGATGATTATTATATTGCATCCGATGCTTCTCCAATTATTGAATATACACGAAATGTAGTTTATCTTCAAGAAGAAGAAATTGCGTTAATCAGATACAAGCAAAAACTTGAGATAAAAACAATAAAGAATAAAATTCAAACACCCTATATTCAAAGGCTGGAAATGAATTTAAGTGCTATTGAAAAGGGCGGATTCGAGCATTTTATGCTTAAGGAAATTTATGAACAACCCCGATCGATACGAGACAGTTTTAGAGGAAGATTAAGCCTCGATAAAGGCATTGTATCTCTTGGTGGAATTAAGGATTATGAGCAAAAGCTCGCTAATGCTAAGCGTATAATAATTGTAGCTTGCGGAACTTCATGGCATGCCGGAATGGTTGGTGAATATTTATTTGAAGATCTCGCCCGAATACCAGTCGAAGTTGAATATGCTTCTGAATTTAGATATCGTAATCCGGTAATTTACGAAGATGATATTGTGATTGCCATATCACAATCCGGCGAAACAGCCGATACGCTTGCTGCTATACAATTGGCTAAATCAAAAGGAGCTACTATTTTAGGAATTTGCAATGTAGTTGGCTCATCCATCGCTCGAGAAACCCATGCCGGATCGTTTACACATGCCGGACCTGAAATTGGGGTTGCCTCAACAAAAGCCTTCACGGCTCAGGTCACTGTACTAATTTTGATGGCATTAATGGTTGCAAATAAAAAGGGAACAATTGCACAATCAAGATTACAGAACCTTTTATTCGAATTGGATGCAATTCCAGAAAAGGTAGAAAGGTTACTCAATTCTAATTCGCAAATTATTGAGATTGCCAGAAAATTTAAAGATTTCCGTAATTTCTTATATTTAGGTCGAGGGTACAATTTCCCGGTAGCATTGGAAGGGGCACTTAAGCTTAAAGAAATTTCATATATACACGCTGAAGGATATCCTGCCGCCGAAATGAAACATGGCCCGATAGCACTCATTGATCGGCATATGCCAGTTGTTTTTATTGCAACCAACAGAGGAACATATGAAAAGGTACAAAGTAATATTATGGAGGTAAAAGCCCGACAAGGACAAGTTATCTCTATAGTTACAGAAGGCGACACTCAAGTTAAAAAAATCTCTGATATTGTGATTGAAATTCCGGAATGTGATGAATTATTGGTGCCTTTGTTAGCAACCATACCCTTACAATTACTTTCGTATCATATAGCAGTTATGCGAGGTTGTAATGTTGACCAACCACGAAATCTTGCGAAATCAGTAACAGTCGAATAAGCTAATAAACAAAAACTGTTAACGTTTATTTTAAACTTGCTGTGGAGCAGTTGGATCCGAATCTCTTATTTCTTTTTCAACCGGAGTTTCTTTCTTTATTTTTTTTGATTCGTCGGTAGCAGAATAAACATTCTCCTTAAATAGTTGAATAATTTTCTTTAGATTCACATCCGTAGAAAGTTTTGTTGAAGCATCAACATTTATCAAGATGTCCTGTATTGCGTTGATTACTGCATTGTTTGGTATTTGAATGAAACAGTTCAAATCACAATTCTCTTCATTCTGGAATAGTTTCGTGAAAACTTGTCCCTTGATTTTGGAGCTTCCAACAACACTAAATTTACCGGTACAAAAAATATTACCTTCAAAACTACCACTAATAAGCAGCTCTGAACAAACAATATCTCCTACTACTTTAGAGGTTTCGTCAATGATTACCTTCTCAGTAGACAACAATGTACCGTAGAAATTACTTTCTATTCTGAATGATTTTTTGGTCTTAATAAATCCCTCAATAATGCTTTCTTCAGGAATTAAAATTGGACTGCTGTTTTCGCCTGGTTTCATTTTCTTACAAGATTAATAAGTTTCATACAATTTTAATGAAAATTATCATTCTAAACAAGTTAATAGCTAACATGATATAGAAATTAAATAAGGATTTAATTAATCCTAAAATAAAAAGTTCCAGAAAACAGGAGCTTTGAATGATTTTTTAAGAAGTTAATACAGGTTAGAATCTGTTAGCAACCGATTTCCAATCAACTATCTTCCAAAAATCTTCAACATAAGCAGGTCTTCTGTTTTGTTTATCCAAATAATATGCA
>Ga0268284_1000913_pt1 | contig 17064 bp, 13 predicted proteins | sample saktaG_14_FD_190137 | JGI IMG/M metagenome (GOLD analysis project Ga0268284, IMG submission 190137) | Saline water microbial communities from Sakinaw Lake, British Columbia, Canada - sak_2013_06_06_40m | ecosystem: Environmental > Aquatic > Non-marine Saline and Alkaline > Saline ...
CAGCAATTGTTTTATTTGCTGGACATCATTTTTTTTAAATAATGTAAACTCATTAAATTACTTCCATGAAGCGAATCGGCTTATTATTCGCAGCCCTGTTGTTCACGGTCGCATCGGGCCAACGCCACCGGTCCCGCTCAGCCTGACCAATGTCATCATCCCTGATGTAGCCAATGATCCCATCGTCAATGAAGCGGTCGGGAGCCTCTACCGGGTTTGATCCTGAATTTGATGCCCATTTCCTGTCAGGTTATGCTCCTGCGTTTTATTCCCTGGCCGGAGATGAGCCTTCCCGATTTCTGATTACCCTTGGCCCTGTCGGGGCCGGTGAAAACCTGAAAGTTCAACCATTTACCGTCTTTACTTCTGATGGCCGGTTGGTGGTGGTTGACAATACCGGCAAAAACAAAGGGGTGGTAATGGTATACAATATGATTGGTCAGGAAATCGCTTCAGCAAATTTAAATGGAAATTCTATCGTAAAACTGAGCCTGGACATCCCGTGCGGTTATTATCTGGTGAAGATCACTACCAATGAAATTATCCAAACTACAAAGATATTCATACCCTGACGGGGTGACAAGGTAACAAGGTAAAAGGATAACAAGGTAACAAAGTAACAAGGTAACAGGGTATCAGGGTTCATTCTTGCATTTCTGCATTCTTGCATTTCTGCATTTCTGCATTCCTGCATTCCTGCATTCTTGCATTGGTGCATTCATGCATTGGGAATTTTAGGATCGCTCATCGTCTTCATGCCAAGGTATTTCTTCACCAGCCCCACCATTTCTTCCCGGTCGAGGGGCTTGGCAAGATAGGAGGAATATCCGTTCGCGAGAATGTATTCCCGGTCGTTCGGCAGGGCATAAGCCGTTTCGGCGATGGCAGGTATCTTTTGATATTTTTCCCAGCGCTTGCGGATCTCCTGTAACAGGATGACCCCGTTCCAGGGATAGGGAATGTTGATGTCAAAAATTAACAGCTCGAAGGTACGCCCTTCGTCCATCCATTGTTCAATCAGCTCCAGGGTGGAATCTCCGTTTTCCACCACGGTTGAATTACAGATTCCCTTAAACCATATCTGTAAAATACTTGCCGTAGCAGCATCGTCTTCCAGGATCAGGACTTCAGGAAGTCCCGGAATGTGTGGGTAGGTCATCACTTAATTGAATGATTTTATTTAATAACGTGAAAAGGTGCTTTGCATTGTCTTCCATATACTGCATATATCTTTGCAGGGCTGGCTTTTCCTTCATTTCTTCTTTCATCATGGCCGACAGCCCCAGGATCCCGTACATGGGTTCCCTGATCTGGGCGCTGATATTCGCCAAAAACGCGTTTTTTGCAAGAATAGCCTGCTCGGCTTCATTCTTTGCTTCGAATAATTCGGTGGTTCTTTCCCTAACTTTTTCTTCCAGATCCTGCTGATTCCGTCGCAATTCGTTTTCCAGATTTTTCTGGTAAACTGCCAGCTTGATGCTTACCATCGCCTGATGTACTTCAAAAGGTTTGATCAGAAAGGCGAATGGTTTGGTTCGGAAAGCCTTTTCAAAAACCTCAAACTGGCTCATCCCCGTGAGAAAAACGATCGCAAAGGCATATCTTTTCGTAATGATTCCTGCGGCAGTGATGCCATCCATTTCCCCGGCAAGAGAGATATCCATCAATACGACATCCGGTAAAACCCCTCCCTTGGGAATATTTTCAAGGTATGCCAGGCCGTCCTCGGCCTTTCTGAACATAGCACTGACCTCATATCCATACTTCCCCAATTGCAGCTTCAAATCATTGGCCAACAGGGATTCGTCTTCAAACAATATAACTTTGGTGGTTTCCACAAGTAATATAACCTGTAAAGATAATACGGTAAGGCGTATAATTAACCTAACGGTTGAAAACTTTCCCGTATCTCCCGCATTTGTGCCGCGCTGAGTCCTTCCGGCTCAAAACCAGCCGCCTTGCAGTTCAGCCATATCCTTGCCGACTTGGCCAGGATGTCGATCAGGTCAAAGGCTTCGCTGAGACTGGCTCCAATGGCCATACATCCATGTTTTTCCCATATAACGATCTTATGGGTTTCAAAACTTCTGCAGGTAATTTCGCCAATGTATTCCGTTCCCGGAAGGGAATATGGAATAAATCCCACCCCATCAGGAATAAACAGCATGGCTTCGGGATGCATTCCCCATAACATCTGGTTTATCGCACCTTCGCTTTTGAACCGTTCTGATTGGGTCAGCGCTATTATTTCCGTGACATGGGTGTGCAAGATCGCGTTTTCAGCCGCGGCTTTGTTTATCAGCATTTGCTGAATGGACAGATGTGCTGCCAGCTCGGAAGTCGGCTTCAAATCGTTTTCTTCATCCGGAAACATTTCCGGTTTCCCGTTTTTCCCGAGGTTCAGCAAACAAACATGTTTCCCCGGTTCCGCGGCCAGGTCCCTCATTCTTCGCCCGCTTGCCGTGACCAGTATCAACTGCCGGTCCATTCCACTTTTCCGCCTATCCTCCTGTACCCTGCCCGGGCCTTTCTCCCTCCAGCTTACCAATTCACCCAGGTTTACCGACATATTTCCGGCATTCCGTTCCGCCCACCCGCGCTCCCAGAGATATGCTGCCACCTGGGCCATTTCGGCCATCACCTTCTTTGCTCCGGGATTTTGTAAAATATTATGTTTCATTCGCGGGCTTTTTACGCCTTTTCCTCATCGCTTTTTTCGAAAAAACTTCTTCATGATCTGACCGCAAGCTTCTGCCAGCATTCCGGAAACCACTTCCGTTTTCGGATGCAACAAGGATTGTTGCACGAGCCGGAATCCCCGTTTTTCATCATCAGCCCCGTAAACAAGGCGGCCAAGCTGTACCCAGAATGCTGCCCCTGCACACATCACACAGGGCTCAAGGGTCACGTAAAGACTGCATTCGTCAAGGTACTTTCCCCCCAGGTAATCGGCCGCTGCCGTAAAAGCCTGCATTTCGGCATGAGCCGTTGCATCATGCAGTGTCTCCGTAAAATTATGGGCCCGGGCGATGATCCGTCCGTCACATACGACCACCGCCCCCACCGGAACTTCATCCTTTTCAAAAGCCTTCCCCGCCTCCTTCAATGCTTCGTTCATAAAATATTCATCTGAAAACAACACAAACGACATAATCAATTAGGAATTAGGAATTAGGAATTAGGAATTAACTAAAAAAAAGAATGAAAAATTAAGTCAAAGTTACACATTTTTGGATAAGTGAGAGGCGATAGGAGATCATCCGTCATCCGGAACTGTCATTCTGCCCCGGGAGCGAAGCAACCATATATTGATTTTTTTGCATATCTTTGCAGATCAATCCCTGCACCCCCTCCCTACGGGTAGGGAGGGGGACGGGGGGTGGGTAAAAAAAACAACATTATGAAAAGCAACGTAGGTAGCATCGACAGGATCATCCGTATCGGACTGGGCCTGGCAATTATTGTCCTTGGTATTATTTACCAGAACTGGTGGGGCGTGATCGGGATTCTTCCCCTCATGACCGGCCTGATCAGCGTTTGTCCGGCGTATATGCCTTTTGGACTGAGCACCATCTGCAAGAAAAAAACTGAAGACAAGTAAGCGCGTTTACTGTATCAGTTCATTTTTAAAGTTTTCTATCTCCCAGGCATCACGGAGGTGATACGGACCTATGCGGGTCCGGCAAAGGGCGCTAAGGAAAGCGCCGCATGACAGGCTTTCGCCCAGGTCGCGGGCCATTGCGCGTATGTAAGTCCCTTTGCTGCATACAATGCGGAAATCCACTTCCGGCAGACGCTCTGCCGTAATTTCAAATACCGGGACATGGATCAGCCTTGGTTTGATGGCTACGTCCACCTTCATCCGGGCATAATCATAAGCCCTTTTTCCTTCAATTTTTTTTGCTGAAAACTGGGGTGGTAACTGTTCATAGCTTCCGCTCAGTTTGTTTACGGCCGCTTTCAGCGTGATGTCATTGACCTTTTCCAGTGAAGCATGATCGATTATTTCTGTTTCCAGGTCAAAAGAAGGCGTGGTGGCGCCCAGGGTGAAAGTCCCGGTATATTCTTTTTCAAGCGATTGAAATTCTTCTATCCTTTTCGTGAATTTCCCGGTACAAATGATCAGCAGACCGGTTGCCAGTGGATCCAGGGTGCCGGCATGGCCAACCTTGAGTTTTTTTATTCCCATCTTCGACCTGATCATACTTCTCAGGCTGTTGACCGCATCGAAGGAGGTCCAGCGGTATGGTTTGTTAACCAGCAGGATCTCGCCTTGCTCAAAATGGAAAGACATCAGAGAATGTTTAGGCTTTTCCCGCTCAGGATAAGGATGATCAGGATCACGCCAACCGCAATGCGGTAATATCCGAATACCCTGAACCCGTACCGGGTAAGAAAAGCAATAAAGGATTTGATGGCCACCATCGCCACGAGGAATGAAACCAGGTTACCCACCAGCAGCATGTGGATGTTTTCGGTGGAAATGCTTTTGTAATTTTCAAGTAATTTCAGGGCTGAGGCTGCAAACATGGTCGGGACCGCCAGAAAAAATGAAAATTCCGCCGCGTTCTTCCGGCTGAGTTTTTGCGTCATCCCTCCAATAATGGTAGCCGCGGAGCGACTGACCCCGGGGATGACCGAGATGATCTGGAAAAACCCGATTATCAACGACTTTTTAAAGGTCAGCTTGGTAGTCTCATTTTCCGGGCGGTCGAACCAGCGGTCGACAAAAACCAGGAACACCCCGCCTGCAAGCAGGGCAACGGCTACAATGAGCACGTTTTCGAGCATGGTATCAATTTGTTTCTCAAGCAGGTATGCAATTACCAGCGGAAGGCAGGCCACAAAAAGCTTGAAATAAAAATCCCAGGTCTGAAAAAACCGCTTCCAGTAAAGCACGATCACGGAAAGGATAGCGCCAAACTGTATGTTCACGGTAAAGGCTTTTACAAAATCTGTACTGGGTATGCCGAGCAGGCTTTGGGCGATGATCATATGGCCCGTGGAGGAAATAGGCAGGAATTCGGTGATCCCTTCCACAATGGCAATGATAATGGCCTGAATGAGGGTCATTAATCCTTTGGTTTTTTCATGATTGCAAAGATTTCAACGGCATAGCCCGCCAGGATCAGGATGGGCGCCAGGGTAATCCTGCGGAAACTGAAAATTTCGGGGTTAAATACTTTGGGATCCTCGGATCCACCTCCTATCATCAGTAAAAAACCAACAATGATCAGGGCCAGCCCGATGAGCATAAGGCGGTAGTTTTCCTTTCCGAAAGCAAATTCACCGGTTTTAACCGGTTCGGCAGCGGGAGCGGATTTTGCTTTTTTAGGCTTTTCCATGGATTGCTTTGATTTGAGGAGCAAAAGTACGTATTATTTCAGATATACAACAAATCGGTCTTGATGCGGAGATACTTTCGCACGGCAAACCAGGTCGAAATCCACGACAAACAAATCCCCAGCAGCACGATCATCCCTGTAAGGATCAACAGCATGGTCAGATCCTGAAGTTCAAGCAATTCAGGCAATTGTTCCACGCTGAAATAGGTCACACCCATCAGCATGGCAATGGCAAAGAAAGCGCTGAGGCTGCCATGAAGAATGGCCCGGTACAGAAAGGGTTTACGTATGAATCCTTCGGTGGCTCCCACAAGCTGCATGCTGCGTATCAGGAAGCGTTTTGAATACACCGAAAGGCGGATGGTGTTGTTTATCAGAACAATGGCAATGAAAAGCAGAATTCCGCTGAATCCCAGCAAAATAAGGCTGATCTTCTCCAGGTTTGTGTTGATCATGTCAACCAGGGAACGCTGGTAAAACACTTCCTTGACTTCAGGGTTGGTCATAAGCCGCTGTTCAATCCTCCCCAGGCTGTCGTTGTTGGCATACGGCGCTTTCAGCCTGAGATCAATGGCAGGCAGCAGGGGGTTGTAACCCAGAAATCCGATAAAGTCTTCTCCGAGCTCTTCTTGCAAACGTTCGGCAGCCTTTTCCCTGGGAATGTATTCGGTCGATTTTACAAAATAGGTGTGGTCGAGCTTTTTCTTGAGTTCCATGATGCCGGATTCCTTTACGCCTTCGCGGATCATGATGGAGAACCCGATGTTTTCACGCACATATTCCGACAATTTCTGGGCATGCAAAATGATCATGCCCAGCAATCCCATCAGGAACACAACCAGGGTGATGCTGATGATGGTGGTGACATAAGAGGTGGCAATGCGCCGCTGATAATAACTTTCTTCCTGCTGAAGCATGATCCTGAAATACGGCTTAAAATTACATAAAATTTTGCCTGTTCGGCTTTTTTACTTTTTACGTTTTTTTTCAGCCCGCCCGATCACCCGCTGGGCTTTGGTGTTGAACCCCGCACTTGATTTGATTCCGCTGAGGGTGCTTTTCCAGATGAAATTAAAAAAACCCTTTTGCATATCCCGGTCAAAGCAGATGATCCCCTGACGGAATTTTCCTTCATCATTCGGATTGTTGTCGGTAAGGATCCAATTTACCAGAATTGTTTCGAGGGTCATTTGCATTTTATGCAAAAAATCTTCCCGGGTGGGGTCAAGGGATATGTCGAGATTGCGGAACTGCAGATCAAGGATCCCCCTCGACAAGCTGTCGTTTGCATGAAAATACCGGATCTGTGTTTTATCCGCAATCCCGTTACGGATGGTCACCGGCATCAGTTTTGATAACATCGGATTGATGTCGCGGAGGTTGAGCGCGCCCATGTTCGCGATAAAAGTGAATGAATCGCGGGGATGTTCAAGCAGAAAATGAAACCGGGCATCGATGGGCGCTTTGCCCATCAACCTTGAGGTGCTGTGAACATCCATGGAAGCGTCGACCGTGGGCCGGTTTGTGAAATTGCATAACAGGAATGCCAGGCTGTCGAAAAAGATCCGTCCGGGTTCATCCCCGGTTTGCTCTTCGTAAGCGGCAAATCCGTTTTCCGCCCTTACTGTGTCAATCATAAAAGGAAACCTGATCTTGTCAATCGCCTGAAGGGGCATGAGGGGTCGTTGCCATTCCGGAAAAGGGAGGCGCTTATCCCTGTAATCTTGAAAATCAAACCCCTTTATCGACAGCGATCCCGCCCGAAGGATGGAATCGTGCAGTAATTTCAGGTAATCCAGGCGATCAAGTTCAATGCGCGGGATCCTTACTTCCATCCGGTCGGTTTGATAGCCTTTTTTTTGTGAAAATTCGGCTTTGGAATACCTTGGCAACATGGAGAGGGTATCAAACCAGGCCTTTTTGCTCCGGGTTGAAAGCCCGAAGCCACCCAGGGAAAAAGCATACAAACTGTCGCCCGAAACCCACGAAAAACCCCGGGCCGACAAGGAAATATCTTCTGCATTAAACAAGTGGGATGGATCGGGCCGGCTCCGGATCAGGGAATCAAGTGCGAAATTTGTAACGTTCAGCCTGACTCCTTTGAGCCGGTAAGAAGAAACAGAATCGTTCGCATGTATCTTCAATCCGACCCCGGCATTGGAAACCAGTATGGATGAGATTTTCAGGCTTTTCATCAGGGAAGGAAGCTGCATTCCTCCCCCTGAAGATCTTTTTTCCTTTTTCCATTCTGCCGAAACGACCGGGTTCACCGCTTCTATCTGGTCGAACAACCAGGTTTTATCAAAGATCGCCCGGTCGAAATAGAAGCCCGTGAGTTTAAGCAGTGGAACATCAGTCGTGATCAACATTTCCGGAAAATGAGGGTCAAAGTCTTTAAGCGGGGTCAGCCGCAAACCTTCTGCAGTAATATTGACCGGATAAGAAAAAACATGCAGGCTTTTACATTCAAGAGCATAGGCGCTGTCGGCAATTACGGCCCGGAAGGGGAAAACGGAAAGCTGAAGGGAATCGAACCGGATCAAGCCGTCATGCGCTCCTTTTTCGGGAATATGCACCATGGCATTCAGCAACCCAAAGTCAATGTCCCTGAGCGAAAAATAGGTGGCCTTCAGGTCTTCCGAACCGTCGTAGGAAAAGGATCCCTTTTTAACCTTCATCCGGACTATTTCAAACGTGCGGACAGGTGTTTCAGGTTTTTTCATTGCCGGTCCTGCCATCATTTCGCTGCCCGCTTTCGGCTTTTCGGCTTTCACCCGGAGGACGGGATTGTCAAATAAAATTTCCCGGGCTTTCAGCACCTTGTCGAGGAAAAGTTTTTTATGATTTAAACCCGTCAGCAAGAGTTTTTGCAAAGAAAAGTCGATGGAAAGCGCCTGTATTTTTGATTGCCTGACTTCCATAACGGGTCTGACGGTACGGATATACCCCAGGTCAAAGGCTTCAATGAGGGAGTCGCGGGTAGCTACATGAATCCGGGAAGCCCTGAAATGGTCGAGGCTGTCGGGGGATAAATAGTTCAGGCTGTGAACGTCCAGATCAAAATCGCGGCTGAAGAAATATCCCTGCTGGTTCATGCCATGGGCCGAATCGATCAGCACATCCTGAATCTGCAGATCAAAAGAAGCGGAAATCATCTTTTTATCAATCCCTTCAAAGTTGTGATCAAACTCGAAAAATCCACGCGCTATCCTGATCTCATTGCCCCGGATCAGAAAAAGATACTTTTTTAGCAGATCATAAATGACCTCATTGTTTTCTTCCTCAAAAAAATCCTTTGGTTTCCCGAAACGGGGATCCATGTTCTTCGGTTTATGGAACTGAATAAATTTAAGATCCGGCTCATTCACCACAAGGCGGTCGAAATCCAGAATCCTGCGATTGAACACTTTTTTCAGGTCAATCTGGTAAAAAACCATGCCGGGAAGCAAAAACGAAACCGTGTTTTTTTTCTCAAGCCCCATTTGCATGTTCCTGATCTGGTCGGGGGAGATGATTGCATCCTGCACTTCTATCCGTTTTTGAAGGGTGGAAAACCGGATACGGCTGGCATTAAGGGTATGGATCTGGTCGCGAAGCATCAGGCTGAAATCGTTCAGTTCAAGATCGATATCGCTTGAATAAAATATTTTTTCTTTGTTCCTGTATGCCAGAGAGTCGAGTAAAAACCCGGAAAGGCTCAGGTTGACTTCTGCAATACGCATTTCGGGGTTCGGATCGCTTGGCTTTTGAAAAAATTCAAAGGAGGCTTTTTTTAATAGAACCGAATCAATGGCCACTGATTTCAGTTCGCCTGAAATAACCGTGAAAAGGTCGGCCACCCGGATTTTTTTCTTTCGCTTATGCCCGGGACGATGGTCTGCTTCTGCCTGGCTGTTGCGAAAAACCTGAAGCGAAAATTTTTCAAGTTTCACTTTCCCGACCTGCACTTTCCGGTCGGTGAGCGCTTCGTAAAGATTAATTCCGTCAATCGAAAATGAAGGCAGGCTGAGCTGATAGAAATCACCGTTATGAATCTGGTAAAGTTGTTTTTTTCTGAAATTGGGTTTCAGGGAAAGATTTTTACCATACAGCCTTGACCGGGTCAGTGAAAAGCCCACTTCCCCGGCGCGTATAAAATACAGGCTGTCGGCAAGGGAATATTCAAAATTATGGATGATGAGATCAATGTCGGTGGAATAAAAAACCCTTTGCTTGTTGTAATAACTGAAAGCGTTGATGCTGACATTGCGAAGGCTGGCCGAAAACTCATATTCTCCATGGAAAATCCGTCCCGGAGAAGGCGTTCCCGACGACAACATGTTTCCATGTTCCACTTTTACCGAATCAATATGAAAATCGTTGAAAACCTGCCTGACCAGGGGGTAAATGTCTTCATAAATCAGGTTGAACCTGTTTTTTCTGACCCTCAGGGTGTCCGGGTAGGCAAGGATCCATATTTTGGGCCTGACGATTTTCAGCTCACTGGCAATCAATCTTCTCTGACGGTAGGCCAGAATAAGGTGAAGCCGGTGAATGCTCATGGAAGAGACCGAAAGTTTATACAGCGCTTTATTTATTTTTCCTTCCGATTTGAGCCGCTGATAAACCAGGGTGTCCGGAAAAAGCTCAAAATCCTTCAGGCTGATATTCCCGTTCAGGATGTTGAGGTTCATCCTGCTGAAATGAATCTGGTAAAGTCCCTTGCTGGCAATCAGTACTTTTTCCTGAAGGTATTTACGTAATAATTTATCCCCGAAATAATTGAAACTGAAAAAGAGACCCCAGAAACCCAGAATGAACAAGCCGGAAACTATGAAAAAAGTGTTCCGGAGCCAGTGTGATCTTTTTTTATGGCCTGATGTTTGTTCGGGTTCGGTCATGAAACATGGCAATCCTAAGGTTTACCAAAGATAGGCTTTTCTTGAATATCAGGCTATTTTCCTACCTTTGCCCCTTCTTTTTAAGATCAGACAAATGGATTACAGCTTCGCGGAAATCGAAAATAAATGGCAGCAATACTGGGTCGACCATAAAACTTTTTCTACCCTGGCCGATCCTTCCAGGCCAAAATATTATGTGCTCGACATGTTTCCATATCCTTCCGGAGCTGGACTTCATGTGGGTCATCCCCTGGGCTACATCGCTTCCGATATTTTCTCCCGCTACAAACGCCTGAACGGATTCAACGTTCTTCATCCCATGGGTTATGATGCCTATGGATTGCCGGCCGAGCAATATGCCATACAAACCGGTACCCATCCGGCTGTAACCACCGAAAAAAATGTGGCCCGATACCGGGAACAAATGGACAAAATCGGTTTTTCGTACGACTGGGACCGTGAAGTGAAAACCTGCGATCCGGATTATTACAAATGGACGCAGTGGACTTTCATTCAGCTTTTCCATCACTGGTATAATCCGGAAACCGGCAAGGCGGAAGCTATTTCCGGTCTGGTTGAAAGATTTAATGCCCGCGGCGGACCTGATTTCACCTCCTCAGAATGGAAGGCTTTTAACGTAAAACAGCAAGAGGACCTCCTCATGAATTACCGCCTGGCTTATCTCTCGGAGGCCATGGTCAACTGGTGTCCCAACCTTGGGACCGTACTGGCCAACGATGAGGTCAGCAATGGATATTCTGTGCGGGGCGGTCATCCGGTGGAGCGCAAATTGATGCGACAGTGGTTTCTGAGGATCACGGCTTATGCCCAGCGGCTGCTCGACGGGCTCGAACAGATCGATTTCTCAGATTCCCTGAAGGAAATGCAAAGGAACTGGATCGGAAGATCGGAAGGGGCTGAGATTTTCTTTCCGCTCAAAGATTCTGAACACCGGCTGAACATTTTCACCACCCGCCCCGATACCATTTTCGGATCCACCTTCATGGTACTGGCCCCGGAGCATGAACTCCTTGAACAAATCACCACCCCCGACCATCAAACGGCAGTCGGAAAATATATCCATGCGGTTAAAAACCGTTCGGAAAGAGAACGTATGGCCGATGTGAAAAAGGTGAGCGGGGTATTTACCGGAGCCTATTGCCTGAATCCTTTTAATGAGAAACCCATTCCGGTATGGGTGTCCGATTACGTACTGGCTGGTTACGGCACGGGTGCCATCATGGCGGTTCCGGCTCACGACAGCCGCGATTACGAGTTTGCAAAGCATTATGGTCTACCCATTATCGGGGTTGTCTCGGGAGGAGATATTTCCGAACATTCTTACGATGCCAAAGACGGCATTCTGATGAATTCGGAATTCATCAACGGCTTGCCGGTCAAAGAAGCCATACACGAGGTCATTCGTCGTGCCGAAGAAATGGGAATCGGTTGCGGCACCGTGAATTTCCGGTTGCACGACGCCATTTTCAGCCGTCAGCGATATTGGGGCGAACCCTTCCCTGTTTATTTCCTTGACGGGATTGCCTGCACCCTCAGCGAAAGCGAGCTCCCGCTCCGCCTTCCCGAAGTTGACGCCTACCTCCCCACCGAAAACGGAGAACCACCCCTGGCAAGAGCAAAAAACTGGTTTACCGGGGAAGGATATCCCCTTGAAACCAACACCATGCCCGGCTTCGCCGGATCAAGCGGGTATTACCTGCGTTACATGGACCCCCGCAACGATCAGGCGTATTTTTCAAAGGAAGCGGTTCACTACTGGCAGGATGTGGATCTCTATATCGGGGGAGCAGAACATGCTACCGGCCACCTGATCTATGCCCGGTTCTGGAACAAATTTTTATTTGATATCGGCTTGTCGGTGAAGGATGAGCCTTTTAAAAAACTGGTGAACCAGGGAATGATACAAGGCGTAAGCCAGAAGGCAAGGGTGATCATTTTTGGCAACCCCGACAAGCCGGTGGGCTATATTCTTCCCGCAGATTTTGATGGATTGGAAAACTTTTTTCCCGGTATCTGGATCAACATTCCGATTGAGTTTGTTCATCACGGGAAATTATCCCTGGAAATGCTTTCAGAATGCCAGGAACAGTATGTCAACCTGGCTTACCTGAAAATTGCCAGTCCGAAAGACCTCCTCCGCAACCCCGGCTTCCCGGAAGAACTCAGGGGATTGCTCCTGCAATCTGCCTCCCTTTTTTCCCCCGATTCGGTTACTTTAAAGCCGGAAGTCGAAAAAATGTCAAAATCTAAGTACAATGTCGTCAACCCCGATGAGCTGATCGCAAAGTACGGAGCCGATACTTTCCGGCTTTATGAAATGTTCCTGGGCCCCCTGGAACAATCGAAACCATGGGATACCAACGGCATAGAAGGGGTTTTCCGGTTTATACGTAAGTTCTGGCGCCTCTTTCACAACGAGCAGAATCATTTCATGGTGAGCGGGGATGCGGCTTCAGAAGCTGAGTGCAGGGCGCTTCATAAAACCATTAAAAAAATCGGGGAAGACATTGAGCGGCTATCTTTCAATACCGCCGTCAGCACCTTTATGATCTGCGTAAATGAACTGACGGAATTAAAATGCAATAAACGTGTCATCCTTTCAGATCTGGCGATCCTGATTTCGCCCTATGCCCCGCACATTGCAGAAGAACTCTGGCAGCAGCTCGGGAATACGGAAAGTGTTTCCTTCGCCCGCTTCCCCGAATTCAACCCTGAATACCTTGTGGAGAACACTTTTGAATATCCCGTTTCCTTTAACGGGAAAACACGTTTTAAACTCGTACTTCCGGCCGTTTTGCCTGTGACAGAAATAGAAAAAGCCGCGCTGGAAGCCAAAGAATCGGAAAAATGGCTTCTGGGAAACCCTCCGAAAAAGATCATCGTGGTGCCCGGAAAAATCATCAACATCGTGGTATAAACAAAAACGCCGAGTATGAAAACAATGGGAAAATTCTGTTTGACATTTCTTACCTTTCTCCTGATTTACTCCTTTGTTGAAGCTCAATCACAAAAACTCATTTCTGCATCTTCCAAACCCTATGCGGTATTATGGAAGCAGGTCGATTCCCTGACCCGTCTCGGACAGCCGAAATCGGCACTGGCCAAAGCAGCCGTTATTTATGATCTGGCGAAAAAGAACAGGAATGAAGCGGAATTCGTGAAAGCCGTGCTTTATAAAATACGCCTGAATTCCGACTTTCAGGAAGATTTCCTGGTGAATACCATCGGCGATCTGAACACGGAGATCAAAGACGCCCGTGAACCGGCAACCCGGATCCTGCAATCGGTGCTGGCCGAAGTTTACTGGAAATATTATCAGAATAACCAGTTCCGCTTCCGTGATCGTACACAGGTAAAGGAAAACAAGTCAGACAGCGTAATGACCTGGGATCTGAACACCCTCTCGGCCAATATTTTCAATACTTACATGCTTTCTCTGGAAAATCCGGAACTTTTAAAAAGCATGCCCATCCAAGCATATGAGGTCATCCTGGATGAACAGGATAATTATCCCTTTCGTCCCACCCTTTATGATTTCCTGTCCTGGCGGGCACTTGATTTCTTCATGACCGCCCGTGTTCAGAAAAACACCTCCCCCGACAGCCTCAATCCCGATGATTATGCTTTAAAGATTTTCGCGAACCTCGCCGCTTTCCATGCCGGCGACAAAGATCCACACGCCCTGGTTGACCTGGAACTTAAACGCCTGGACTTTATCCATGAAATTTCCACCCTTGCCGATAAGGACAGCCTTTATTTTTCAGCCTTGCAGCAACTCGAAAAAAAATACTCCTCCTCCTCCTGCTCGGCCGACATCAGCTACACCATGGCCAATTTCCTTTACCAGCAAGGACAGAATTATCGTCCGCTGGATTCGGAAAAACACCGCTTCGATTTGAAATCAGCGGCCATGATCTGCGAAACGACCCTGGGCCTTTTCCCGGAATCGGAAGGCACAAAAAACTGTAAAATCCTCCTGGCCTCCATCAAACAGCCCGGCGCACAGCTTACCCTGCCTTATGCCCTGCCCATTGAGAAAACAGCACCCGCCTTTCTGTCGTTTAAGAACTTGAAGCGGCTTTATTTCAGGATCATTAAAGCCGAGCCTGAAGATTTTTCCGAAAAAACAGGCTCCATGAGCCGCCCCCAGTTGCTGGCCTGGCTGTTGCCCCTTCCCGCCCTGAAAACCTGGGAGCTTAATTTGCCTGAAGAAAATGATTATCAGCAGCATAGCCTGGAAATAAACATACCGGAACTTTCCCCTGGTTTTTATGTTTTGCTTGGAACTTCCGACAAATCAGGAGCGGATCCCGATCAGATGTTCACCTATGTGGCTTTCTGGTCAACCCAGTTCAGCTATATCAGTCAGCGCAATGATAAGGGGGGCATAGATTTTTATCTCGTCGACCGTGAAAATGGCAATTTGCTTTCCAATGTTGAAGCTGAAGCCTGGGTGAAAAACTATAATTACAATTCGCGTCATTATGAGTCAAAAAAAGTGGGCGACTTCAAAACGGATAAGGATGGTTTTTTCTCCATTCCTCCGCTTGAGGCCGGGGCCCGTTTTTCAAACCTGTACCTTAAAATCAGGCAGGGGGGCGATCTCTTCTACACCGAAAATTTTTACCAGTATCCCCTTTACATCCCAACAGAAATCCCCGAGCCAAAGACATTTTTCTTCACCGACCGGGCCATATACCGGCCCGGGCAGACCATTTATTTTAAGGGAATCCTGCTGAAGAAAACAGCGGATGATTATGCCATCATGGCCGGCCAGCTTGTAAAGGTGGTCCTGAACGATGTAAACGGTCAGAAAATTTCCGAACAATCTTTCACGACCAGTGAATTCGGTTCTTTTAACGGATCTTTCGTAGCTCCTTCGGGGGTTTTAACGGGGCAGATGTCTATTTCAAATGGTTCTGGCAGCGTTTATTTCCGCGTGGAAGAATATAAACGACCCGCTTTTGAAGTCAGCTTTAAACCCCTGGAAGGAAATTACCGCCTGGGCGAAAAAATTAATGTTTCCGGCAATGCCCTGGCTTATGCCGGAAATTCTATTGAGGGCGCAAAGGTCGGCTACCGGGTGGTGCGAACGGTTCGCTTTCCCTGGTGGTCGAGGGGATGGTATTGTCCGACGCCTGCTTCCCCGGAAATGGAAATCACCAACGGATTTACCCTGACCGATAAGGATGGAAACTTTTCGGTCGAATTTACAGCCATCCCCGATCTTTCGGTGGATAAATCCACCCTGCCTGTTTTTAATTACATGGTTTATGCCGATGTCACCGATATCAACGGTGAAACACAATCAGCGGAGGAAACCGTTTCGGCCGGTTACCGTTCGCTGCTGCTCGGTCTTGATCTGCCAGAAAAATTGAATCCGTTGACCGACAGTGTTTTCACGGTTAAAACCACCAACCTGAACGGAAGACCCACACCGGCCCTGGTCAATATTGTTCTGTACCGTCTTGAACAGCCGGAACACGCTTACCGTTCACGCCTGTGGGAACGTCCCGACGCGGAAACGATGGGAAGGGAGGAGTTTTATGCCCTTTATCCCCACGACATCTATGAAGATGACAACAACCCGGAAACCTGGGAAAAAACCCTGGTTTTCGCAAAAGCAATCCAAACCCGGACGGATTCTGTTCTGAATTTCAGGACCGGCCCAACGGAAATAAAGGATCCCGGATTCTACCAGCTCATTTTAAAGTCCACCGATCCTTTTGGTGAGACGGTTGAGAAAAAAACTTTTCTGACCGTCTTTCATCCGGACGCCAAAGAAATTCCGGTGAACAGCCTTTGCTGGTTCACCCCTTTGAATACCGCTGCCGAGCCCGGAGAAAAGGCTGGTTTCCTGATCGGGACTTCGGAAGATCAGCTGAAGGTGTTGTTTGAGATCCGGGTTCACGACAGCCTGTGGTCAAGAACCTGGTTGGACCTCAGCCAGGAACAAAAACTGATCGAAGTGCCTGTGCTGGATTCATACCGGGGAAACTTCTCCGTGAATTTTATCAGCGTGAAATACAACCGGGCTTTCCAAAACACCCAGCTGGTAAAGGTCCCCTACACGGATAAAAAATTGAATATTACATTTGAAACTTTCCGGAACAAACTGGAGCCCGGACAAAAAGAAGAATGGAAGATCCGTATCAGCGGGCCGGGCAAAAAGCCTGTGGGAGCAGAACTTCTGGCCTGCATGTATGATGCTTCCCTGGATGCCTTCCAGGAAAACCATTGGTCCTTTGATCTGTACCGCCGCTATTATTCCCTGGCTTCCTGGGAAGCCGCCAATGCCTTCCGCACCGCCACTTCCACCACCTATGTTCCGGATCTGAAAACCGGTGATTTGTTTTTCCGTCAATTTTACCAGCTTAACTGGTTCGGACTTAATTATTTCGGAGGACGTCCTTTTCCGTTAAAAAGGGGAATGGCTGATCAGATGATGCTTTCCGATGAGCGGTCGCCTTCCATGTCGGCAAAGGGAGAGAATCCGGATATAAAGGATGCCGGCCTGGTATCTGAAAAAACGACCGCGCTGCCCGAGGTGGAAGAAACAAATGCCGGAGGACATAAACAAACGACTCCGGGGATACAGATACGGCGTGATTTCAGGGAAACCGCTTTCTTTTACCCTTCCCTGATGACGGATACGGCAGGGAACATTATCCTTAAGTTCACCGCGCCGGAATCGCTTACGCGATGGCGTTTCATGGGACTGGCCTACAACCGCCGGCTGGAAACCGGATATATCGGAAAAGAACTGGTCACCCGCAAAGAGCTGATGGCATTTCCCAACGCCCCCCGTTTTGTACGCC
>Ga0268284_1000914_pt1 | contig 17050 bp, 8 predicted proteins | sample saktaG_14_FD_190137 | JGI IMG/M metagenome (GOLD analysis project Ga0268284, IMG submission 190137) | Saline water microbial communities from Sakinaw Lake, British Columbia, Canada - sak_2013_06_06_40m | ecosystem: Environmental > Aquatic > Non-marine Saline and Alkaline > Saline ...
ATTGAGGAGAAACCCCTGCGCCCGACAAACGGCATTTTTACCGTCTCCCTCGAAGGCAACAGCATCTATACGCTGAGTACCACCACCGGCCAGAAAAAAGGAGCGCACCCGGCGCCGCCGCCCGCCGCGGCCTTCCCGTTGCCCTACAAGGATGACTTCGAAAGCTATGCTGCGGGCGTGATTGCGAAATACACCGTGGATATGAAAGGGTCGTTTGAAACCGCCAAGCGCAAGGATGGCAAAGGTATGTGCCTGAAACAAATCTCGCCGAAAGAGGGCATTCTTTGGGGCGGCGCGGGAGGTGACCTCCCTCACACCATTTTCGGTGACCATAACTGGACCGACTACACCATCCAGGCCGATGTGCTGGTCACCGCTGGCAAGGCCGCGATTGGCGGACGCTACTGGTGCGGCGAACAGCGCGGCGCAGGCCTGGTCCTCCAACAGGATGGCACGTGGTGGATTGAGGCATCGGTCGAGGCTATTGAAGTGGTGGACGGCAAGGAGAACAAGTTGAAGGTGCCACCCCTCGCGACCGGCAAGATAGACGGTTTCATTCCGGCCACCTGGCATCATTTGATGCTGGTGCTCAAGGGTGATGAGCTGACTGCCAGCATAGACGGCAAGGAAGTGGCCCGGGTGCGGTATGAAAAATTCTATGTCGCCCACAAAAGCGGCATGGCGTATCTGATGTCCAGTTACGACCCGAATTGCTTCGACAACGTCAGCGTAACACCATAAAATGAAAACAGAATGAAAGGGATAAACAAAATGAAAAGAACAGGCTTGTTGATGTTGGGGATTTTGGCGGTGTTGAGGCGACCTGTTGTTTTCCTGGTCTGGGCGCACCTCTCTCTTGTCGGTGTTTATGCCGGTGACCTTGGGTTTAGCGACCCGTCGAAGGTGCCTCCGATGCCGGCCTGGGCAGTGGGGCAGGCGAACCGCGCGCCGGACCTCAATGTGCTGCCTGGATTTCGGAAGCCGCCGCCGGGGTTTGGGACTGTGCCATTCTACTGGTGGCTCGGTGATCCGTTGACGAAGGAACGCATCGGCTGGCAACTCGAACAGATGGCCGGCATGGCCGTTTCGGGTATCCAGATCAATTACGCCCACTCCGATCAAGGTGGACGGTCATGGGGGCTGACGTATCCCAGTGAGCCTGCATTGTTTTCTGAGGACTGGTGGAAATTGACAACCTGGTTCATGCAGGAGGCGAAGAAGCAAGGCGCGGCGATCAGTCTCAGCGATTACACGCTCGGGTGGTTTGGCCAGGGCTGGTGCGTGGACGAGATGTTGCGCGAGCATCCCGAGTTGAGCGGCTGGGTGTTGCGGATGGACAAGGATGACAAAGTCACCCCCGTGAACGTGCCGCAGTCGTTGAACCCGATGCATCCGATGTCGGGAAAATCTTATGCCGAAAAATTCTTTGGCCAATTCGAACAACGCAATCCCGGCGAAGCCGGCAAGGGGCTGAACTTTTTCTTTTCCGATGAATTGGGGTTCGGCGTCAACGGTCGTCTCTGGTCGCCGCAGTTTGCTGAAGAGTTCAAGAAGCGCAAAGGCTACGACATCACGCCGGAGTTGCCGGCGCTGTTCAAGGACATCGGGCCACGCACACCGAAGGTGCGTCTCGATTACAGTGATGTGATGGTGTCGCTGAGCGAGGAAGGTTATTTCAAGCCGTTGTTCGACTGGCACCAGCAGCGCGGGATGACGATGGGTTGCGACCACGGTGGACGGGGTCTGGATGTCGTTGAGTTTGGCGACTACTTCCGGACGCAACGCTGGAACCAGGGTCCGGGCGCCGACCAGCCAAATCTCGGCAAGGATGTCATTAAGGCTAAAGTCGCCAGTTCGATGGCGCATTTATACCAACGTCCGCGCGTCTGGCTAGAAGGCTACTACGGCAGCGGCTGGGGCACCACGTCGGCCGGCATTGTGGACGCGACGTTTGCTGATTTCGTGATGGGGTACAACTTGCTTTCATTACACGGCATGTACTATTCGACACACGGTGGTTATTGGGAATGGGCACCGCCGGACAACACCTTTCGGATGCCGTATTGGAAACACATGCGCGGCTTCATGGAGTGTGTCCAACGCCTCAGTTATCTCCTCAGCCAAGGCGATCATCGGTGCGATGTCGCCATCATCTATCCGGTGGCCCCGATGGAAGCCGACATGGATGGCAAGGACGCTGTTCAAACTGCATTCAGCACCGGCCAGCAAGTCTATGCGCAAGGCGTGGACTTTGACTTCATGGATTTTGAGTCATTGGCCCGTGCCAAGGTCGTCGGCAAAGAACTCCACGTCTCTGGCGAGATCTATCGCGTCCTGATTCTGCCTGCGATGAAGGCCGTGCGGCACTCGACATTGCAGAAGGCGCTCGAATTCCATCGTGCCGGCGGCATTGTGCTTGCGCTTGGCGCGTTACCCGAAGCCAGTGATCGTATCGGCCGCGACGACCCCGAAGTCGCCGCTATCGTGAAGGAGATTTTTTCAGACGGTGCGACAAAAGACTTGTTCGCCAAACTGCCCGGCCGCGACTACAAGGGCCCCGGCAACATCCAGCATCGAAAAATCGGGCCGCGTGACCTCTACGCCATTTACGACGCACCGAAGGCCACCGTCTGCACGTTCCGCGCGACCGGCAAGGTCGAATTATGGGATCCCTGGAACGGTGAGACGCATCTGCTGCCGGTGAGGTCGCAGCGCGATGGCATCACGGAGCTGGCGTTGCCACTGACGGAGAAGGAAATTCAATTGATCGTCTTCAGTCCCGGCGTGCCCGAGTTTTGTAAAGCGATGACTGCGCCAGAAGTGACGCGGGTCTCGATCGACGGCGACTGGGAATTCGAGTTGAAGCCGACGAGCGATAATCGGTTTGGCGATTTCCACTGGCCGCCGACGCTGACAAAGATCGGCGCTGAAGTCCGGCAGCTCTGGTATTGTGAAGGCGACACCACCAATGGCCCGTGGCGCAAGGTGACCCGTTCGTTTGGCCCGCAGTTCATCGAGGCTAACAACCAGCCGTACGAATTTTCCTGGCGTTGGGGCATCGAAAACGATCCGGGACACCAAGGCTACCACGGCTTGAAGAACGAAGTTCACGACGAATTCCTCGCGGTCGGCAATGCCAGAATTGGCGCTGCGTTATCGCCAAATGTTGTTAGCTACAAGGGTGATGGCGGCACGTTCACGACCGCTGTCATCGCCCCGCGCGACATGACCGCTTACGCCCTCACCGGTGCGTTGAAACCGTCCAAGGTCTTGCTCAACGGCGAAGTTGTTAGCGGTAGCGCGCTGAAGCTCAAAGCGGGTGCGAATTCGCTCGTGCTAGAATATGACAAACCCGGGCGAACCTACTTTGTGGCCTCGACCGCCAGCGATGTGCCGGCAGCACCCGCTAACTCACTGGCCATGCGCTGGCACAACAACCCGGCTGTGCTGCCGTTTGATATGCGTGCAGGCGAGAAGACCCCGGTCGGTTGGTACCGTTTCACCGCGCCGCCGGGCCTGCGGGCGATGACGATCCATGCGCGAGGCAACGTGCAGGCATGGGCCGACGGCAAGGAAATGAAGGTCCGCGGCAACCAGATTGTAGTGCCGGTACCGCCGGTGTCGGTGTTGTTGCGTATCGAGCAGGAACGGGGCTGCTATGGCGGTGCGGCGTTGCCGGAACCCATCAAGCTGGATTGCGGCCCCGGACGGATCGCGCTCGGTGATTGGTCGAAGATTGACGGACTGCTGAGCTACTCAGGCGGTGCGTGGTATCGGAAGACGATTGCGATTCCCTCGGCGAAACAAGTCGTTCTCGATCTCGGCGATGTTGTGGCATCTGCCGAACTCCGGGTGAACGGCCAGCCTGCCGGGATTCGTGTGTCGCCGCCGTGGCGGTTCGACATCACGGCGTTGGTCAAACCCGGCGAGAACCGGATCGAGGTTTTAGTTTGCAACACGCTGGCGAACCATTACACAACAGTGCCGACGCAGTATCGCGGCACGACAACAGCCGGACTGCTTGGGCCGGTTACGTTGAATCTACAGAAGGATAAATAAAGCATAAACAGGATAAACAATATGAAGACATTTTCAACTCTGGCGGCATGCTTGCTCGCCTCGGTGTCCGCGCGTGCGGACGTCACGCTCAGTCCGATTTTCGCCGACCATGCGGTTCTGCAACGAGAAATCCCCGTGTCGGTTTATGGCAAGGCGGAACCCGGCGAGAAGGTGACCGTCGCCTTCTCGGGTCAGACCAAGTCAGCGATTACCGACAAGGAGGGCGCCTGGTGCGTGAAGCTCGCCGCCATGAAGGCGTGCACGAACTCGGCCACGATGACTGTGGCCGGTAAGAACAAGTTGACCCTCAACGATGTGGTGGTGGGCGATGTCTGGATCTGCAGCGGTCAATCCAACATGGATTTCACGCCTGGCGCCTACCATAATGCCCTGGATCCTCTCCCTTATGACGAGAAGGACTTCGATGTGCCGCTGTTGCGCCAGTGCCATCTCGTCAATCAGCCGTCCATGCGCCCCGTGGCTGATGTCATCATCAACCGAGGGAACGGGACGTCGGAAGAGAGCGCGACCTGGCTTCCTTGCAAGCCGACCACCGGCAACCGCTTCACTGCCGTCGGGCTCTATTTCGGCCGCAAGCTGCAGTTGGAAACTGGCGTGCCCATCGGCCTGATCAAGACGGCCTGGAACGGCACGCGCATTGAGCCCTGGATCTCGCCGGTCGGTTTGGCCAGCGTAAAGGAGTTGCCTCCTGTGACAAATCTGCCGGCCGAGTATAAGGACGACGGCAGTTATCCCTCGGACTGGCATTGCCTGTATTACGGCAAGATCCATCCGCTGATCCGTTATGGGATCAAGGGCGCGATCTGGTATCAGGGCGAATCCAACGGCGACGAAGGGGAGACCTACTATCAGAAGTTGCGCGCCCTCATCGGTGGCTGGCGCACAGCTTGGAATCAGGGTGACCCTTCGACAGGCTCAGGGCGCGACTTCCCCTTCTACATTGTCCAGTTGGCGGGCCGGTTTAGTTCGGACTACACGCCCTCGGGCAAGGATCCCGCGGGCGGCGACGGCTGGGCGAAGATCCGCATGGCCCAGTTCAAAGCCCTCACTATCCCGAATACGGGCATGGCGGTGACCATGGATCTTGCAGATGTCAGGGAGCCCGGGGATATCCATCCCAAGAACAAGCGCGATGTGGGCGAGCGGCTCGCATTGTGGGCACTGGCCAAGGATTACGGCAAAAAGAACCTGATCTACAGCGGGCCGCTGTACAAAGAGATGAAGATTGAAGGCAACAAAATCCGCATTATTTTCGACAGCGTTGGTTCCGGGTTGACCGTGGCCACCAAGAAGGGATTTGCTCCCGTGGTCAAGGAGCCGAAGGGCAAACTGAAACACTTCGCCATCTCAGGCGAAGATAAGAAGTGGGCGTGGGCTGATGCTGTCATCGACGGCAAGACCGTGGTCGTCTCCAGCCCCGAGGTGCCCAAGCCGGTCGCGGTCCGCTATGCGTACACCATGTCCGGCGATGACTGCAATCTCTACAACAACGAAGGCTTGCCAGCCTCGCCCTTCCGCACGGACGACGGGGAGAAATAAAAATGATAACTCGCATATTTAAATCATTCATCCGTGCTGGTATTCCAGTTGTGATATTGGCCGTTGGCCTGCAGCCAGCGTCGGCAGAGGTTCGGCTGCCCCGCATCCTCAACGACAACATGGTGCTCCAGCGCGACAGGCCGATTCCGATCTGGGGCTGGGCCAAGCCCGACGAGAAAGTGACCGTCAGACTTGGGAAGTCGTCGGCTTCTGCAATCGCTGGCACCAATGGACAATGGTCAATCAAGTTGCCCAAGCTGTCAGCGGGCGGGCCCTATCAACTGACAGTGGCCGGCGTGAATACCCTCACGCTCACCAATGTGCTGATCGGCGAGGTCTGGCTCTGCTCCGGCCAGTCGAACGCGGGGAAACCCATTGGCATTCATCCCGGCCAGCAACCGTGCCTGAATTATGAAAAGGAGATTGCGGCGGCCGACTATCCGCAGATCCGGCTGATGGAAGTTTCTCCGGAAAATCCGCGGACTCCAGGCGATGACATCGCCGGTGCCCAATGGCTGGTCTGCACGCCGCAGAACATCGTGATAAAACGCGGCGAGAATCATGGATATTCCGCCTGTGCCTATTTCTTCGGTCGTGAACTTCACAAGGAACTGAAAGTTCCCATCGGTCTGATTTCCGCGAGCGCCGGCGGTGTCCCGTGTGAACATTTCACGCCGCCATCAGGAGACAGGTGGCTTGGCATGATCAACCCGTTGACTTCCTACGGCATCCGTGGTGTGATCTGGTACCAGGGCGAATCAAATCTTGGAAGCAGCCATGCATATTGCATGACATATTTTGAGAAAATGAAAACCCTCATCACCGGCTGGCGACAGGCCTGGGCTCAAGGTGACTTCCCTTTCCTGTTCGTTCAAGTGGCACTGTGCAAATACAACGATGATGTTGAAATGGCGCCGTATCTGTGGGAAGCCCAGACAGCCACGCTGGATGTCCCCAACACTGGCATGGTGGTCACGCATGACATCAGCAGTTACCCCGACTGCCATGCGACGAACAAGCAGGAAGTTGGCAGACGGCTTGCGCTTTGGGCGCTCGCCAAGACCTACGGAAAATCCAGATTGGTCTATTCCGGGCCGATCTACAAATCCATGGAAGTCACAGCCGCTCCGGGGCCGGCCAAGATCCGGATTCACTTCGACTACACGGGCAGCGGACTGGCCAGCCGGGATGGTAAGCCGCTGGATCTTTTCACCATCGCAGGGGAGGACAAGAAATTCGTCGAAGCCAAGGCCGCAATCGACGGCAAGAGCGTGGTTGTCTGGAGTGACGCCGTAGCCAAGCCAGTTGCCGTGCGCTTCGGTTGGCGGCAGGATGCAGATCCCAACCTCATGAACAAGGAGGGCCTGCCCGCACCTTGTTTCCGCACTGACAAATGGAACTGAATGGAGCAATGAAATGAAAACAAACAGGAAGAGAAACAATCACATGAATAAAATGAGACTGATGATAGTGGCGCTGGGAAGCTTGGCGCTGGGTAACGCGAATGCTGCCGACGAACCCGTGACGCCATCGCCCTACGAGGTCGTCTGGGATACGCCCAGCGCTGACTACAACGGCACCATGCCGCTGGGCAACGGCGAAATCGCCCTCAATGCGTGGATCGAGCCCTCGGGCGACCTGCGCTTCTACATCGCCCGGACCGACGCCTGGGACGATAGCGGACGTCTGGTGAAAGTCGGCGCCATGCGCATCAAGGTGGGCGACGGCCCGGCGGAGCGCACCAAGAAGTTCCGGCAGGTCCTGACCGCCAAGGACGGTACCTTGAGTGCCCGCTACGGCGAAGGGGATGCCCAGGTGGATCTGCGTCTGTGGGTGGATGCCAACCGCCCGGTGATCTGCGTGGAAGCGAAAACAGTTAAGCCGTCCACGGCAACCGCGATGATGGAGCTCTGGCGCAATGTTGCCACGGAACTGCCGGATAAGACCCACAGTGATGTGCTCGCTTGCGCGCTGTTCCCCGAAAAAACAGTGGTGGAACCCGACACCGTGATCAGCGGCCTCGAGGAGCGCATCGGTTGGTATCACCGTAACATCAAATCAGTCGGTCCCGCCAATCTCGCGAAGATGCAGGGCGTGGAGGAGTTCCCGCGTGTTGAGCCGTTGTTGCACCGGACCTTCGGCGCGTTGATCGCCACGGGCCGGCCGCAGCGCGTGGATGACCGCACCCTGCAATCCACTATCGGCACCAGCCACCTTTTTGAAATCGCGGTGCTGACCCGACATCCCGCCACCGTGGAGCAATGGCTGGGCGATACTCAACTCCTTCTCAACTCGGTGCGCAAGCTTAGCCTAACAACAAGGCGGGCGGCGCATGAGAAATGGTGGGCCGACTTCTGGAACCGCAGTTGGATTCAGATCACGAAAAACGGTGAGAAAGCCGACAATGCCGCAGCAGTCGTGAGCCAGGCTTATGCGATGCAGCGCTATATGTCGGCCTGCGTCGGACGAGGGAAGTATCCAATCAAATTCAACGGCAGCCTGTTTACGGTCCCCTTCGCGGACAAGAAACTCGAGGATGCTGATTTCCGGCAATGGGGGCCTGGGTACTGGTGGCAGAACACCCGTCTGCCTTACCATTCCATGTGCGCGTCGGGTGATTTTGAGATGATGGATCCGCTCTTCAACATGTATGCCCGCGATCTCATGCCGTTTTTCAAATTCCGCACCAAGAAGTATCTCGGTCATGGCGGCGCCTACATTCCGGAGTGCATTTATTTCTGGGGCGATATGTTTGCCCAAGATTATGGCAACGAGCCATTCGCGACGCGTGCCGACAAGCTCCAGGCCAGCGAGTGGCATAAATATGAATGGGTCTCGGGCCCGGAGTTGGTCACGTTATTGCTCGACCGCTACGCCTACACCGAGGACGCCAAATTCCTGCGCGAAACCGTGCTGCCTGCCGCGCGTGAATTGCTCGGGTTCTTTGACCAGCACTACAAGACCGTGGCCGACGGCAAACTCGACATGCAGCCGTCACAGGCGCTGGAAACATGGACCGGATGCGTCAACCCCATGCCGGAACTCGCCGGCCTGCACGCGACCACCGCGCGCTTGCTGGCGTTGCCGGAAAAGCTCATGAGTTCGGAGGATCGCGCATACTTTAAGCAGTTGCAGGCCAAGCTGCCGCCCTTGCCGACCACGAATGCGCCCAATGGCAAGGTCATGCTCGCCCCCGCCCAGGTTTACACGCGGAAGCAAAACAGCGAGGTTCCTGAACTTTACGCAGTGTTCCCCTTCCGCCAGTTCGCCATTGGCAAGCCCAACCTGGAGTGGGGCGTGGAAGCGCTCAATCATCGAATTGACAAGGGCGCGTCCGGCTGGCGGCAGGACGATATCTTCATGGCCTTCCTGGGCGAGGCTGCGCAGGCCCGCGATAACGTGGTACAGCGTGCCCGCTCCAAGCACGGAGAATCACGGTTCCCGACCTTCTGGGGGCCGAACTTCGACTGGGTCCCGGATCAGGATCATGGCTCGGTGCTGCTCATCGCTTTGCAATCGATGTTGCTGCAGGCCGATGGACGAAAAATTTATTTGCTGCCTGCGTGGCCCAAGGATTGGGACTGCGCGTTCAAGCTCCACGCACCCTACAACACCACCGTCGAGGGCGTGATCAAGGCGGGCAAGTTGGAGAAATTCACGGTCACGCCGCAGTCGCGCGCCAAGGACGTGGTCAACATGCTAGGGAAATGAACCATGAATAAAATTACCAATACCTTTGAGGCACTTTCAAAACCTCTGGCGGACGCGACAGAGCGCGTCCCTCCAGTGCATAAAAGCCAGTTCTTAGCGATTTTTGGAGGGCCACGCTCTGTCGTGGCCGTTTTCGGCAGAGGTTTTGCAAGTGCCTCTATCAATAAAGTCTTCGGGGCAGCACTGTTGAGCCTGGGCCTGCCGGCCTTGCTCAGTTTTTCCGCTGACCCAGTGGCAACCCCGCCCGCACGTCAGGTGCTGTGGTATGAACAAGCAGCAGGAGGCTGGGAGTCTGAGGCGCTGCCCATCGGCAATGGCCGTATGGGCGCGATGCTCTTCGGTGCGGCCGACAAGGAAACCGTTCAGCTCAACGAGGACAGCCTCTGGCTGGGCGACGAAAAAGACACGGGCATGTATCAGAATCTCGGCGAGTTCGAAGTGGCGCTGCCGCGGGCCAAGCCCGCGACGAACTACCGGCGCGAGTTGGATATCAGCCGGGCAGTGCATACGGTGACCTATACCAGCGACGGCGTGACGTTCCGTCGCGAGGCCTTTGCCAGCTTTCCAGATCAGGTCATGGTGTTCCGCTTCATTGCCGACAAACCGGGGAGTCACAGCGGCACCCTCACCTTCAAGGACGGGCACGATGTTAAACCCGTGATCGAGCCTGACAGGCTGACAACTGCGGGTAAGCTGGCAAACGGCCTGCAATTTGAATCACAGATCCGGGTCATCAACGACGGCGGCACAATGACCGTGACGCCAACGGGCATCGCCTTTGAGAACGTCAACAGCCTGACACTCATGGTCGGTGCGGGCACGGACTATCTCAACCAGCGCGCCAAAGGCTGGCGCACCGGCGAAGCGCCGCACCGTCTGGTGACTGAGCAGCTTGACAAGGCGGCCAAGCGTCCCTACGCCGCGCTGCTGGCGGCGCACATTAAGGACTACCAGGCACTGTTTAATCGCGTCGCGCTGGACAACGGCAAGACGGACGCCGCCATCGCGGCGCTGCCGATCCCCAAGCGCTTGGACGCCTATAAGCTAGCCAATGCAAAGGATCCGGAATTGGAGAACCTGCTGTTTCAATACGGCCGCTATCTGCTGATGGGCTCGTCGCGTGGCGCCTTGCCCGCCAATCTGCAAGGCCTCTGGAACAACAGCAACAACCCGCCGTGGCGCAGCGACTATCACTCCAACATCAACATCCAGATGAATTATTGGTTGTCCGAGACTGCCAACCTGCCGGAGTGCGCCGAGCCGCTGCTCAATTACATCTTCAGTCTGCGCGAGGTGCGCACCGAGCAGACGTCGGCCGAGTTCAAATCCAAGCGCGGGTGGACCGTGCAGACCGAGAATGGCATTTTCGGCGGCTCGAGTTGGGAGTGGAACACGCCCGGCAGCGCCTGGTATTGCCAGCATCTGTGGGAGCACTATGCCTTCGGCGGTGACAAGGCCTATCTCAAGACCGTGGCTTACCCGGTGATGAAGGAAGTGTGCGAGTTCTGGGAGGACCGGCTCAAAGCATTGCCTGACGGCACATTGGTCGCGCCCATGGGGTTTTCACCCGAGCAGGGGCCGCGCGAAGACGGCGTGTCGTTCGACCAGGAACTTGTCTGGGATCTCTTCAACAATTTTATCGAAGCCTCGCAGGCGCTGGGTGTCGATCCGGAGTATCACCAGAAGGTTATGGTCCTGCGTGACAAACTGCTGGTGCCCAAAATCGGGAAGTGGGGGCAGTTGCAGGAGTGGATGGTGGATCGCGACGATCCGAATAACCAGCACCGCCACGTGTCCCATTTGTTTGCCCTGCATCCGGGTCGGCAGATCTCGCCGACCCAGACGCCCGCGCTGGCAGCGGCGGCCAAGATTTCCCTGAATGCCCGCGGCGACGCCGGTACCGGCTGGAGCAAGGCGTGGAAAATTTGTTTCTGGGCGCGCCTGCTGGAGGGCGACCATTCGTACAAGATGTATTCCGAACTCTTGAAGAACAACATTATGCTCAACCTGTTCGACACGCATCCGCCCTTCCAGATGGATGGCAACTTCGGGGCCACGGCAGGGGTCTGCGAGATGCTGCTGCAGAGCCAGGCGGGCGAGGTGTACCTGCTGCCGGCCTTGCCCGAGGCCTGGCTCACGGGAAGCGTCAAGGGCCTGCGCGCCCGCGGCGGCTTCGAGGTGGACATGGCGTGGGCTGACAACAAGCTGACCTCAGTGACGGTGCGCAGTCTTGTCGGCAACGTCTGCAAGGTACGCTACGGTGAAAAGACTGTGGAACTGAAGATGAAACCAGGGACAATGGTCCGCCTCGGCGGCGATTTGTCACGCAAGTGAAGTAAAAGAGAAAATGAGTAAAAGAATAACAGTACTTACGATGATGCTCATGCTGTGTGCTTCTGCTTTCGCAGAGGTTCGGTTGCCCCGTCTCCTCGGCGACAACATGGTGCTCCAGCGCGACAGGCCGATTCCGATCTGGGGCTGGGCCACGCCCGATGAGAAGGTGACTGTCAGACTTGGGAAGTCGTCGGCTTCCGCAACCGCCGGCACCAATGGCCAATGGTCAATCAAGTTGCCCAAGCTGTCAGCGGGCGGACCCTATCAACTGACAGTGGCCGGTGTGAATACCCTCACGCTCACCAATGTGCTGATCGGCGAGGTCTGGCTCTGCTCTGGCCAGTCGAACATGGAAAAGCCGATTGGCCCCCATCCCGGCCAGCAACCGTGCCTCAATTATGAAAAGGAGATTGCCTCGGCCGACTATCCGCAGATCCGGCTGATGGAAGTGCCGCCAGCCAATCCGCGGACTCCGGCCGATGACGTCGTCGGCGCCCAATGGCTGGTCTGCACACCGCAGAACATCGTGGTCCAACGCGGCGGCGGGCACGGGTATTCCGCCTGCGCCTACTTCTTTGGCCGCGAACTTCACAAGGAACTCAAAGTGCCCATCGGCCTGATCGCCGCGAGCGTCGGCGGTGTCCCGTGTGAACATTTCACGCCGCCATCAGGAGGCGGGTGGCTTGGCATGATCAACCCGTTGACTTCCTACGGCATCCGTGGTGTGATCTGGTACCAGGGTGAATCAAATATTTTCGGAAACAGCCATGCAAATTGCATGACATATTTCGAGAAGATGAAAACCCTCATCACCGGCTGGCGACAGGCCTGGGGAAATAATGATTTTCCGTTCCTGTTTGTTCAAGTGGCACTGTGCAAATACAACGATGCTGATGTTGAAGTAGCGCCGTACCTGTGGGAAGCCCAGACAGCCACGCTGGATGTTCCCAACACTGGCATGGTGGTCACGCATGACATCAGCAGTTACCCCGACTGCCACGCGACGAACAAGCAGGAAGTTGGCAGACGGCTTGCGCTTTGGGCTCTCGCCAAGACCTACGGAAAATCCAGATTGGTCTATTCCGGGCCGATCTACAAATCCATGGAAGTCACAGCCGCTCCGGGGCCGGCCAAGATCCGGATTCAATTCGACTACACCGGCAGCGGACTGGCCAGCCGGGATGGCAAGCCGCTGGATCTTTTCACCATTGCAGGGGAGGACAAGAAATTCGTCGAAGCCAAGGCCTCAATCGACGGAAAGAGTGTGCTTGTCTGGAGCGACGCCGTGGCCAAGCCGGTAGCCGTGCGCTTCGGCTGGCGGCAGGATGCAGATCCCAACCTCATGAACAAGGAGGGCCTGCCTACGCCTTGTTTCCGCACCGACAAATGGAACTGACAGGATCAATGAAAATTGAAGACAAACAATATGAACGTACCATATATCGAGGCACTTTCAAAACCTCTGGCGGACGCGACAGAGCGCGTCCCTCCAGTGCGTAAAAGCCAGTTCTTAGCGATTTTTGGAGGGCCACGCTCTGTCGTGGCCGTTTTCGGCAGAGGTTTTGCAAGTGCCTCTATCAATAAAGTTTTCGGGGCAGCACTGTTGAGCTTGACCCTGCCGGCCGTGCTCGGTTTTGCCGCTGACCCTGTGGCAAGCCCGTCCGCCAGCCAGGTGCTGCGATATGAGAACCCCTCGCAGGTCTGGGCTGACTACGATCCGAACAAAGGAGATTTCAAGGAAGAGATCGTCAAGGAAGAGACCAAAGATGGCTGCTATTACCGGGAATCCTATATCAGCGTTTATGTGGTCGGAGAAGAAATTCGGGTTTACTGCCAATACAAGGTCAAGGCTGATGCGGTAAAAGCGCCGGGTCTACTGAACGTTCATGGATGGATGCAGACCTCGAGTATTGATAACGAATATGTGACAGATGGATGGGCCGTGATGTCGTTTGATTATTGCGGAAAAACGGGCAGCCGTACTCAATACACCAAGTACCCGGAGAAACTGCGCCATTGCAACATGGATTCAACTGTTGGAGTGGCCATCCGATCAGAGACCGCTGATCACAAGTCAATTACCGACGTTAAGCAGACATCAGACTATGTCTGGGATGTCATGGAACGGCGCGTTCTGAGTTATCTGGAACAGCAGAAGGAAGTTGATAAGAGCAGGCTGGGCGCCAAGGGATATTCATACGGAGGAACCCTGATGTGGTCGCTGGCCACCGACCCGCGTGTTAAGGCGGTCGTTGCCTGTTTCGGCATTGGATACACCGAATATTACCGCAACAAGCAGGTCTGGCCGTATAATAATCCATATATCGCACCACTGAAAACACCAGGAGAGGAAATCTATCTAGCAGGCATTGCTCCTGAAGCCCATGTCCCGTACATCACCGCGGCAACGCTCTTCCTGAATGGCAGCAATGATCATCATGGTGTTTTTGAACTCGGGCTGGAGAGTTTCAAGCGATTCAAGCCCGGCGTACCATGGGCCTTTGCCATACAGGCGCGCGGCCAGCACAATACTGAGAAGACTGGGCAGGATTGCAAGATATGGCTGAATAAATATGTTCTCAACAAGGAAGTGTTCTGGCCCGCGCATCCGAAATCGGAAATCAAGTTGAACACAGAGGGCGTTCCAGAGCTTGTCGTCACCCCTTCATCTCCGGATCGGGTTAGGAAGCTGGAGATGTGGTATGCGCTCAAGAACCCAAATTATTTCACACGGGTCTGGTTTGATGCTGAATGCGTTAAGAAAGGGGATTCCTGGGTGGGACAAATGCCGGTACAAAATGTCGATGACTACGTCTTCGGTTTCGCTAACATCAACTACGACACCACCGTCGTTGTTTCCACTGATTTCAACGCGGCCATTCCCTCGAAACTGGGCAACGCCAAGGCGACCGACAAAACACGAAACAGCGAAGTTCAATTCATGACCGAAGGAGACCCCATGATTGTGCGCCCATGAGAAAAAAAGGAATATGAAAAACACATTTGTCTTTATGCTCTGTCTGCTGTCCGGGCTGCCGAACTGTTTCGCCGCAAACGCGCCCAAGAATAATCCCCAGCCAACGTCGATCTCTTCTAAAGAGGGGCAACTTAATCTTGAGCATGATTCCACGCTGTCCTGGCGAGCCAGTGCAGGGCGCGTGGTGAGTATCCAGGCACCGCAACTGACGCTGACAACTCCCGGCGACAATACCAGGGTGCCCTTCAACGTGAAGCTTCGGAAGCATTCGGTTCAGAAAGGTGAAGCCGTTCTGGAGTACGGACTGAGTCTAAGCCAGGGAGGTCGTACGATCACTGGTAGCGGGACGATCAAGGTATCTCAGTTGGCGAAAGCACAAGAGGATGTTTTGCTTGTTCTTATGGCGTATACCTTTGATGAAGCCGTGACAGCCGATGTTGAAACAATTTGCGGCTTCGATGTCCAAGGCGAACCGGCCCGCCAGATGGGCCTGCCTGAACGAAACGGCTATTTCAAGAGTTATCCGATCCTGCCGGCTGTCGGCGGCGCCGGACGGTTCGATTTAGGCAATGCCGCGAAAGGTCCTGTCCAATGCTCAACGCTGGGCATGCCGGTCGTGGGGTTGAGTTTTGGTGACAACGACCCGCAACTGGCTGTTGCCGCTGATCCGTACTGCGGGAGCTTCTTTCAGGCGGAGTCGACAACATCAGCCACGCGCGTGACAATTCGCACCACCTACATGGGGTCTGTGGCGCCGGTCCGGTCTGAACGTCGCACGCTGGCGCTGGAGTTTCACCGTCATGGCACGGATGGCACATTGAGAAGCTTCTACAGGACAATACCGGAGATTGAGCCGGGAGCACCGTGGACACAGGGGATCCATCTGGTATACTATGACTATCTGTCGGAAAAGGGCGAAGGGTGGTTCAAGGATTTGAAGGTTCTCGCGGACCGGATACCGGCAAAGAACCGGGGGAGCGTCGCGGTTTGCATGCACGGTTGGTATGACTATTTCCAGCAATACGCTTACGACCACAAGACCGGCAAACTGCTCAAGGAGTGGACGGCATTCCCCGGTACGATCAAGGTGCCGATGAGTTTGGCAGAGATGCACCGGCGTTTGAAGTTTGCGAAGGATCTCGGCTTCAGAGTGTTGCTCTATTTCGCCGACGGCACGAACAGTGACGGCGGTTCGCCGAATTTTCACAAGGACTATATGTTGAAGGACAAAACCGGAAAGACATTCCCCGGCTGGAAGGGGCCCGATTCAATCGGGCAGCCGTGGATGATGGATCCGAGCGTGCCGGAACTGCGGGAGTGGTATCGCGGTTATCTGAAGGCGTTGCTCGAAGAATATGCAAAGGACGTGGATGGATTTGTGTGGGATGAGACCTTCTACATCGAACCGAATTTTATCTCCTACCCGCAGCCCGGGCCTGCCTTTGCTGATCGCGCCATGATGAACTTGGTGTCCGAACTGACGCAAATGGTGCAGTCCTATCATGACCGCAATCCAGACCTTGTCTTCCTCGGCTCTGATGTGGGACGGAGCAGCTATGCGTTGGTGGCCAACGGCACGTACCAGGACAGCGCCATGCGAGAAGAAGATTGGGGTCCGAGCATGTTCGTCAATTACAGGAACTGCCTCTGGAGTTGCAATTGGTATCCGTTGCAGTACGCAAAGCAAAACGAGATTGCCGCCGAGAAATATGGCCTGCCACAGGGCGTGTCAAATGGCTGGGAAGACAACTGCGGCCCAAACCGGATGCCGCCGGCATTACTCGACGACGTCTTGAGGCGATTCACAAAGAATGTGGAGTCCAAGCGCGAAAGGTTGCGCTACCTGACCCCATGAGGTAGAAACAAGGGTAGAATGAGGCATCTTCAGGAGAGCCCTATCTTCAAAAAGGATAATCGTATGACCCAGAAAAACATCACAAGAATGGCAGTATTGGCAACCCTTTATCTAGGGGCGTCGGCATTGAGCGCCGCAGAAAATAAGGTTGTCTGGCTGGACGAGATGGACTTGAAAAACGCGGTCACTGGCTGGGGCGCCACCCAGTCGAAGAAGACCGTCGACAACCGTCCGTTGACGCTGCGTGGAACGGTTTATGCGCGGGGCATCGGCACTCATCCGCCCGGCTCCATGAGCATTGATCTGGGCGGACGCGGCGTGCGCTTTAAAGCCTTGGCCGGTGTCGATGACGAGGCCGGAGCGGCGGGCACGGTCGAGTTTAGCGTGATGGGCGACGGCAAGAAGCTGTGGTCCAGTGGCGTCCTCAAAGGCGGGGGCGAGGTCAAGCCGTGCGATCTCGACCTCAAGGGCATCAAGGTTCTCGACGTGCTGGTGGACACCACACCCGACGGCTATGGCAACGACCATGCCGACTGGGCTGACGCCCGGATCGA
>Ga0268284_1000916_pt1 | contig 16986 bp, 15 predicted proteins | sample saktaG_14_FD_190137 | JGI IMG/M metagenome (GOLD analysis project Ga0268284, IMG submission 190137) | Saline water microbial communities from Sakinaw Lake, British Columbia, Canada - sak_2013_06_06_40m | ecosystem: Environmental > Aquatic > Non-marine Saline and Alkaline > Saline ...
ATATAATCGAGGGAAATTTAGATATTACTCTAATGGACGGTCGAGAGTTAAAAGGATGCTTTGTAAAGGATATAAACAGGTACACGATTCTTGTGGAGCATAATGATAGGACATTCATAATTCATAAACACGGGGTTATGATGATGGATATAACGGAACTTGGAGAGGAAGATAAGGCTTGATAAATGAATAGAATATTGGCATCAATATTATCATTAGTTTACTGTGGTTTTGGGCAGATTTATAAAGGTGAAGTGTTGAAGGGCATTAATTTCGCCGTAATTTACACAGCCCTTATACTATCTCTGGTATTTCTGTCATCTGTTGCTCCGTTGGCACAGTTAATCCTCATTTTTTTGTTGATACTTATGTGGTTGATTGGTGTGATAGATGCCTATGCAGACGAAAAAACCTTCATAGAAGGCAACCATGGCTTATTGTGGAAGACATTGATTATGGTGTTGATCGTCGTTGGGATTTCTGGTTCTGTAGTCGCTGTAACTATTTTAATCGTCCGACCCCAAGTATTTACGCCAGGTTTCGGGAATATTACTACTCATGTTGCTGTGGATAATAAAACTAAAGATTTATCTCAGCAAGACTCATCGCAAAATCAGATGTCTAAGCCTCAGACAAGTGAGAACATAAAAGAAAATCCAATTCAGGTCTCAAATGACCCCAAAAACACAGGTTCTGAAGAGATCAAAAAAGATGCCGAATCCCCAGCAGACTATTACACCGTTCAAGTGGGTGCATTCTCAGAAAACGATCGTGCCGAAGACTTGCTAAAGCAATATAAAGAAAAAGGATATTCTGTTCGTGTTATTTCGCCATTACCTGATGAAAGCCCGGCGCTTTACAAAGTGCAGGTCGGAAAATTTGATAACAAAGATAGCGCAGCAAATCTTGCTGAAAAACTAAATAAATATGAAGGTATAATTAGTGCGGTTGTATTATTGACAGACTCAGATTAATATTTGAAACTCAATTTGATATCAAACTCATTTACTACGGTGTTCCAACCGGATTTCCAGCTTTGCCATCTTTTGTTATTTCTAGGAAGCTTAGTTTCCTCATTTTGCTTATTTTTTGTTCTTATGTGTTTGTAATTGGTACTTATCTCGAATTTGTCAAAAACTATGTATTTTAGTCCGGTGTCAAAAATATTTTGGACTTCTACAATCCCTTCGAGAAACTTTTTTTCCTTATAACCTATAGCGGTATCATACATATTTCCGCCAATCTCACCGTTCCGGATCCGATTATATGAAACATTTCCTCGTAAACTCTTGTTAATCTGATATCCTATTTGTGTGAACAGATCGTCGGCATTGGGCCCGATCCAATGTCCCAAAGGCTCGTTGAAGTGCTTGTATGCAGTAGGTATGGGGGGATTTTGACGTGTGCCTTTATGGGTGTATGTCCACGGCTCAACCCTGGCATATTCCAGTATAACATCGGTGTTGTTTATCCCGAAAGGATCCGCAACCATTATCCCATTGAGTATAGCCCACCCGAATCCCGGATACTTAAATGGACTTTTATCAGTATAGAAATCATCAAGGAATAGAGCTGAGTATAGCTTTGTATTAGGAATGAGAGTAATTACAATATCACCCTCCATCGTATTGTTTCCGATATCACCCAAATAATCCTCCGCCATTTGATACGGCATAATAGGATTCAAAAGTTCGATATGTAATTCCTCTGCATAGACATAGGCTTCTTGCCATGCAATACAGATACCTGGGTATGGAGTTATCTCAAAACGATGGGCTGACAAATACTTTTTTGGAACATCACTATAATATTCCTTGGTCAGATCATCCCTTAAAAACCCAGACAGACTGGTGAAATTTAACTTCCATACGTGTGTGCGAAATCTTATTAAACTAAAAGTGGAATCAACCCCAGCCAATCCAATAACACCATGATAGCCCGGTCCCCAGATGACGGTATCCTTACCTACTTGAATGTCCCCCCATGGCCCCCCAAAGACGATGTATGAATCACTTAGTCCACTCCACGGATATCTAGTGTATCTGGGATCAAGCCCTGCCCATACTGGTCTTTCTCCACCGATCTCATATGATGCTTTACTGTAATTATAAAATGAAACATTCTTTGATATGTCCCCATAAAACGTGGTATTCAACGTGCTGGTAAGTATTGTATCACTCTTACTAAAAGAGCCATCCTGCGCAAAGCCTAATCTGAATATGATTGCCTTCTCTCCGGATGACCAATCTATAGTATGTTTATGTCCTTGTATTCCTAATTGCCCCTGTTCCGCTAGCTCTTGAGCAAATTCCTTTTTCATCTCCTCAAGCAAATCTATATCTACGTCAGTTAGATGTATCTTACCTTCTTCGAGAAGCTGCAAAGTGTGTATAATCATCTCTGAGACTTTGCCACGTGAATATGGTTTTGATTCGTGCAGGAACTCCCCAAGAATACCCTTTGCTTGCAGTCTTTCGATAAATTTATATGACCAGTGATCAAGTGGGACATTCACCAGAGAGGTGGGGAACCCCTGTGATGAAATAGTAAGCAAAATTACTATGGTTGAAAGAGATATAAAGAACCATTTTATGTTAAACAGCAATAAGACCCCCCCCCGATTTTACGACCTTTCTGAAAAGCCAACGAGCTTCAGTCGTTGGATGAATGATTCCTGCATTTTCCTAAATGCAGATATTTTATTACGTTGATTAATTAGTGAGCTCCTTCTTTGATGTAGATAGCTTTTACAGTTCGTAGTAATATTTTAAAATCTAAAGGTATGGATTTATTCCGTATATATAACAGATCCAGATATTTCCTCTCTGGATATGAAATTTTGCTACGTCCAACAACCTGCCAAAGCCCAGTCATTCCTGGTTTAACAGATAAGAATTCATCAGTATGTTCACCATACTCTACAATTTGTTCGGGGAGAACAGGACGTGGGCCCACAATACTCATGTCCCCTTTTATAACATTAAATATTTGCGGGATTTCATCTAAGCTAGAACGACGAAGCAAAAGTCCCATTTTAATGATTCTCGGGTCATCCTCTGGTTTGAGCTTACAGTCATTTTCTATATATTTGCGATATAATTCCTTGTCTTTTTTAAGAATTTCTTCAGCATTTTTTTTCATCGTCCTAAACTTATATATTTTGAACAACTTTCCGTCTTTACCTGGACGATTTTGGCAAAACAATATCGGCCAGCCCGATGGTATAAGTATCATTAGCGATATTAATAATAAAATAGGACTCAGTATAATAAGTGTTATTAGGCTAAAACACAGATCATAGAACCTTTTAATGATTTCTATGAATTTATTTTGAGAAGGTGGTATTCTCATACCAGAAGATTGCTGTTTCTTTCCGTTTATAATTAGAACTACTTTAGAACGTAAAGGATCCTTTAATAGTTCAAACATATCCATAGAAGCATCCCTCGCTGTATTAAGTTCTAAATGACATTTTAGTTCCCTTTAGGAACTAAGATATCTTTCATTAACCGTTTTCTCAATGAATTCAGTGAATTTACATTTAAAATTAGATACACTATATTTATAAGCATGTTCTCGTATCTTTTCTTTATCCCATAGAATCGTTTGTTGGCGATGGACTGCATCTATAAGTGCTTCTGGGGTTTGTGACAAGAAAAATATACCATTTAATCCTTCGATTACCGTATCCAAAGCCCCTCCAGCTTTGTAAGCAATAACAGGTCTGCCTGCAGCATTTGCTTCCAGAGGCGTAATACCGAAATCTTCTGTACCAGGAAATATCAAAGCACGGCATAAGCCGTAGTATTTTCTGAGTTTCTCATCAGTAATTTTTCCAAGGAAAGTAATATTACTTTTTGCCATAGCTTCAAGAGCAGGTCTATCATGTCCATCACCAGCAATAATAAGCGGCAGGCCCAATTCGTTAAAAGCTTTAACAGCTAGATCAATACGTTTATATGGAACTAACTGTGACACAACTAAATAGAAATCTTCATTGTGATCAATGCATTGAAAACGTTCGACATTAACGGGTGGAAAGATAATACTTGCATCTCGTTTATAGATTCTTTTAATTCGATCAGCTACTACAGATGAAATTGCAATATATTCATCTGGACGGTTAATAGTTTTTAAATCCCATTTTTTTAAATATTTAATAAAATAGGGTAATACCGATCTAATACACTTACCAAATTGCTCTCGTTGTATATAGTTGTCATAATCCCACACAAATCGCATGGGTGTAAAACAGTAACAGATATGAACAGATCTTTTGCTTGTTTTAATCCCTTTAGCAAAAGCACTGCTAGTGCTGATGATAATATCATATTCAGAAAGATCAAAACTCTCAAAAGCTTTAGGGTATAGCATCAGATATTTTCTGAAATGCTTCTTTAACCCAGGTAGTGTTTGCATCCACGATGGTCGAATATCTGCTCTTATAAGTTCTGGCCACAGCTCATTCGGGTCCACTATGGAAGTATAGATAGGAGCGTCAGGAAACATTGTGTGCAAAACGGCGACAACTCGTTCCCCACCACGTCTTGTATTAAGCCAATCATGCACAAGAGCAATTCTTTGGTTCAACATTATTCATTAACACTCCAGGTTTGCAACCCATTGAACTCAAAATGGAAATTGAGTATCCGGGCGCTAGCACCTTCTAAAGCTTTTCTAACTTTATGCTCAGTATTATCTTTGCAATAGAAATACAGACATCCACCGCCGCCGGCTCCGCATGCTTTGCCACCAAGCGCACCGTTATTGATTGCAATCTCAAACAGATTATCAATCTGCTCATTTGTAATAGATGGATGCATATCTTTTTGGTATTTCCAGTTATCTAGTAGCAGTTGCCCGAAGTCTACCAGATTGCCGTTTGCTAATACTGCTTTCATTTCTTCGGCAACCCTAACTAATCCTTCTAATGCAGTTTTATTTTTGCCTTTTTTGAAGGAATTTATAACATGCTCGTGTATATTTGACGATAGTCGAGATTTTCCAGTATATACGAGTACCGAATTTTTTTCTAGGTTTAGGGTGACATCCTCTGGAATCCTCATTATAGAAGAGGATACGATTTCACCATCGAACCGCATGAAGTTGAATCCACCGAGTGCGGCGGCATAATGGTCTTGTTTGCCTGAAAATATGCCTAATTCCTCTGTTTCGAGCTTAACTGCCAGTTCTGCGATCTCGTTTGGCAAATAAAAGACATCCATATTCTTAGCCAATGCGCCGATCAAAGCAACTCCCATGCTTGCCGAAGTTCCCAAGCCAGAGCCTGGTGGAGCCTCTGATCTGGTCATGACATCCAATCCGTATTCAACATTCAATCTTTTAATCGCCGCTTTTACAAGGTCAATATTGCCGTTGTATTCAATGTTTCTTACGTCGTTGGCGGATTCATATAGGTCAAAGTCAGCGGAATACATTGTAATCTGTCTATTTTCCTGCTCCTCTTTGCAGTTATATCCATATTTTGAAACTACAGATTCTTTCTTAGGAACGTTGCATATAGTTACATACGAATACAGATTAATTGTTGCGTTCAATACAGCACCGGGGATTTCTTGGGCAAACATTGGGACATCAGTCCATCCACCTGCAAAATCTATCCTGGCTGGTGCTCTACTATTACTATGCATTAACATAGATTACTTCCTCCAACATATAATATACCATACAGTGCATCATTTCTGCTTTTATCATTTTCTTGCGATCACAGCAAGATTATTAAGGTTAATGTGACCGAATGTAATTCGGAATAATAGGGCAAAAATATAAAACCATAGATTTTTCATCGCCACTAAAAACTGGTTTCTACTTCCAGATACACCTTGAATCGGTCTTATTTGAATGAATTCTACATTACTAAACCTGTTGCGTTTTAGTATTATTGTTAAAGTGCTCATCTGATAGTTATTTATATGATCTTTTGCCTCCATATAATGAACACCGGGTTTCATTCCTCTTAATAGTTTCTTGATTTTAGCTTTGAGAAGTTGGATTCTCGCATTCGGGGTATATATGAATAATATACCATCATCTTTAAGCAGAGACGATAGATACGAAAGGATGGGATCAGGCTCCGGAATATGTTCAATAACGTCCCAGAGAGTAATTATATCAAACTGTTTCTCCATGAAGCTTGATGTTTCCACTCTTCCACAAAAGACATTCTTCAAACCCATTTTCACTGCAAAATCCACTGCCTCTTGTGAGATTTCATACCCAAATACTTCCCATGAATCATAGTCATATACCATTTTTACAAAGTATCCAAGACCACAACCCACATCAAGTAGCTTTCCGCTTTTGCCTACGATGAATTTATGGCAAAAATCATTATAAATTGCCTTATGAGCTTCATTCCACCACCAATTGGATCCAGGAGAACAAAGCAAGTTTGTTTGGTCAAAGTATTTATCATAGTGTTGGTCAATGTCGTAGGAAGAAAAAATATGACCACACCTGACGCATCGCAATATATCAATATTAAATTCTTTAAATACGATATGGTTTATAGAATATTTACAAATAGGACAAACTTTTGCCATGAGAAATTCTCCATCTGTTTACCTAGTGCACTGACATGTTAGTTTATGATAGTTCCTAAAACGTTATTCTGAGCGGATCAAGGAACCTTGAATAGAATGTAAGTTGAGATTCCAAGCTTTTGGTGAAGATTCTCTCAGGACGATAATTGGTTTCAATTACTACGCTGAATTGCAGAAGTTTTCCGCCGTTGATAATTAAATTGTCAGTGCACTAGAGCATTGACAACTTAATTTTTAACAGCTTTATAATGGCGCTCCAGCTTCTCACGCGCATGATTAGTAGTAAAACGCCATTGTATCATGATCTTCTGTTGGTTGCGATCCTCCTCCCAAGCCTTTGCTTCCCGTTTTAGGGTTTCCATATCACCAATACGGCGATCCAGACATTGGCGCGCCAAAGCGGAAAGCTCAATCTCTGCCATGTTAAGCCAACTGCCTTTCTTGGGGGTGAAGTGAAACTCAAACCGATTCTTCAGATACCTTGCCTTCTCTGGATCAAACCGCTCATAGAATGATCCATAGGTATGTGTGTTCAGGTTGTCCTGAACTACTCGCAACACATCTGCTTCTGGACGCATCTCCAGATATATCTCCGACACTTTCTCCATGAATTCCGCATAGTCCACCTTGGTGCGCTGCTTACGAACTTCCACATATCGCCAACCTGTCAGGGGTTCACAAGCTATGAACACACTGCATGTACCATTACGTTCATACTCGTTATCCTCTTTCTTCGGTTTGCCTGACTTCATAGGTATTGGCACCACAACATCACCTATCAACTGACATGGTCTCTCATCTACGCCCATCACTGGACGTTTCGGGTCATAGGGTTCTTCATACAGGTCAAGTATATCCTCCATACAAGCCAGATACTCTCCTGTTATCTTGCCTATACACCATCGCCTCTTCAGCCATGGCTTCACATCCCCTTTTTTAGATACTGCCGAACTGCTTCTCGGGATATGCTATCTACTATATCCAACTCCATCAGCTTGTCTGTCAGCAGACGAATACTCCAGCGCACACGTCCTTCTGGTGGCTCAGAGCAAGCTATGAGTGCAAGCTTAGCTTCATCTCGTCCTGTCAGCTTTGGTGGTCTGCCTGGACGTGGCTTCTCATTCAGTGCTCCTTCTATACCTTCTTCTACATATCTCTGGCGAGTTGATGCCACTGTGCGAGCACTTACTCCCAGAACTCCTATTATCTCTTTGTCTGTCTTGCCCATACTACACAATATGCCCTGTGGACTTTCGTCTGCTAGAATCAGTATCCTGGCTCTAGTGATTGTTCTGGCTTTGTGTGTGCCTGTGTTCACCAATCTATCCAAGTTACCCCGCTTCTTGCCATTCAGGAATACACGATATTTCTTCATTGAAATCTTGACCTCCTATGGTAAAATGTACCATAGAAGTATAGCACAAGATTCCAGTGTCGAAAACTACCTTGTCAGTGCTCTAGCAGTATAAAATAGCGTCTTATAAAGTTCCAATGTTCTCTCTGCTGTCTTACGCCATGAGAAATTCTGACACCTTTCTAGCCCTTTTATCTGCATTTCCGCTTGCAAGTTTTTATTTGTTAGTATTCTTTTCATTTCTTGAGCAATTTCCCCTATATCGTAAGGGTTAACCATTATTGCGGCATCTCCTACCACTTCAGGAAGAGATGCCGCATTCGATACAAGTACAGGAATACCACATGCCATTGCTTCAAGAGGTGGCAGTCCAAAACCTTCATAAAGAGAAGGGAAAACGAACAAATCTGCTCCATTATACAATAAAGGAAGATCACTTTCTTTAATCTCCCCTGTAAAGATTATCCTTCTTTCCATATTCAACGCTTTTGCAAGCTCGTAGGTTTTAGCATAACGGAGATCCTTTTTACCACCTATAACGAGATTATGCTCGATTTCGCCGGCAATCAGATAAAAGGCTCTTATAAGTCTTTCGAGATTCTTATGAGGCTTATGCGCACCAACATAAAAAATATACTTATCAGGCAGCTTGTATTCAAAAACCGTTTTTTTGACTAAATCACGATTCGATATAACTTTGAATTCCTCTTTATCAAACGCTGGCGTGATTATTTCAATTTTGTCTTCAGGGCACTTAAAAAAGTGTATAATGTCATCTTTAGCGGATTGGGAAATAGTAATTATTTTTGAGCTTTGCTTTACTGCAATGGATGTCATAATATCATGATAAAGCAGAACTCCTTTGGTAAATAATCCTTTAGATAAATATTTAGGATAGCGTGAATAGATTAAATCATAGATTGTGACAAGCGATTTACATGGCACCCAAATAGGTTTAACAAAATAAGTGGAATGAAAGACATCAATTTTCTTTTTATACTGAAACAATGGAATTTCTACTTGAATACGCGGTGAATATTGACCAATACTCGAATAATATCTGTTGAAATTGGGAATCCCTTCTAAGAAATTAAGAGGATCATCTCTATACAATATGAAGTATGTATTCTCTTTGTCAATTTCTGACAGATTTTTGACTAACTCACGGACTGTGCGACCAATCCCCGTTGCAAGGTTTCTAGCATCTATACCAATATGCATTCTATTCTCCTGCAGTATTTACCATATTCAAAGAAGGATCGAAATTTAGGGGAGAGAGATTATACAGAATCTCTCAAGGTATTTCCACAAACTTTCATTGTGTTAATGCATATAACCTAAATCTCGAAAAGTTTTATAGCGACTCCAGCGAAAATTGATAGACCAACCCAAAGGGCGACTATTTGTAGATCGGGAACTGCCACAATGCCAGCAATGAGCATAGCTAGGATATGAAAACCCAAAGAACGCAAAAAACCCTTTTGTTCCAAGCTAACCAGAGGATTGTGCAATGCCTTTCTATATACCATAAACATCTTTTTGGCAAACCACAAAAGCAAAATGGCTCCCCAGCCAGCATTACTGATAACAGTGAGCAACAAGCTAGATGCTCGATTACTGCCCCAGCCAACGCCGAGTCCCCTTGTAGATATGATTAATTTCAAGGAGATAAGATCCGCAGTTGTGCGTCCCGCAAACGAACCTCCCTGCGTCTTGTTTAGCAGTGGACTAGAAATCAAGTCTAATAAGTCAAATTTAAGAATCTGCGACCCGAAACTTATAAGAACACATAAGACAAACAGCGCACCAGCATAAGGCAGTATCTTGCGAAAGGATTTTGCAAAAAAGTTAGATAAAGTAACGAGAAGCAAGATTGCCAAGATAGTAATATAAGCTGTTGTAGAAAAGGTCAGAATCATACTTATAAATGATATAATTAATAATGCGAGCATACGCCGAGTATAATGCACGAAAATACAGTAACCAAGAGAAAATGCAAAAACACCCGACAGATAGTGACCAGCAGTCGATGCTTCAGTAAATGTACTGGTTAGGCGTTTAACACCGTACCAAGTTGCTAAATAAAGTTTGTCTTCACCAATCAACGGGTGCCAGTTAGAGATATCGAAATATGGTAAGTTTAAATGCCAAGATATAACCTGATAAATGCCAATGGAAGAGATCAAGAATCCGCTAAAAATATAGGCTCGTATAACAGTTCGTCGAACCCAATCATCTTCAATGATTGTAAGTGAAGCAAAAAAGAAGAAAATAAATGAGAAGAGCATATAAACAACATAGATGTAGTTCATTTTACCCGGTTGCAATAAACTATAATCGCCTCGTGGAGTATGAACAACAACCGCATTTTTAAATAGGGTTGGGAGCACGAAGGCACTTATTATCGCGTATCCGACAAAAAGCAAAAGGGGGAAGCAAACCGATAAAAAATATCTCGAAAAACTTATCCTTCTATTCAGTAGGAACTTAATCATAGTGCTTATTATAAAGGCGGTCCCCACAAAGTAACCAGGTTGAACCGCAATGGGAAAATCACCGAAGTACACGTTAATAACAGAAAACGCTTGGAATGGTGATAGTAAAACAGTCCATGGAAGCATCCAAGATGGGCGTGTAAATAACAAAAAAAATGTTATTGGTAGAATTGCATATCCTAAATAAGCTATTTTAACAGCCATTATTTCCTGCAAACCATATAATATGTACCTTGCTAGAAGGTACGAAACGGCACTGTAAAATTGAAGAGTAAAAACTGCATCGGAAAAGCAATAATAACGAGCATTTACGGTGATCATGAGGGGAGGGAACTGTGATCTCTGTCATGACAATGGCTAATGCTCGTTATTGACATCAAAATTGGGTACCTCTGATCCCTCTATGAGATTGTAAAGATGAATATTCAATGCCTGAATAATAGCTTCGCTCAAAAAATTCTGAGAACTGCTTGGAGGGTTGAAATAGTAAGTTTGTTGACCATATAAACTCGATTCGATTAGAGCGGAGGAACAATAGCTAAGCACAAATTTAAATCTGATTCCCCCCAAAAGTATCTCTACAGGCAAATCAGATGGCAAAAGATCAAAATGTCCCTTGTATGACGAAAAATCTTCTTTTGGGTGTGGTTTTATTATAATATCTGATTTTTCAAGTTCCTTTACAGCATAAAGAAACTCGATAATCTCATCATGGGATATCCCTAACTCTTCGAAGGGAGTTCCTAAGAATAATATGGTGTTGTTAGATATTGCCTTAAGGCTCATGAGTGCATTCCAATCAACTCCAAACACTTCACACCATTTACCAAAGTCTTCTTCGCCAATCCGATAATCGATCTTCCTCACCTGCCTTAAGTTTGAACAATTACACTTCTCAGGAATTCTTGCTAAGATAATATCCACTAAACGATTGCAACCAGCCGGGATAAAAGCGTATTTTGGGAAGATTACCTTTTTAATTATCCTGCGAATTAAGCTTTTGGGACCTTGTTGGTAATCTAGATATAAGTCCACCCCATTATCGGCAAGAAATACTAGCCCTTCGGCCTTTCGTCGTTTCTTGAAATCAAAAATGAGGAATTGAAGGTGAAGCATATCATCTGAAAAAGTCAAAAGATACTTATAGTCGGCTAAAGGTATGTCCTTGATTCTTTTGATAAGACCATAATATTGGAAGAAATTGTTTACAAGATTCATACATTTTTTATAGTATGAGTAGTATGGAGATGTAAACGTTGGCTCTTCAAAAGCATACACTTTACCAGTGGGCAGATCGAATAAAGTTCTAAAACTCTCCAAATAATTAAGGCAAGATTGATTGACAAAAAAATCGACATTCTCCTTTAAGGGAATGTATTGGTTTTTCCAAAGACCATAAAAATACATTATGAGTACCGGGCGATTAATAACAATCAAACATTTATTCATAAATATCGCTCCAACGTAAGGTTTTTAATCTGAAATTAGACCACAATTAACCTACTTCCGATTCGCATAATCACCAACTTTAAAGGTGCAAGAACTGTTCCTTACAACTGGTAAATCCAAAGCAGGTTATAATGGCGTTAAAAGATTAGAAACTTTGGGCCAACTTCATTATGTTCGACAATATCTCGATTTATCTGTAATTGCCAGGGACACCACCCAAATGCAAGATTAAACTATAAATGACCGCTATTTAAGTAGCATCTCTAGTCAAAACCCATAGCGGGGTCAATTCTTCCACCATTTGACGTTCGCGTAATTATCCATAAGTAAATCATGATCAAGGCTACAACATAGAATACATATGTAATCGCTGCCCCCATTGCAATCCCCTTCAAACCTAGCCCGGCCTTTACTAGAAACACGTCTAATGCTAAATTTACACCTACAGCCACAGACTGCACTGCAAGATAATACATTTGCTTGCCTACTGTGCAAAGAAAATTCGCAATTCCATCAGCAAGTGGGATGAATGCCAAACCTAGCAGTAATATGCGCGCTGGGGTAACACCAGGAGCATACTTTGCTAGGAGGTGGTTTACTAAGAATGGCAGAAACAGGTAAGCTGTTGCTAAGATCGGTATAGTGACGATTATTTCAGCCACAGATTGCTGGATAACCAACGGCAAAAGCGAACGCGGATCTTGCGTCTGCCCAAAGCGGAAAGCCATCCGCGGGTACATCTGCTGGGAGATAACAGCAGGCAACAAGCTCAAACTACCGAAGCAGAGGATAGCTACTGTATAATGTCCCAGTGCCTCTACGCCCAAGAACCTCAGAATGACCCATCGATCCACACTCGTGAGAAGGTTGTAAAGCAAGGCAACTATCATAAGCGGTAAACCTACCTTTACTAGATGGAGAAAACTCCGCCAACTCCAAGATAGAGTAATCTTGAATGAAGCCATCTGACTAATAAGAATGCTTAATAAAATAGCCAGCACGGCCTGTCCGATGACAAAGCCGGAAATACGCCATACATAGACAAGTGGCAGAACAACTACCGGCAACAAGATAGCATAGGCCAATTGCTGTAGACTTAACAGATTAAACCGGAAATTACACTTTAGTAGCAACTGGAAAAATTGGTATACCCACCAAGAAGGAAACAAAATCCCCATACATATAAAAGATTTGTGGTATTGCTGAGTTATTCCAATAACACTGATAACCAAACCTGTAATCATATTGGAAAATAATACGAACCATAAGCTAGTATTGGTGGCCTGTTGAGCAGAAATCTTGTCTCCCTGACCCATCAATAGAGGAACATTACGATTCATTCCAATAGGAACACCTAATGTCACCAAAAACCCGTATATTAAGATCAGGTTAAGGACATTCCAGCTGCCAAATTCTTCAGGTCCAGCCCAACGAGCAACGATCAAGCTAATAGCTAATCGCGAGAATTGACAGGCTACAGTAGATGCAGAAAAAAGCACAAACTCCCTTGTTAATCCTCTGGCAAAGTCCATTTTCCCTTGAGTCAGTTGCTTATACCAAGTAGCGATTGACATTATTCCTTCTATCGATCAAATTCTAATCAGTAATATGTGCCGTTTAATAATCCGCCTGAACGGATCTACAATTGATACTTGAGCTGCACTGCTCTCAATTTTTCTCAGAGGAAATCTGTCTTCCCCTTACTAGATCACCCTCTTTGAAAGAAAGAATGCTTTTAGCTACTAACATCGCTCCATACCCACTTACTAGACTCCGACCAGTTATGCTCATATTCTCTCGTTTAAACTGATCGGATAACAACATCTGCACTACGCATCTTAAATCGTTCAGTTCTTCGATTGCACATATTGCCTCAGCTTGAGTCAGTCCCTCTATATTTCCATGCTGGTTCTCGGCCAACTTTATTGCGAGCGATGGCGTTCCAGTTGCCGCTAATTCATACAGCGTTTGCCCACCTCCAGAAATGGCAAGATCGCAGTCTAGCATTACATTACAGACTGATGTTGGCGAGTGAAACAGTTGCACTTGCCCATTTCCAAACTGCATTGCCGCGGACTCGATATCAGAAACGTTATCGAAAAATGGACCTACTATAATATCTACTTTAAAATCAGCATCAATCTTGAACAAGATATCAAGAATGGTCGGGGTAACATTATTTTGATCGCATCCCCCAATAGTAACAAGAATCTTCTTAACTTTAGGTTTAATAGTCCGCACTGGAATATTCCAAAATTCTTCTCGCAGAAGCATGTATTTAGGTCCAAGTAAAAATTTAGTATCTCCAGTTGAACTACGATAATCAAGCCTCTCGGCGTAAATAGAACTATTAACCACAAAATGACATGGAAAGGACATTGTGGCCAGATCATCAATGAAAATCACACAGCATCCTGTTTGACGTAGTGCAAATAGATAATCTTCGTCAAACTCGTATGAATCGGCAACTATAATCTGAAAGTTCTGGCGTTGCAAGAACGTCAATATTGTCTGCAATTCGTCAATCTTGGTTAGATCAGATTCAATATTATAAGCTTTGAAGCCAAACTGTGCAACTCGTTCATTGGCTCGTATATCGTCCTCAATCAAAAAAACAACAGTACATTTCTGCAAGACAAATGCATGTGCCAACGATAGGCAACGTTGCAAATGACCCATACCAATTTTGGAATTAGCATCAACACGAAAAAGTATTTTCATAATTTCATCACTGTTCTTAAATTTCCTATTTTATATTATATACAAGGGCACTCGGACAGAATCTTCCAAATATATGTCCAAAAAAATCATGTGCTAAGAACTCTGTGATGTCCATCCTTCTGCTTATAATGTTCTGTTTTTATCAAACGGCTTTCGTCTAATCCCAAACTCAGTTTCTCAGCAATTCTCTTCAGGTGACCTTTAACTAATTCCTCTATCCTTTCTTGCTTCATATTAGTTAAATTAATAGTGAAATCCTGTCTGTCTCCTATTTTTAACAAAAAATCTTCTTCGTCTTTTATCTTGCCCGTTTTAATGGCATATTCGTACATAGGTGTTCCCGGTTGGGGCAGTAAATAACCCATGCTTGGATAAGCATCACACTCATAACAACAATCAAAGGTTTTATTGATAGTTTCCTCTGTTTCCTGAGGATATCCAATCACTAGACTTGTTGACGCTAGTATTCCCGCCTTTTGTAAAACTCTTGTTTGGGTCATAAAATCATCAACTTTTATTTTTTTATTCATCGCTTTTAATATTTCTTCATCTGCGGATTCCAAAGAATACCCAAACTCAACACATCCAGCTTCTTTCAATTTCAATGCAAGATCCAGATCATTTTCACCGAATAATCCTACTCTACAATCTGCTGACCAAAATACCTCGATCTTTTCCTTTAGTAGATAATCAGCAAAATCACTGGCTTGTTTTTTTGAAAAAAAAGTAAGCTCATCAAAGAATTGGACGTAATTCAGTCCATATTCCTTTTGCAGATATTTTATTTCTTTGCAGATATTTTCCTTTGAACGAGTACGATATCTTTTATTTTTAAAAACGTGATAACAAAAAGTACAGTTGTAAGGGCAACCTCTGGCGGTATTGATTGGAAGCGCTTTTATTAAGTCAAATTTAATCGGGTAAGGTTCGCTAACATTGAATTTGTATTTATCCAGATAAGTTTTCATATCAAATAGCTTATGATTGATAAATGGAAGTTCATCAAGGTTAGGAATAAGCTCTCTTTCTGGAGTAAAAAACGTTTCCCCGTTTTTTCGGAAGAAAATTCCCTTAACATCCTCTAATGAAGTTTTATTTTCAATAGCTTTTAATAATTCGACAATTGTTATATCTCCCTCGCCCATAACACCAATATAAGCCTTAGTATTTTTTAATAATATTTCCGGAATTGAAGTAGCAACGGAATTTCCTATGATGATGGGAACATCCTTATATTTTTTGATTAATTCTGTGAGTTCCTTTACATATCTATAGCCAGTCACAATGCATCCAAAAGCAACTACATCAAAATCCGTTTTTTTTATATAATCTTCAATTTCTTCATTTGATAATCTTAAGGTATCTAAATCTAGAATCTCAAAATCAAATCCCGCTTCCTCAACGGCAGTTGCAATATATCCAAACCCAATGGGAAATATTATCTTTTTGCTATTTGGCCTTAGACAGATGTTAATCAGTAATACGTTCATGTCGTTCTCCTTACCATTTTATATAATCCTAATTTATCTCGAAATTCTATGATTTCCTTACAAAACCCAGCCTTTTCAAACACACGCATAGAAGGAATATTATTGGGACGAATATATGCAATAAAATATCTTAAATTCGTATCTTCACATATCTTCTTGATTCCCAATTGAATTATTTTTGTTCCATAAGATTTGCCACGCATGGATGAATCAATGCTAACACTAATCTCAGCTTCTCCAGACACAACCTGATCAAAACGAATCTGACCAATCGGATTTTCTTTATATTCTAAGATATAAATCCAGGATGTATCAGATTCTATCTTTTTTTTGAACCAATCTTGATGTTGTTCCCAAGGAATAGGTTCAGTATTTATGGATACTTTACGTACTTCAGGATCATTTGCCCAACACCATAACAAACGACAGTCATCATACCGGGCAGGCCGTAAAGTTAAAATCTCTAAGGATTCTTTCAACGAAAATCACCCTCTCTGATCCCTTGTTCGATATTGATATCATGAGTGGCTTCTTTTCCTAAGATTTGTTCATATAAAGAAGGAGGAAGTCCGGGTTCAATGTTCCCATTTCGTAATACAGCGATGTTTTCCAAAGTGAAAATTTCTCCCGTCTTAATATTCTGAATTGCAAAAATACTGCGTCGAGCAAAACGACAGAGTTCTTCTTCGATTGGCTGCATCACTTTTTTACCACTTCCTAATGCAATTTCCGCTTCATGAATGCATCGCACCATATCAGCTAGTTCCTTTGGTTCAACAGCATATTTATGGTCAGGTCCAGGAAGCCGGTTACTGAGCGTGAAGTGCTTCTCAATGATATTCGCTCCACACGCTACGGCAGTGATTGGTGCAATGATCGGATCGCGAGAATGATCAGAAAGTCCCGTTGGAAGA
>Ga0268284_1000918_pt1 | contig 16960 bp, 15 predicted proteins | sample saktaG_14_FD_190137 | JGI IMG/M metagenome (GOLD analysis project Ga0268284, IMG submission 190137) | Saline water microbial communities from Sakinaw Lake, British Columbia, Canada - sak_2013_06_06_40m | ecosystem: Environmental > Aquatic > Non-marine Saline and Alkaline > Saline ...
GGGGGGGGGCCCTGTTTCCCAAACCCGTTGCGATCCAAGGGCGCAAGGCCCATGGCGTCGCCCGCCGCAAACCCGTGCGAAAATCCGCCGTCACGAGCCGGGCGCGCTGCTTTCTTTGCGCTTTTCTTGCGGGGGTCCGCGCATTAGGCTGCCGCGGTGTTGCAGATTGTTTTCAACGAAATCAGCGCGGCCGAACTGTCGAGCCTCGACACGCTCGAGCAGCTTGACTTGATTGATGAATTCAAGGTCGGCAAGGAGGATCTGGACCATCTGAGTGGCGAGCGCTTCGGGAAAATCGAACGCGACGGGCGGGTATTGTACCGTTACCGGGCGAAGGATTACCGGTTTTACTTCGAGGTGAAGGACGAAGCGGTGATCGTGCACCGGGTTTTGCACAAGGGCACGTTTTCGGATTTCATGTTCCGCTCGAAGCTGCCGCTGGCGGAGGATGAGGCGCTTGCGAACTCCAAACACTTCTGGAAGCTCATTGACGAGGGCCGCAACGCGCGCCGCCTGTGAGGTGCGGCGGACCCGCAGCCAAGAGAGCAGAGGCAAATGGACCGCCGCGCTAAAGTTTGATCCTTGCGGCCAAGTCCGGCATATTTTGCTTTGAGTCAGGCCGGGATTGCCACAGAATCAGCCGATGAAGAAATGGCTGATGTATTTGACTCTGGCGGCCCTGGTGGGAGGAGTTTGGTTATTATTTGCAACCTCGGGCAGCGACATCAACACGAAGCGGGCAGAGGTGGCCGCGCTCCAGGAAAAAGGGGGGTCAGATGGAGAGATTCTCAATTTGGAGACGGAAATCCAGACCCTCGAAGGACAAAGAACCTTCAACGGCGTCCTGCTCGCGTTCCTGAGCGCAGGCTTGGTCGGGGTGTTCTTCGTGCTGCAAATTCTGCCAGCCTTCGCCCACCGCGTCACGCACGCGATTTACGACAGCGCGGAGATGGTGGAGAAGGATGTCATGCACGATGCCCGCTCGTTGCTGGCACAAGGAAACTATCCGGAAGCGATCGCAGCCTTCCGCCAGGCCGCCGCCGCTGACCCATTGAACCGCCTGCCGTGGGTGGAAATCGCCAAAATCCAGAAGGAGAAATTGAATGACCCTGGGGCGGCGGTCCAGACGATCCGCTACGCGCTGGAGAGCCAGGAGTGGGAGGTCAATGACGCGGCTTATTTGCTTTTCCGTTTGGCGGAGTTGTATGACGAGGTCGAGGGGAACCGTGCCTCCGCAGTGGCAATCATGCGGCAGGTGGTTGAGCAATTTCCGGGGACGCGCCATTCGGCCAATGCCAACCACAAACTTCACGAGTGGGAGATGGAGGGATCTGCGGCGACGAAAGCGCAGGGCAGAAACGCATGAGGCGAAGTGAACCACCATCATGCGGCAAAATGAATCCGGCAGGCATGGGTGGTTGAAGGGCTTTTGCGGGCGTCATCCGTTGTTTGCCACGGCACTGGTGGCCGCAGCCTGCGTGGCGTTGGCGAACTGGCAGCCCGTGGCTGGTCTGTTAGCTGGAGGCGTGCTTGGCGCGGCGGGTGCTTTTGGCGCAGGTTGGCGGCGGGGCGTGGCGTGGCTGCTTTGCGGGTGGCTGGCGGTCGGGGTTTTTGCCTGGCGGGATGGATCCCGGCGGGCGGCGGAACGCGAATTGTCGGCCGCAACGGGCGGTTGGGTGCGGGCCCGGGTATTGAAAGATGCGCAAGGGGGCGGGCGGTTCTGGGTCGCGCCGGCGAGTTTGATGGATGGCGGGCGGGCGGGCGCAAAAGTCTGGTGGGAAGGCCAGGGCGAAGCACCTGTGGCGGGCGCGGTGGTGACGGCCCGGGGCAATTTCGGCCCGCTGCCCGAAGCGCGCAATCCGGGGGAATTTGACCGGGCCGCATGGCTCAGGCAGCAGGGAGTGGCGGCGGTTTTTCGCGCGGATTCATTAGATGGGACCGTGGCAACCGGGCGCTGGGCGGCGTTGGGGGCGAAGATCCGCCATGGCTTCCGCGAGCGGGTGACGGCAGGTCTGGAGGAGGATTCACAGGCTGCCAACGTCATCCGGGCGGTGGTGATCGGCGAGTCACCCCCGGACGCGGACACCTTGATCGCGGCATTCCGCAACAGCGGGACGCTGCATGTGTTTTCGGTGAGTGGTCTCCATGTGGCGATGGTGGGAAGCATCGGCTGGCTGGTGTTGAGTTGGGCGGGCGTGCCCCGGCGGCGGGCGGTGCTTGCCTTGTTGCCCTTGGTTTTCGGTTATTCCTGGATCACCGGCAACAGCGCCCCTGCGGTGCGCTCCGCATGGATGGCGGCGGTGTTTCTGGGGGCTTTTGGCTTCCGTCGGCGTCCCGATTTGTTGAACGCCCTGGGAGCGGTCCTGTTAGGGGCCATGTTGTGGGATGGACATCTGTTATTTCAAGCGGGCGTGCAACTCTCCTACGGAGTGGTGGCGGCCATCGCCGTGGGGGCGGCCTGGACCACGAAGGCGTTCGCCTGGATGGCCATGCCGGAACCTTACCTGCCGCCGCCGTTGATGACCCGATGGCAGTCATTTTGGCTGCGACGGCGCAGAGGCGTCGCCCAATCCTTGGGGGTCTCGGTGGCCGCGGGCGTGGGCTCGGCACCCCTGACGGCGTTTCATTTCGGTTTGATCACCCCGGTTTCGGTGTTAGCCAATCTGGTGTTAGTGCCGCTGGTGTTCGTGTTGCTCGTCGCGGGCTTGCTGGCCGTCGCGCTCTCGCCCGTGGTCCCGCCGCTGTCCCGTGCGGTCAACCGCCTCAATGGCCGGGTGGCCAATGCCTGTGTGGCCTCGGCGGAGTTTTTTGCGGCCATTCCGGGCGGGCATTTCCATGTGTGGCGGGAATCCCGGCCGCTGCTGCTGGTTTACGACCTCGGTCATGGCGCGGGGGCGGCCTGTTTTTCCGGCGGTGCGGGCGGGGCGGTGCTCATGGATTGCGGTGACCGCCAAAGTTTCAAGTGGTGTGTGATGCCATCCCTGCGAAAGCTGGGCATTGAGCCGGATTCGGTGGTGTTGAGTCACCCGGACGGCGGGCATCTCGGCGGTGGCTCGGCGGTCTGGCAGGCCTTTCCCATCCGCCAGGCGCTAATGCCTGTTAGGTTTTCGCGCAGCCCGTCATTCCAAGCCTGGATGACGGACGGGCCCAAGGCTGGAATCCGGCTGCGCCAGGTGGCGGCGCCCGGCTGGCTGGCATTTCCGGACGGGGCGTCGCTGGAAATGCTGCATGTGCCCGATGCGCACGCGCTGAATCTGATAGCCGACGAACGAGTCGCGGTGTTCCGGCTGCATTGGCGCGGGTGGAAACTGCTCTTTACCAGTGACGCCGGCATGGGAACCGAAAGAAAGTTGCTAGATGCGGGCCAGGATGTGGCCGCCGATGTCATCATCGCGGGCCGTCACCGCGGGGATCTCACGCTCTGTGATGCGTTTCTCGATGCCGTCAATCCGCAGGCGATCATCGCCTCGAATTCGCCGTTTCCCGTCGCGGAACGACTGGCTCCAAGCACGCTGGATTATTGGCGATCCCGCGGGATCCAAGTGCTCGATCAAGGCCAGACCGGCGGCGTGACCGTGCGGGTGGATGAGGCGGGAAATCTGCGGCTCGAGGGCTTCCTGAGTGCCTCGCCGCTGGTGCTCAAACCGCGCTAACAGGCCGCCGGCAGCGCAGCCGCCAGATGGCTTTGCCCGCGCTCTCCCAGAGTTGTTGGAAATCGGTTTTCGGATGGAAAAACATCTCCTCCTCCCACGCCAGGCGCTCGAATCCGCCGCAGGCCGCCACCTTTTCCTCCGCCCACCGGAAATACTCCTCGTAATCGGTCATGAAGAGAAACTCGCCGCCCGGCTCCAGTGCCCGCCGCACGGCTGCTAGAAACTCCAACTGGATGAGCCTGCGGCGGTGGTGGCGCACCTTTGGCCAGGGATCGGGGAACAGGTGCAGGCGGTAAACCGCCGCCTCCGGCAACAGCCACTCGGTGACATACCGGCTGTCCAGCCGCAACACCCGCGCGTTCACAAGCTGTTGCCGGGTGGCCTTCCTGCAAACCTTGCGCACCCGCCCTAACAAACGCTCCACTCCCAGGAAATCCCGCTCCGGGTGGTGCCGCGCCATTTCCAGCAGAAACGACCCGTCCCCGCAGCCCAGATCCACCTCCAGCGGCCTGCCGTCCCGGCAAATCTCCGTGCGCTCCAACTTCCGGAAATAATCCGCGGGCACGAATTCCCCGGCCAGCGCCGGCCGGGGCAGTTTGTTGAGCGCTTGTTGCGTCATGTCCGACAACCTTGGCATGGCACAAAGAGTGGCGTCATTGGATTTGCCTTAATCGGAGGAGCAAGCTTTTGATCGAATCCGGATCCCGTCTTTGATCCACCACGGCATCGACATAGATCATCTCACCCTTGACCCGGTAATAAATCGAAAATGGGAATACGCGGGCAATCATCCGGTGAAATCCGTAAAATTGCCGATGGTATCCATGATGAAGGAGCAATGATTCGATATCCGCGCTGATGGAATCAAAAAAGTAATCGCCTATGCCCACTTCCTGGCGTTCGTAGAAAAGATAACCGTCAAAGAGATCTTCCTTGGCTTGGTGCAGAACCTCGATATTCACGTCATCCGTTCCCTCAATTCATTTTTGACCTGGTTCCAGTTCTGATAAACGGCCTGTCCAGAATCAATCAACTCCATTCTGCGTTGCAATAGATCACGATGCCAGTCGGGAGGATCGGATTCCTCAAATGTCTGATGAAGACTGGTCCACAAAGCTTCCATCGCCACCAACTTTTCAGTCGTCGAGAGCTTTGGAATTTGGTCGCATACGTTTGGCATGACCGGACGATAGCACGGAATCCAGACGTGGGAAGTGTGGAATCTTCATGGGATCGCGCGGCTCATGGCCAGCGCCCAAGCATCTCATGCTCCTTGCGTGCCCAGCGGGGTCTTCATGGCTGGGGGACACTCAGCCCCGAGGTCACGGGGAAAGTGAGAGGCCCGCCATTCTTCCTTTGGGGTCTTCTGTCGTCTTGATTCCCGCTTGACGATCCTTGCCCGGTCCAGCTAGCTTCTAGAAGCGCAGCGCGTCCCGCAGCAACGTCTTTCAACCTTCAAGCCCCCAACCTTTTTCCCACCGTGGACCTCCAGGAAATCCGCCGCATCGTCGAACTCATGAATGAGCACGGGCTCACTCTTTTCGATCTCACCAAGAAAGACTTTCATCTCAAGCTGAAAAAAGGCCCCGACGTCGATGAGCTCCGCAGTCTCCTCGCCAGCTTGCCATCCGCTCCTGCCGCCACCACCACCGCACCGGCGGCCGTGGCGCCGGCCGTGGCAACTCCCGCCGTCGAAGGTAGCGAAATCACCTCGCCCATGGTCGGCACGTTCTATCTGAAAATAGCACCGGATGCCCCGCCGTTGGTCGAAGTCGGAGCCACGGTTTCCATCGGCCAGACGATCTGCATCATCGAGGCCATGAAGGTCATGAACGAGATCAAGGCCGAACAGGCCGGCACCATCACCTCAATCGTCGCCGAGGACGGCAGCCCCGTGCAATACGGCGACGTCCTCTTCCGCCTCAAGTGAGGGCTGCGGTTCTTTGCTCATCAATTCACAATCCTCGATCTCCGATCCCTCTTCCATGTTCAAGCGCGTCCTGGTCGCCAATCGCGGCGAAATCGCCCTCCGCACCATCCGCGCCTGCCGCGAACTCGAGGTCGAATCCGTCGCCGTGTATTCCGAGGCGGACGTCGATTCGATGCACGTCCAACTGGCCGATCAGGCGGTGTGCATCGGGCCGGCTTCGAGCAAGGAATCCTATCTGAAAATGGACCGCATCTTCGCCGCCGCCGAGATCACCGGCGCGGATGCCATTCATCCCGGTTACGGTTTTCTAGCAGAAAACTCCCGCTTCGCCGAAATCTGCGAATCCTCGTGCATCACTTTCATCGGTCCCTCCGCCAAGATCATCTCCTTGATGGGTGACAAGGCCACCGCCCGCGCCACCGCGCTGGCCAATGGGGTGCCTGTCACTCCCGGCTCCGAGATCATGCCGGATGCGGAAACCGCCTTCGAGCAAGCCAAGGAAATTGGTTTCCCGGTCATGATCAAGGCCACCGCCGGCGGCGGCGGCCGCGGCATGCGCCCGTGTTTCAAGGCGGAGGATTTCATCGCACTCTTTCAAGCCGCGTCCAGCGAGGCCATCGTCTGTTTCGGCAATGGCAGTTGTTACCTCGAAAAACTCGTGCTCAACCCGCATCACGTCGAGTTCCAGGTTCTCGGCGATTCCCACGGCAACTTCTGTCACCTCGGCGAGCGCGATTGCTCGATGCAACGCCGCAACCAGAAGGTCATCGAGGAATGCCCGTCGCCACTGCTCACGCCGGAACTCCGCGCCCGCATGGGCGCGGCCTCCGTCAACCTCATCCGCAATATCAACTATCAGAACGCCGGCACCATCGAATACCTCGTCGATGACACGGGCGGGAATTTCTATTTCATGGAAATGAACACCCGGATCCAGGTCGAGCACCCGGTCACCGAGGAAGTGATGGGTTGCGATCTGATCAAGGAACAAATCCGCATCGCGGCCGGCCAACCTATCTCCCGCCACGTGCTGGAGGTCTCTCCGCGCGGCCACTCGATCGAGTGCCGCATCAACGCCGAGGACCCGTATAACAACTTCGCATCCAGCCCAGGCACCATCGAGCTGTGGTATGCCCCTGGCGGCAAGGGCGTGCGCGTGGACACCCATGTCTATTCCGGCTATACCGTCCCGCCGCACTACGATTCGATGATTGCCAAGCTCATCGTCACCGCAGCCACCCGCGAGCTCGCCGTCGCCCGTATGAAACGCGCCCTCGGCGAGTTCACCATCCGCGGCATCAAAACCTCCATCCCGTTCCAACTCGAAATCATCTCCCACCCGGATTTCATCCGCGGCACCTATGACATCGGCTGGGTCGCACGCTTCCTGGATGAACACGCAAAGTGAGCACAGGCTATCAGTCCCATCAGTCCCATCGGACCCATAGGACTTATGGGACTCATAGGACCTATTAGACCCATGCACATTCCTGCCAACCCCAAGCTCTACTGCATCCTCGACCTCGGTTACGTCGCCGGGGCGGACGCCGCGGCCGTTACCGCAAACCTGTTAGCCGGAGGCGCGGATCTGCTGCAACTCCGCGCGAAAAACCACGACCTCGCCACCATCCGGCGCGTCGCGGAGTCCCTCCTTCCGCTGTGCCGCGCCGCCGGCGTCCCGTTCATCCTCAACGACCACCCTGCGCTTGCCGCGGAGCTCGGTGCCGATGGCGTCCACCTCGGCCAGGACGACGGAACGCTGGCCGCGGCCCGGCTGGACATGGGCCCGGGAAAAATCATCGGCCGCTCCACCCATTCGCTCGCGCAAGCCCGCGCCGCGCTCGCCGAGGGCTTCGATTACATCGGCTTCGGCCCCTTGTTTGCCACCCCGACCAAGCCCGGCCGCCCCGCCATCGGACTGCTGGAAATCGCCGCCATGGAACGCGAGGTCGGCAGCCAAATCCCCGCCTTCTGCATCGGCGGAATCAAGCGCTCCAACCTAACAAACGTGCTCGCCGCCGGTGCCCGCCGCGTGGTCATCGTCTCCGAGTTGCTGCAAGCCCGGGACATCGCCGCCGCCACCCGCGCGGCGCGGGCTGATCTAACAGATACGCGCGGTGGCGGATCGGAAGCGGACTCGTCTTGAAATCCTAGTTCTTAAGATCGACAAGGTACTTGGCTACCAGTTGGGTATCCATTTCCGCATTGAATTCGAAGGTGACGTACTTGGCATCATCATTTGTCCTCCTTGGTCTTTGAAATCAAAACATATTGTAACGAATCGCGGGTTTCGTGCTGAAACCGCCGAGTGAAAGCGATGGTCTTCTCCAGCGCTCTGACATGACGGCGATGCTAGCGCCTGATGACCGCCCGTCAAGCGGAAAGCGACCTGCGACCGATGACTGCCATGGCGGATTTTTCGCACGGATTTCCGACAGGATTTCCGGCGGGCGACGCCAAGGGCCTTGCGCCCTTGGATCGCAACGGGTTTGGGAAACAGGGCCCTCGTGATCCAACCTTTCCCGTCCAAGGGGACCCGTCTTCGCTGCGCTATGACGGGGAACCAAGCCCCTTGGCGCGGGTTAGTTGCCCGTGCAAAAATCCGCCGTGGAGGCTCCGTTTAACATGCCGGGCCATTTTTTGCCGGTTGTGATTTTTGGGCGGATTCTCCAAGATGGTCCTGTTCGCTGCAACACCAAGCGGGCAAGCCAAACCCACACCACCCATGCGCCTCGCCGTTCTCAACCTCGTCGGACTATCGGAATCCCTGCTAGGTCCCCACCTGCCGGGACTCACGGCCTTTGCCGCCAAGCACGGCCGGCAATCCTATGCCCCGGCATTTCCAGCCGTCACCTGCACGGCGCAATCCTCGCTCACCACCGGCACTTCGCCCGCGCGCCACGGCATCGTCGCCAACGGCTGGTATGACCGCGAATCCGCCGAGGTGCGGTTTTGGAAACAAAGCAACCACCTGGTGCGGGGCGAAAAGCTCTGGGACAAGCTGCGGCGCGAAATTCCCGGGTTCACCTGCGCCAAGCTGTTCTGGTGGTATAACATGCACTCCAGCGCGGATTTTTCCATCACCCCGCGGCCGCTCTATCCGGCGGACGGGCGCAAGGTGTTCGACATCCACACCCAGCCGATGCTCCTGCGCGACGCGTTGAAGCGCGAGCTCGGCGAGTTCCCGTTCCGCGCCTTCTGGGGGCCGGCGGCGGGCATCGCCTCGTCCGAATGGATCGCCGCCGCCGCCAAATGGACCGAGCAACAACACCAGCCCACGCTCAGCCTCGTCTATCTGCCGCACCTCGACTACCCGCTGCAAAAGGACGGCCCGCTCGCGCCGAATATCCCGGACGAGTTAGCAAAGATCGACCGCGTCGCCACCGATCTCATCGGGTTCTACGAGTCGCGCGGCGTCCGCGTGCTCGTCCTCTCCGAATACGGCATCTCCCCCGTCACCCGGCCCGTTCACCTCAACCGCCTGTTCCGCGAAAAAGGCTGGCTGCTGCTCAAGGACGAACTCGGCCGCGAGACGCTCGATAGCGGCGGCTCCCGCGCCTTCGCCATCGCCGATCACCAGATCGCCCATGTGTATGTGAACGATCCCTCGATCCTGAATGAAGTCAGATCATTGTTAGAATGCACGCCGGGCATCGACGAAGTCCGCGTCCCGCTGACAACATGGGGTCGCGGAATCGCCACCGAACGCGCAGGGGATTTCATCGCCATCGCCGCGCCGGACGCCTGGTTCACCTATTACTTCTGGCAAAACGACGCGCTCGCGCCGGACTATGCCCGCACCATCGATATCCACCGCAAGCCCGGCTATGATCCGTGCGAACTTTTCATCGATCCCGCACTCAAGCTGCCGCAGCTGAAAATCGCGAAGTTCCTGCTCAGGAAAAAGCTCGGCCTGCGCGGGTTGTTGGAAGTCATCCCGCTGGACGCCACCCTCGTCATGGGCTCGCACGGCCGCGACCGGGTGCCCGCCAACGAGCGCCCTGTTTTGTTAGGGACGCGCTTTCCAGTGGGTGGCGCGGAAGACGTGCATCACGCGATTCTCGACGCGGTGATGCGCAGCTAGCCCACAGGTGGCGCGCTCTCGATGAGAGCGCACCTCGATGCACTGCCAGGGATTTTCCCAAGCGTGAACTTTCCAACATTCCTGGGCCTGCTCTTGGTCCAGCCACTGGCTGCGGCCTCATCGAGGCCGCGCCACCATGGACTTGCCGGGTTCACCTGGTTTCCCGGCAGGCCGGTGAGTTCCAGTCAACACCGCCGCCACTGCAAATCACTTCGGTAGCGGCGTGATGACAATCGCGTGTTCGTCATAGCGGGCCTTGGCACCGGATTGCTCCATGAGGTATTGGATCACGGCTTTCGCGGGCATGCTCTTCAGGTTGAGGGTGATCTTGGCCTCGGCGAGTTCTTTTTTCGGATCCTGAATGATGAAATTGGGCGTCACTTCCTTTTTGGATTGTTTTTCTACGATGACCTGGAGGGCGTCGAGGGCTTCCTGGAGGGTCGCGGCGTCCAGATTGAAAACCGGAATCATGACCGCGCCGAATTTCGCCTCGCGGCCTTTCGCGGAGATGGATCCCGCATTGAGTTTCAACTGGCCAAGGCTGTAGCGGGCGTTGGCATGCTTGGGATCCGCCTTGAGCGCAGCGACATAGGCCTTTTGCGCGGCGGCGGGATCGCCCGCCTTCTCGGCGGCGAGGCCCTGGCGATAGAGAACCTCCGCTTGCGGGGCGGCAGGCGGGGCGGGGGTCTGGGCGGAGGCCTGCGCAACGAGGGTCGCGGCGACGATGAGTGAGAGGATGCTTTTCATGGTTTTCGAATGGTTCCACTTGCACTCCTAACACGCTCGCCGCCCGGTGGCAACCAGGAAAACGAAAATAGGCATCAAATCCCCTGGGCCGGTGAGTCGTCCGCGAGATCTGACTTCTTGCGCTCCCGCGCCTCGCGGAAAAACCGCTGCAGCAGCAGCAGGGACTCCTCGCCAAGCACTCCGGCCACCACCTCGCAGCGGTGGTTCAGCGGAGGATTGGCGTCTAGCAGATTGATCCAACTGCCGGCCGCGCCGCCCTTGGGGTCCGGGCAGCCGAACACCAAGCGCTCCGGCCGGCAATGGACGACCGCCCCGGCACACATCGGACACGGCTCCTTGGTCACATAAAGCGTGCATTTTTCGAGCCGCCAATCGCCATACGCCACCTGCGCCGCAGTGAGCGCGAGCATTTCCGCATGGGCGGTGGCATCCTTGAGGGTTTCCACCTGGTTCCAGGCGCGGGCGATGATCCGGCCCTCACGCACCACCACCGCGCCAACCGGCACCTCGCCGGCGGCATACGCCTTGTGCGCTTCACGCAGCGCCTGGCCCATGAAGTAAACATCGCTGTGCAAATCAATGATCGGGCCGGGGTCTTCCACGCCCGATGGGTAGCGCATGCCGGCCCGTGATGCACGCGGTTTCCGGATCAATTGCCCCCGGCCGGAATTTTTTCCTGTCATCCCGGGCGCTTCGTGGTTCGTATCGGTCACGTGATTCCCATGCAAAGTTTTCATGACCGTCTAATCGCCCCTTCGCTGCTGGCGGCGGATTTTTCACGCATCGGCGAAGAAGTCGCACGAACGGTCCAAGCCGGCGCGGATTGGCTGCATCTGGATGTGATGGACGGGCATTTCGTCGACAACATTTCGTTCGGTCCCGACATCGTTCAAACGGTCGATGACACGACCGATATGTTCCTCGACGTGCATTTGATGCTGTCGCGGCCGGACCATTATTTGCCGCGCTTCATCGCTGCCGGAGCGGATCTCATCACCGTCCACGTCGAGGCCGAGCATGACGTCGCCCAAACCCTGCGGCGCATCCGCACGGCGGGGCTCCATGCGGGCCTTGCCCTCAATCCCGCCACACCGCTCAGTGCTGCGGAGCCGTTCCTCGATCAAATCGACCTGTTGCTCTGCATGACGGTGGTGCCCGGCTTGGGCGGGCAATCGTTCATGCCCGAGGTGCTCGGAAAAATCGCCGCCGCCACACGCATCCGCCAGGAAAACAACCTGTCATTCCATATCGAAGTGGATGGCGGCATCAACGCCGTCACGACCGCCCGCTGCGCGGCGGCCGGCGCCAATGTCATGGTCGCCGGGTCCGCCACGTTCCGCGCACCGGACATGGCCGCCGCCATCGCCGCCATGCGCAACGCCTGAAAATCCCCGCAGCTGCCATCATGCCCGTCATCGATCACCTGTTAGCCAATCAAACCCTTCGCAAGGCGATCTGGAAACTCTGGTATCCTTATCTAACGAGAAAACTGCACGCGGAGGGAGTGGTGTTCCTGAACTACGCCTATGAAACCGACCCGCCGATGGGCATTCCGCTGGCCCCGGAGGAGGAACCGGACCGCGCGTGCGTCCAACTCTATCACCTCGTCGGCGCGCAGGCCGAACTGCGGGGGAAAGACGTGTTGGAAGTGAGTTGCGGCCACGGCGGCGGCGCATCCTATCTCACACGTACCTTCGCTCCGGCAACATACACCGGACTCGACCTCAATCCCGCGGGCATTGCGTTTTGCCAACAGCACCATCAGATCGCCGGGCTGGATTTTGTGCGGGGAGATGCGCAACACCTGCCTTTCGCCAATGGTTCCTTCGACGTGCTGATCAACGTGGAAGCCTCGCATTGTTACCCGGATTTCCCGCGCTTTCTCTCGGAGGTCGCGCGGGTGCTGAGACCGGGCGGGCATTTCCTCTACGCCGATTTCCGCTTCCGCGACAGCATCCCGGAGTGGGACCAAGTGATCGCGGCATGCCCGCTGACGATCACCAACACGCAGGACATCGGCGCCGGCGTGATCCGCGGCATGGAGCAAAACTCCGCGCGCTCCCAAGCCTTGATGGACCGGAAACTGCCGAAATTCCTCCACGGCCTCGGGCGGGATTTCGCCGGTGTCAAAGGTTCGCGCGTTTACAATGCGCTGTTGGATGGCGGACTCTCCTACCGGTCCTACCACTTCGTGAAGCCGTCTTTCTAACATGTGTGACCGGCCCTCCCGAGGCATCGGTTTGGACCCAGTCGTTCCTCCCCGGCCACCCCAGCCAGCCACTCATCCGCCCGCAACGCCGCGACAAATCCGCTGACGATCGTTCATGGATTTGTCGCGGTGGGGTTCCGGACAATCGTCCAGCGAGTTGCTTCCATGGCAACTGGCATGGAACTTGGACAAACGGCAGAGGACGGATGTCTGAGACTGATCCGGCTCAGCCGGGGCTCTCCGGACTTGCGGCAACGACCAAGCTGGAGTTCACTTGGCGCATGACACGCCCCGATGGCCGCCAGCCCGACCAACTCCGCCCGATTTCCTTCATTCCCAACGTCGCACCCTACGCCACGGGCTCGGTGCTGGTGTCCTTCGGCGACACGCGGGTCATCTGTTCGGCGACCATCGAGGAGGACGTGCCGCGCTGGATGCGCGCCCAGCGCGTGGAGGGCGGCTGGCTCACCGCGGAATACGCGATGCTCCCGTACTCGACACTCGAGCGCAAACCGCGGGACATTTCCCGCGGTAAAATCGACGGCCGCTCGTCCGAAATCCAACGCCTCATCGGCCGGGCGCTGCGGGCGGTGGTGGACCTCAAGAAAATCGGCCAGCGCACGGTCTGGATCGATTGCGACGTGCTGCAAGCTGACGGCGGCACGCGCACGGCCTCCATCACCGGCGGCTGCGTGGCGATGGCGATCGCTTTCAACAAGCTTTTCGCCGAAGGGAAACTCAGGGATTTCCCGATCAAGAAACTGGTCGCCGCGGTGTCGGCCGGAGTCTATCAGGGCAGCCCGGTGCTCGACCTCAACTACCCGGAAGACAAGGATGCCACGGTGGATTTCAATGTGGTGATGACCGAGACGCTGGACTTTGTGGAGGTCCAGGGCAGCGGCGAGGAAGCGGTGTTTTCGGCGGACGAAATGAGCGCCATGCTCGAACTTTCGCGCAAGGGCATTTCGGACATCATCTCGCTGCAAAAAGCCGCCATTCTCACCGCCGACCGCGCGGCCCCGGCGGATCTGGCATCGCTTGCGGCGGCCTTCCGCCGGTGATCACGCGAAGATTCGTCAAACCTAACAACACAGCCCATGACTTCCCGCGAACGAGTTCTTGCCGCCATCAGCCACTCGGAACCGGACCGTGTGCCCATCGACATGGGCGCCACGCCGTCGTCCGGGATCTCCGCCATTGCCTACGGGCGCCTCACCCGGCACCTCGGTCTAACCGGCGCGAAAACCCGCGTCTATGACGTGGTGCAGCAACTCGCACAACCGGAGGAAGCGGTGTTAGAGCGTTTCCGGATCGATGCCGTGGATCTGGGGCGCACGTTCAACACGCGGGCGGAGGATTGGCGGCAGGTGACGTTGTTTGATGGCAGCACGGCGGAATACCCGCGGTGGTTTCAACCGCTGCCCACCGCGGAAGGCGGCTGGCGCGCGGTGGATGCCGCAGGCACGGAGTTGGCCATCCAGCTCAAGAACATGAATTTTTTTGACCAGACGTGTTTCCCATGGCTGGAGGATTATCCGGCGGAGATGTCCGGGCTGGGCGCGGCGATGGGCAAGGTCCATTGGGCGGCACTGGCGCATTCGCCATGGGATCATGCCGCGGAAGCGGATTTCTGGCAGCAACTGCGGGCCAATGCCATCGCGCTGCGTGCGCAAAGCGAGCGCGCCATCATGGTGGTCGTGGGTTGCAATCTCTTCGAGTGGGGGACGTTTTTGCGGCGCATGGACAACTTCCTGATGGACCTCATCGCGGAGCCGGAGAATGCGGAACGCATGCTGGACGGCTTGATGGAAATCCACCTGCGGACCTTGGAAAAAGTCTGCGCCGCGGTCGGAGACGTGGCGGATATCTGCCGGTTTGGCGATGACCTGGGCACCGACACGGGCCCGTTCATGGCACCAGCCACCTATCGCGCGCTCTTCAAGTCCCGCCATGCGCAACTTTGTGCTTATGTGCACAAACATTCTAACATGAAGACGTTCCTGCATTCCTGTGGTTCCATTCACGCGTTGCTGCCGGATTTGATCGAAGCCGGGTTTGACGTGATCAATCCGGTGCAAACCGCCTGCCGCGACATGGAAGCCGCACGCTTGAAAAACGACTTTGGCAAAGACATCACGTTCTGGGGCGGCGGGGCGGATACCCGCGCCATCCTCAATCACGGCAGCCCCGGAAAAGTCCGCGAGGATGTGCTCGGGCGCCTGAAAATTTTCGCCCCCGGGGGAGGTTTCGTTTTCAATACGATCCACAACATCCTGCCCGATGTGCCAGCGCAAAACATCGTGGCGATGTTCGACGCGATCGAGGAATACAACTCCGCCGGCGCCTAGCCCAAGGCCGCTGGAAATTCCTTTTCCAGGCCGCGGGCCGCGGCACAAAGTGTCGCTTGGAGGAGTCCTCCTACTGGAGGGCTACATGATTCGAGGTCGCTTGGGAAGGCATGTGCGGCGGCGGTCATGGACCGCCGCCGCATCCAGCTAACAGTCACTTCTTCCTGGCAGCCTTCTTTGCAGGTTTCCTGGCACCGGGTTTGGCGGGTGCGGCCCTGGCTTCCTCGATGGCGGCCTGGGCGGCGGCAAGGCGGGCGACGGGCACGCGGAAGGGCGAGCACGAGACGTAGTTGAGGCCGAGCTTGTGGCAGAACTTGACCGAATCCGGATCGCCGCCGTGTTCGCCGCAGATGCCGAGCTTGATGTTAGGCCGGGTGCTGCGGCCTTTGGCCACGGCGATTTCCATGAGTTGGCCGACGCCGGTGGCATCAAGGGTGGCGAAGGGGTTCTTCTTGAACACTTCGTTCTCGATGTAGGGCATCATGAAGGAGCCCATGTCGTCACGGCTGATGCCCAGCGCGGTTTGAGTGAGGTCGTTGGTGCCGAAGCTGAAGAACTCGGCACCCTTGGCGATTTCGTCGGCGGTGAGGGCACCGCGCGGGACTTCGATCATGGTGCCGACCTGATAGTCGAAGGAGACCTTCTTGGCGGCCATGACTTCGCGGGCGACGCGGTGGACGATCTCGGCCTGGAGGTCGAACTCCTTCTGGAAGCCGACGAGCGGGATCATGACTTCCGGTTTCACCGGGATCTTTTTCTTCACCACTTCGGCGGCGGCTTCGAAGACCGCGCGGGCCTGCATTTCGGTGATTTCCGGATAGGCGATGCCGAGGCGGCAACCGCGGTGCCCGAGCATCGGGTTGAACTCGTGGAGGTCGGCGACGCGCTGGATGATGGTTTCCACCTTGACGCCGATCTTTTTGGCGAGGGCGAGTTGCTGCTCCTTGGTGTGGGGCAGGAACTCGTGGAGCGGCGGGTCTAACAACCGGATGGTGGCCGGGAACCCCTTGAGGGCCTTGAAGATGCCGATGAAGTCCTCACGCTGATAGGGCAGCAGTTTGGCGAGCGCGGCCTTGCGGGCCTCGACGGTGGTGGCGAGGATCATTTCGCGCATGGCGTCGATGCGGTCGCCTTCGAAGAACATGTGCTCGGTGCGGGTGAGGCCGATGCCGGTGGCGCCGAAGGCCATGGCGATGCGGGTCTGTTCCGGGGTGTCGGCATTGGTGCGCACGGCGAGCCTGCCCGCTTGCGAGCACCATTCCATGAGCTGGAGGAAACTCTTGAACTTCTCGGTTTTTCTGGCGGTCTGGTCGCCATCGACGACGCCGGTGATGATTTCCGAAGGTGCGGTCTTGAGCCGACCGGCGTAAACGATGCCGGAGGTGCCGTCGATGGATAGATAGTCCCCTTCCTTGAAGGTCTGGCCGGCGGCGGTGACGGTGAGTTTGTCGTAGTTGATTTCCACGGCGGAGGCACCGCAGATGCAGACCTTGCCCATTTGGCGGGCGACCAGCGCGGCGTGCGAGGAGACGCCGCCCTTGGCGGTGAGGATGCCTTCCGCGGCGATCATGCCGCGGAGGTCTTCAGGGCTGGTTTCGTTGCGAACGAGCAGGACTTTTTCACCCTTGGCTTCGGCGGCGGCGGCACGGTCGGCGTTCAGATAGATCTTGCCGGAAGCGGCCCCGGGGCCGGCGGGCAGTCCCTTGGCGAGTTCCTTGGCCTTGCGCATGTCCACCAGGTCGAAGATCGGGGCGAGGAGTTGGTCGAGTTGGTCGGCCGGGTTGCGGAGCACGGCGGTTTTCCAGTCGATGAGTTTCTCCTTGACCATGTCCATGGAGAACTTGAGCGCGGCGGCGGCGGTGCGCTTGCCGTTGCGGGTCTGGAGCATGAAGAGTTTGCCTTCCTGGATGGTGAACTCGATGTCCTGCACGTCCTTGAAATGTTTCTCAAGGGTGGCGCGCACTTTGAGCAACTCGACATAACTCTTGG
>Ga0268284_1000919_pt1 | contig 16931 bp, 22 predicted proteins | sample saktaG_14_FD_190137 | JGI IMG/M metagenome (GOLD analysis project Ga0268284, IMG submission 190137) | Saline water microbial communities from Sakinaw Lake, British Columbia, Canada - sak_2013_06_06_40m | ecosystem: Environmental > Aquatic > Non-marine Saline and Alkaline > Saline ...
TAAACCAGTTGAGCAACCGAAACAGACCAATGAGTTCGGACTTACACAGGAAGATTATGAGAAAGTAAAAACAGACCCGACACTCTCCAAAATCTACAAGTCTATGGAAAGTGGCGTAGGTAAGAAGTTCCAAGAAACAGCAGAATTACGAAAGCAATACGAAAGTAAGATTAACGAGAAGTGGACTCCTTCCAAAATCCAAGAGTTGTTAAACAACCCAGATTTTGTGATGTCCGCTCAATCAATAGTAACAAGTCAGGCTCCCAAGAATAGTGGGTTGTCTGACCAAGAATGGTCTGCCCTATCTGACTCGGATAAAGCCAAGTTCTCGGCTCTGGAATCACGACAGAACCAAATGGAACAGCTTCTCCTAAAAGAAAGACAGGGCAAGGAAGATTCAGAGTTAAAGGCAAAGTATCCAGATTACGCACCAGACATTGTTGACACCACAGTATCTAACCTCGTTCAGGGCAAGGTTAATGCCACAAGAGAAGATATATGGAAGGTCATCAATTATGATAACCATGTGCGTAGGGCATATGAGCTTGGGAAGCAGGACGCATCTGTTGACGTAAAGGAGAAGATAGGTGCAAGTTCTATGGAAGGGTTCAATACCACAGCACCAAGAGAAGTGGTAGAACCTATAAAAGGTGAAAGTAACACAGCCTATTTCAAACGCATAGTTATAAATAGGATGTTACAAAATAAGAAATAAACGAAAGGTAAGACAATGAGTTCAACTACAATGACCTCTCCTTTTGGCATACCCACAACGATTGACACAGCAACGCTGTCGATGTCGCTAGCGGATTACCAGAAGAGATTGGTAGATAACATATACAACACCAATGTCATACTCAAGTTAGCCAATGAAGCTGGCAACAAGAAAATGATAAATGGTGGTAACTCGATAGTCGAAACATTGATTAAAGAGAAGCAGAATGCTGGTGGGTTCTATCTGGGAGCTGACCTCCTCAACAACACACAGGTCAATACCACATCCCTCCTCGAATACCAGTGGCAGAACGCTTATGAGCCGATACAGATTACTCGTGACGAAGAGCGTCAGAACTCTGGCGATGCCCATAAGATAATCGACCTCGTTGGTGCGAAGATGCAGCTTTCTGAACGGGCTATCAATGACCGTATGGAACAGGCTCTGTCCACACCAGTAGGTGCGGCTAACAAACTAATTGACCTTGAGACACTCGTCAACACAGGCACACTTGGTTCAGTAGCTGGTGGAACATACACATTCTGGCAGTCCACAGTTACTGCTTCGGGTGCGTTTGCGACTCAGGGTTTGACGGATATGACAACCGCCACATACGCTGTTTCTGCGTCTGCGACAGTTGACAATCCTACTCACTACCTGACGAACAAAACCATATTCCAGAAGTTTGAACAGACGCGCCTTCCGGTTGAGAGAATCACAAATGGTAACCTCTCGGCTAATGCTGGTTTTACAAACCTCACATTCAAAGGTAAGCCCGTAATCTATGGAAACTACATAGGCTCTGGTCTTATATTTGGATTGAATATGAACTACATTTATCTCGCAGTTGATAGTGAGACGGACTTCGTAACAACTCCGTTCATCTCGCCTGTTAACCAGACGATAAAGGTGGCGTATATCCTCTGGAGAGGCAACCTGTTAACTAACAACAGGCGTAGGTCGTTTAAGTTAACGAGCGTAACATAACCGAAAGGAGTAATTGACGATGGCTGCTCTTACTGCTAGTTCGGTTATTAGGGAATCAGTTGGGTCATTAACTCTTCTCATAGTAGGGTTAACTGCTCAGGGAACATCAGATACATATACTTTGTACGCTGGTGCTCCTATTGTTGGTGTGTTTGCAAGCGGAACTAATGCTGGTACTTCTGCTACATTTGTGCAGTCTACTGGTGTTATTACTATTGTGAATACAACTGGCACTGGTGCTTATCAGTTGTTTATTTTAATGAGGGGTTAGTGTTAAAGGTGGGGGGACAATTATGTTCCCCTACCTAACCGCCTAAGACTTCAAGTATGGTTAAGGGCAGATAGGGTTAATAAGATGGCGTACGGTGATTATGTAAATAGTGGTACTACCGTCTCCAATAACGCAGTGCCTGGAATGGCTAATGGTATATCGGAATCTTCGATATATGATATAGACTCCAGAGCAAAGTTCGCTATTGGAACGGGGTTTGTAAGAGCAGACGGTAACAGATACAGGTATGGTAACTTCATTACCGCTACTACACAGGGTAAGTTGGTATCACACTTGAGAGCGGATATGGATAAGGTATCTACGGATGCCCTATGCGTAGCTTCTGGTGTCGCTTATCAAATGCCCGATGAAACAAATGGTGTATATCCAGGTATGATAGGTTCGAGATATGTTATTATAACTTTGGCTTCTACAGTCAAAGACCAGTTCGCTGGTGGATACTTCTCGACACATAAAGATGCTGGATTAGGATATACGTATAGGATAAAGGGTAATACGGTTGTAGGAGTTCCTGATAGTGGTAACTTCCGTTTAGAGCTATACGAGCCGCTCGTAGTTGCGGTTACTACAGCCACGGACATATCGTTAACAGCATCTCTGTATAACAACCTACTCGCTGGTTTCGCTTCAGCGGCTAACAACATAGTTGTTGGTGCGACGATTGCTAACATGACCGCCAATACTTATGGTTGGATATGCACACACGGCGTATGTGCGTGCTTACAGGATGGAACAGTAGCTAACGGAGATATGATACAGGCGTCAGCGTTGACAGCTGGAGCATTCTCCACTTATGGAGTTGGGACAACTTCAAATGGTGCGGGTATATTGTTCGGTGGACAGGCGATTGGGTTCTGCATAGACAAGTCTGCCACTACTCAACACGCTACCATTTACCTACAGGTAGAATAGGAGGATACTAAAATGGCTTATGTAGCCCTTAAACAGTATCATTCCAACTCTATTCCTGGTTTCTTACAGGGTATGAGCGAGTCCATAATCTACGAGGTAGATTCTGTGGCGAAGTTCGCACTGGGTTCTGGTTTCAAAAGAGCAGATGGTAATGTGTATAGGTACGCCTCATTCGCTACTTCAGCAGTTGGAGCTGGACTGCTTGTTGGACCGACTGTTGCTAATACTTGTATGGTATCTACCGACGCTCTTGTTGCGGCACCTGTTGCGGCGTTGCAAATGGGTGATGAGAAAGATGGGATTTATCCTGGTGCGATAACTTCCAAATATTTCTACTTTGTGTTGGCTAGCACAGTAATCGACCAGTTTGCTGGAGGTTATGTAACTATAACCAAAGACACTGGGGTTGGTTATTGCTATCGCATAAAGAGAAATACTGCTTCTGCTACTGTCAATGGAACGGCGAATATGGTTCTCGTTGAACTCTATGAACCGCTTGTTGTTGCACTTTCCATAACCAGTGACATTAGCATAACAGGTTCTCTCTATAACGACTTGGTTGCGGCGTTAGTAACGACCGACCATATCGTGGTGGGAGTAACACAGGCTGTAATGACAGGTGCTACAACTACCACTCCTAGATTTGGGTGGATATGTACGCATGGTCTTTGCACTTGTTTGCAAGATGGAACAGTTGCTAATGGCGATGCCATACAGCCGTCCATTGTCGCTGCTGGTGCGTTCTCTACCTTCGGGGTAGGAACAACTGCCAACAATGGTGCTGGTGGTGCGTTGTTTGGTAGTCCTCTGATTGGGTTTGCAGTAGACAAATCAGCGGATACACAACATGGCACTATCTTCCTTAGGCTTGAATAAATGAATAAAGCAAGGAGACCTTCTATCTTAATTGGTTTACCCATGTTTCAAGCCGATGATAGATTTAAGGTTTCCTTGCTATTATTTCTTGAGGAGATTAAAGACCATTACGAAGTTGAGGTTATAGAAGTAAAAGACAAACCGTTAGTAGAGGCACAAAATATTATTGTTGACCATCTCCTTCGGTCCCTACATACGTTTTTGCTTTTATTAGAAAACGATAATTGGGGCTTCACTCGTAACCACTTAAAAGCGTTACTACGGGCAAACGCAGATGTTTGTGCGATGTCATATTACTCAAGACACTTTCCTTACTATTCGTGCAATATGCGAAAGGTAGAGGGTAAGACGCCAGAGGGCGGTCCATTATTCGCAGGTCGGCAAGAGAAGAGTGGGTACGCAGAGTGCGACCTTGTTGGATATGGAATGACACTTTATAGAAGAGAGATATTTAGTAAATTAGAAGAACCATATTTTAGACTAAACCAGTATGGGGGACCAGACAGTTATGCAACCGATATTGACTTCTGCGAACGGCTTAGGGCTGTTGGAGTACGGCTTATTGGCTGCTTTGATTATACTATTAACCACCGAGACGTTACGCCCGAAAATGTAGGGGAACTTCGGATAGAGGGAATGAAACAGGGTAGGATAAATATGTTAAAAAGAAAGGGATATTTGGTATGAATCTTTTACCAGGAACGCAACAGATAGTTGGAGATGGAGATATTGCGATAGGGACAAGTGGGAAACCTATTAGAGTATTTAGTGTTGAAGCCATAAGTGGGGCAACCGCTACTACGCTTTTGCTTTTTAATGGCACGGCGATAGTAACAGGCAATCGTTATGCACAAGTAGATGGACTTGCTTCAAAGTCAGTATTAGTAAACTATGCTGGTGGCAAGCGTTTTCCTAATGGTTGCTTCTTACAGACAGATGCCAACTCGGATTATGTCACCGTGGTCTACACCGAAGAGTTCTAACAAGGAGTCCATATGTTTGGAGTAGGCTCGCTATGTGCGACACAATATTCACAGAATGCTAAAAGTGATTTACAGCAACTTATAGATACTGGTGGGTTAACATTCTATAATGATTATCAATCGCCAGGAGTTAATGCTAATTTTAGTGTTGGAGATGGAACCGCCACCTTCACCCGTGCTTCTGACGCTACCCATCCTGCTACCTACATAGACTCAAATGGCGTAATTCAACTCGTTACCACAGATGTTCCTCGCTATGCAGGTGGATATTATGACGCAACAGGGTTTCATTCAGCCAAAGGTTTGATGGTAGAGGCGGCGAGGACGAATTTATTGCAGGATAGTTACTTCGCTAATGGGACTACCACTTACTGGAGAGCAAATGGCACAGGAACTGTTACTAATGACGCAACTTATACTAACCCATATTTATCGGGAAAATGTGAAAAAGTAGTTTCTGGTGGCTCTCAATACGATGGGTTTAAGACGGCAGTAGCAGCTAAAGTCCCAACATCTGCCTCTACAAATTATACTGTTTCAGCATTGGTAAGAGGTTCTGGAACAGTTAAGATTCTTTGTGGCATTGATGGAAGTGATTCGTATGGAACAACCACATATACATTATCTGATAGTTGGATGAAAATAAGTAATACTTTTGCTCAAATAACTGGAAGTGCGGGAAACAATGTTGGAATAGTGGCAAGTGATACAAGTGCTTGCACTTTCTATGTAGCCATAATCCAAATCGAAGCCTCCCCCTACGCCACCTCCTTCATCCCCACCACTACTGCGGCACTTACAAGAAATCCCTCAATAGATAGTGGGGTTAATTCAGGTAATTCCACGGCGGCAGAAGAAACTATCATAATGAAAGTAATGCCAGAATGGAGTGCTACGGCATTAACTGCTTCTACTTATTTATATGATACAGATACAAAATCAAGGGCGGTATATGTTGGAACGGATGATTTTGTTCATTTCCAACCAAACGCTACTGATACGGCAGGAGCGACAGTTTCATCTACTACAAAACTTGCAGTTAATACTTCTTATGTCATAGCGGTAGTTTGTAAATCAACAGGAAATCCTAATCAAGAGATTTACATAAATGGAGTAAGTGAAGCAAGTGATAACACAGATTTTACCGCTCCTGCATGGGGAACGAATTTTTATGTCGGATGTAAGGCGGATGGAACGAGTCAAGGAAACTTAATTTACCAGAAGATAGTAAAATTTAATCGTGCCTTAACAGCAACCGAAGTCGCAAGTGTCACAGATTTATTGGAGGGCTAAATGAACAGCTACAAATACGCTTTCTGTATCTGTGACATAGTTGACAATGAAGGTAACGCTAAACTCGACCTACCATTTCAAATCTACTCGCAGACAATCGTGGTAGAAGGACAGAATAGGTATTGCTACCTCACTAACGACCTAATCGGTAAGGAATGCCTACTCTACTTCGCCTATGACGAGAAAGATGAACCAAAGGTAAGAGATTTTAAAGGTTATAAGGGTGAGGACTGGAAAACGATTTCAAAGGATGTGGATGTGGCGAAGCATTGGGCAGTAAAGAAAGAGGACGCTCTGGCTACCTATCTTCCGAGTGTGGGGATGGTGGCGGGGGAGAAGATAACTTATAAGGGTGCGGATAAGTTAGATATTATCCATCCGTATATGGCAGTAGACCAAAGGCAATTCTAATCCCTACGGGGAAGAAAGCGGAGGTAGTAAATGAGTAATTTTGTTAGTAAGGCGGGTGTGTGGTATCCTGGAAAAGAGAGGGTATCGTTAAAGAACATAAGTGGAAAAGTATTAACTAACCCATCAGCAGAAGGAAGTAAGTTTTGTGGTGAGACAGTCCAACCTGGGGACGATTTCATTTACGAGGGTCCCGATAGGGCTGCGATGTTCCACCTATTTAAGGAAAAGGTTGACACATTAGGTCAGGACTTTAGACAGAATCCTGATATGATTCATATGGCACGGCAGTTTGGGTATAAGGATATAAATGCCTATGCCAAATCAGTTGGTTATGATAAAGAAAAAGAAGATTTGATGTTCGCAGAAAAAGCGTCAGTAGTAGCAAAACACGACCTGCCAAAGCGAGCGAAAGAGACAATGATAATGGGCGGTGGGCAGGATTCAAGCGGTAGCGGTGCTGATGTCATTGGTGGATTTGGTGATGAGAGAGTTAGACCTGCGAGTGAATTAGAATAAGGAGTTTCAATGAGTTCATATAAGAGCCCAGTCGTTAGCGGTAGACCACCCCAAGTTAGCGACTTGGGCTTTTATTGTGATGTTCGATTCGACTCAGATGATTCAGCCCCAACCTATATTGGTCTTAATGTAGACAATGGTGCTGATGTTACAACTAATAACAACTGGAAGATATTAAAGTTTTCATATAGTGGAACAGCCGTAACTCGTGTTCAAACAGCTTTTGGTAATTGGACAGCAAGGGCAACCTACTTCTAATGGCATTCAAACTGAACCCGACTACGGGACTACTTGATTTAGTTGGTATGACCTCTGCCCAGCAAGCTGCCTATCTCCTCCTCGACCAGACCACTCCGCAGGTTACGGTTGGGACTTTTACTTTTCCAATAGGCATATTTACTATTGGTATCAACGACAACGCAGGAACACCTCTTTTAAGCATAGACCCTAATACACGGATGGCATACGACGTTACTGGGACTGCTTTGTCTTTAGATTGGGCGGGTCGCCAACTTTACGATAGTGTCCCAGTGTTGGCTCTTGATTGGGGTGTAAGAACTCTTTACGATACCGCTGGAACAGGAGCAGTATTAGATTGGACAGGAACATATAATGGAAGTGCAAGAGTATCATTTGGGCCAGGTCAAATAAACTTTTTAGACCAATTCGGGGATAGTGGTGGTGTATTAACTATTCACCCCACTTCTCGATTGCTTTGCTCTACTGGTGGCTCTACTGTTCTGGATTGGGGAAATACAGCGTTAGTCGATACATCATCACAGTTATCCGTTGATTGGACGGTTAGAACCCTCTACGCAACCGATGGCTCGACTGCTATGTTAAGGTGGGAAAACACTATTGGACTATATGGCGGTAGTTCACCGACAGGGATACTTGATTTAGTAGCAGGAACGCTTAAATCCTATATCACTTCAACGGATATTGTTGCACTTGATTTCTATAATAGAACTCTTAACGACATCTACGGAGTTACTTGTGTTTCTTGGGGTGATGGAACTTACGCTTTAACTACTACCACAGAATCTTATTTCTCAAATACCTCTGGTACTTATGCTTATTTAGCAGGGTCTAGTTATGGTGCTTATTTTGGTGACCCATTTAATTATGTTTATTTAGGAGACGGAACATATGCAGTAAACGCCGTAGGTCAAAGTTACTTCACCGATGGTTCAAATAATCTCTACGTGATGAACGGGTCTTATGCCCTGACCGATAACCTTTATTGGTATATCGGAATGGACGGCTCTGCTAATTTTACAGGCTCTTCTTATGGTTCGGCTACCTTTGGAAATGTCGCAGGAGCAGCGGCTTACATTGCGGATTTATCAGGAAATTATATCTATATAGGTGACGGAAACTATATAATCAACGCCAATACCGCAGGTGGAGCGATTTTAACATTTGGGAGTCAATTACTCTCAATTTCTTATGCAAATCTTGAAAGCAACGGGAGTGCTACTTTTGCCTACGGAGGAGCCACTCAGGCAATCATTGGTAGTAATTCTTATTCCTTAGAAACAGCAGGCTCAAATTATTTCGCAAGTGGTGTTTGGGCAGTTACGATGTTCAACTCCGAAGCATTTTACGCTGATGTTTCAGGTTATGGAACTATCGCAATCGGACACGGCGATTACGGTTGGTATTCGCAATATAACTCTACTACCACAGCTTTTAATACTTCTCCTGGATTTGGCGGTGTTTATGCTGGTTATTTTTCTGACGGAAGTAGCAACGAAGTAAAAATCGCAGATGGCATATACGCTCTTAATATTACGGGTGATAGCCTTCTCCCGAAAATCATTACTCCTTCCATTCGTCCTTCTGCTGATTCCACGACAGCCATTCGTGTTTACAAAGCCGATGGCGCAACCGCAGTCTTGACCATTGACACTACCAACGGAAGGGTTGGGATTGGCATGGCTCCAGCGACTGAGCAATTTACCATACAAACCTCTGCGACAGTCCCCACGGGGCTTAAGGTTAACGGAGATACCGCACCTTGCACGACCGCAGGGAACTATCAAATTGCATCTCTGCGAAGAACCTTCAGTTCAAATGAAGCTCTTTCAATGAATCCTACTGGGGTTTTGTGTGCAGTAACAAACAGTTCAATTCAAACTGGAACGGCTTCAGCATCAATCCAGAACATCGGACAATCTTTTTCAGTGTCGGTAAGCGGAGCGCATACGGTAGTTCCGACAAAAACTCCTCCATCAGAAACAAATGTTGGATACTGGGCAACGGTGGGACGAAGCGGTACTCTTGCGTGGAAAACTGGAGGAACTATCACAAGCAAAGGATTAGACCTTACAGTTTCGCACACCCACAACATAAACATTTCTGGCGGTACGATGACCTCCACCGAATATGGAATGTATGCGGCAGTTACTTGTTCTCCGCAAGCCGAAACCGCAGGGACGCATACATCAAACTCTTATGGTGCTTATTACTTCGTAAATGGCGGAACATCCTCAACGGGCGTGACTACGGGCTACGGGCAATGGTGTAAGGTCAATTCTTTTGATAATTGTTACGGATATGTTACGGAGCTTTCCACGACCGCAGGGAACGGCTACGCCATCTGGATTTCAAATGACGATGCCAATGGCAACGGCAAGATTCATTTCGGTGCGGCAAAAGACGCAACGATAGGATTTACTGGAACTCAACTCTTAATTCAATCCGATGTAGTTACGGCGACGGATTCATTTCAGCTTCGTGGCGGGACTAACGGCGTATTATTCAATGTCGGTGCGACTCAGCAACTCGCTATCACTTCCCTGACTGGGACTTTCGTTGATGCGTTCAACTTAGTATTTGGAACTACGACAGGGACGAAGATTGGGACGGGGACAACGCAGAAAATTGGGTTTTATAACGCTACCCCAGTAGTTCAGCAGACGGGAACAGCCGCCCAGAAAACAACCTACGCCGCTGGCGAACTGGACACAGAAGCAGAAGTTATAGCGGCGATTAACGCTACGAATACGGCGATAAACGTATTAAGAACGGCCTTGAACGCTTTAGGCTTAACGAGCGTGGTATGACCTGTAAGTTTTGTGCAAAGTGTTGTTACATAGACGGGAAACCCTGTAAACACCTGGACAGGGAGAAGAAGAAGTGCAAGTTTTATTTCGCAAGACCACGAGCGTGTAGAGAATATCAATGTGAGGAGATGAAAAATGGCTGATTTACTTATTAAAAATGTGCCTGATGGTGCGGAAGAAGACGTAAAGAATCTCGCAATGGTAGCGATAGAGAAGTTTTTAAATCGAAGGTCTTTAGTTATCGATGCCGTAAAGAAGAAAGAATTCGAAGATAACATAGACGCTATAAGAACTTCAAATAACGTGGACGCAAAGTTCACCGTAATTAACATAGAAGCGGAGGGTTAAATGATAACACAAGTGGTAACAGGTAAGGACGTAGAATCGGTATTCGAGAAGGAAATCGTAGTCCCTGTTCGTAAGATAAGATTCACCATTAAGCAGAAAGAAGCGGAGAAGGTAAGATTACAGGCGATGATAAACGCCATTGATGCGGACATAGCAGAAGCAACAGCGGTAAAGGAGTAATATGGATAAAGAACTATTAGCGGCTTATGGTCAGGCTTGTATCGCTCTTGAAATAGCACAGAATCAGCATATGGAATTAAAGAAGAAAATCGCAGAGGTGATGAATAAGAAACCCGAAGTGCCGAAAGAGAAGGAATAGAATGACTCACGCAGAACAAGAGATATGCCTTAAAGAGGAAGAATGGAAGGATGTTAGAGACTTTATCTCTGGCACAAGAGAGTATCGAGTCCATCTTGATAAGTCATTAGACGCTATTAAAAACATTACCCTTGGGGCTATAATTACTGTTCTTATTCCCTCTGTTTATTTCTGGGTTCAACTCGGAGAAATGAAACGGCAAGTGCAGGTTAATACGGATAGGTTAGCAGTAATAGAGAAAGTGATATGGGCGAAATGAGTAACCGCTGCCCAATTTGTGAAAGAGACGGACACTTTGAATTTCTATCAAACAAATGGGACGCAAACGGTGATTGTTGGTATGAAACTTGCTCAAGCGAGGGCAAGGAATATGATTGTGAATACTACATTAGGCACGTTGATAGAAGAAAAAAAAGCGTCCCTACGGAAAACGAACGACGAAAAGCAACGAAATGATTGACCTAAAGTTTGGGTTTAACTTCAGTTTCAAACGAGATAAGTCTAAAGACGCAATGGTGGACTTGCTCTTAAAAGATAAGTTGGGGAAGAATGGAATACTGGATAAACCATTGGATAGCGGTAGTAGCAAGCCTATTGTTAGGAAGTAGCATAGGTTATTTGTGGAGAGAGAAACAACTCTTTGACCATCAGAAAGGGAAACATGGCAGACATACCTGTAATAAGCGTAAAAGATAGACTGCTTGATTTTAACACTTACAAGAAGTATGCCGTTTACCTCCTACTAACCGTGCTTTTGCTTTTGCTTTTTAGGGGTCTTTGGAGTTTAATCTTTAAGCCACAGACACAAGTTAATAAGCCAACTGCTGTGGTAATAGGTAAAGCAATGGCGGGGGCGATTGACCAGACTTCCACACAGATTAAAGTTGATGGTGAGAAACCCTGGGAAATTGGAATTGGAGCAGGTGGATTTCGTTGGGATAATAAGGATGGTTACGGTGGATTTGTAACAGTAAAAAGGCGGTTTTAGATGATGACATTTGCAGATTTACAAAGCGAAGTGGCTCGTAGAAGCACAAAGAACCAGTCAGGAAGCGAATATACTGCAGGAATTAAGGTAGCAATCAACGCCGCACTCTTTCGTATATGTAGGGAAAGCCCATGGCGTGTGCTTAGAAGAACTACGACTTTCCAAACTGTTACCTCATATACTACTGGAAGTGGAGCGGTAACTGCTAATTTGAACTCAAAAGCCATCACCATTACAGGTGCGACACTTCTTACAGACAAGGTTCAGATTGGCAGAAGGATTAAGTTTGGTAACTCAGGAACATTCTATAAGATAGAAACTATTACAGGAGAAACCACTCTTACCATAGATGAGGTTTATAGCGGTGCTAACACTACAACAGAGACCTATGAGATACTACCCCAAGAGGAGTATAACCTTCCTCCACAGGTAAGCCATAGAATGTTTATGTGGCACGAGATGTATGGGTATCCGTTCAAGATGAACTTTATGACAGACCAAGACTTCTTTCGCACAGGTATCTATCGAACAATAAAGTATATTCCAGTCGCTTACAGAATGTGGGGGCAGAATGACGCTATTAACCAACCTTTACAGCCAAGTGCTATGTCAGTATCAAGTACCGTTACTGCTGACACTTCTATTGCTATTACTATCTTTGGAATTGTGGCTGGCTATCCTGACTCGGAAACGATTAACACTAATGCGTCAAATGGAACAACAACAGCAACGGGAACAAAACTATTCAGCTTTGTGGAACGAGTGGTTAAGAGTGCGACCACAACTGGAAGAATTGCTGTCGTTGATGGTCAAGCAAACTCAATAGCAGTCATACCAACAGGTGATACGACAGCGGGCATACTATATGCCAAGGTTCAACTCTACCCACTCCCCAATGTCGCTAAGACTATGAATGTGTGGTATTACAAAGACCCCTATCGACTTGTGGGTGATAACGATGTCCACGAACTTGGACAGGAATTTGACGAGGCAATCATACTCCTTGCCACATCAAAGTTAAAGGCAGAAGCGGACATAGCAGAGGGGGATAAGTTCTATGTCCTATTTACAGAAGAAATACGAAGTTTGAAGAAGACTAACCTTGATAAGATGGACTTCTTCCCTGTTCTACGCAGACCTTATGGCAATAGACAGAATGACGCAATGATAACGGGTGGGTTACTTTTTAGACAAGCAGGGGCGAACTTCGGTCCCGCATCGAGGCAATAATATGGCTGGTGGCTCATACACATCTAAATCAATACCACTTGGCTCAAAATCATTTAGTGGGGGTTTGAACTCAACTTCTGGTGAACTTGGACTACAAGACAATGAGAGTTCAAGTCTACAGAACATTGACTTTAACAAGTTTGGGTCAATCTTAAAGCGTAATGGATACCTTAATGTTAACACTACCGCTACGGGTGCCTATGGGTCAGATGGTCTATATTGGTATGAATACTTTAGTGCGGGGTTATTGAAGCAGACTGTGGTTAATGTGTCAAATGCTGTAATCTATAATATGCACGATGCGGACGGGACTTACCACAATATTACAGGGTCACTTACCTCAACTCCTGGCACATACCACGACTTTACCACCTTTCTTAATAAGATGTATGCGACAAATGGGGTAGATAGACCTTGGTATTGGAATGGTGCGGGGAATGCGTCTGTAATCGACGCACTTTGTGCGGATTCATATACTTTTGTGGTAACGGGTGTTACTACCGCACCTGCCGTTGGTGAAACCTATACCAATAGTGCTGTAACCTATACTGTGGTTAAGTCATTCATTACAGATGGTGGGGGAACGATAGTTGCTACGGGGGCGAGTAACCCCGCCACTTCAGGTGATTTAACCCACTCTTCGGGTGGAACGGGGGATGCCACTATTGCTTATGCCGAGTTCACACCCAATGCTAACATACAAAAAGCAAAGTATGTAAGTCAGTTTAATAACTTCCTATTCCTTGCCAATGTTACGGTAGATGGGGTTTACTATCCAACTCGTGTATATTACTCTGAACTTAAAGATGACACAATATGGAGTGCCGCCAACTATCTTGAAGTATCAAAAGATGATGGACAGGAGATTACGGGGTTAAGAGTTCTATCTGATAGGTTAATAGTCTATAAGACCCGCTCTATCTATACCATATTCTATACAGGCGATGTTGACATACCCTTCATTCTTCCAGGTGGTGGCAAGACTAACTCGCCCGTAGGTTGTATCGCACCCTTCAGCATTCAAGAGGTGGATAATGGACATGTATTTCTTGCCCTTGACGGGCTTTATTTCTTTGATAGTTCTAATACTTATAAGTTGTCATATCGTTTGGACGCAACCTTTGCAGGATTAAATCAAGCTGGGTTTAACAGGGTTAGAAGTTTAACACAGAAGATTAAGAACAGATATTGGCTCGCAGTATCTAATGGTGCTTCCAATACCAATGATATGGTAATAGTGTGGGATTGGTTTAATAACGCTTTTAGTCTTTATTCAGGTATCAATGCCTCGGCAATGAGGACATTGTATATTGCGAGTTCGGAAGAAAGACCTTACTTTATTGACTATCTTGGTTATCTTTATAGGGCAGATACGGGAACTGATGACTATCCCGCTAAGACTAAGACCGCCATTAATGCCTACTATTATACTAATTGGAAGTCATTTGACGACCTGTGCGACCAAAAGGGTGTGGCACACGCTTATATCTATTACCAACTAAACGCTGGCATATTATCATTTGCCTATTCGTATAACTTTGATATAGGCGACCAATATGTCAGCACTATCAATATGTCAGGTAATGCGGTGCTATGGGGCAACTTTAATTGGGGTGAAGTTAATTGGTCAGGTCAGGGTGGGGCAACAATAAGAAGGGACTTATTGGGTAGGGGTAGGGTGGTTAGATTTAAGTTCTCAAACAATGCACAGGGTGAAACATTTAGAATAGACGGCTTTGGGGCACTTACACATTTGGAGACCGCTTCTTAATGGAAAAACCACAAAAGAAAACCAACTACACAAGATTTGACGATATTGAAGGGGCGAATATGTATGCTCGCTCAAATGAGAAAGACTTACAGAATATATTTCAGTATGTGGGGAATATGGGAGTAACACAGGAAGTTACAATAGATGGGACAACATTGACCATAGTTAATGGTCTAATAACAAAGGTGGTATAATATGGCTTTAGTCACATTACCAAATGTGGATAGTAAGTTTGCAACAGGGCAACCTGCTTATGGAACAGATATAACAGGGAACGTTAATGCGTTACTTGCGGATTATAATGGAAATATTACAAATGCTAACTGTTCAGCAAGTATGGCATTAGCAGATTCAAAGTTGGCACAGATTACAACAGCGGGTAAGGTTAGCACAGCCGCTCTTACAGGAATAGTGGCACAGGCTAATACAAGAAAGACTTTAGTTATTGCGGTGACAGGACCAGCAGACACTCTAAATGTAGGTGATGGGCAATTCTACTTCACTTGTCCCGCAGAGTTAAATGGAATGAACCTTGTGGCAGTGGGTGCTTCGGTTATTACAACTTCAAGTTCAGGTAATCCTACCATACAGATTGCTCGTGGTAGAAGGAGTGCGGTAGATGGTGCTTGCACCTATGTTGATATGCTATCTACGAGGATTACTATTGACGCTACGGAGTTTGACTCGGCTAATGCGGCAGCACCTGCGGTTATAAACACTTCAAATGATGATATAGTATCTTCTACTTATGTGGACTTACTTAGAATAGATGTTGATGTTGCTGGAACGGGAACGAAGGGACTTGAAGTTAGAGCCTCGTTCCAAACCCCATAGGAGATATAATGGCAGACTCTTTCACGAAGTTACTCCTCCACGCCAATGGCGTAGACGGCTCAAAAGAGATACAGGACTCTGGGGCGACAGGGCATATCGTAAGCATACCCGCTGGGACTACTGGCACGCTTTCTTTAGCACAGGCGAAGTTTGGGATATGCTCACTCTTACTTGATGGGAATAGTGATTATCTTACCGTTCCAGACCACGCCGATTGGGATTTAACCAAAGACACTACGAATTATACGATAGATTTCTGGGTTAAGCATACTGACCACGCAGGTTCGGAGTGTTATATAACCCAGTATGAAGACGCAAATAATTACTGGAGGTTGTTCCATACTCACGGAAATGGCATTGGATTTATAATGGATAACGGCGGTGTAAGAAAAATAGATTGCACCTATGGAACTGAAATAGCTGATACAAATTGGCATCACATCGCTCTTATAAAAACCTCTACCACTTATTCAATATATCTTGACGGAACACGAGTAGTTACCGTTACCGATGCTGATACCGATACTTTTGCGGGTCTTCTTTATATAGGAACTGAAATATCAAGCAGTTACTTTGACGGTTATATAGACGAGTTAATGATTTCCCAAGATAACCGTCTTGGTGCGGCTTCTTCGGCTACCTGCACCGTTCCTACAGCGGCAAGAACAAGCGATGCTAACACAAAACTTCTTCTCCATATGGAGTCTCTTGATGTATCTTCCACCACCGCCCCCAAGATACCGACATTCGTAGGCACGGCACAACTTGATACGGCACAGAAGAAGTTTGGCTCTGCTTCGCTCCTTTTAGACGGCGACTTTGACTATGTAACCATACCTGATAGTGCGGATTGGGATTTTGGAACAGGAGATTTCACGATAGACTGTTGGGTAAGAATGAACGGAATAGGTGCTGCGCAGATTATAGTAGAACATTATGAAAGTTCTGCCCATGGTGATGAGTGGCGGGTGCAGTTACAAGCTAGCAATAAAATACAGTTTTATTCAGAGGTAAGTGCGGGAATGAGGGCTGATTTTGTTACAGATAATGCTGTAATAACAGCCACTAATACTTGGTATCACGTTGCAATAGTTAGGAGTGGTTCTACTCCTTATATATTTATAAATGGTACAAGTGTTCCCATTACCATAAATACCGCATTAGGAGATATTTCTAATATTACTGGAAATCTAAACATAGGTTGGCGAGGGAGTGATGACTATTATTTTAATGGTTGGATAGACGAACTCCGTATCTCCAAGGGCATAGCAAGGTGGACGGCTAACTTTACTCCGCCTACGAGTGAGTATGGAACTTGGAAAGGAAGGGCAATGCTTATATGATAATAAACCTAATCTTAATAGGTGTGGCAATCTGTCTCTATGTTA
>Ga0268284_1000920_pt1 | contig 16917 bp, 12 predicted proteins | sample saktaG_14_FD_190137 | JGI IMG/M metagenome (GOLD analysis project Ga0268284, IMG submission 190137) | Saline water microbial communities from Sakinaw Lake, British Columbia, Canada - sak_2013_06_06_40m | ecosystem: Environmental > Aquatic > Non-marine Saline and Alkaline > Saline ...
GTTAGGACCTTTTGAAAAGAAAAAATCGCTAGCCATGAAACCCACTACAATCATTAATAGGATAACAGAAAGAATTAGAATACTTTTTGGTTTCATCTCTTATAAAATTTAGTTCTTAGCTCTAATATTTATACAAACCATTTTCTTTGAATCACGCATCAACAAGTATCCATCTGCCAATGCAAAAGGTCCCCAGGCATCCTGTCCATCTATGATTTTTGCTTTGTCCAGAAATTCAAAAGCATTCAAATTGACTTTAGCGATCGTTAAAGTGCCATCATCGTTTAAGATAAAGAATTTATTATCCGCTATGATGTATGGCCCCAGACCAAAGCGATCTGTTTTCCCACTCGTCCATAAAATATTTTTAGGCTTGTTTGGATCAACACATAGAAATTCGTTACGTAGTCCACCGGCATCCTTTGGTGCTATAGAAAACAATCTCCCTTTGTAAAGAATGGGCGTTTGTTGTTCAGAAGCGATTCCTTCGCTTGGTTTGTAAGTCATCAAGTGTTCAACCGAATACGAATCTCCGGTTTTTTTAACTTGAAATAATGCCGCCCCTGCACCATATCCTGCAGTAGTATAAAATTTCCCATTTCCCAGTATAACCGGTGATGGCGCAATTACGTTTGGTGCGAATGCATTTGTTTTCCATAATATTTTTCCGACATCAGCTCCTTCGGCTGAAATTCCGACAATCCCGCCGACTGCGAAATAAACATACATTTTTTTTCCTTCAAAAGTCATTGGCATGATAGAAGAATGAGACATTTGCCATTTATCAGGATTGGGGGTTTCCCATAAAACCTCTCCTGTGGCACAATCAACCCCAATAATCAGGGAAGAACCACCCGGAGCTAAAATTACAACATCATCAACAATAATCGGGCATTGACCTGTATACCAGAATGGAATTTCAGTTCCATATTCTTTCACTAAATCTTTACCCCATAATAAATCTCCTGTTTCGGGATTAACGCACATCACATGACAACGTGGGCCCATCGTTACCAAATACTTATTCGTAATGGCCGGCACTGTACGTGACATACCATGATTTCGTTTTACTTTGACAAGATACCAACGACTCCATAATTCTTCTCCTGTTTCCAGTGAAAAGCATCTCAGGGCATCTGTATTCCGAGCTTCAATATAGTCGAGAATATAGGCTTTTCCATTCTGAATGACCGGGGCTGCATGCCCTTCTCCCAGTTCTACCTCCCACAGAATATCCGGTCCAGCACCCCAGCTATTAATCAAAGGAATTTTTTCCTTGTTGATATTATCGAAGTCAGCTCCACGGAAACGAGTCCAACTTCCTTTTAAGCTCGAAACATGAGTGGTATAACTCATAAAGCTTGCACCAATCTTTATATTTTCAAGAGCTCCTTCAGCAATAGCCGGACGGTTATCCATCCCTGGTAAACTTATTGATAAATCTTTGGTTGGGTTATGTAAAAACCAGTAAACAAAAACAATAATACAAGTTAAAATTGCAAATGAAATTATGCCCGTTTCTATTTTAATCTTAAGCATCGTTTAAACAATCGTATTAATAGTTCCAAGTAATAGTTTTATCAAGATTCTGAGTATCCTTAGTTTGCGAAGATACACATTAGAATATCTTGAATAAGAATAAATAGCGTATTCGCCAACAATTTGAACCATTTCTAAAGAACCTATCTAAAACTTTACATACATTATGATTTCTTTCGAATATCATATACACAAATGGTATCCATGTATCGAATATATAGTCTACCATCTTTAATCACAGGCTGTGAATAATGATCGCCTTTTTTACTGGGTGCCAGAAAGGAACCCAAAATCGTAAAATCATTATTTTCAACTTTAACCATTGCTACCACACCTTTATAGGTTTCGATAAACAATTTATTATCGGCTGCTATGACTGTTCCTTCTGATAATTTATCACTACTAAATTTAACTGTACCAGAATACCAATCAAGGCAAAACCATTTTCTTTTCGGACTACTTGAAACAAATAAATCATTTCCAATCCGCACAGCATCTCCCATTTGAGGTCCTATGGAATCATGTCTCCAGATCATTTCAGCACTCATTCCGTCATCTGCTAATTTGAACATTCTGGAACCATCCCTGTATCCTTCAATGATAAATAATAATCCATCGTGATACAAAGGTACACTGGCATGAATACCATATTTGGGTTCTGCAAGTTCTTGTTTCCATGCGACTTCCCCATTTTCAATATCAACTGATACTAATGCATTAAATGTCATTGTGATATAATATTTCTTGCCAAAATGCTCAATGATTGTAGGGGAACAATAGGCGTTCATTTCTCCGGTTCCTTTGCTTACCCAAAGGGTTTCGCCTGTTTCCTTATCCAAGGCAATAATGTTACTTTGTTCTCCACCTATGGTGCAGAACAACCTATTCTCATCAATAACAAGGTTTTCATGAACTCCGTGTTGACTATTTCTTCCAGCAAGTTCATCGATTAGTTTTCTCTGCCAAATCAAAGATCCATCTTCAATATTAAAACAATGCATCACTCCCAAACCATCAAATACATATCCCTTCCCATCCAGGATTAAAGGAGTCGATCGTTCAGCAGGCCAAGTGGTCATCCATTCTTTGCCTAATTCTTTCTTCCAGAGGAGTTCCCCTGAATTACTAAATGCAAATAAGGATGTTACACTATCTTCCAAGTTTGTTCCCAGAGTAAATACCTTTTCTCCGCCAAAAGCAGCTGAAGAATGCCCTGCACCAAGTTGTTCGTACTTCCATAATAATTCAGGACCTCCTTCCGGCCATTCATCCAATAGATTTTTTTCATTAAAAATGCCATCACGATTGGGGCCTCTCCATTGCAAGGATTCGGAAGAATCTTTTTGAAAAGAGCTACAACTAGTTAAACTTAAAATAATTAGGCTTAGAATTAGTGTTTGTGTAGATTTCATGTTATTACTTTTTTTTGATATCGAAAGCCATAAGTTCATTCACATAACGGATATAAAGAACACCATTGTGAATAACCGGATGTGCTATGTGTAGTTCGCTTCGCTTAGGCAATTTAAAAGAACCTTTATCAATGAATTCGGTTTTGGTGGGCTCAATCAAACTAACCACACCATCATAGCCATAAAAATAAATATGATTATCCGAATAAATTGAAGTACCTGGTGCAAATTTCCGGATCTCGAATTTTACAGCCCCAGTCTTCCAATCAAGGCATACTAGTTTATTCTTAGATTCGGCTGACCCATAAATATTATTCCCGATAACGACTGAATGACCCTGGGTTTCATCCATGATTTCATTTTTCCATACACGTTCGGCACTTTTGCCATCATCAGCAATTTTAAACATATAAGCTCCAACTTCAAAACCATCCATTATAAATAAATATCCATCACGATAATAAGGAGAATTGGCATGTGCTCCACTTTTAATTCCATCAAGTGGCTGACTCCATGCAAGTTCTCCAGTGGCAATATTAATTGAAAGTACTGATTTATCCGTCATGGTTATGTAGTATTTTTCCTTTCCAATCGTAATAATTCGGGGATTAGCATAAGCACTCTTTTCGCTCATTCCTTTATTACTCCATATTAATTCGCCTGTAAGTCTGTTCAAAGCAATCACATTATGCTCAATTCCACCGGGGGTACATAAGATCACATTTCCATCTACTACTAAATTCTCTGACATCCCATATTGAGTGGGTTGTGCACCAAATTCAGAGGGGAGATCCCTTTTCCAAACAAGATTACCATTTTCTGCAGATAAACATAATAATTCGCCAATTCCACTTAAAATATAAACCTGATCGCCAACAATCGTAGGTGAAGATCTGACTCCGGGATATGATTTCATCCATTCTTTACCATAGGCCGTTTTCCAAATCATTTTACCATTCAAATCTATATTGAACAGGTAACTAATGCTATCAATGGTACCACTGATAAACATCTTTTCACCAACAAAAGTAGGAGATGAAAAACCCTCACCCAGTTCAGTAAATTTCCATAAAAGCGCTGGACCATCTTCGGGCCATTCAGTTAATAATCCTTTTTCTGCGTAAATTCCATCCCTGTTTGGACCTCTCCATTCAGATTGAACAGTAGTGCTTGAAATTTCCGGTGTTGAACAAGATGCCAATAAAATCAATGATAAAATTGATAATCGAATCTGCGAATTAAATTTCATGTTAATTAGTTTAAAATTTATAAAGCGATGAAAATATTGTTTTATTACTTAGAAATCGAGTATGCCATAAACGCATCCTCATGTCTTAAGTACAAGATTCCATTGTCAATTACAGGATGTGGCCAGAACGGACCCTTTTTACCCAGCGTAACTTGAAATGAGCTGATTATTTTGAAGCTTTCTGGTGAGGCCTTTAACAATCCTACATTTCCATACTTTTCATCATAGATGTATAAAAAATCTCCTGCGGCAATAATAGGTCCTTTACTCATCCACATTTCTTCATACATTGTTTTTCCTGTAGTCCAATCAACACAGATCCATTTTCCACTGGTATTGTTATCCCATGAAGAACCATAAATATAATTTCCAATTTTAATTACTGAACCATGCTGGCTGTCTAGTCTGTCATTAGTCCATTCAACAGTAACAGAAGCCAAATCTTCAGCTAATTTTAGTTTAACAGCTTTACGATCATAACCACTTGTAATAAACAAACTACCATCTTCGTACAAAGGAGTATTGGCATGATTATCATAAGCCCTTCCTGATGGAGCATAAGGCCGATAATCAAATTTCCATAATATTTTCCCATTGTCTGGATTCACACCAATCAAATAATTTTTCGTAAAGGTTGTAATAATTTTAATCCCATTTTTTTCGATTAAGAGCGGAGAAACAAAAGCAGGGGCTTCATGCATACTTTCTGAAGCCCAGATAAGCTGACCATCCCTTTTATCAACGGCTATCATTGTTGTTTTTTCTCCACCTGCTGTATAAAACAATTTATTACCAAGAATTAAAAGTGACTCATTTAAACCAAACATCCCAAACTGGCCTTCATAGATGCCGTGTGCATCTATCTTCCATAAGATACTTCCATTATCAGCATCTAAACAGGCAACTTCCCCCATCCCGCTGGTTACATAGAGTTTATGATCTTCAATGGTAGGAGTACAGCGACTTGCCGGATAATTTTGTAACCAAGCTCTTCCGTAAACCGTTTGCCATTTAATATTACCTTTCATATCCAAAGCTGTTAAAACATCTGATTCATCTCGGACTCCGGTCAAGAAAATAGTTTCATAAGCAATGGAAGGTGAGGAATAACCGGTTGGCAAATCAACCTTTGACCATAACATTTTAGGACCGTTTTCGGGCCACTCAGTCATTAATCCGGTACCATCATAAATTCCTTTTCGGCCTTCGCCTCTCCATTGATAAACTTGAGAAAAAGTAATGATTGAAATGCTGATAAATGCAAAGGTTATGAAAAGTGCTTTTCTTGTCATCTGTTGAATTATTATTTATAAATTACTTTTTTCAAATTCATTAAATTGAATCTATTTCCTGATATCATAGGCCATTAGAGCATCTCCATGTCTAATATATAAAACCCCATCTTTGATTACTGGATGAGTCCAATAAGGGCCTTTACTACCTAATGGGATTTCAAATGAACTTATTACTTTAAATTCATCCGGTGTAGCTTTGACAATCGCCACGGTTCCGAACTTTTCTTCATAACAATACAATAATCCTTCGGCAGAAATGATTGAACCTTTGTTAATCCATTCAGTTTCATACATGGTTTTTCCGGTATTCCAATCTAAACATACCCAATTACCCATTCCATTATTCACCCAGTTCGAACCGTAAATATAATCGCCCAATTTAACAGTCCCACCATGATGAACATCAAGTACATCTTCACTCCAATCAAAATAAACTTTTTTAAAGTCCTTTGATAATTCAAGCATCACATTTCGATGATCATATCCTCCCGTAATAAACAATTTCCCATCACTATAAACAGGGCTGTTACAATTTATATTTGTACGTCCTCTCCCTCCTGCAAAAGCTCCAAAACTGAACTTCCAAAAGATCTCACCATCGCTTGCATTAACCCCAACTACATAATTCTCAGTTACATTGACAATAATTTTATTTTCTTCTGTCCGGATAATTATTGGTGAAGCATAAGCAGCGTTATCATCAAGTGGTTCCGACATCCAGATGGTTTCGCCGGTCATTTTATCAAGGGCAACCATGGTTGTTTTTTTCCCACCAGTTGTAAAAAACACTTTATCGTCGAGAACGATCAATGATTCTGCAATACCCCATCTTCCATAGCTTCCTTCAAATTTATCCATTGCAGGCACTTGCCAAATAATTTTCCCTGAAATGGCATTAAGACAAGCTATATCGCCATAACCGCTTGAAACATAAAGTCGCTCATTTTCAATTGTAGGCGTACATCTGCTATTCGGGAAAGCACCGTTCCATGCACGACCATAGTGGGTTTGCCATTTGATCTTTCCGTCCAGGCTTAATGCAATGAGAAACTCAAACGAGTCCTTTATGCCAGTTAAATAAAGAGTATTGTAGGCTTTTGTCAGGGCAGAATGTCCTATTGGAATATTTTCGATAGACCAAATCATTTCAGGGCCATTTTCCGGCCATTCTTTTAATAATCCTGTTTCATTATTATAAATTCCAGTTCGGCCAATGCCTCTGAATTCATCAATTACTTGGCTATAGCTTGATAATAAACCAAATGCACATAATAGAGATAAGATGAGTTTTTTCACAGTAAATTTTTATAGGTTAAAGAAGTACTTAATACAAAAAACGATGTTTTTACCAACATATCCAAGATGCGGAATAAGTTTTGGATAAAGTAAGTAGAAACATCGCGTAACAGATGGTTTTAACAGACATAAAATTTATCCAGAAATTGAATAAACCATCATTGAATTTCCATGTCGAACATATAGCTTTTTGCCAGATATGACAAGGTGTGCCCAATGTTGTGCCGAACCAAATGGAACTTTAAATTTACTAATAATTTTAAAACTATCGTTAGTTGGTTCTACCAACGCTACTTCACCATTAGTACTATACCAATAAAGCAATCCATCAGCCATTATTAGGTTACCGGTTGGAATTTCCGTTGATGTAAATAATTCCTTTCCTGTGTTCCAATCCAAACAAACCCATTTACGGCTTTTATCACCTCCACCATAAATCCTTCCTTGATCTAGAATTACACCTCCAATACGACTATCCAAGCTTACGTTGTGCCACAATTCTGTAATTGATCTGCCATCATCGGAAAGCTGAAGCATGGTTCCGCCCCATCCATAACCACTAACACAGTATAGTTTTCCATCTTTAAACAATGGAGCGTTAGCATGTACCGAGTATTGATTGGTTTGTGGATGGCTCCATAGTAATTCTCCATTTTCTGCATTAATCCCAAGAATAGAAAATTCAGTGGCTGTAACCAGAATTTTTAAATTTCCCTGATGAATTAGACCCGGAGTATTATAGGCACTTTTTTCACCTTTACCCTTTGATTTCCAAATAAGTTCGCCTGTATTTTTATTTAATGCAATAACGTTAGCCTCAATTCCTCCAGCAGTACAAAATATTTTTTCATCTTCAATCAAAAGATTTTCGCACATTCCCCAAACAATGTTTCGGCCATCATAGTCGATCATGATATCAACTTTCCAGATTAGTTCACCATTTTGAGCATTCATACATACGATTAAACCGTAGCCTGTCATTAAATAAAGCTTATTATCTTTAATCAAAGGAGTTGTTCTTACGCCTGGCCAACTTTCTACCCACTCTCTTCCAACTTCCGATTTCCACAAAAGCTTGCCTTCATGATTGAATGCAAAAACAAATGTAATAGAATCTAAAGTTCCGGTGGTATAAACCATATCTTTGGTCACGGCTGCCGAGGCATGTCCATCGCCTAATTCATCAAAATGCCATAATAATTGAGGGCCTGCCGCTGGCCAGCTTTTCAAAAGTCCGGATTCATTATATTTTCCATCACGGTCCAAGCCTCTCCATTGTACAAAATTTTGTGATAGTAACTGAGTGGTTATTAGCAGGCTAAATAAAGCAAGTAGTCTTATTTTCATAAAAATTGATTTTTAATTAATTGATTAGGTTAAATAATTGCGTAAAAATAATGATTATTAAAGTGCCTTATGCCCTATTTAACAGAATTTTAACACACTCAATATAGGTATTCAACTACCAGATTAAAATCTATTTAGATTATTCCAATTTATGGTTGTTTATATTTAATGGAAGCAGATTTTAGGTAACATGCTTTCTTTCCATGCTATAATCCTGAAATTGATTTTCAGCAACGATAGCCTGAATCCGAACAACCGTCTCATAAATATCTAGAAATGAATTATAAAGCGGAGCGATGCCTAATCGGATATTATTTGGTGGTCGAAAATCAGGAATAATGGATTTTGAACCATTGTTAGGTGCAATCATTGCCTGGCTAATTCGATAAGCTTCAGAATGTTGAATTGAAATATGTGAACCTCTTTGATCTGATTGTAAGGGAGATGCAATAACAAAACCTAGTGGAGACAGCAATTCTTGAATCATTTCAATCATGAAAGTGCTTTGTTTAATGCTCTTATCCCGAATTTTATCCATCCCGGCTTCCAAAGTAATATCCAAACCTGGTTCTATGGCCGCAAGTGAAATTATTGAAGGTGTGCCTGTTGCAAATTTTTCAATGCTGTTACTGGCTTCATAATCATTCAAAAACTTAAATGGTTCAGAGTGACTAAACCAGGCCCAGACAGGGTTTGTTAATTTATCCTGAAGAGCTTTTCGAACATATAAAAAAGCTGGTGCTCCCGGTCCACCATTCAAATATTTATAAGTGCAACCAATGGCCATATCTGCACCACTTTCACTAAGATTGATGGGAACTACTCCTGTCGAATGACTTAAATCCCATACTATCAGAGACTTATTAAGATGAGCCAATTTAGAAATTCGTTTCATGTCGTACATGAATGAACTTTTGAATGCAACATGGCTCAAACTGACCAAAGCTGTATGCTTATCTAATAGCTTAGATATCATACTTTCAGATACTTGTATACCATTTTCGCTTTCAACCAGCTCAAGTTTATGAGTCTTAAATTGCTGATTAATCAATCCCTGAATTACGTATAAATCAGTCGGAAAATTTAAAGAATCAGAAATTATTTTGGTTTTGGTTTTGTCATAACTAAATGCAGAAAATGCTAGTTTATAAAGGTTTAAGGAAGTTGAATCACCAACAAAGACTTCGTCTTCCTGAGCACCAATGAGCTTTGCGATCTTTGATGCTATTCGTTTTGGTAGTCCAATCCAGTTTTCATTCCAACTGTTAATCAATTTACTTCCCCATTGCTTTTCAACAACTTCAGTAATTAATTTCTTGGTTTGCATAGGAAGCCTACCCAATGAATTTCCATCGAGATAGATGATATCATCATTTTCGAAAAAGAATTTATCTCTAAATCCTGATAACTGATCAGCGTCATCAAGTTCAATTGCTTGCTTTAAAAAATTATCCATGAATGCTATTTCAGTTTAGGTTAATGATATGAAAATTGCTCAATAACAATGCAATTATTATCATTACAAATATCAAAAGAAAAAATCAATTAACTGACCTAAATTAGAAACCAACCCCTATTCTGAGTTCCGGAATTAATTTCTGGCCTTTGTAATATTTACTAACAATGTCGATTCGCATCATTTTAAATATGTGTTCAAAACCAAGATAGAGTTCTGTATATTCCTTTTTTTCTTCGGTATACAAGAAATTAATCCCTGCTAAAGTCTGAATTTTTGATCTTCGTAAGAATGGTATTTTATTGATAATCCAACCATTGAAATGGTGCGTATAATTGATAGCGATATAGTTACCATTCGTGCTATTAGAATAATAATTTAAGGAATGGAAAAGTATCGATTTATTCTCTGAATCAGAATTACTTCCACCTCCAATTGAAATTTCAGTCGTTCCCTCAACCGGGATGAAGATGGTCTGATTTCCATTAAAGTGCTTATAATCCGAAAAATACATGTGAGATGTATTGAAAAATCCTCCCATCTCAACCGTATAATCTGAAACTCCAAAATTTTTCAAGCTTATTTTGTCATTTACCCTGAAATACCATTGGTCAAAATCAGATTCAGAAAAAGAAGTGTTAATTCCTTTCTTGTAACCCATTCTGATAATTGGATATTTACTTCCAAAACGTTCCTTATGATCTGGATAAGTGGCAAATTTTTGTCCAAATTTGATCGTAAAATCAATTGTCCAGATAAGTGCCTTATTGCTTGTAAAGGCAGGGCTATTATCGTTAGGATCTAAAGGATTATTGGATGTAAATTCCTTATCCGAAAATTTAAATACTGTAAAATCGGTATTGTTTACAAGCGGTGATCTTTTTGCATATTCGATGGAGCTTGCCACATTCAGGCCATTCATAATTTCCCTGCCAAATGTCAGTTTCACAAATTTTTTCTCCAAATATTTTGCATAATTTTCCTTTAGTAAAACCGTATAGTAGGTATTTATAAAAGAACTGATGGGATTACTTTCATTATACTGAAAACTATTTACACCGCCTTCTAATCTGAGATACTGGCTATGTATTCGATCAAAAGAATATGCAATTCGAGGTTGAAAATAAAGATTCCGGTTTGTAAAACTGTATTTTGTGGACAGATAAAATGAGAAATTATTCCTGTTATCAAAGTTTTTAGAAAAACGTTGATTAATGTCGATATTCAATCCTTCAACCACGTTATAATTGAACATCGTTTTTAATATTGGATTCAGCGAATATGAAATATGTTTGAACTGATTCCTGTATGTGTAACCCCCACCCCATAATACATCCTTAATATGAAAAATATTATCCTTTTTGTTAACAGAATCCTTATAGACTTGTGATTCTCTCAACTCTAACATGCTATCGCCCTTATGGTAATTTTTTACTTCTTCATCGGTGAGAACCGACTGTCTGCCATCTTCCCAATAAACCGAATCTCTTTTGGTACTCTCTTTTGTCACTTTAAAAACTTCATTATTAAAAAAATTTTTGGGAAAAGTTTTATTCACTTCATACTCCGAGAAGAAACCAATAAAGTTTGTATTTGCCTTAAAACCAAATACTTTAAAATACATTTTTATATGTAAAGATAAGGGCATTCGAATTGAATCATTAACCGGCACATGGACCTGTCTAATATAAATACTATCGGTAAAATCAATCTGTGACTGACGATTTATCATGAAATCGAGACTGTGGATATTCCAAACCCCATCAACAATATAGATAAAACCACTAAAGATATTATCATGTTTGCGCTTTGGGATAACCTGAATTTTATGAACCATATCATCATTATCAGTAAATGACTCAATGAGCTTGTAATCATAATAAAACATGGCATTATTCGCTATTGGAGAAATAAAGGCTCGTTCGGAGATCCCAACATTTACAAGGTTTCTATAAAAGTTTAACATAATCATATCTGCTCTATTGAAGCTATAGCCTGTCTTTTCACCAGCTACTTTTGAGGCAATCATCTCTTCTTTCTGATTATCAGGTTTCTCAAAATGGTACCGACTTACTGATTCAGACAAATAAACCAATCCGAGATCAGTAGAATCAGGCATTTCGCTTTTGGGCACAAAAAAGATTTTCTCAGGTATTTCATCGAGAACGATATTACTTTTCATGTACATTTTTGCTGAAAACGAATGGACAAGATCAAAATAATATTTTCGTTTCTTGATGGCCTCACGAATAATCTCATAAGCCGGATCTTCCCGGTTTGCAGAAATTACAACTTCACTTAACTGAACATTTTCAACATTTAGGATAACTTTTAAAGGAGAAGGATTCTCACCTATAGGAATCACTATGGTCTGTTTTTTAAACCCAACATATCGAAAAGCCAAACTGCAGGCCACATTTTTATCAATCCCCAAGGTAAAATGCCCTTCCAAATTTGAAGTTACGCCATGTGTGCTGCCTTCAACATAAATATTAACAAAAGGCAATGGTTCATTTTGCTGATCAAGCACCTGTCCGGAAATAATTTTGAAATCATTATTTGATGATTGAGCTGATAATTCAATGCATTGCACGAATACCAAAGCCATAACTGACAGTGTTTTAAGATAAAAATAGAATTTGTGCATTCGATTTTTTATAGGTTATTATTATGGATTGTTTAAAATAAATTTTAATAGGCCTATTCTTCACTGAGGCATTCAACAGGGTTTATTCGAGACGACAAGTATGCTTTAATTGTTACAATAAACATTACAAAACATGTTAAATTAAGAAATATTAATAGAAATAGCCACCAATTTTCAATTAAATTAATTCGATAAACAAAATTTTGAAGCCACTAAACGATCATTATACGCGAAACTGATATAGCCTATATGTACAAACGGTTATATACTAATCATTTTAATGATTTGCGGCACCATCCGATCAACCCATTGACCATACATTTTGCCTGATGGATGCAAACCATCTTCTGCTACAAGCATTTTATCCTTGTAAACATTTCTGGAAATATCAGTAATGTCAATAAAAAGCACATAATTTTTCAAACATTCTTCCTTGCAGATCTGATTGAATTGATCAATTTCACCTGCAATTTGATCTTTATTTCTATCCAAAGCAAAAGGGGTCACTCCCCAATCAGGAATAGAAACAACGAAAACCTTTGCCGGATTATTCCCAGCAAAAGCAAGGGCAGTATTCAACAGAGCTATAAACTCCTCTCTGAAATTTTCGGTTGAACGACCACGATATTGGTTATTTACACCGATAAGAACGCTTACAAGATCGTAGCTTTCAGAAAGAGTTGAATCTTTAATAGCCTTTAATAATTCGTCTGTCGTCCAACCTGTTTTGGCCAATATTGTAACATCTATATCAGTATTTTTGTCTTTAAGCTTATTCACTAATTGAATAGGCCAACGCTCTGATTCCAAAACACTTTCACCAATCGTATAACTATCTCCTAGAGCCAGATATTTTATGGGTTCAGATTTTGTGTTTTTTGATTGTTGATTAAAATTGCAGGACATAAGCAGTATTAGAAAAAGAATAAAAAAATTATTTGATCGGTGCATTCTTGATGATTTTATGACTAAATCACTAATTTTCAGCTACTGCCATGACATAATGTTGAGTACGAAAATATAATGTACCATTTGAAATTGCAGGAGTTGACATACAAATATCACCCAAAGGGTTCTTAGCAATCAACTTATAAACCGGACCTGCCTCTATCACAAAAACATCACCTAGCTCAGAGGTAAAAAATAATTTTCCATCAGAAGCGATTCCGGAGGCTGAGATTCCACCACCGGGCCTCAGAGGCTCTTTGTACATTAATTCACCTGTTCGAGCATTAAAACAGCTTAAAAGGCCATTATTGACCAAATTATAAAGATAGTCTCCATACACGAGCGGGCTTGTCATATATGCTCCACCCCTTTTAATGCTCCAGACAATATATTTATTGTTTGTTTCTTCTTCACCCAAAGTGATATCCCCTTTGGCATCAGGTTTAATCGCATAAATTGGCGACATCTTACCATGTGCACTGTTGATAAAGATTAGATTATGACTAAAAACCGGAGTGGGAACAGGTGCATCACCTCCACCCTGCATCCACCAAATTTCTTTTCCTGTTTCAAAATCGTAAGCTCCAATATGCTTGTACCCATTCACAATAATTTGGGTTTTTCCTTCAACTTCAATGATTGTTGGTGAGCTCCATGATGAAATTTCATCCCGCATTGTCCTCCAAACCTCTTTACCCGTGCTAACATCAAAGGAGGCTAAAAATGAATCACCTAAAAAATCACATTGAACGATTACTTTTCCATTATAAATGATGGGTGAACTGGCAAATCCCCACTCTACATCAGGATCTGTGTACGGACCTGCATTTAATTTTCCTAAATCTTTAGACCACACAAGATTACCTTTAAAATCATAACAATATAAACCATCTGAACCAAAAAAGGCAACTACAAATTTTCCATCTGTAGCTGGAGTTGGATTAGCATGAGAGGCCTTGGGATGTCTTTTTGTTCGTGGAACTCCTTCATGCGCCAGACGATCCCAAATAATTTTTCCGCTATTTTTATCTAGACAATAAACTCTGAATTGATGAATCGTACTATCTTTGAGTGGGTCAATATCACCATACAATCCAACTTTTAAAAACTCACTTTCATTACCACTGATTGCCGTAGTCACAAACAGAAAGTCATCCCAAATGATAGGACATGAATGTCCTAGCCCGGGGATTGGCGTTTTCCATTTTATGTTTTCATTTTCATCCGCATTCCACTTTAAAGGAAGACTAGCATTATCAAAAATTCCACTTGCAAACTGACCTCTAAAAGAAGGCCAATTTTGATTTTGAGTATTTGATTTTTGACCAAATCCAGAGAAAGAAAAAAGTAGAATTGAAAATAATAAAATGGAATTTTTTTTCATATTTTTTTTAATTGAGGTTGACCCAAAGATAAAAATAATAGTGTTCTGACAAAGTCTAATTCTCCGCAAAAAACATTTAAATATCCCATGCTGATTTCACAAATAAATTTTGAGATCAAACTTTCTATAAATTAATAATTCAAATTTATTTTGAAGACTTTTCTTATCAAATCTTTGCCTAAAAGCATTAAAAAACACGACTGCCAAATTGACAATCGTGCATTTTAATCATTTTATAACCAGTTTTTTATTTATATCATCTAATTAATTACTTCAACAAAAAACTAATATCGCTATTTTTCTCTATTTCTTTGGGTTCTTGTCCAAATTTAAATAGTCGTAATCCATGACTTCCTACCAAACTTAGCTTATCCCCTTCTAATAATAACAAACAAGCTTCCCTTAAACCCACAACAAAAATATCGCGGTTTACAACCATAAATTCTTCAATTCTTTGTTCACGAGTTTCACCTCCGTGACCCTCAGGATTGACATCCAAATAATGTGGATTTATTTGAAAAGGAATCAGGTTTAAACAATCAAAACTTTCGGGTTCGATGATGGGCATATCGTTGGTTGTTTTCAGGGTCGGACAACATACATTTGAACCTGCACTCCATCCCATAAATGGTATTCCATTTTGCACTTGTTCTCGAACCTCTTTCATAATTTTTGTTTTATGCATCATGTAAACCAGATGAAAAGTATTCCCTCCTCCAACTGCAATTGCTTCCGCTTCTTTTACAGCTTTAATGGGATCAACTTCTTTATGAATGGAATAAATTTCATATCCCAACTTTTGATAAACAGCATTTACTTTTTCTTCATATAAGTCATACGATTTATCCAGGCTTACTTCTGACAGGCCAACTCCGGCATAAGGGATAAACAAGATCCGCTTGACACCTGTATTTTGAAGGAAGTGTTGAATGTGTTCTTTTGGCCAGCCTAAATAGGCTTCTCCATAATTCGTTGAATTGCTGATCAATAATAATCTTCGTTTCATTTTTTGGGTTTTTTATAGGACTTCTATTTTCTTAGGTATTGCAAAGATAAAAAAATGCCAGTGAATCTAATTGCTTGATATTTGGATTAACAAGCAGTTTCATGCTAACAAATATAATATTATTTCATTTTACGTTGTAGGAAGAATTTCTCATTCAAGATTTCTGCAATGAATAAATAATACTGAATGATATCCCGTAAGAAAAAAATTATTCATTCTTGGTATTTGAATTACCACTGACAAACTTATCGAACCTCCATTCACTTAGTAGCTTTAACCGGTATACGACATTTGTAGTAACCCGGTTATGAATGAGTTCCCATACTTTTCTAACCAATCTTATCTTTGAAAGCGATGATTTGCCATAAAAATTAAATCCGACCATTATGAACAATTGCGACATTTCTGTTTCACCTCTTTCGGGGATGGAAGACCGAACGTACATCGAAAATATGCCTATGGGGTATCCTCCTTTACACTGATATAGCAGGTAACGGGCATTGTCTGAATCATCCGGAGCGGGAACCTTTTGTATTCTGATGGCATTCAAGTCGAATAAATGGAATAGTTTCAATCCAAATATTCCATTTTTTAATCCAAACATGTATTTTGTACGTCCGAAAAGAAAGATCTGAATTTTCTCTAATCTATTATCCAGTAAATTTACTTTTGCGATGTGATTTGGCCAGCAGAAAGAATCTCCATTCCATTTAAGAAGTTCATCAAATACATAACTTACAGGTACTTCAACACCAATTCTGTGAATATTCAGCATTCGATAGTTTTCTACCCCAGTCCCTAAACGTTGCAAAATACTTTCACTATAAATCTGTCTTTCCTGTTCAGTTTCAAAATGAATCAGGGTCTGAACAGGCGGTTTATCAATAAAAAAATACTTGATATCAGTGAAAATATTCCGACTCAAGGAAGGGCGTTTTTTCGGTACAAGTTGCTCGTTATTTTTCACCAGAGAACTTTTTATTCTTATTTTGATTTGCATTTAGGAGCGAATTCACACTGAAGTCTATAAAAGTACACAACTTAAATGTTAAATGTTTAATATATCAATAAATATAAATTTAACATTTTTCATTCTGATTCTATTGTTGCTTATTGGAAATCTCTCTTAATATATTATATAGCAACGATATGACGATTTTTGGATTTAAAAATCTTAAAAGAATATCTTTATAGGGTGCACCTCCTGTAAAAGTATCCCAAAGGATAGAACTTGCATCACGATTATTTTTTTTGCTCTCTTGCTCTCTGACAACCATTCTTAGCATGGCCCGTTTCAAAACAGATGATTTTTGAATGATGCTAGTTACCCCGAAAATA
>Ga0268284_1000921_pt1 | contig 16903 bp, 17 predicted proteins | sample saktaG_14_FD_190137 | JGI IMG/M metagenome (GOLD analysis project Ga0268284, IMG submission 190137) | Saline water microbial communities from Sakinaw Lake, British Columbia, Canada - sak_2013_06_06_40m | ecosystem: Environmental > Aquatic > Non-marine Saline and Alkaline > Saline ...
ATGGTTATCCAGTTACCCGGTTAACCAGTTGGCCAGTTATAAGACATAAGATACAAGATAAAACTATAGGATAGGCGTTTCTCCAGTTTAAAATGTCATTGCGAGCGACCATAGGGAGCGCGGCAATCTCGTCTAAAAACTATAAACTAATAACTGAAACTTGTATCTTGACTTTAAAACTAACGACTAACGACTATTCACTAACGACTAGTTTAATCAGCAGCTTTAATTTCATTTTCAACTTCTTCCAAACTAAATCCCCTTAAATTAGCATAATAGTTTAATACTTTATTCACATAATTATTGGGTAATTCCTGATTATTAGTTAATTGTTCTTGCACTGCATAAGGTCCTTGGTTGTAAGCTATGATAGCAGTCTTTAAATCATTAAAATCTCTCTCTAACATAGATAGATAATATACCCCGATTTGAATGTTTTTAATGGGATCAAACAATGTTTCTTCTGCACCATCCCATTCAATACCAATATTTTCTGCTAATTCCGGAGCTATAAATCTTCTTACCTGACACAATCCATAAGCGTAAGAATCTGAAACGGCTTTTGGATTGAAATTACTTTCTGTTTTAATTATGGCAGTTATCAATAAGGGATTAAAATTATATGTTATGGATTCTTCATAAATAGTTTTAGCTATCTCATATATAGATTTGCTATCTAAAGTGGCATTACTTTCAGAAATTATTTTCACTGTTTTGGTAATATAAAATTCCCTTTTAACTTCATTGGAAATCATTCCGGTTAATTCTTGCAGCTGCATATAAATTTCTGTAAATTGATCTCTGCCTATTTTGACTATTTCTCCATTGCTCAGATTGATATCCTCAACATATTTCTCTGTCTGTGTGCTTAAGTTATTAATGCTAATTTGTAATGTAATAAAAAAGATAATTATAATACACATAAAAATTATAAGTACCAATCCGAAATTTTTATTAACATTTTCTCTAATCGAATTTGACATATCAACTTTTTCTTCTTTGGTTTTTATACTAGACATAAATATCCCCCCTTATATGTCTTTTAAGAATTATCGATTTTAATTTATTGGATTTTACTTCCTTCGGTTATATCTTTATCTACTGTCAGTAAAACTACATTATCTTTAGTAACCGCTGCCAAAAGCATGCCTTGAGATTCTATACCTCTGAGCTTTACGGGTTGTAAATTACATACTATTGCTATCTTTTTCCCTAATATTTCTTCTACTGAGTAATGTTTTTTTACACCGGCAACAATAGTTCTTGTTTCTTCTCCCAAATTTATTCCCAGTTTTAGTAACTTATCTGCACCGCTTATTTCTTCAGCAGAGATGACTTTCCCTACTCTTAAATCAATTTTTTTAAATTCATCGTAAGATATAATATTAGCTTTATCTTCTTCTATCTCTTTCTGTACTTTCTTTTTAGTGTCAATTCTGGGAAATATTACTTTCCCCGGCTTAACTAAAATTCCCGGTTTTAATTTTCCCCATAAGGCATCCTTATCTAATCTTGTATTCTTTAAATCGCTCTCTAACCCTAACTGTTTCCAGATCTCCCCGGTCTTGACTGGCATAAAGGGGTAAATTAATATGGCAGACAGGCGAATGGATTCAGCTAAATTGTATAAAATAGTAGATAATCTTTCCTTTTGTGAATTATCACGACCTAATATCCAGGGTTCTGTTTGATCAATATATTTATTAGTTCTTCTAATAAATTGCCATATAGTTTCCAAAGCAGAATTAAGCGATAAATTGCTCATCTGAGAACAGTATTTTTCTACAGTTTCTAAGGCTAATTTCTTTAATTCTTCGTCGTATTCGTCTTTATCGGTTAACGCTTTCGGAATTTCTTTGTTAAAATACTGAGCAATCATTGCTATGGTTCTACTTACTAAATTCCCTAAATCATTAGCTAAATCATAATTTATTCTTTTAATTAATAAATCTTTAGAAAAATTACCATCCAGTCCGAAGGAAACCTCTCTCATTAAAAAATATCTAAAGGCATCAGCGCCAAATTCTTCTGCCATTTCATAGGGATCTACAACATTACCTTTTGATTTTGACATTTTTTCTCCCTCTATGGTCCACCAACCGTGAGCATAGACCATTCGAGGAAGTTTAATTTCAGCTGCCATTAGCATAGTAAACCAGATAACAGTATGAAATCTTAATATATCTTTGCCGACTAAATGAACATCTGCCGGCCAGTATTTATTGAATTTTTTATTATCTGAATTATATCCCGCCACAGTAATATAATTCAACAAAGCATCATACCAAACATAGATTACATGATTGTTATCGAAAGGAACGTCTATCCCCCATTTTAAGCTCTTTTTTGTTCTGGTTATGCTTTGGTCTCTAAGACCGCTCTTTACAAAACTTATTATCTCATTTCTTCTTGTTTCCGGTTGAATGCATTCAGGATGGTTTTCAAAATATGATAATATTTTGTCCTGATATTTTGACATTTTAAAGAAATAGCTTTCTTCTGTTATTTTTTCAATTTTCTTGCCACAAGTAGGACATGTTTTATCCGTTAGTTGAGTCTCTGTCCAAAATGTCTCGCAGGGCACACAATACCAGCCCTCATATTCACCTTTATAAATATCACCATTTTTGTATAACTTATTAAATATCCCTTGCACTACTTCAATATGTCTTGGTTCAGTTGTGCGTATAAAATCATCGTATTCAATATTTAACAGAGGCCAGAGATTTTTAAATTTTAATACCACTCTATCTGCCAACTCTAAAGGGGTTAGATTTACTTTTTCTGCAGAACTAACAATCTTTTGGCCATGCTCATCTGTTCCGGTAGAAAAAAGAACGTCATATCCGGATAGTTTTTTATATCTGGCCACTACATCTGCCGCTATAGTAGTATAAGCATGTCCGATATGTGGCACATCATTAACATAATAAATTGGGGTAGTTATATAAAATGTTTTTTCCGGTTGATTATTCTTTTCCATAATTATTTTCCTTTCTTAGTTGTGTCATATTTTGGCGTATGGTCTTGAAATAAATTAAAAAACTAAAAGCGCAAAGCGCAAAGCGCAAAGCCATAATTTAAAATTCAAAACTTATTTTTCTCTTTGAGAGTTAATATGCTTGAACCTAATATTTTCCCCAATTCTTTAGTTTCATTTAAGAGATATTCTATCTGATTGCTATTTATTTTTTTAGCGTCTTTTAGCAAGTTAAGCCAGTATACACTTTCATTAGCAGATTTAAGGGAATAATTAAAATATTTAGTGAAATCTTTTTTAGAACTAGAAGCTTGGGCTTCAACGATATTTGCCCCGATAGATGTAGCTGACCTTAATAGTTGTTTAGAAATAATTTGAGCAGAGCTATCTTTTGGTAGATTATCTAAAAATTCTATCATTTTAATAGAATATTGATATGTTCTATCTTTTAGTTTCATTTTATATTTTAAGTTTTCATTTTCCATTTTTTAAATTACCCTTCCACATATAGCAATTTTTTCTTAATTTTAAGTTTTAAGCTTTGGTTTTGCACTTTTCGCTTTGCGCTTTTTGCTATTTTTTCATTTCCAATAATTTTTTATAAATTATATTTTTAGGGATATCTAATTTTTCCAAAGCAATCTTCATTATATCTTTATTTGAATAACCCTGACTTTTTAGTTTTTTTAGATATTCTTGCATTATGCATTCATCTTTTATAAAATTTATTGTATCGTTTTCTTTTTTCTTAATTCCTCCCTGAATAACCAGGGTAATTTCACCTTTTATCTCTTTTGTGCTAATTTCTGATAGAACCTGGCTTAGTCTTCCTCTAATTATCTCTTCGAACTTCTTAGTTAACTCGCGAGCTATAACTATTTTTCTATCTCCCAATATTTCCAACATATCCTTAAGAGTTTTTTTTAATCTATGCGGGGCTTCATAGAAAATAATGGTTCTATCTTCACTCTCTATACTTTTAAAATATCTCTTCCTCTCTTTAATTTTACGGGGCAAAAATCCTTCAAAAACAAACTTGTCAGTGGGCAATCCCGAAATTACTAAAGCAGTTATCAGTGCTGAAACACCAGGTACAGGAATTATCTTTATATTGTTTTTTAAAACCAAATTTACTAATTCATATCCCGGGTCGGAAATTCCCGGCATACCCGCATCTGAAACCAGAGCTATATCCTGGCCATTTTTTAATATTTCAACCAAATAGGGAGCTTTTTTTAATTTATTGTACTCATAGTAGCTTGTGACTTTTGTATTTATCTGATAATGATTTAATAATTTTTTTGTATGTCTGGTATCTTCAGCGGCAATTAGGTTTACCTTTTTTAAAATCTTTAAAACCCTTAAGGTAATATCTTCTAAATTTCCTATAGGTGTTCCGCAGATATATAAAATACCACCATCTTTATTTTCATTCAAATTATTTATTTGTCTCCATTATTTTATTAAAATTAAGGAATATAGGATCTTCGATTTTTAATTCTTCTTTCCCGCTTTTTATTCCCTCTAATAATACAAGATTCGCATTCTCGCCTGGTCCTGGATGAATGAATTTAATAACCTTTGGTTCAATACAATATTTTTTTAAAGTTATTATTAATTTTATTAGTCTTGCACTCCTATAAATTAAATAAATTCTTCCCTTATTTTTTAGCAAATAAGTACTTACAGAAATTATGTCTTCCAAGTCACCTTTTATTTCGTGCCGTGCAATGGCTTTGCTGCTCGAAGGATTAATCTGCCCCTGCCCTAAAGAAATATAAGGAGGGTTGCTTACCACAACATCGAATTGCTGATTTTTAAAAATATTTTTTAAGTTTCTGAAATCTTCTTGAATTATAGTAATACCATTTTCCAGTTTATTTAGTTCAACACTTCTTCTGGCCATATCTGCTAACTCTTTTTGTATCTCAATTCCAAAAATAGACAACCCTTTTCTTTTGGCAAATAAAAGCAGAGGAATTATTCCAGAACCAGTTCCTAAATCAATAACTTTTTCATAGCTTTTAAGTCTAATAAAGTTAAGCAGCAAAATAGCATCCACTGAAAAACGGTATGAATCGTTTGCTTGAATTATCTTTAACTCATTATCTCCCAGATCATCTATTTTTTCATTATCATTTATTTTCATCATTTTTTGTACTTTTATTCTTTATTCCCAGTTTTTCTAATTCTCCTTCGGTTATTTTAATTCTTTTCTTAACGCCATTATCAACATCTAATTCAACTATAACATATTTTTTTAACACATTTATCTCAATAACTTTTCCATTGCCCTTCTCTGTTTTAATATCATCTCTTAATTTAGGATAGTTTTTCAAGCTCTCTTTGTAAAATTCAGATTCGTAGGATAAGCAGCACATTAATCTGCCGCAAAGACCGGATACTTTAGATTGATTCAAGGCAATTTTTTGTACTTTAGCCATATTAATATGAATTGGAGCAAACTTTTGAATAAAAGAAGCACAACAAACTTCTCTACCACAGATTCCCATTCCACCTATTAATTTTGTTCCATCTCTTACTCCGATTTGCCTTAGTTCAACTTTAGTTTTATAAATTTTTATTAAATCTTTAACCAGTTCCCTAAAATCTATTCGTTGAGTAGAAACAAAATAGAATATTATCCGACTTTTATCAAATAAATACTTAACATAAACTAATTTCATTGGCAAATTATACTTTTTTACCTTCTCTTTACAGATATCTAGGGCATCTTTTTCCTCTTGCCTTATTATTTCGAGTTTTTTAAAATCCTCTTCATTCGCTTTTCTAACTACACTCTTAAGCGGAGTATCTATTTCATCATTTTTTATATACTTGCAAGGGATCACAACTGTGCCCAAGTCTAAACCAATAGATGTTTTTACTAAACACACATCCCCTTTTTCCAATTGCATCTTATTATTAATTTTAAAATAATAAATACAATTTGATTTGATAAATTTTAAACCAGTTACTTTAGGCAATACTCAACACCTACCATCTTTATATATAATCTTTCTAAAATGAGACGTTTATTTACATTTTTCGTCAAATATTCTTCTGCCAGTTCTAAATAATCCAAGATATCAATTAGCATTTTTTGGGAATATACTTGGGATTTCTTACCAAGCATTTCTAATTTGTCGCAATTGACAATATATTTATGACTTCCTGTATTTTTAATAATTAAAATATCACGATACCACAATTTAATCATTTCTAAAATTTCTTCTATTCTATCTATTTCTGATATTACTCTCTCGGCTTTTTCAAAAAAGTCTTTACCATATTTTCCGGGAATTATGGCTGATAAGTAGTTTAGCAACGTTTCTCTTCTAATAAAATATTCTTTGTCTGTTAATAATTTAAAAGCTTCTCCGATGCTTCCTTGAGCCAATTTAGAAATTATTTCAGCTTCATCTTTTTCTAAATTATTTATTTTGTTTAACAATTGTTCTTTTATCTTGAGGGAAGTCACCAGCCTAAAATTTATGATATGGCAACGTGAGACAATAGTAGGTAAAATTGAATCTATCTTCGGGCAAATCAGAATTATTATTGCATAATAAGGAGGTTCTTCGATAGTCTTCAATAAACAATTTGATGCCTCGAGGGTCATTTTATCTGCATGGTCTATTATATATATTTTTTTTCTGCTTTTAAATGGTTTTAGATCTATTTCTTTTCTAATTTCTCTTATTTGATCAATTTTTATCGAATCCTTAGCTGCTTCAACAATTTTTAAATCTGGGTAAAATTGCTTATTGATCCCATTGCACGACTGACAATTCTCACAAGTTTCTAAATTTTTATTAAGGTTTAAACAATTTAATGCCTTGGCGAATTCTAATGCAGTAAATTTTTTTCCAATTCCTTCGCTCCCGACAAAAATATATGACGAAGAGATCTTATTCTCTTTTATAGATTTTGTAAGTATTTTTATTACCCTTTCTTGTCCAACTATATCTTTGAAAGACATAACTTATTTTGATTACTCCTGTATTTCTATTCTTGATTTTTTATGGATTCGATAAATTGCGCTCTACTCTACTTAAGCTAAAAATTTAAAGCGAAAAACTAAAAACCATAATTCAAAATTCAAAACTCTTTCGTATAAAGTAGCAATTTTAATGTAGGGGTCGAATTTATTCGACCCGAGTATTTTGAGTATTTTCTGGGGGGTTTGATAAATCAAGCCCATTGCTCACAGTTTTTATGATTTTGTAGGGGCACAATGAATTGTGCCCTTCCTGTTTTATTGTTTTTTATTTACCTTGGGCACGATGCATCGTGCCCCTACAAATTACTTATCACACATTACTCATTACGGGCAGACACAAGGTCTTCCCCTACTTGCAACTTGCATCTTGTAACTTGCAACTTTTTCTTTCTTTACTAAATACTACATGTTAATTTTAAGCTTTAAGCTTTGGTTTTGCGCTTTGCGCTTTTCGTTTTTCGCTCTAAACGCTGTTTTTTATCTTTCTTTTTACAATTTTGACTATCTCTTCAGATATATCTTCTTTGTTCCGGTTAGCATCAATTATTTTAATTCTTCCTGTTTCTTCTTGAGATAATTGGTAATAGCCCTGTCTGACTCTTTCTAAAAATAATTTCCCTCCGATAACTTTTTTGTTAATAAATTCTTCTTCAAACCGCATTTCATTTGAATTGCCGAAAGAAGTTGATCTCTTTAAACCTTCGTGCGGGTCAATATCTAAAATGAAAGTTAAATCGGGAATAGCTTTTCCCACAACTAAGCTATTTAGATGTTTAATAATTTTTAAATCTATGCCTCTTCCGTACCCTTGATACGCAGTAGTAGAGTCATAAAAACGATCAGATATAACTACTTTTCCCTTTCCTAACTCTGGTAAAATAATTAATCTAACATTTTCTGCGCGAGAAGCTAAAAATAATAACATTTCGGACTTATAATCCATATCGTTGTTTTTTTGGTCTAGAAGAATTTTACGTATTTCATCTCCGATAATAGTTCCCCCCGGCTCTTTGGTATAAATAGAAGGTATTTTTTGTTTTGTTAAAAAATCAAAAAGCATCTTTGCTTGTGTAGTTTTCCCGCATCCTTCAAGACCTTCAAAAGTTATGAATAACCCTTTTTTCATTATATGCCTCGACAATTTTAATTAGTTATTAGTCTCGTTAGTTTAAATAAAATTTTTAGTTGCCAGTTATTATTATATAGCGTAGCTAAAAATTTAAAGCTAAAAGCGAAAAACCATAATTCAAAACTCAAAACTCTTTCGTATATCGTATTTTTTATATCGTATACCGCGTGAAAAAAATATGATTCAGGTGTAGGGGCACAATGAATTGTGCCCTTCCTGTTTTATTGTCTTTTATTTACCTTGGGCACGATGCATCGTGCCCCTACAAATTACTTATCACACATTACTCATTACGGGCAGACACAAGGTCTGCCCCTACTTGCAACTTGCATCTTGTAACTTGCAACTTTTTCTTTCTTTACTAAATACTATATGTTAATTTTAAGTTTTAAGTTTTGAGCTATAGTTTTGCGCTTTGCGCTTTGCGTTTTATTAATACTCACTATATACTAATTTTATTATTCTTTATTTTCATTATTCTCCATAAGCACCCGGCAAATATCAGTTAGAGTTACTATTCCAGCTAATTTTCCATTTCTCAAGACAGGGAGTCTTTGAATTTTATTTCTAATAAGTAGGTCCGACGCTAAAACTTCATTCTCGTCTTCATCGATAGTAATAATATTTTTCCCCATAAATTCTTCTACTGGCCTTTGAGAATATTCTTTTAAACTTTTAGATAATTGTATGAATTCAGAAAGAATAGAATCACTATTTATAATTCCTAAATAATTCGGCAGAGTAGCTCTGATTATGTCGTGCAGGGATATGAATCCGACAATTTCTTGATTATTATTAACCACTGGAAGCCCGGTAATTTTATGTCTGGATAATATACCTATCAAGTCTACTAATTTACATGTGGCCAAAACGCTGGTAACATCCCGAATCATAATATCTTTTATTTTCAATCAGATTATCTCCTCTCTATATTTATTTATACATTCTTTTAACAATAACATATTGAAGACATTTCTCTACTTCTTCTCTTGAACTAAATTCTTCTTCTTCTCTTAGGGCGCTGGCTAAAGCACAGGCCATAGAAAACTTTATGGCTTCTTCTAATTTATTCTCTTCTTCGGTTAAGGAAATTGCCAATCCTGCAACTAAAGCATCTCCCGCTCCGATTAAATTTACGATTTTATGACAGGTTGTCTCAGCAAACCATATTTCATCCCGAGTTGCAATTATATCTTTTTCATTTTGCAGAGAAACTACACCTACTTCAGCCCCTCTTTGGATAATTTGCTTTGCCGCCTGAATAGCATCTTCCTCTTTATTTATTCTGATTCCAAATACTTCGTTACTTTCTCTAAGATCAGGTTTGGCTAAAAAAGGCTTTTTTTCTAAACCATTAATAAATTGTTCTCCGGAAGCATTTAATATAGTTTTTACTCCTCTTTCTTTAGCGATAGAAATTAGATCGCTATATATGTTTATGGGAACTCCGCGGGGCAAACTACCAGAAAGTGTAACTACGCTACATTGAGACATAACTCGGTAAAAGATTGATTTTAGCATTTCTAAGTCATAGTCTGTAACTTCAGGTCCTGTTTCGCTAAGCAAGGTATGTTCTCCCGTTTTTTTATCTGAAATAATTGTATTGCTCCTAGTCTTCTCTTCGATATGCCAAAAATTTGTGGTTATCCCTAACCCTCTTAGTTCTTCTTCTATCATTCTTCCTCTGCCGCCTCCCAAAAAACCGATAGCGATAGTTTCTTTGCCGCATGCCCTAACCGCTTTGGATACATTTATCCCTTTACCACCAGAAGTTGTATAGGCGTTTAAAACTTTATTGTATTGATTTATTTTTAGATTGCTAACTTCTAAAATTACATCTATCGCGGGGTTTAAGGTAACAGTGCCAATCATATTTTACACCTTCTTTTTCATCACAATAAATATTTTTTTATATTTTTAAAATTATAGCTTAATTAACTGAATTTATCAATCTTATCTCGTATTGCGTATTGCGTTAAGATTATAGCGTACAGCGTATAGTAATAATATAGTATCGCATATCAGTTACCCAGTTACCCTGTTTACCAGTTGGCCAGCTAATATCAATTAACCGATTCGCCAATTGACCAATTAACTAGTCGTTAGTGAATAGTGAATAGTCGTTAGTATTAAATACAAGATTTTATTTGACAGTTTTCGGTATACAAATAAAAAGTTAAAGATAAAAGATAAAAAACTAAAGATATAAAACAATATATTTAGATTTTAAGTTTTAAGTTTTGGTTTTGCGTTTTTCGCTTTACACTTTGCACTTTCGCCTATACGCTGTACGCTAAACGCTAAATGCTTTTTAATATTCTGGCTCCTGAATCCTGGCTTCTGACTTCTATCTCTTCACGCGATACTCAATACTCGATACGCAATACTATTCTACAAATGGTTTAAATAATTTAATTAAAATAACTCCGCAAATAAAACCACCAATGTGCGCAAACCAGGCTACACCACCTTCTCCCGTTCTAACTGCCAAGGAAGATATCCCATATAAAAACTGGTATATTATCCAAAAACTTAATACTACCACCGCGGGAATTTTAATTAATCTTATAAAAAAACCAAAGATAATCACTGTAGTTACTTTAGCTCGGGGATAAAGAAACAAGTACGCACCTAACACGCCAGCGATTGCCCCACTTGCTCCAACCATTGGTATTTTAGAATCAGGATTAAAAAATATTTGTGCGAGAGCAGCAGCTATTCCACTAATAATATAGAAGATTACAAATTTTTTTCTACCCAAATAATCTTCTACATTATTTCCAAATATCCATAAAAAAAGCATATTTCCTAATAAGTGAACAATGCTGCCGTGCATAAACATTGAAGAAAATATAGTTAAGTAGATCGGTGATGGACCGGATGGAAATAGGTCGATATGATGAGTAATCTCAAAAGGAAGCAATCCCATTGAGTAGATAAATTCAGTGAATCTTTCACCTAAGGATACTTGATATATATATACTACTGAATTCAGCACAATTAATAGTACTGTTATTAAGGGAAACTTTTTTGTTGGTATATCATCCCAAATAGGAAACATAAATTATCACACCTTTAGATAGTCGATAGTCGTTAGCGAATAGTCTTTAGCTGATAACAGTATTTGACAACGAAATGACTACTAACTACCAAAGAATATTATTAACAAAAATATTATAACATAATTTATTATATAGTATGGTTATTTCCCAAAAAGCCAAAAAATATTTTCAACGGCTTATATCTTGTATCGCGTAGGAAATAAGAGTTGTTATAATTATGTTGTAGGGGCACAATGAATTGTGCCCTCGCCATATTATTACCTAATTTCTCCTGTGGGCACGATGCATCGTGCCCCTACATTACCATTCCCCGATCAGGTCGAGGACAGGTTTGTTTACTTTTTGGGTTACAATCATAGTATATTGTAAAGAAAGAAGCGGATAGCGTTTAGCGTAGAGTTAAATTAGCGTGGGGCGTACAGCGTATAGTGAGAAAAGAAGACAGAAGTCAGCGCGTATCTCGTGAAGAAAATAATAAAGTATAGCATGTAGGGGCAGACCTTGTGTCTGCCCGTAACAAGTAATACATATAGGTTTGATTTATTAAACCCGATAGAAAAATTAACAAGCAATGCGGGGGCGGATGAATCCACCCTCTACATTAGTAGCAATACTTTATTTAAAAAGTTTTGAATTTTAAATTATGGTTTTACGTTTTTCGCTTTTAGTTTTAAACTTTAATTTATTTTGTTTTAAATTCATCAGGGGCTTTCTCGATTAAATTAAAATAATATAATATTTTTTTAGTAATTCTTTCTGAAGCTTTTCCGTCTCCATAAGGGTTAATGCTTTTTGACATTTCCATATATTTATCTCTGCTGTTTAATAGTGTCTCAACCTCGTTGCAAACCCTTTCTTTATTAGTTCCAACCAGTTTTACTACACCTGCTTCCACTGCTTCCGGTCTTTCTGTTTCATCTCGTAAAACCAATACTGGCTTTCCCAAGGAAGGACTTTCTTCTTGTATTCCACCGGAGTCAGTAAGTATAATATATGATTTAGACATTAAGTTAACCATATCATCATAATCTAAAGCATCGAGAAGTAAGATATCTTTTTTATTTTCTAAAATTTCCTTAACATTTTTTCTTATTTCAGGGTTTTTATGCAGCGGGAAAATTACAGATATATTAGAATGTTTATCGATTATTTTATTTATTGCTTGGCAAACTTCTTTTAACGGTTCTCCCCAATTCTCTCTTCTATGCATGGTTACTAAAATAATCTTTTTCTCAAATATTTTTTTATCTTTTAATAGAGGTTCTCTAAAAATATGGTTCTCTTTAATCATTAATAACAGAGAATCTATTACGGTATTTCCGGAAATAAAAATATCTTCCCTTTTTACTCCTTCAGAAAGCAAGTTGTTACATGATTGTCTGGTGGGAGTAAAGTGGAGATCAGTAAGTACGCTGGTTAAATGACGATTTACCTCTTCAGGAAAAGGATAATATTTATTATTAGTTCTAAGCCCGGCCTCTATGTGACCTATTTTTATTTTCTGATAAAAAGCAGCCAAAGCGCCAGTGAAGGTAGTTGTAGTATCACCCTGCACTAACACCATGGATGGCTTTTCTTTTTTTAATATTTTTTCAATACCCAAAAGACTATTATTAGTAATATTTGATAAAGATTGACCTTGCTCCATAATATCTAAATCGTAATCGGAATTAATCTGAAAAATTTCTAACATCTGATCTAACATTTCACGGTGCTGTCCGGAAACTATAACTCTGTAATCTATGAGATGGGGGTATTTTTTTATTTCTGAAATTACAGGAAACATCTTTATGGTTTCTGGACGAGTTCCAAAAATTATTGCAATTTTTATTTTATTCATAATAAAACTCAATTACTCCTGCATCCTTTAGGATTTTCCGAGCTAACTCATCAGGGTATTTTTCTTTATAAATTATTTTTTTTATTCCTGAATTTATGATCATCTTAGCGCAAGTAATACAAGGTTGGGTTGTGCAATACAACACACTGCCTTTTATGCTCATACCGTATAATGCAGCTTGAACAATTACATTTTGTTCAGCATGTAATCCCCTGCATAATTCCTGTCTTTCTCCGGAAGAAACTTTTTTTATTTCTCTTAAACATCCTATTTCCATACAATGTGGTAATCCTCTGGGAGCGCCATTATACCCAGTAGTAAGTATTCGCTTATCCTGTACGATTACTGCACCAACTTTTCTTCTTAAACAGGTAGAACGCTTGGAAACTAATTCAGTTATTTCCATAAAATATTTATCCCAGGTTGGACGACTCATAAATTGAAATCTCCTTTAAAAATATTAGCGTGGAGCGTATTAGTTTCCCAGTTATCCAGTTACCCTGTTTACCAGTTAACGCTAGCCATTAATTTCGAGTACAATTTCTCAACAACAAGAAGAGAGTTGGTTGATACAGTTAACCAGCTTGATTTTAATTCTTTAACCGGTAACCGGTAAACTGGCTAACCGGCTAACTATCTTAGCGAGATACGATTCACGATATACGACATACTAAATACTAATTTATTTTGTACCAAACAATCTATCTCCAGCGTCACCTAAGCCCGGAACTATATATCCATGTGAATTCAATTTTTCATCAACAGCTGCTGTGTATATCTTTACATCCGGGTGGTATTTTTGTACCATATTTACCCCTTCCTGAGCTGCAATTATGCACATAAACTTTATATCTTCCGCGCCGCATTTCTTGATATAGTCTATGCAAGCAACAGCCGTACCTCCGGTTGCTAACATGGGGTCAACAATAATAACTTTTCTTTCCTTAACATCAGATGGTAATTTAGCATAATATTCTACAGGTTCTAAAGTATCAGGGTCACGATACATGCCAATATGCCCTACTTTTGCAGGAGGAATAAGTTTTAATATTCCATCGACCATGCCTAAACCTGCTCTTAAGATAGCTATAATAGCAATATTTTTCCCTGAAATTACTTTACTTTTAGTCTTGCCGATGGGGGTTTCAATTTCAATTTCCTCTAATTCTATTTCTCTGGTTGCCTCATAAGATATTAAATTAGATAGCTCGTCTACCAATTCCCTAAACTCTTTCATCTGAGTATTCTTATCCCTTATTAATGTTAATTTGTGTTGTATCAAAGGGTGGTTTAAAATAATTACTTCTTTCAATGACTTTTCCTCCTTTTTTATATTGTATTGCGTATTGCGTATTGCGTATTGCGTAAAAATTACGTAAATTTTTTAGCTTAATAAAAATATTCTACACAATGTGTTAATAGCTTTCATATTAAATGAAAATCATAATAAAAAAATTAAAACTATTTTAAATAAAGCATTGCTTTCGATGTAAGGATCGGATTTATCCGACCCATGTTATTTTGGTAATTTTTCTAGCGGGTTTGATAAATCAAACCCGTATTACTTATTACGGGTAGACACAAGGTCTGTCCCTAAATAAATCATGAAACTTTTATCCATCTTCCTAATGCAATGCTCGATACGAATAATTCTTGTTTCTATTTTTTTCTCTTTGCGCGATACGCGATACGCTATACGCTATAATGATTTATTTAAAGATTTCATCTTCTTCTTGTTTTATTTTATTCAAACGATTAATATACCTTTCTTTCTGGCTAAAATCAGTATTTAACCAAACTCTTACAATTTCTCTGGCTAATCCTGAACCAATAACTCTACCCCCCAGAACTAAGATATTCGCATCATTGTGTTCTCTGGAACATCTTGCAGAAAATTCATTATAGCATAGTGTTGCTCTGATACCTTTAACTTTGTTTGCTACTATGGACATTCCGATCCCGGTTCCACAAATTAAGATTCCTCTGTCATATTTTCCACTTTTCACTTCTTTTGCAACTTTAAATCCTATATCCGGATAATCTACCGATTTTTCACTTTGACACCCAAAATCTATATATTCCATATTCTGTTCTTCTAAATATTTTTTTAAATTCTCTTTCAACTGATAACCGCCATGATCGCTTCCTAAAACAATTTTCATCTTATATTTCACCACCATATTTATTACTTTTTTTTTCAATTTCAGGTATTATCCTTTCTAATTCTGTTCCTAATTCTATTGCTACAGCTCGATAAAAATCTATTGGTTTACCAAGAGGGTCAACTATTTCATAATCCTCATCCTTACTTTGAATATTTTTAAATTCACTTCTCTGAGCATACTTTTTAAAAAGAAATACTTTATTATGAGCAAAAGGAAATTTCTTCAGAATATAATCTTTATGTGTATGGGACATAACTAAAATTAAGTCTGCCTTTTTAACTAAATCTTCCTGTAATTGCTGAGCTTTGTGTTGGGAAATATCTACGCCTAGTTCGGATGCGGCCAAAATTGCTTCGTAAGTGGAATTCATGCCGGGAAGAGCATAAATTCCAGCTGATATAATATTAAACTTGCTATCGCCTTTTGTTCTTCCCTCTAACATTTTTTTTAATATACCTTCAGCCATAGCACTTCGGCAGGTATTGCCAGTGCAAACAAATAAAATGGTTTTGATCATTTTATAAATCCTTTTAAATTAAAAACTTAAAGCGAAAAACTAAAAACCATAATTCAAAATTCAAAACTTTTTATTTCGTATCGTGTATATAGTTACCCGGTTACCCTGTTTACCAGTTAACGGCTGGTTAATTCTAATCGTTAATTTCAAATACAAGTTCTCAGTTGAAAGATGAAAGTTAACAATTGATACAGTTAACCAAAATAATTTTAATTCTTAAACCGGGTAACCGGTAAACTGGCTAACCGGCTAACCATCTTAGCGAGATACTAAATACTATTATCATTTTCTGTATGCAATTACCACTCTCTCTATCCCCAAATAATCTTTAATAATTTCTATATCTTGATTAAAATTATCCTTTTCGATAATTAACTCTTTGACTATTTTTGACTGATTCACACCCATTTCTAATGCTAGAAAACCATTTCTTTTTAAATATTGAGAACTTTTCTTTATAATTTTACGATAATAATCTAAACCGTCAATTCCTCCAAATAAAGCAATCTTTGGTTCGTTATCTCTTACTTCGGGCGGCAATAATTCATAGTCGCAAGAATCTATATAAGGAGGATTTGAAATAATTGCCTCTAAACTAAATTTCTCTATTTTATTTTTAAAAGGTTCAAATAAATCTCCATGTAGAAATATTATTTTGTTCTCGCAACTATGTTTTTGAGCATTTTTTAGAGCTATCTGTAAAGATTTTTTGGAAATGTCTGTGGCGTAAACGGTAATATTATTTATGAATTTGGCAATGCTAACAGCAATCACACCAGAACCGGTTCCTAAATCTGCTATCTGCATATTATCAGAATATTTATAGTTTTTTAATTTTTTAATAACTTCTTCTACTAATATTTCCGTCTCGGGCCGGGGGATTAATACCCCTTTTTCTACAAAAAAATCTATCCCCATAAATTCTTGATGTTTAGTTATATATTGGAGAGGAATTTTCTCTAATCTTTTTTGAATCTTTTTCTCTAGTTTTGTTTTTTCTATATCTTTTAATACTCTATCAGAATTTAAATATATTTCGCTCCTGCTCATCTCCAGAGAATAACTTAATAGAATTTCCGCTTCTCTTTCTGAATTTATTATTCCCCTATTTTTAAATATTTCGCATATATTTCTTAAAGCTTGTCCAACAGTTTGAAATTTATACTTATTTTCCAACATTTTTTCAAATTTCATTGTTATATTTTAT